>Ga0137372_10000536_pt1 | contig 35676 bp, 32 predicted proteins | sample SagtaG_6_FD_104911 | JGI IMG/M metagenome (GOLD analysis project Ga0137372, IMG submission 104911) | Vadose zone soil microbial communities from Sagehorn Ranch, Mendocino, California, USA - Sage1_R_60_16 metaG | ecosystem: Environmental > Terrestrial > Soil > Vadose zone | place: USA...
CAAATTTCGTCGGACGGAAGTAAGCGACTTCAAACTTCATCGCGATCCCGCCCTTCTTCTGATTGTCTTCCAACGTGCGGGTTACGAAGGCAAGGTAGTCGTCGAATTTTGCGGGGAGCTTGCCAACACTCTCCTGCTGCATCCAGCGGTGCAGCATTTTTTCCTGCAAAGGAATGTAAACCTGTTCGTCGGAATTGCGCGCTGTTTCACGTTGGTTGTTAAATGGCCACATGAACGAATCTGCAAAGAAGACCCAGGAGAAGCGCTTGGGATCCAGATAATCCGCCATCATTGCGCGGTTAGCAACACCCCGCTCGATATTGAGTTTATCCAGAATGTCCGAAAAATATTGATTGCCGCGTGACTTCTTCAGCTCAGCCTTCTTCTGGACAAGCCATTTGGCGTGCTCGGGTGAGAGGTCATTATATGGATAGCCGAACAGAGCCTTGGCCGCGGCAACCAACTCAGGATTCGTGTCGCGCTCTCTCAGCGCAGCGCTGCCCGGAGGGGCAGCCATAGCGTCGACATCTGCATCATCAAAGAAACCGGGGTGCGCGTGGTGATCGAAGGCCGGAATTTTCTCAATTTGCGGTAGGAGGCGCTGGTAAATCTGCTGAACATCGGGCCCCGGGAATGGACGCGCCTGAGTGAATGCTAGTGAACCTCCCAATAAGATCAGCAGATACCATCCAACCCGGTAACGTAGCCTCATCGATTCTCCGAGTGTAATTGTCTTTGAATAAGGTTTTTTGGGACCAACTCAGTTCCCAGTTGTTAGTTGCCAGTTCTCAGTCAGTCTTGATTACCTGCTGGCGGGCATTCCTTGCCATGCGGCTGAAACCCGCTGAATTCTTTCCACGGCTTCGTTTAATGTTGCAATAGAAGATGCAAAGGAAAACCGCACAAACTCTCTGCCGCCGGGACCAAACGCCGCGCCAGGAATTGCAGCGACCCCAGCTTCTTCCAGCATGATGCGGCAGATTTCCTCTGCGCTCATTCTAGTATCAGAGATATTCACCCAGGCATAAAACGCACCATCGGGCGGCAGGCAGCGGAATCCGGGCACGCGGTTCAGATCGCGCACAAATTGCTCGCGCCTCCGCGCGAACTCGGCTACCATGCGTGGCGTGGCGCCTTCCGAGTCTTTCAACGCTTCAATTGCTGCATATTGGGTGAATTCAGCCACGCACGTGTAGCTGTTCACGGCCATCAAATCAAGCGCAGGCACGATACGCGCCGGCGCAACCGTGTACCCCAAGCGCCATCCAGTCATAGCGAAGCTTTTCGAAAAACCGTCGATGATAAGCGTTCGTTCATCCATGCCGGGGTAGTTCATCATCGAGACGTAATCGGCCCCGTAGATGATGCGCGCGTAGATTTCATCAGAGAGCACGAGCAGGTCATGCTTCACCGCAAGCTCTGCCATCCGGCGCTGAACTGCGTCGGTGTAGACCGTCCCAGTGGGATTGCCCGGAGAGTTGGTGATCAATATTTTCGTTCGCGGAGTGATCTTGGCTGCGATCTCGTCGGGATCTGGTTGTAAATGGTTGCGTTCGGATAATACAAACGGCATGGGTATGCCGCCCAAACCGAGCGTCATTGATTCGTAGCCGGGAAAACCAGGATCAGGATAGAGCACCTCGTCTCCGGGATCGACCAGAGCCATCATCGCCATGAACAGCGCGATTTTGCAGCCGGGTGCGATAACAACGTTCGCCGACGAAACATCCAGATTTCTCGTTTTTTTCAAATAAGCTGCAATGGCCTCGCGCAGAGCCGGTACGCCGAGCACCGGGCAATACCGTTCTTTGCCCTCATCCAGTGCTCGTTTGAGCGCCTCTTTGACTGGCGCGGCGGGATGAAAATCGGGCTCGCCGAGTTCAAGATGAATGACGGAGTGGCCCTGGCGTTCCAGTTCCTTGGCGTGCGCGAATACCGAGAGCGCACCCTCGCCGCTCATCACCGACATGCGAGCAGCCAGCGGACGCATTCAGACCTTCCCTGCCGGAGCTGGGGCCGGCGTAAGCGGGATGCGCAGGCCGTCGACAAAACGTGGAAAGAATTCGAACACCGACGCAGTGGCTACCAATTCGACGAGTTGCTGGTCGGTGAACACGTTTTTTAGCTTAGCGTAAAACTCATCATCAAGTTCACGCCCCGAGCGGTGCAGCCTGTCGGCGCACCGCAAACCCAATTTCTCAGGATCCGAAAAAGGCCCGGATTCAAAATCCGACTTCACGGCGGCGATCTGGGCATCAGTGGCGCCCTTCTGCTTAGCGGATGTCACGTGCCCAGCCGTCGCATAGTCTGACCCGCACAAAACCGACATGCGCGTGGCGATCAGCTCTTTGTACCAGCCGGGCAATGCACCGTCACTGAGAAGAGCCTTAAGCAGTCCTGCGAAAGCGAGCGCCAGGGTGGGAACGTTGCCAACAGTTTTGAACATGTTGGGCACGACGCCGCGCTGCTGGAGCAAAGCATCGTAAAGAGCCCCGAGTTCGGGCTGGACCTGATCCCGCTCGAGCAGGGGAATTCTGGTTTCATTGGTCACGTTAGAATGCCCAGCGCAGCGAGAACTGGATCAGGCGCGGCGTACCAACGGTGCTAAAAATCTTTCCGAACGGATTCGTCGGGTCCGTGGGATTCGCGAGATAAGCTTCAATATCGGTCACAGTCGGATTACTGAAGTTGGCGTGATTCCATATATTGAAAAAGTCTGCGGTAAAACGAAGCGACTGGCGCTCCGTAAGACGGAAGTTCTTGAGCAGCGAGAAGTCCCAATTCTGCTGGAACGGCCCACGATAAATATTCCGGCCAAGATTGCCGAAATCAGTGGTACAAAAATTGGAATCGGTCTGGCACTGGATCGGATAAAGCAGAGGCGCACTGGCAAAATTCGTCGGATTTAAGTAACCGTCGATCCGGCTATGAATGTCCCCGCTGGTCGTGCCGGACCCAATCGCCGCGCCCGGCGCCAGGCTTGCGCCCAGCGTTCCCGACGTGAAGCCGGGTCCTAAGAACGCAGTTCCCGCACCGGAATCAAGCACTGAAAATGGGGTGCCTGACTGGAAGATCGTAATGCCGCTGACTGCCCAGTGTCCGAGCACCGCACCAGTGACGTGTCGGGCATTCCGGTAAAACGGCAGGTCGTACCGGTAGCTGACAACAAAGCGATGGGTGCGATCAAAATCGGAAAGGCCGCGTGACGCGGCAAGCGTGAACTCATCATTGAAGGCAGTGTTGAGGGCGGTGTTGCCACTGGAGGTCGCGTCCGTCGAGCGGGAGAACGTGTAAGCCGCCTGAAAATATCCTGCTCCCCAGCGCCGCGATACCGTCGTCTGCAGGGAGTGATAGTGCGAGTAGGCGTCATCAGCAAAGAGCTGCATGCCGTTGTAGCCGTTGATGCCTGCCGCACGTGACCTGGCGGGCGCATTACTGAATGTGTTCGTAGTAATCGTGAATGGGGTTCCATTCGCGTCATTCAGGACGACGGGATTTGCTGCACTTGCGTGTTGCGGCTGGAGATTAGTACGGGTCTCGCGCAGATGAAGAGAGTGCGTGCCAACGTAGCCGAGTTCAAGCACCCAATTTTTCCCGAGCTCGCGCTGTAATGTAAGGTTCCACTGCTGCGTATTGGGTGCGACGAACTTGCGAGGCACTACCAGGCCGAAAATTGCGTTCGACGCAATGCCCGGACCGCTGCACCCGTACGCGGCGGTCTGAGTCGTGTCATTGGTCGGAGTCGAGGTACCGTTAAGGACGAAGCCCTGGAAAGTTGCGAGACATGGAATAAACGCCGGATCAATGACCCCTGCCTGCGGCAGTGCGTTGATGTTTGGACTCGGGCAGTTAGGCCCGGGAGTCGCGGAGAAAAACGTGCTCAGACAATCCTTTGCGCCGGGACCGAATGCTACGGGCAAGAACGGCGCCTGGAAGCTAAGCTGGTCCGCCGTGCCAACATCCTCGCGAACGTAATAAATGCCGTATCCTCCGCGCAGTGCTGTTGTATGGTGCCCAAATAAATCCCAGGCAAACCCAACGCGCGGTCCCCACCCCGTTGTGTAGCCATTCTTGTAAGTGCTGTTGCTTCCCGTCGGATTCAGGCCAGGCACGTTCAGGCCTTTTACGCATTCGCCATAGATAAACGGATACTGTCCGGCGTTGGCGAGATCGGGATCGAGGTTGCCAATATGGCACTTATTGTCATGGTAAGCGCCCAGAACCTCGGTGCGTAATCCTAAATTCAGGGTCACATCATTGCGGATTTTCCAATCGTCTTGCGCGAAAATGGCAAAGTCATTGGCACGGTACTCATGATTGAAGACACCCCCGCCTCCGAAGCTGAAATCCACCTCACCGGTCAGGAACTTCTGAAAATCTGTGGCCCCTCCTGGTGTATCCACGAAAAAGAGTTGCCCGTTGAACACTTGTGGGAAGAGCTTATCCAGGTTCACGCGTGTGTATTCGCCTCCGAAGCGAAAGACATGCGTGCCTTTGACCCAGCTCATTGTGTCCACGAAATTAAAGTTGTTCTGAGTCTGGAACTGATCCGCTGGCGGAGTAGGGCCGATTTGAACTCCCGAGCTACCGAACAGCGAGAACTTATAGATCGACTTTGTGACTTCGTTCGTGGGGCGGTCGATGCCGAGGTCCGATGCTGTTACGGGCGGGACGTTAATGAGGCTGTTGTTAATGCGCACGAAGCCGAAGCGAAAATCGTTCACCAGCGCGGGTGAGAACAGATGCGTTTCTGAAATGTTGAAGAAACGTCCACGCACCGGGAGGTCGTAAGGGAAATTTAAGTCTGTGGCACCAATGCTGCTGGCCAATGTTCCGCCCAACGAAGCCTGCAGTCCGCCGGCCCCGAACGGCAGAAACGATTCGGCGTTAGAGAAAAAGAATCGAGCCGAAAGCTTGTCATTACCGGCGCGAAACTCACGGTCCCAAGTTGTAGTGAATTGATCGTCGGTATAGCGGCCCGGTTTGCTGATCACAAACGGAGCTTTTGGATATGCCGATTTGGCAGGGTCCAGATCGGGAGTTCCCGCAACCGATGGGATCAAAAAGCCCCCTGGGCTCGCGCCGAACTGGTCCCCTTTGAAATTCAGTAACGCTAGAACGACGGGATCAATATCTGTGGCGATGATTGGAAAATTCGCAGTGCTGAATGCGTTGGCCAGCGATGCCGCGGACCGGTCTGTTGGAAGTATGGGAAGGCCGGGGTTACTGATCGCTGTTCCCGGTGAAAGGCCGCTGCGCTGGCGAGTTCCCTGATAATTAACAAAAAAGAAACCGGCCCCGGCGTTTTTTCCAATCGGACCGCCGAGACTGCCGCCAAAAATATTTTGCTTCACCGATGGTCGTGGCTGTCCTGCACGGTTCTGGAAGTATTCGTTGGCGTTGAGCTTATCGTTGCGGAAGAATTCATACGCGTCGCCATGGAACGTCTTGGTCCCTGATTTGAGGATGGCATTGACGTTCCCGCCACCATTGCGTCCCTGGCTCGCATCGTAGAGCGAGGTCTGGACCTTGAATTCGCCAACGACGTCTGGATTCGGCAGCGGTACATTCGTTGCTTGCGCCACGTTGTAGTCCGTCGCGCTGATACCCTCGATCAAATAATTATTGTTGTCCTCACGTTGGCCGTTCACGATGATACGAACGTTCCCTCGCCCAAGCTGGGCCGAGGCGTTGAGTTCGCTCTGGGCACCGGTAGAGAGACTTAACAACTGATGGAAGTTCTGGGTGGCCAAAGGCAGGTCGCGAATGGTACGCGACTCGATCGCCTGACCGGTCGTTGCAGTGCTGGTTTCTACCGTCTGCACTTGAGCTTGGACTTCGATCTTTTCCTGGACGGCTACAGGCCGCAGTTTTGCCTCCATGCGCGTCGTTTCCGTGATGCGCACGGCGATGTCTGTAAATTTGGCTTCTTGAAAACCCGGGCTAGTGACGCTCAGGGTATATGTCCCAACAGGCAGTAGTGTCGCAGTGAACGAACCATTGCCGTCGGTTTTTGTGGTGCGAGTCAGCACACCCGTATCCTGATTCACGATCCGCACTTCGGCGCCAGCCACCACCGCTCCGCTCGGATCTTGCACAGTGCCCGTGATCGCGCCCGTAGCACCGCCTTGCGCGAACATTTGGCCCAATAACGCCAGGACCGCCAATGCGACCAAGAAAAGTTTGCTTGCTGCCCTTGGCATACCTTCCCCCCAAATTCTGTCGGATGACCTGGTGGCTTCGGCGAGATACACGGAATTCCTGCCCGGAAACCAGCTCTGGTATCAAAAGAGATGCCTGCCAGATTACTCAAAAAGCAACCGGCTTGCAATAACCGAATCGATAATTCGGCTCTTGTGAAACATTTGTTACAAGCCTTTGTAGAGGCCGCCATCCACGAGAATTGTCTGTCCGGTAACGTACGAGGCGCGCTCTGAAGCCAGCCACACTATTGTATCGGCAACTTCGCGCGGTTCCCCCAATCGCTTGACTGGAGCGTCCGCTGCCCAGGCATCGAAAATTTCTTTCTCGGGTTTTCCCGAATTGGAAGACCGGGTTTGGGCCAGCTCTTTCAGGCGATCGGTAGCTGTATAACCCGGCCCGACGTTGTTGACCAGAATGCCGTCTTTGCCAAACTCATTCGCCAGGCTTTTTACGAGTCCCACAACGGCGGCGCGAACTGCGTTGGACAATACGAGTTCGGCAACAGGTTGCTTCGTGGTGATCGAAGTAATCGTGATAATGCGCCCCCAGCGCTTGCGCTGCATGTGCGGGATGACTTCACGCGCGAAGTAAACCGTGCTCAGGAAATTCTGTTCGACCGCCTTCTGCCACTCTGCAATGCTGGCCGCGAGGAATCCCTTTGCCGGCGGTCCGCCGGCGTTGGTCACACAGATATCGGCGCTGCCGAATTTTGCGACTACGCCTTCCACGAACTGATGAACTGCCGGCGCGTCGGTTACATCCAGCGCTTCACTAAACACCTCCGAGTTGTATTTCCGCCGGATAGCAACGGCCGCTTGCTGCAACGTTTGCGAATTGCGTGCGCACATAGCCACGCGACAACCTTCAGCGGCAAAAGCTTCAGCCGTCGCCCGCCCAATTCCCTGGCTGGAAGCGGCAACAATTGCGACACGGTTCTTCAGACCTGTTTCCATAGGAGTTGGGATTATAAAGGCTGTTCCATGCAAACAACGAGCAACTGTCGCTTGCTCTCCTCCAGCGGCAAACGTTAATCTTGAGAAACTGGATCTCGGGCAAACGACAACCCGGTGATCGAGCCGTTTCATGAGGCCCTATGGCAAATCCTGCGAAATATGTTTGGGTGGATGATGAGCTAAAAGATGCTGCGCAAGCCAGCGTCCCGGTGGTGAATGCCGGGCTGCATTACGGCTTCAGTGTATTTGAGGGCATCCGCTGTTACGCGACCGAACACGGTGCGGCGGTGTTTCGTTTGGAGGAGCACGTAAACCGATTACTCGACTCAGCTCACATCGTGGGCTTCCGCGATCTGCCGTGGAATCGCGAAGGGCTGATTGATGCTATTCACAAGACCATTGCAGCGAATCGCTTTGCGGCGTGTTACATCCGCCCCGTAATTTATCTAGACGGTGGAATGAACCTGGTGGTGGATAGCGGAAAACCGCGCTTGCTGATTGCGGTTTGGGAGTGGAGGGCATTTTTCGGCGCTGAAGCCAAGGCGCGCGGCATCCGGGCGAATGTCGCCTCGTTCACGCGTTTGCATCCCAATATCATGATGACCAAGGCCAAGGTTGGAGGGAATTACGTCAGCTCGATTTTGGCCAAAACGGAATCGCAGCGCGCGGGATTTGATGAAGCCATCATGCTTGATCCGCAGGGATTTGTAGCCGAGTGCACGGGCGAGAATATTTTTGTGGTGCGAAGAAACATAATTTACACCGTGCCGCGCGGAGCGATTCTTGAGGGCATTACGCGGGACACCCTCATCACTCTGGCTCGCGATTCGGGATACGATGTAGTTGAAGAACCGATTTCGCGCGATCAACTCTATATTGCCGATGAAGTCTTTGTATGTGGAACCGCGGCGGAAGTGATCGCGTTACGAGAGATCGATTGTCGCACGATCGGAACTGGCAAGGCGGGCCCCATCACGCGGGCGCTGCAACAGGCATTTGATGAGGTTACCAGCGGCGGTCACGCGCGCTCCGCCGAGTGGCTTTCGTACGTGCCGGCTTTCGATGCGGCTGTAGCAAGGGTTTAAATGGAGGAATTATGAAGCGGCATAAGCATCATCAAGAAACCGAGGCGGTTCGTGGAAGCGCTGATCTACACAAGAAGAATGGTCCGCTTTCGACCCCGATATATCAGACCTCGACATTTGAAGTCACCGATTCGGAGCAGCAGTTACGCGCTACCCATACCGACATGTTTTATACGCGCTACGGCAATCCCACCAACACCGTCGCGGAGAATGCGATTGCTGAGCTCGAAGGTGCAGATGGCGCGTTGCTATTCGCCTCCGGCATGACGGCGATTACCACGACCGTGTTGGCCCTGCTCAAGAGCGGTGACCACATCGTCGCGCAGCGTGATATTTATGGCGGCGCCACGAAATTCTTCAGCCAATGGCTGCCGAAATACGGAGTGGAAGTCACATTTGTGGATACCACCGAGTACGATCAGCATGCGCGCGCCATCCGGCCAAATACCAGGCTGCTCTACATCGAATCGCCAACGAACCCTCTAGTGCGCGTTGTGGATCTTAAGAAAATTGTTGCGTTAGCCAAGCAGCATGACCTGCTCACCATGATCGACAGCACGTTTGCCACCCCGATCAATCAGCGTCCGTGTGACTTTGGCATCGATCTGGTGATGCATTCAGGCACGAAATATTACGCCGGGCACTCGGATCTAATCGCCGGGATTATCGCTGGCCGCCGCGATCTGATCGAGAAGATTCACGAAACCCGCACTACGCTTGGCGGCAATCTGGATCCACACGCCGCCTGGCTGCTGTTGCGCGGCATCAAGACGCTCGCCGTGCGAGTGGAGCGGCAAAATGAAAACGCGCTGCGCATCGCGCAGTTTCTTTCAGGTCATGCCAAGGTGCAACGTGTGCATTATCCATTCCTTGAAAGCCATCCTCAACGTGCCTTAGCCATGGACCAGATGGTTGGCGGCGGTGGCGTGCTCAGCTTTGAAGTTGATGGCAGCGGCGAAGACGCGCGCCGGCTTGCGGAGGCTCTGAATCTGTTTACGCTTGCTCCTAGCCTGGGAGGCGTGGATTCCCTCGTCACGATTCCGGTGCTGACCTCGCATGCCATGATCTCCGCCGAGCAGCGCGCCAAGATGGGCGTCACCGAGCAGCTAATTCGGTTATCGGTGGGCATTGAGAATGTAGATGACCTAATCGCTGATCTGGAGCGTGCGCTCGCGGTCGTCAGCCCGGCCCGGCAGCACGCAGAAGTTGGGTAGCGTCCGCCCGACCTCAACTACAGAGGGCAGAGGTTCACGGAGCAGATTTACGGTGTCCCTCTCTGGTTCAGATTTTTGAAAGTCGCTGGTTCTACAACTTTCCTGTAAACTTCTCAGCTTCTCAGCTTCTTTCCGGCGCCTAATGCACAGCTTGCGCGCGGCAATTATCGGTCTGGGCTTTGTCGGCAGAGCGCATCTCGAAGCGCTGCGGAGACAAGGCATTCATGTAGGCGGCATTCTCGGCAGCTCCCCTGAGCGCGGCGAGGCAGCCCGCGCCACGCTGGGGCTTGACCGTGCTTACACATCGCTGGACGAACTCGCGCGCGATAATTCCGTGAACGTGGTCCACATCTGCACGCCAAATCACATTCATTTTGAAGAAGCGAAAGCTGTGCTTCTGGCCGACAAGCATGTGATGTGTGAAAAGCCGCTGGCGATGGACACGAAACAGAGCGAGGCATTGGTTGAGCTTGCGGCAAAACAAAATCTCGCCGGCGGCGTGGCTTACAATTTGCGCTACTACCCACTTTGCCAGGAAGCACATGCAATCGTGCAGCGGGGCTTGATCGGCGAGCCTCGGCTGGTGCATGGAAGCTTTTTGCAGGATTGGTTATTTTATCCAACTGACTGGAACTGGCGTCTGGAGACGCATTTGGGCGGGGAGTTGCGCGCCGTCTCAGACATTGGCACCCATTGGCTTGATCTAATGATGTGGATCACCGGATTCAAAGTGACCGAAGTCTGTGCCGATCTCGCGACGGTGATTGCGGTGCGACAAAAACCTCGCGGCCACATTGAAACTTTTCAGGAGCGCAAGAAAGGTGAGTTTGACGAGATCAAGATTTCAACCGATGATTACGCTTCCGTTCTGTTGCATTTCGAGCACGGAATGCGCGGCGTGATGACAGTTTCGCAAGTAAGCGCTGGCCGGAAAGCGCAGCTCTGGTTTGAAGTCGACGGCTCAGAAGGCTCGCTAGCCTGGCATTCCGAAGAGCCGAATACATTGTGGATCGGCCACCGTAGCGAGCCGAATCAGAACATGATGAAGGACCCCGCGCTGATGAGCCCGCAGGCGCGCGGCTATTCAGCCTATCCCGGCGGCCACACCGAAGGCTATCCAGACACCTTCGCCCAATTATTTAAAGACTTCTATACCTACATTTCTACCGGTAACTTCAGCACGCCGCGATCATTCCCGACATTCGAAACCGGGCACGAAGAACTGATTTTGTGCGACGCCATCGCGGAGAGCGCGCGCGAGCGGAAGTGGGTAACGGTTGCGCACGAATAAGGCTAAGAAGGCCGGCATTCTGGAGTGCGAGAGATTGGGGTGGGGCGCACAGGATGCTTACCAGTCGCAAACCGGCCGCTGCTACCGCAGCCCAGGAAATCCGCCGCATGCTGAAAACCGGCGGCTCCGCCGAGCATGCCCAGACCGCGCAGCGGTTTTTCAAGGAAGAGATCAGATCCTACGGCTGGCGTACGGGCGATCTGCGTCGAGCTGTAGTTCACAAACGGCGCGAAATCCTCAAACAGTTTGACCTCAAGTTCCTCTTGCAAGTCGCGGACAATTTATTCAATGGCGATATAAACGAGGACAAAAACGCCGCGGTATTCCTGCTGGAGGACCTGACCGACAAATTCGGCGATCCCGAGTTCAGCTTGTTGAAATCCTGGCTACCCCGAATCAGCAACTGGTCGGACCACGATGCTCTTGTGCACTATCTCATCGGTCCGATGATTGCCACAAAACCGGCTCGAGCCAAAAACGTTTTCCGCTGGGCAAAGTCTCCGGACCGCTGGCATCGGAGGGCGGCCTGCGTCGCGTTAATTCAAGGGACGCGGCAAAAAATGTTTTTCCCAGAAATCGTAAGACTCTCCATCCAACTCTTGCATGATCCAGACGACATGGTGCAAAAAGGGTTGGGCTGGCTTCTGCGCGAGACTGCGAAAGCAGATCCAAAGCGAACCGTACAGCATCTGCGGCGAATCCGAGGGAACGCACCCCGACTGGTGCTCCGGACTGCGTGTGAGACACTGCATCATCAACTCGGCGCGCGATACTAGGGATCTAAGCTCGCCCGCTGGGCTCTTCCATGTTGCCACACACACCTTGCCATCCCAGCTAACCTCCGGCATAATAAGAGTTTGTCATTACTCTGCCGGAGACTTCCGGAGCAAGGAAATAACTGTGTTGATGATTCGTCTGGCGCGCAGGGGTGCGCGCAAACAACCGCATTATCGTGTAGTCGTAATTGAGAAAGAGCGCGCGCGCAACGGGCGGCCGGTTGAGGTGGTCGGCACATACAATCCGCGTACTAGTCCTGCCAGCGTCGAGCTTAAGCGCGATCGCGTGGATTATTGGGTTTCAAAGGGCGCGAAGATGTCTGACCGTGTCAGCAAGATTGTGTCCCTGCCCGCTCCGGCCAGCGCGGGCTCTGTTTCCTGATTCCGCAGCCAAGATTTCAACCCACCATCGAGGATTTGGATATGAGCGAGCAGAGTGGGGACATGCGTGCGCTGATCGAGCAGATCGCCAAAGCCCTGGTGGATGCGCCTGACCAGGCCTTGGTTAATCAAGTGGAAGAAGATCAGATCTTGGTCCTTGAGCTGGAAGTCGCCGAGAGCGATATGGGAAGAGTAATCGGCCGGTCAGGGCGGACGGCCAAAGCCATGCGGACGTTGCTGGCGGCGGCAGAATTAAAATTCGGGAAACATTACGAATTGGAGATTCTGGAATAGCCGAGTCACGGCCGAGCGACGCATGGTTGAGTGAAGGATGACTAGTGAGTTCATCACTCTTGCACGCGTGCTCAAAACCCAAGGCCGGCACGGGGAAGTTGCAGTTGAAGTACACAGCGACGTGCCGAACCGGTTTCGCGAAAGAATGCATCTGTGGAGCCTTGCCGAAGATGGCTCCCCGCGCGAGTTGGAAATTGAAGATCTGTGGCCGCACAAAGGCCAACTGATCCTGAAATTTGTTGGGATTGATTCAATTTCCAAAGCAGAAGAGCTTGCCGGTTGCGAATTGCAGGTGCCGGGCGAGCAGCGCGCACAGCTAGAGCCGGGTTGGAATTATCTCAGCGATCTGATCGGATGTACGGTTTTCGATGGAGATCGCGAACTGGGGAACATTGGCGAAGTACGTTTCGGCGCAGGCGAAGCTCCGCTGCTGGTTGTAAAGGCGGGATCAAAGGAATACGAGATACCTTACGCGGAAGCCTATCTCCAGCAGGTAGATCTTTCGCACAAGCAGATTCGGATGTCATTGCCCGAAGGGCTGCTCGAGGTAAACGCGCTGTTGACGGCAGAAGAGAAGCTTGCGCAGCGTGCCCCGTTGCGCACGAAAACAAAGTAACCGCAGAGGTTCACAGAGGCAAAATACTCTGTGCCTCTCTGTGGTCGTAGTCTTAGGTCCGCAATGAAGATCGACATCGTTACGATCTTTCCAGATTTCTTCCACGGACCGATGGACTACGGCATCATTCGGCGGGCGCGGGAAGCGGGCCTGGTCACGATCGAAGTTCACGATCTGCGGGCATTCGCGCACGATAAACACCGCACCGTGGATGATCGCCCATTCGGCGGCGGCGAAGGCATGGTGCTCAAGCCGGAACCGATTTTTGAATGTATTGAAAGTTTGAATGTTCTTCCACTGGAGCAACGCTGCGAGGCGAAGCAAAATGTCGTTCTGCTCTCAGCTCAGGGCAAACGCTTCGACCAGCAGGTTGCCTGGGAATTAGCGAACCTCAAGCGGATGGTTCTGATCTGCGGCCGCTACGAAGGCGTGGATGAGCGGGTCGGCGAATATCTGGCGGATTGCGAATTGTCGATCGGCGACTACGTCCTGAGCGGCGGCGAGCTTGGCGCGGCAGTGATCGCGGACGCGGTTACGCGACTGATCCCAGGCGCGGTGGGCAACGAGGCTTCCACGCGTCAGGAATCGTTCAGCGCTACTGAACCGGGCAGTGGCGATGGTCCGAGTTCAACCTGTGTCTCCGGCGGACTGCTTGACTATCCGCATTACACGCGGCCCGCGGATTTTCGAGGTATGCAGGTTCCTGAGGTGCTGGTTTCTGGGAACCACGAGGAGATACGCCGCTGGCGGCGGATTATCGCGCTAAAGAAGACCATCAGGAACCGGCCCGATCTGTTGAGTGAGGCCACACTGAACGACGTAGATAAGGCATTGCTAGCGCGGATCAAGAGCGGGACTGAAAAGATTTGAATGAAGGGACACGACCATGACGAATCTGATCATAGAGAAACTGCTGGCCAAGTCAAAACGAACCGATCTTCCTGACTTTGTTCCGGGAGATACTATCCGCGTTCATGTGAAGATCAAAGAAGGCGACAAAGAGCGCCTGCAGGCTTTCGAAGGCGTGGTCATCGCGCGCACCCGTGGTCCTCAAGCCAGCTTCACGGTGCGCAAAATCAGCTTCGGTCAGGGCGTGGAGCGCATTTTCCCGCTCAACTCACGAGTGATCGACAAGGTTGAGCTTATGCGCTCTTCTAAAGTCCGGCGCGCGAAACTTTACTACCTTCGTGGTCTCAGAGGCAAAGCTGCGCGGCTGAAGGACGTTGAAAAGGAGCGCGCGACCGCGGAAGTCGCAGGACAATAAAGCAGGCGTTAGCGTTGCCAGTGACTCGCGCCTGCAGTTCAAAATGCAGCGTGTCTTCGAACTGCTTTTCGGAAAGCTTTCGTAACAGGAGGTGCAGGAGGTGCAGGAGGTGCCGGTCTCCCTTGCGAATCTCATGAAATTCGATTCCCATGCCCGCCGGCGGGTCTACGTGCCGGACCTCGCCTTTGAGTTAGCATTACAGCATTACCAGGATCAATTTGCGGCGGTAATGGAGTCGACGATTACCTTCAGGCAGTTATCACTGAAGGCGGCGCATCGCAATTTTCCACAGGTTGCAAGGCAGCCTGAAGTGGGCGAATATTCATAGCGGTGTGGCGCCGACTGAAATCCGCAAGGGAACTTTCCCCCTCCGCAGCCAAACTGCGGCTCCTGAAACGCTTGCGCTGTACACTGAAGTTCGAAAAGCTGGCTTGGGCTCTCGGTGCTCATTGCGTGGCAGGAGTCGATGAAGTCGGTCGCGGTTCTCTCTTTGGACCGGTCGTCGCTGCGGCGGTCATTCTCGACCCGGCCTACCGCATTCGCGGGTTGCGTGATTCCAAACTCTTGCTTCCGGAAAGAAGGCAGGTGTTGGCAGAGCGTATTCGCCAACATGCGATTGCATGGTCGATCGCTGCCGTGGATGCCGCGCGCATCGACCAGATCAACATTTATCAAGCGTCGCGAGTCGCTATGCGGGAGGCGGTTCTGGGCTTGCAGCCGAGCCCCGATCACTTGCTGATTGATGCCCTGATGCTTGATTGCGACCTTCCGCAACGCGCCATTATTCACGGTGACGCGCTCTCCGCCTCAATTGCAGCAGCCTCCATTGTGGCAAAGGTTGAGCGCGACCGCATGGTCGTGGAATGGGATCCTGTATTCCCCGTGTATGGGTTGGCCTCGAACAAAGGCTACAGCACCCCGCGTCATCTGACCGCGCTCCGGGAACATGGGCCGTCTCCGCTGCACAGGCAATCATTCGCTCCCGTATGGAATGCGCCGGTACCGCAGGAGGTCCTGGAGTTCATGCTCGCTGAAGAAACGGCAGATGAACTGCCCGAGGTCATTGCGGCTGCTAACTCGTAAACTCGTTTCATCTCAAACAAAAATTCCTCCACGGACAGGGCATCGCACCTACATCGTTTGAAATACAATTCCCAGCATGTTGCGCATGATGGTGGTCACGGCGCATCCGGATGATGAAGCCGGGAACTTCGGGGGATCACTGCGGCTGTACGCCGAGCGCGGAGTGGAAACCTGCGTTGTGTGCCTCACGCCGGGGCAGGCGGCAACCCATCGCGGCGGCGCTCGCGACGATCAGGAACTCGCAACCGTAAGGCGCGGAGAATTCGCTGCGTCGTGTGAGATTTTGAAGGTCAGGCGCGGCATTGTGCTCGACTATCCTGATGGCAAGCTGCACCGGCAAGATCTGTACAGAGTGGTTTGTGATCTCACGCTGCTTGTGCGGCAATTTCGCCCGCAAGTCATGCTCACGTTTGGAAGCGAAGGCGGAGTGACAGCGCATACCGATCACTCCATGGCGGGCATTTTTGCTACCTTGGCATTCCAGTGGGCGGGACGTGGCAACCGCTATCCCGATCAGATCGGAGAGCACACCAATCCGCATCGAACGCAGAAGCTGTACTACTCAACTACGGATTTCACATTGCCCGGCCGGCAACCGCTTACTTTCCCTCCTGCGACGGCTGTGATTGATATCGGCGACGGACTTGAAACCAAGATCGCAGCATTCAAAGCACATAACACCCAGGCGCCGCTGTGGCCCATATTCGAGGGGAACGTCCGCCAGCGCGGACGGATGGAAATGTTTCATCTGGCTGCCGCCGTGAAGCCGATGTCGTGCGAGATGGAGACTGATTTGTTCGCAGGGATCGACGAAAATCTCTAAGTGCTGCGGTCGCAAGAACCTGCAAAGGCAACCGCTAGGAGTGGCTCGGCCTGGACGGTTGAGCTGCGGCGCAGCCTCGCCGAGCCGCCACGTCAATAGGTAATCTTGTACCAATCCCTGAAATCCACTCAGATATTCCCTTAGTGCATTCAGGACAAAACCTGATCGCTTATAGGACCCAACGCATCTCACGTCCAGACCTGCGGCGCTCATTGGCATCTCCTGGTACTACTTCCCTTTTGAATTAAGGTTTCAATGGGATTGCCGATGTACTGATATCGAAGTAGAAGAGTTTCATGCGCATCGCGCTAAGGAAGGCAGCATGCAGCTTGGAAACCAACTTTCCTTGCGGGTGAACCGACCCTTTGCTTCTCTGCTCGTTTTCTTCGCTTTGAATGTGCTGCAAATCTCGGGCCAGAGCAGCACCAGCCTCGATGACATCCATATCCAGCCGAGAGCAATGCAGCCCGCAACTGACGGGATGGCAGCCCCCTTTGCTCTGCCCGATGTTGGCCCAAAACCGATGAAGGTGAACGTAAGCCTGGTGCTTGTACCAGTTACAATTATGGATGGCATGAACCGTCTGGTCCAGGGGTTGGACCGCAATAGCTTCCAGGTCTTGGAAGGCAAGACAGAGCAACAAATCCGTTATTTTTCCAATGAAGATGCACCTGTCTCCATTGGCATCATTCTCGACATCAGCGGCAGCATGAAGAGCAAGCTGGATCGCGCTCGCGACGCGGTGGCAAAACTTATCGGTGATGCCAACCCAGAGGACGAATTTTTCATGATCACCTTCTCCGATAAGCCGGAGATGATCTCAGATTTCACGCAGCACGTCGAAGATGTTCAAAGCAAGCTTCTTTATGCGGTTCCCAAAGGGCGCACAGCCTTGCTGGACGCGATCTATATGGGGATTGCGAAGATGCGGCAGGCAAAACATCAGCGCAAGGCGCTGTTGATCATCTCCGACGGTGGCGATAATCATAGCCGTTACACCGAAAAAGAAATTGTTTCCGTGGTGAAAGAAGCGGACGTGATGATCTACGGCATCGGAATCTACAATCATTACTTCCCTACCCAGGAGGAGATCCTTGGACCGGAGCTGCTGCGTACCATTAGCGAAGTAACAGGCGGAACGTCGTTCTCCATCGACGATCCGAACGATCTGGTGGATTCTGCGAAATCCGTCAGTGTCATGTTGCGAAATCAGTATTTGCTCGGCTATCGGCCAGCGGCGGCCAAGAAAGATGGCAAGTGGCACAAGATCAAAATTGTTTTCAGACGTCCGAAGAAACTAAAGCTTCCCGGAACCTTTCACGTTTATGCGCGATCAGGCTACTACGCGGCGGCAGAGTAAGCGCACAGGATCGAGTAGCAAATAGGCTGCTCGGAAAAATACAGAATTCACCCGATTCGAGACCGTCGTCAAACGTGAGATAAAGCTTCAGCACGCATTTCACCCGCAATTCTGGCCTCCACCCGCAAGGACTGACGAATTCGCAATGGTTCCTCAATGTGCCAATCCGGCTTGCCGCGCTCCTCTCCGCTATCTGCGCGATGGCAGGCTATTTCAGTTCGAAGTGCGTGCCATCGGCTTCAAACAGCCCAGCCAGCCGCACCACGGCGATCCAACCGTTCGCCAAGTCGCGCATTTCTGGTTGTGCGGTCGGTGCTCCCTAAATATGACACTGGCGTTCGACAAAGAGAAAGGCGTGACGGTCACACCTTTGCAGCCCGGACTTGACACAAATTTGGGCAGCGCGTCGGCTGGACACTAAGCCATCACGTTCAAATTCCTAAGAACCAAAAGTAGCGAGAAGTGATTTTGGTAGAAAAAGACCCCCAAAATAGGGAGGGGCAGGCTCCGGCCGTTTAAGGGGAGGTAGCCGATGCCTGCCTTCCGTCTCCTTCGCGTTGGGGTTATTTTGATAGATACTCCTCGTCGTTGAGTGCCGCCTATCGGTATTATCCTGTATTTTTCAAAAGGCCCTATAGGAGCAGGTTTTAAAGTGTTCCTTGAGGCCCGCCGCAATATTGACGCCCGACCCGCAACGAAATGGTCAAATCCAAATAGCAGCAAACACTTAGCGGAAAATCTGCCTCTCAGGGGCGTTTTTCCGAATCACATATAACCAATCAGCGGAGACGAAGTGGACGAGGCGGGTTTTCCACAGATTCAACTTTGGCTATCGGCGGAGGCTCCCTGGCCCAAGCTCAGTGTTTATTCCGGCGGCTGCTGGCGTACTCCTAGTCCAATGATCTTGGCCTTTATGCGGAAGAAATCGATGGGAGAACAGGGGATGCGCAAGCAGTGTTTAGAGCTATATTTGTGCTTTGTATCAGCTCAGTTGATGAATTGTCGGGGCCGTGGCGGCACAGATTTTTACCGTTTCCTCTGTCTTAGGCTCGTTCGAAGCGGAACGGTGGCAGACCGAGCCACGCCACGTGCCCCGGCTCCAGAGGGCCGTCTTTATGAGGCTGCCTTTACGTCGAGTAATCGGCGTTGATGCGAACGTATTCAGCAGTTAAGTCGGTGGTAAGGAATGCTGCGGAGGCCCGGCCACGCTGCAACGTGATGCGCACATCACAAGCGGGCTGTGCCAGGTCTCTGTGCGCTGCGGCCTCATCAAAAGCGCACGCGACTCCTCGACGGCATACTAGCTGCCGGCCAATGAAGATGGTTACTTCTTTCGGATCGATGCGTACGCCAGAAGCTCCGATTGCCGCCAATATACGTCCCCAGTTTGGGTCTGCTCCAGCCCACGCGGTCTTTACTAGTAGTGATCGAGCAATCGATCGCGCTATATGCAAGGCTTCCTCACGGCTCCTGGTTTGTTCCACTGAGAGCCGGATGACATGCCGCACGCCTTCGCCATCGGAAACAATCTGCTCGGCCAAAGAACCGCAAACTTGCCGGAGTGCGGCCTGAAATTTATTTTTCACGGCGCCCAGCCGAATCTTGCTTTGTCCGCTGGCCATCAGCAGAACTGTATCATTGGTTGAAGTATCACCATCCACAGAGATGCAGTTGAACGTTTCATCGCATACAGCCCACAAGCATTGTTTCAGCTCGGGAGGAGTTACCATCACATCGGTGAACAAATACACCAGCATGGTTGCAAGCTGGGGATGAATCATGCCGGATCCCTTGGCTATGCCCAGGATGCTACTGTTCTTTCCTCGAACTTGAAACTCCGCGGATGCGAGCTTCGGCCGCGTGTCGGTGGTCATGATGGCGCGGGCAAACTGCATTACTGCGTGCTCGCTCGCTTCGTGGGCCGCAACCAATGTTGGGAGTGCCGCAAGAATTTTGGAAACCGGCATCGGCACGCCGATAATGCCGGTCGAGGACGGAAATACCAGTTCGGCCTTGAATCCCAGCAGAGCGGACGCTTTTCGGCAGACCTGCAAGCAATCGTTTATGCCGGCCTTGCCGGTCGCGCAGTTAGCGTTGCCAGAGTTCACGATCACAGCACGCACATGCGCCCCCGTTGCACGCAAGTGCTTGCGTCCAATTTCCACCGGGGCAGCAATAACCCGATTCTTCGTAAACACTGCCGCCGCCGTTGTACCCGGAGCGGCTTCAGCTAAGGCTAAATCTAATCGGCCGCTAGCTTTGATACCCGCAGCAACTGCAGAGAATGAAAACCCACCTGGGAGATGGATGGATTCCGTCGAACCAGCGGGCGCAGTCATGCCTGGAGCTTGACTTGCCAATTAGTGGGTTCGGGAAGAATAGCGAACTTCGGTAGCTCGCCTCTCACCATAGCGACTTCATCGCAGCAGTGAAAACGTGGACAAACGCAGCAATCTTTATAAATTTTGTCCGGCAGATCTTCTCGTTGCGCCATGGCAAAACCGAGTTGGGAGAAAAATTCCGGCTTCCGGGTAAAAAGGCAAATGCAGGTGACAGCGTGCTTCTTCGCTTGCGACAGCAGCGCCCGTACCAGAAGCTTACCGCCGCCTGAACCTTGATGCGCGGGATCGACCGTGATAGACCGGATTTCCGCCAGGTGCAACCCATAAAGATGAAGAGCGCCGCATCCCACGACGCGACCGACGTTCTCCAGCACAATGAAGTCTCGGACGTTCTCGCAAATTTCCGCAAAACTGCGCGGAAGCAGCGTGCCATCACCCGAGTAATTCGAGATCAGTTGATGAATTCGTTCCGCATCCGGGAGAACCGCCTCACGCGTGCGCATGCATGCTCTCCCGCAAGAGATTGATCTTGATTCGAGCTTCGCTAATGACCTGCTGGACGCGGGCTGGCGCGGTGCCGCCGGGCACATCATGAATCGCCAGCACAGAAGAGAGACTCAGGAAGGAATAGAAATCCTGATCGAAAGCAGGATTGATTTGCCGTAATTCGTGAAGTTCAATATCCTGCAACTCGCAATTTCTCTCAGCGCATAGCTGCACTGCCTTGCCTATCTGTTCGTGCGCCACGCGAAAGGGCACCCCGCGTTCAACAAGATAAGTTGCGGCCGCCCAGGCGTTCATGAACCCAGATTCCGCCGTTTTCTGCATGCGGTCGTAATCGAATTCGACTACCTTCATGAACCCGGCGATGAGAGGCAGAACCGAGAGTACGGTTTCACTCGCATCGAAAAGAGGCTGTTGAGTTTCCTGCAAGTCTTTGTTGTAAGCGAGCGGCAACCCTTTAACGGCAACCAGAAGAGTAGTCGCATCGCCGACAACCCGCGCCGCCTTTCCGCGCACCAGCTCCAATAAGTCAGGATTCTTCTTCTGCGGCATCGCGCTGCTGCCGGTGGAATACGCTTCCGGTAAGTGGACGAATCCAAACTCCTGGGAGGAAAAAATGATCATCTCCTCTGCCCAGCGGCTCAGGTGTAAAGAGAGCAGCGTGAGTGCGTTCACGAACTCCAGAACGAAGTCGCGGTCGCTGGTGGCGTCGACGCTGTTACTGGTGACCGCGTCAAAGCCAAGCTCTTCAGCAATCGCGCGTCGATCTAAATGAATTGTTGTACCGGCGACTGCGCCGGAACCCAGAGGACAAATATTCACTCGTGCACGGCAATCCGCCACGCGTTCGGCATCGCGCAAAAACATCTCGACATAGGCGAGTACCCAATGCGACACCAACACCGGCTCGGCACGCCGCAGATGCGTATAGGCGGGCATGGCGGCATTGCCCGCCTGCTCGGCCCGAGACACCAGCGCATCCAACCACTCCGCCAACTTCAACCGCAAATCATCGATACTGGCTCGCACATAAAGGCGCAGATCAGTGGCAATCTGCTCGTTGCGGCTGCGGCCACTGTGCAGCTTGTAACCCACGTCGCCAATCATCACGACCAATTGTTTCTCGACAAAATGATGCACGTCCTCGGCCTCATCATCATCGAGGAACGCTGGGGACATCGCAGCCTGTTCAGTAATTTGATCGAGGCCTTGCAGGATGGAAATCAGTTCATCTGAAGAAACGATGCCCGCATTCTTCAACGCGCGGGCATGCGCGCGGCTGGCTGCGATTTCATACGCCAGCAGCCTGCGATCAAACTCGAACGATCGCTGCCAACGCTCGAAGCCGGGATCAAGCGGCTGGCGAAAGCGCCCGGCCCACATCTTCATTTCTCAACCTCCGCGCGGGAGCGGGCGCGCGAACGCGAAGGCAGGCCCAGAATGCGAATGAAGCCTTCTGCGTCCTTCTGGTTGTAGCCGTCGCCCATGGCGAACGAAGATAGATCGGTGCGATACAGCGAGTATTCAGATTCACGGCTTACGACAGAAATGTTTCCTTTATATAAAGAGAGTGTGATCGTGCCGGTTACGTTCTGCTGAGTAGTCTCCACAAACGCGTCCAGCGCTTCGCGCAGAGGCGTAAACCACTGGCCGAAGTAAACAAGCTCGGCATATTTCAGCGCAAGGTGCTGCTTAAAGTGTGCCACTTCGCGCTCCAGGCACAAGGCCTCAAGCTCCCGATGCGCGGCGACAAGCAGACTTCCCCCCGGTGTTTCATAACACCCGCGCGACTTGATGCCAACAAAGCGGTTTTCCACCAGATCCACGCGGCCAATTGCGTTACGTCCGCCGATTTCGTTCAGCAGCTCGACCAGAGACACGGGATCGAGCCTCATGCGATTGACTGATACCGGAATTCCCTTTTCGAAGCCGAGCGTTATTTGCTCCTCGCGATCAGGCGCTTCCTGCGGCGAACGGGTAAGCTGCCAAGTGCCGGGGAGCGGGGCATTCGCCGCATCCTCCAGTTCCCCACCCTCGTGACTGACATGCCACAAATTGCGGTCGCGGCTGTGAATCTTCTCCCGGCTTGCCGCAACGGGAACGCCGTGCTTCTCTGCGTAATCCAGACAATCTTCGCGCGACTTCAAATTCCACTCCCGCCACGGTGCAATCACTTTGAGTTCCGGCGCCAACGCCTGATATGCCAGCTCGAATCGAACCTGGTCGTTGCCTTTTCCGGTACAGCCGTGCGCCAGCGCCGTCGCGGCTTCGCGGACCGCAATTTCGACCTGATGTTTCGCGATGACGGGGCGCGCCAGCGAAGTTCCCAAGAGATATTTGTGCTCGTACACTGCGCCCGCTTTCAGCGCAGGAAAGACGTAACCGGTAAGGAATTCTTCGCGCAGGTCTTCAACTACGACTTTAGTTGCGCCCGTTTTGTAAGCTTTGTCGACGACCGCCTCAATGTCGTCTCCCTGACCGACATCGCCTACCATGGCGATCACATCGTAAGAATAATTTTCCTTGAGCCAGGGAATGATGATGGAGGTATCGAGACCTCCGGAGTACGCGAGTATAACTTTTTCAGGCATTGGCGCTCCTCACATGAAAGCGGCTGGCCTCGCCGCCAAGCAGTAGAAGGAGGATGGCCTTCTGCACGTGCAAGCGGCTCTCCGCTTGATCGAAAACGACTGAGCGCTCCGAGTCTATCACTTCGTCCATGATCTCCATGCCGCGATGGGCAGGAAGGCAGTGCATGAACACAGCGTGCGGCGCGGCCCCGGCCACGAGCTCCCGATTCATTTGATAAGGCGGGAAAATCCGGTCGCGTTCTTCGCTCTCGTGCTCGTGGCCCATGCTGGTCCAGGCATCCGTGTAGACGGCATCCACGCCGAAGACGGCCTCATGCGGATCGGTAAGAATCTCGATTTTCGCCCCAGTATGCACGGCCATTTCGTAGGCGTCAGCAACAATCTGAGCATTGGGGCCATAGCCGGGCGGCGTTGCAATGCGAATCTTCGCTCCTAGAGCCGAACATGTGAGCAGCAGGGAGTGCGCGACGTTGTTGCCATCTCCGACATAAGCAAGAGTGATGTTCTTGAGATCGCCGAAACGCTCGTGCAATGTAAAGTAATCCGCCAACGCCTGGCAAGGATGCTCTAGCTCACTTAGCGCATTGATTACCGGAATGCATGCATGCTCCGCCATGCCTTCAACTGTGCTGTGAGCGAACGTGCGAAGGATGATGCCATCCACCCAGCGCTCAAGGTTGTGAGCGATGTCGCTCAGCTTTTCTCGCGCATCGAGACGTCCTTGCGTCTGATCGACAAACGAGGTCCAGCCGCCCATGCTAGCCATGCCTGCTTCGAAAGTCAGGCGCGTGCGCAGGGAGGGCTTCTCGAAGAACATCACAATTTGCTTGCCCGCCAGCGCTGCCCGGAAATGCGATGGTCGCGCTTTCATCAAGCCGGCAAGATGAAAAATATCTTCGATATCTTGCAGCCGAAGATCGCGAATAGAAACCAGATCGCGGCACGGCAGTTCCACGGTGGATGGCGAATGTGCCGCCTGTGTTGTGTTGATTGGCTGGCTGCTCAATGTGTTCGGCTCCTTTTCGGAAATCGTAGGCAGGTGGATTTCTGCTGTGGGATCTTGGTCAAGGCCGCATCCAACGCGTGGATTACTTCATCCACGTGCTTCCTCTGAATGATGTAAGGGGGCAGGAAGCGCAGCACGGTCTCGTTGGTGCGATTGATGAGGATTCCCTGCTGCAACAGTCGCGCGACGACGGCTTTCGCGGTTTCGACCGAATTGAGATCCATCCCGAGCATCAGCCCCATGCCGCGTACTTCACGGATTGCAGTGTGCTGCTCTTTTAGTTGATCCAGGAGCGTGCGGAAGTAATGACCCATCTCGCGAACGTGGTGAAGCAAGCCATCGAGCGTTCGCAAAAATTCGATGGCAACAGCGCAAGCCAATGGACCTCCGCCGAATGTCGTGCCGTGCATGCCGGGGTGCATTCCGCTCGCGACGCGATTCGTCGTCAAGATCGCACCCAGCGGCAGGCCTGCCGCGAGCGGCTTGGCGACGGTCACGATGTCGGAGTTCACGCCGTACTGTTGATACGCAAAATATCGCCCGGTTCTCCCCAGTCCACACTGAATTTCATCGAGAATCAGCAGCGCTCCGGTGCGCTCGCTTAATTGCCGTGCCAGTTGCAGGAATTCCTGGTTCAGCGGCCGGATTCCGCCCTCGCCCTGGATCGTCTCCAGGCAAATGGCACACACGCTGCCATCAAACTGCCTTTTCAGATCCTCGGAGTCGTTAAATGCGACGAAGCCGACGCCCGGAACCAGCGGCGCAAACGGGTGACGATACTTTTCCTGTCCCGTGGTTGCCAGCGAACCAAAGGTGCGTCCATGAAACGAATTCTCCAGCGCCAGCAGCCGCCACTTAGCTTTATGCCCGTTGTGGTTCTGCGTGCGGGCGTACGCGCGGGCGAGCTTCAGAGCGCCTTCCCACGCTTCCGTGCCGCTATTGCAAAAGAATGCTTTCTCAAGCCCAGAGATCTTTGTGAGGCGTTTCGCAAGTTCGGCCTGAAATTCGTGGAAGAACAAATTCGAAACATGGATCAACCGATTCGCTTGCCGCTTGAGGGCTGAACGAATTGCAGGATGCCCATGTCCCAGCGCATTCACGCCGATCCCACTCAGGAAATCGAGGTAGCGCTTGCCCCGTGAATCCCACAAATAAACGCCGCGTCCGCGCGTGAAGAGAACTTTCTGCCGGTCATACGTGGGCAGCAGTAATTTCTGTTCCGAGCGAATTACAGCAGCGAGATTCATGCCCCGATCACCTCCGTGCCACATTCCAGCTTGGCGAAATAAAATTGCGGCAGGATTTCCGCCTGGGCCGCCGGTAGGATTCGCACTCTGCCCACGCCTCTCTTCAGGGCGTGCCCGCAAGCCTCCAGCTTGGGCAGCATTCCGCCCGCGATCACTTCGTGTTCCACCAAAGAAGCCGCTTCCTTCATGTTCAGCCAAGGCATCACCGAACCGCCGGCGTCCTTCACCCCGGGCACATCCGTGAGGAAGATTAAGGTGTCTGCATGACACGCGATGGCGCAAGCCGCCGCCACCTGATCTGCGTTGATGTTGTAATATTCACCATCCGACCCCAGGGCCACGGACGAGATCACCGGAATTCCGCCTTGACCCCAGATTGCCTCCAGCCATCGAGATTCCACCGCAGAAATTTCTCCTACAAATCCCAGGTCGTAGCCGTGAGTCTGCTTCTTGCGTGCACGAAACGTGGCGCCATCGCCGCCGCAAAGACCCACCGCAGAATTCCCCGCTGCCGTAATCGCTGCGACTAAATTTTTATTTACGATTCCCGCCAGCACCATCAATGCAACATCTCGTGTTTCCGCATCGGTGATGCGCAGTCCATTTACGAAGTCACTTTGCTTGCCCAAAAGCTTCAGCGTGCGTGTGAGGGCCGCTCCGCCGCCGTGCACGACTGCAATACGGTGATCATCTCGCGCTAATTCCACAATCGCCTGAGCACACTTCCGCAAAGTGGATTTATCCTCGAGCGCTGCGCCCCCGACTTTGATGACGATCTTCACTCGAGCCCTTCCGCCTCACCCCATCCGTACATCAGGTTCATGTTCTGCACGGCCTGTCCTGCCGCGCCCTTCAGCAGATTGTCAATACAGGAGACGAGCACCAAGCGGCGCCCGTCCTTATCGAGGCAAAAACCGAGATCGCAATAATTGGTGTGCAGGGAAAACTGAACTTGCGGAAGTTGTGGCGTGGCAAACACCCGCACCCAGCGCTTGCCGCCGTAAAAATCGCGGAAGCAGGTTTCCACCTCAGCGGGATCCATCTCGCGATTAAGGTGAACGTATATCGTGGAAAGAATTCCGCGGGGAATCGGCAGCAGATGAGGAGTAAAAATCAGTTCGCGGGAGTTGAGATTCAATTGTTCGAGAATCTCGCCTACATGACGATGTTCAAAAACCGAATATGCGGACAGATTGTCGGCGACAGAAACAAAGTGGGTGCGCGAACTGGGTTCCTTGCCTGCACCGGAGACACCGGATTTTGAGTCAGAAATAATGCCGCGTTCGCGATCAATGACTCCAGCCTTCAGCAACGGCGCGAGCGCGAGAATAACCGATGTTGCGTAACAACCGGGGTTCGCCACCAGTATGGCATTGGCCAGATGATCGCCATTTAACTCCGGCAAGCCGTAAATTGCTTTTTGCGTAAGCTCGGCGGCGGTCACCGCGTTGATATCCTCGAAGCCGTATACGGCGCGGTGTTGCACCTGCTTCAACCGCCACGCTCCGCTCAGGTCAATCACGCGGATTCCGCGCGCAATTGCTTCCGGCACCAATAATCGGGAAACCTCGTGCGGTGTGGCCAGAAAAAGCAGCTCCACGCCGTGCTGTTTCAATACATCCCACGAAAATGTGTGTAAGGGATATCCGCCGTTCCCGGAGAGAACAGGAAACATGTCGGCGAGATTTCCTGACCCGTTTTTCGCCAATGAATCCTTTTCGCCCGAGCGGCTCAGCAACAAAGGAGTATCCAGGTGGGGGTGTCGTAGAAGAATTCGCGCCAGCTCGAAGCCGGAATAGCCAGTCACACCGAGCACCGCCGCTTTGAGTTTCGCGCTCATCAGGCCAGCATCTCCTGAATTCGAGATGCGATTCGGGCTGCAGCTTTCTTCTGCGGACAGACAATCAGAATCGTGTCATCGCCTGCGATCGTGCCAAGCGCTTCCGGCCAGTCTTCGCCATCCAGAGCTGCAGCAACTGGCTGGGCGCTCCCAACCGTGGTTTTAATTACAAGCAGGTTTTCGGCGGGGCGTACTTCGAGCACAAACTCCCGCACTAATCTTGAAACAGGCGGCAATGGCGGCTCGGACCCAGCGTCATCCTGCGGGCGCGCATAGCCGGTTCCGGTCTTGACCAGATGAAGATCGTGGATATCCCGCGACAGGGTCGCTTGCCCCACTTTAAAACCACGCTTCCCCAGCGCGCGCTGAAGGTCCTCCTGACTGGCAACCGGGCCACGCTCCAGCAATTCGAGGATGGCTTTCTGTCGCAATGGCTTGCTCATGATGAATGAATATTCATTTAATTGAATAATATTCATAATAAAGGCGCCCGAGGCTATGTCAAGGAAAAAAATTGCGAACTTGCTTCAGAACTGCAATCGGGCCGTGACGCCTATTGCCAGGTTCCGCCGGACTGGCATAGCGCGTAATGGCTGGCTCTTGGCTCAGGCTTGCTTTCCGAGGAGAAGAACACCTTGTGTAGCCGCTTGATGGATTCCTCTGCCCGCGATTCATCGACCAGAAAACTAATGTTCCGCTCCGATGCGCCCTGGCAGAGCATCCGCATGTCGATGTCAGCGATAGCGCGGAATACTTGGCTGGCGACCTCCGGGCGGCGGCGAATCTTTTCACCTACCAAACACACCAGGGCTTTGTGATTCTCCCATCGCACGTTGGCAAGGTCTTTCAGTTCCTCAGCAATTGCGGGCAGCGAAGTGGTCGAAGTGACCAGCAGCGACAAGCTGCCACGGGATGCGGAGAGCAAATCCAGCGTGTGGTGGTGATGTTCGAAGACTTCACAAACCTCGCGCAGAAGCTCGGGAGCCAGCCATCGGACCGGCTCGACATCAACCACTGCCACACCACGCTTTACGCTGAGCGCCTTTACTCGTCCCTCATCGTGCAACTCGGCGGAAATTTCCGTGCCGAGGCCCTCCGGGTTGCGCGAGTTTAGAACCCAGACCGGAATGTCTTGACGCCTTGCCGGCAACAAGGTGGAGGGATGAAGAACCTTCGCGCCGAAGTAAGCCAACTCGGCGGCTTCATCAAAACTCATTCTTCCGACGCATCTCGCCTCAGAACATAGATTTGGATCGGTCGTCATCACACCATCAACGTCCGTCCAAATCTCGATCCTGGTTGCGTGCAGTCCGGCGCCCACGATAGCGGCGCTGAAATCAGAACCACCGCGGCCGAGGGTCGTTGGAACTCCATCGCGGGCTGAACCGGCGAAACCACCGAGCACGGGAATGCGGCCAACTCCAAGCAGCGGGCCCACCAGACATTCCAACCGCTGATTGGTTTCCTTCCACAGAGGCGTCGCCCGGGTGTGAGCAGCATCGGTAATAACGCACTCTTTCGCATCTACCCAAACTGCCTCGAGACCGCTGCGGACAAGTGCAGCATGCACAATCTTGCTGGAAAAGTGTTCTCCCATGCCGAGCAGATGATCCTGCGCCTGCAGACTGAAATCGCGCGCGCGCGAAATGCTTGCCAGCAATTCATGAGTGGCACGAAAATCGGCCGCTAGATTCTGGCAGGGAGCATTGCACTCCTTTGCCCCGAGAAGCTCTCGCGAAAGCATTGAATGCCGTCCTTCGAGCTCTTGCAAAATGGCGCACGCGTTTTCGTTGTGACCTCTTGCGGCAGCAGCGCCCGCCCCGAAGAGCTGGTCAGTGACCTTGGCCAGCGCACTCACAACCACGACTGGGTGATATCGCAGGCGTCCATTCACGATCTGGCAGAGGCGGCGAATCGCCGCCGCATCCTCAACCGAAGTGCCGCCAAACTTCATGACCACGCATCGCGGTCGTTCGTTGCTGTCAGCATGCAACTCGCTCATCAGATTTCTCCTCAAGAAATAAAAAACCCACCTGCCAGTTGCTTCTGGCGGTGGGTCTTTGTCAGCCGCTAAACTTGTGTTGCTCAGCTCACCAGACGCCCTCCCCCGGAAGACACATAATTCGTGTCGGCATAGCGATCGTAATTCGCTTCATCTTCCGGGAGATGGGATTCATGGTCAACATGAAGTTAGTTGTTTTGCCCCGGGCGGAGCCGCGGCTCCGCGCTTTCCACGCGGAATTCTTCGAAGAACTGCACCAGGCGATCAAGCAGCTTACGCCGGCCGCCAATCATGTGCAGCCCACTCTCGTGCTGATGTTCTTCTAGTATTTTGTTCAAGCTGCTTTCCAATTCACTCATAACACACCCCCTCAGATGGTCTTTAGGTTGTAGTGGCACCGATGGGCAAGGGTGCCAACGATTCTGAGGTCTTCCCATAAGCACAGTATCAACTCAGTGGCTCAAAGAGAAATTTGAAATTCAGATGCGCGGGATCGGGAAATTTGATGCGTGCCACTTTACTTTGAAGCTGCCGCAAGCTGACGGACGGTGCTGATAAAGGTGGTCGTCGCCCGGGTCAAAGTTCGATCGCGCCTGTAGGCCAAGCCTAGTTCGCGCCACAGTTCTTCGTCTTGGATGGGAATCAATTTCACTCTCCCTGCCAGAACCTGATCCCGCGCGAAACTCGCGCTGATAAGCGAAACCCCCAGCCCGGCGGCAACAAAACTCTTGATCATGCCGACGCTCGCGAGTTCCATGCGCACTTGCAAGTGGGCAGAGTAGGGGCGAAATAATTTGTCCATTACTCTGCGGCTGAAACCAGTCTTCGGAAGCAGCAACGGCTGCTTGGCGATTTCGCTCACAGGCACCACATCATGCTTGGCTAGAGGACTTTGCGGGCTGACCATCAACATGAGCTGATCGCGAAATATGGGGTGCGATTTCAGACTCGAAGATTTGACTGGGAGCGTAACAATACCAACATCGATGGAACCGTTCTCCAGTTTCTCGATAATTTTGTAACTAAAATTGCGATAGATGCTGATTTGCACACCGGGATAAAGATGGCAAAATTTCGCGAACACGTCCGGCAAAACGTACAGGCATGTCGCTTCATTCGCTCCAATTAGCAGAGTTCCGCGTGGCGTGCTGCCCTGGTCAGCCACCGCGAGGAGCGATTCGTCGCGCATTTGCAGCAATCTTTCCGCGTACGTAAACAGAACGCGTCCGGCGGGAGTCAAAGTCACGTCCTTGCCCGAACGGTCGAGCAAGCGATCTCCGTATTCCTGTTCGAGTTGCCGAATTTGCGCGCTGACCGCCGACTGCGACCGGAACACTTTCTGCCCGGCTCGCGAAAAGCTGCCCAGCTTGGCAACTTCCAGAAACGTGACTAGCTGGTCGAAGTCCATGGGTGATAGTGCGTGATTATAGCGGAGACACTGGATCGAATCCGGACTGGGAGTTGTATGTGGCGTCGCCTACATAACCGCCAGCGCCTCGCTGGAGACCGGCGCTTCGAGTGGTAACACCGGCGTTCCTTGCCGCTTCACGCGGGGCTGCTCCACTCTAGCCAATGTCGCCGTCCAAGCCTCAGCGACGGTGCAAGGCGGAACAAGCGGTTCGACTCGCAGCAAGGGCAAAGGTGAATTCCTGTTCAGTAATTCTGCGACTCGCGCGCTATTTGTGAGCCGGAAGTGCTTGAGCAGGACCCGTCGCAGCCAGATTTCTTCGCGGACCTCAAGAGGAGCCAATCTCACTGATGGCTGATTGTAGCCATGCCCGCCGATTGAATCGCGCAGCAGATATGCCAGCCCCCCCGTCATCCCTGCGCCTAGATTCGTGCCCGCAGGGCCAAGAATAATAACTACCCCAGCAGTCATATACTCGCAGGCGTGTTGGCCCGCGCCTTCGACCACGGCAAGAGCCCCACTGTTGCGCACAGCAAATCGTTCGCCCACACGCCCGGCGACATACAGTTCGCCGCTGGTTGCGCCATAAAGGACGATGTTGCCCGCGACTACGTCGCCCCGGCGCGAGGCTTGCTCACCTGCACTAATCGAAATCGTGCCCCCGCTCAGGCCCTTGCCCACGTAATCGTTGGCTTCTCCAGCGAGATGGAAATTTAATCCGGCTACGAGAAATGCGCCAAAGCTCTGGCCGGCGCTGCCAACAAACTCGTAACTTCTGGAACCATCCGGCAGATCTAAGCGCCGCAGGATTTCGCCGCTTAAGTGAGCTCCGATGGAGCGGTCCGCGCTAGTGATGCGGAATCGCCGCTGGGAAACCGAAGCGTCGCCAATAGTCTTATTCAATTCGACGTGCAATCTCGTGTCGTCGTCGACCATCCATCCGGTTTGCGGTGGAGCAGGCGTCTGCCGGAGCAAATCGGCGACTGCCCGTGCTGCTTCGGCAGTTCGGGGCTTCACGAGCTCGACTCTTCCCACAATTTCCTCTATCGAACGCGCACCGATACCCGCCAGGCGTTCGCGAACTTCTCTCGCCAGCCCCCGAAAATATGTCTCCACCATTTCAGGTTTCCCCGTAAAACGGGTGCGCAATCTTTCATCCTGCGTCGCGATGCCCACCGGACACGTGTTCAGGTGACACTGCCGTGCCATCACGCAACCGAGAGCGAGCAGAGCAGCCGTGCCGAAGCCAAATTCGTCGGCGCCAAGCAGAGCAGCAAGGATCACATCACGCGCGAACTTGAAGCCGCCGTCCACGCGCAAGCGCACACGGCCACGCAAGCCGGTCTGACCGAGCGCAACATGTGTATCGCGTAGACCGGCTTCCCATGGTAGTCCGGTGTTCTTGATGGAACTGAGCGGTGAAGCACCGGTCCCTCCGTCATGGCCGCTGATAGTGATGACGTCTGCGCCGGCTTTAGCGACGCCCGCTGCGATAATCCCTCCTCCCGTGCTGGCTACCAGCTTCACGCCAATGCGGGCTCGCGGATTCACGGCGCGCAGATCGTAGATTAGTTGTGCGAGGTCCTCAATGCTATAGATGTCGTGGTGCGGAGGCGGCGAGATCAGCACCATGTTCGGCGTGGCGTGACGCAAGCGCGCAATGTAGGCCGAAACCTTGCTTGCGGGCAATTGTCCGCCTTCGCCCGGCTTCGCGCCTTGGGCAATCTTGATTTCCAATTCATCCGCGTGAACGAGGTACTCGGTGGTGACTCCGAAGCGGGCTGAAGCTACTTGCTTTACGCGATTGTTAGCTCCAGAAAAGTCACTGTATACTTCGCGGTCTTCTCCGCCCTCGCCGGTGTTGCTACGCGCGCCCAAGCGATTCATGGCAATCGCGAGCGTTCGGTGAGTTTCTGGCGACACGGCTCCCAGAGACATGGCTTGTGTGCTGAATCGGCTGAGGATGGAGGCTTCCGATTCAACTTCGTCCAGGGGAATTGGATCCGCTGGCGCAACCTCTAATAAATCGCGCACAGCAATTGGGTCGCGCTGCTCTCCCAGTTCGACGAACGCTGCATAATTCTCCTCCGTTGGCGACTTGATGTAGCGATGCATCCGGCGAACGACTTCGGGCGAATTTGCATGCTGCTCTCCGCTGTGGCGGAAACGATAGAGGCCAAAATCCCGCAGGTCTGTAGTTTTTCCAGCAAAGGCCTCGCAGTGCCGATCTATGCAATCTTGCAGAATTTCGTGAAGTCCTTTGCCTCCAAGTGCTCGGCCTGCGTCCTCAAAGAATTCATCGCACAGTTCCGCATCGAGTCCGACAGTTTCAAAGAGCTGACTATTGCGATAGCTGGCAATAGCTGAAATTCCCATGCGCGCGATCACCTTGCGCAGGCCTTTTTCAATCGCTACGCGGTATCGCCTCGCTCCGCCGTGGGCGAGCGAACTGGCTTGCTCCAGGGCTAAATAAGGGAGCACCGCGCTGGCGCCTGCGGCGATAAGCAAAGCGACGTGATGCGTGTCGATGACCTGCCCGGTCTCAATGACAAGCGGGAGTTCACAGCCTCCGGCTTGCACCAGGGATTTCCAGACCGCAGCTATGGCCAGCAGCGCAGGAAGAGCAGCGTGCTGCGCACCTATGTTGCGATCCGTGAGCAACACGAGCGATTGGTTCTCCGAAACAGCCGTCTTCGCCTGTTCTCGAATGCGTTCCAATGCAGACTTCGCTCCGCCAACTCCCTCTGAAGCGGGGAATGTGAGTGCAATTGGTGCGATGGACTGAAAATGCCGCTCCAGCGCTTTCAACTGCGCAGTATCGAGCAGCGGCGACGGGAGCACGGCGAGATCTCCAAAATGCACCCGCAACGACATGACATGACTTTCGCGTAATGAATCAATCGGGGGATTCGTAACCTGCGCGAAGCGCTGTTTGCAGTAATCCCATAAGGGACGCCGAAGCTTGGAGAGCGAAGCAGGCGCCGCGTCATCGCCCATGCTCCAGACAGCTTCCTGCCCTTCTTCAACCAGAGGACGAAACAGCAGCCGAAATTGATCTTCCGTCCAGCCCAAGGTGGCCATCATTTTCTTTGGCTCTTTTGACGAATGCTCTGGCTGGTCGCTAGCAGGAACAATAACTGGCGATGGACGCGCAGGCTGATGGGCGCACTTTCTCGTCGATAAGCAGTTGTTGGGCCGCAGCAATCCGCCGGTCGCGGGATTTGCGATCAACATCTCGCCCGGTCCGAGGCGTTGCCTCTCAACGACTCGCTTGCCTTGCAGGTTCGTGATGCCAACTTCTGAACCGACCACCAACAGACCATCAGCAGTTAGCGTGTAACGCAGCGGACGGAGTCCATTACGATCCAGCTTTGCGCCGACAACTTCACCATCAGTAAAGATCAGTGCTGCGGGACCATCCCAAGGCTCCTGCCTGCATGCGTGCTCTTCAAAAAACACGCGCAGCTCCGGTTCCATCCCGTGAGCGTTCTCCCAAGCTGGTGGAACCATGGCCAGCATCGCCTCAGACACGCCATACCCGCGCCGCAAATACAGTTCGAAGGCGTTATCGAAACTAGCGGAGTCGCTGACGCGCTGTTCAAGCAGGCGGGCCGCGTCACAAAGCCCTACCTCCTTTCGCAACACAACTTCCTTAGCGTGCAACCATCTGCGATTGGCGCTGATAGTATTGATCTCGCCGTTGTGCGCTACGAAACGAAACGGCTGAGCCAGAGACCAACTGGGCTGCGTGTTGGTGGAATAGCGCTGATGAAAGATCGCGAAAGAGCTTACGAATTCGGGATCGACCAAATCAGGATAGAAGGCAGGCAACTGCTCGGGCGTAAGCAGTCCTTTATAAACAACAGTACGCGTTGAAAGCGAGCAGACGTATGTTCCGGGAAAGGCATTTTGTTCCACGCGTTTGCGCACCCGGAACAAAAGCGATTCAAAGTCGTCCGTCGCACTCTCTGGCGCGAAGAAGTATTGCTCGATGGCGGGCAGCGTATCCCGTGCTCGCGGCCCCACGACGTCAGGATCGCACGAGACCGATCGCCGGCCCAAACAGCGAAGGCCGCTCTCGAGTGCAGTTGATTGAATTATGGCCCGCGCCGCATTCTCATTCCCGGCCGGCAAGAACACCATCCCCAGGCCAAATACCGACGGCAGATCGATCCCATTCCGTCGCGCCTGCTTTCGTATGAAGGAATCCGGAATTTGCGTGAGGAGGCCGGCGCCATCACCACTGCGGCCATCGGCGTCCACGCCGCCGCGATGCGCCAGGCGGCGCAGCACCTCGAGTGCACGCTCTACGATCTCATGCGAGCCGCGATGCCCAAGCCGTGTGACGAAGCCGACACCACATGCATCATGGTCGACGGCGAACTGATTGCGCGCCATCCATCTTGTGTATCGTCAACTGACCTGGAAAGTACAATTGAGAATTTCGATGGAGCTAATGGATTTTTTGAGCAGGCGCTTTAGTTCTCTTCGCAGGTCACCGGATACTCAATCTGTACCAGCGGTGCGACCAGTTGTGGCTCTGGCACGTGCAGTCCGCATTCTGTCTTATTAAATCCCGACCAGCGGCCGGCCCGGGCATCTTCTCCTGCCTGGGTGGCGCGAGTGCAATGTGTGCATCCGATACTGGGATAGTTGCGGTCGTGCAGCGGATTGTAGGGAACTTCGTGCCTGCGGATATAACTCCAAACCATTGCGGACGTCCAGTCTGCAATCGGATTCACCTTGACCAACTGAAATTTCGCGTCCCATTCAAGTTTGCGAGCAGAGCCCCGCGCAACGGTTTGGTCGCGGCGAATGGCAGTTATCCAGGCCCGCAACTCTTTGAGCTTGTTCCTAAGCGGCTCTACTTTTCGAAGATTACAGCAACGATCAGGATCGCGGCTCCACAGCGCCGGGCCATGAACTTGCTCCTGTTCCTCGGGCGTCAGCGGAGAAAATACTCTCTCCACCCTGATGCCGTAACGCTTCTCGACGCGATCGATCAAATCATAAGTTTCGGGAACCAGAAACTCGGTATCGAGTGTGAAAACCCGGAAATTAGGATGCACGCGCGAGGCGATGTCCATCAGCACCATGCCTTCGGCGCCAAATCCGGAGGCCATCGCAATGTCGCCTTGAAAGTTCGCATATGCCCAACGGAGAACTTCGTCAGGTCGCCAAGTTTCGGCCTCAGGTTGTATGTGCTGCAGATGTTCTTTCACTGTGCTTGCTGCTGAGATCCACTCTCGGTAGTCTTGATCAACTCGCTTTGTGATGCTTCGAAATTACGAGCAATAAATTGCGAAAACTGCTCGCGGAGAGAACGGTGCTGAGCGAAGCGCACCACCTCGCCGACGACCAGCAGTGACGGTGCAGACAAACGCGGCGCGGA
>Ga0137372_10000552_pt1 | contig 35189 bp, 29 predicted proteins | sample SagtaG_6_FD_104911 | JGI IMG/M metagenome (GOLD analysis project Ga0137372, IMG submission 104911) | Vadose zone soil microbial communities from Sagehorn Ranch, Mendocino, California, USA - Sage1_R_60_16 metaG | ecosystem: Environmental > Terrestrial > Soil > Vadose zone | place: USA...
AACCCGTATCGTTACCGTGTGCGCCCGCCGAGTTTCATCAATCTCACCGTTCTCGAAGATCTCTGCCTCGGACATACCGTCGCCGATGTAATGGTAATTCTCGGAAGTGTTGATATCGTGATGGGAGAAGTGGATCGCTGACGCGGAGGTTAAAACCGTTACAAGAGTTGCAATGTTACAAAGGAACGGAGACTGGGCACGTGGAGTTTTTTGTAACGATGTAACCTTTGTAACTTTTGTAACGAACAAATGATCGGCACGGGCATATTAAAGGGAATGGCGGTCACCGCGCGGAACTTCGTGGGAAGTTATTTCGAAAAGGATCGCTTGACTACAGTGCAGTATCCGGAGGAGCGCGATCCACTGCCGGAGAATTACCGGAACTTCCCGTTCCTGATTTACGACACCGACGATCCCGAAGCAGGTTTGCGTTGTGTCGCCTGCAAGATCTGCGAAAAGGAATGTCCGCCGCAGTGTATCTATATCGTCAAGAGCGAAGACAAGAAGCCTGACTACGTAGGCAGGCCGCAGTTTTATGCAAAGGTGTTCGACATCGACATCTCGGTTTGCATGAGCTGCCAGATTTGTGTCGAGGTTTGTCCCTTTGAAGCGATCAAGATGGACAAAGTCTTCGAGCTCAGCCGGCGCGAACGCTTCGACGCTTTACTGCTCCGCAAAACCGATCTAGCAAAATCGAACGAATATTATCACAGTATTTGCCCAACGGACGCCGCGGAGGTCGACGCAAAGCTGGCCGAAACAGCGGCAGTCGTGGCGAAGAAGAAACCTGCCGCGGCTGCGGCAACCGCTGCGACTCCCACTTCCGGGTAGCGCACGCGTCTCGCGTGCTGGCGATGGCGTCCTCGCCATCGTGCACTTTTTCTGTGTGCCCGACGCCTTGTTTCGGCGGGATGCCGAAATCAACACGCGAGACGCGCATGTTACCCAATCCGTGCGTGTGCCAATCTCCCAAAAATACCGCAATCGGACGCGGTTTACCGCCGGGACAAAAGCACAAAGTGGTGATCTGACGTACATCAATCGCGTCACACAAACCCCGAAGAGGAGATGAGTGAACCCCCGGCCTTGTAAAAAACCTTGACAAATTTCCCCGATTTGCCCTAAGAATCTTCCTGATTACGTCCACCGACGTTTCAACGCATCTTCGGCCGAGCTGGGAAGCCCGAGAGCGCTGGACTTTCGCTGGAACCGCCGCTTGACGCGATCTCCAAGTCCAACTGGAAACCCGAGCCAAGCGAGTGAGTCCTAATTGGAAGAACTCTCGCTGCAATAACGGTTCTCGGTTCCGCGCGGAACTGGATTGCAGTCAACAATTCAACCGATATCGGCCCTATGACTCCCGCGCAGCTCTCAAATCTGACGGAAGCGAGTGCAGTTATTCGAGTGGCGATCGTCTGCGGACCGGAGACGACTGTTCTAGCCGACTCGCTCGAGGCATTGCTCGCGGAGGCGAAGGGATTCACGTTTTCACGATTCGAGTATGGTGCCGAGTCCGATCTCAAGCCGAAACCGGCCGGACTTAGCAATCCCGACGTAGTCGTCGCCACGCTCGATTCGTTTCAAGCAACAAAAATGGAACTTGTTCTTACGCCGCTTCAACGGGCTTTTCCGCATCGCCCAGTGCTGGTGACTACGACACACCCGGATGCGTGCGATGTTTTCCCATTACTCGAAATGGGCGCGGCGGATTTCCTATTGCCTCCATTGCGGCGTTCCGACGTGTTACCACGCATTATGCGTCAAGCGCGAGTCACCTGCCGCGGCAACGCGCTCGTCCAAAAACTTAAGGAGGATATTGGCCTCAAACAGATCATCGGCGAGAGCCCCGCGTTTCTCGAGAGAGTCCGGTGCGTGCCGCGATTCGCGCGATGCGACGCCACGGTGCTGATCTCGGGCGAGTCTGGTACCGGCAAGGAACTCTTCGCGCGTGCCATTCACTACCTGAGTCCGCGCGCGGGCCGGCCCTTCGTTCCCGTTAATTGCGGTGCGCTTCCAGAGAACCTGGTGGAAAGCGAGATCTTCGGCCATAAACGCGGCGCGTTCACGGGCGCCGCGTCCGATCAAGCGGGGCTGATCCGCGAGGCCGAAGGCGGCACGCTGTTTTTGGATGAGATCGACTGCCTGACGCCCCAAGCTCAGGTGAAGCTGCTCCGTTTCCTGCAGGACGGAGAATACCGTTCTGTCGGCTCGCAGCAGATTTTTCATGCAAACATCCGAATCGTCGCGGCAGCGAATGCCGATTTTAGTCACATGGTCCGCGAAGGAAAATTCCGCGAGGATTTATTCTATCGGTTGAACGTACTGTCGCTCACCCTTCCGCCGTTGCGCGAACGCCCCGGCGATATCCTCTTGCTCACGCACGACTTTCTCGAGAAACAGGCTGCAATCACGGACGGGCGGCCGAAAAAACTCTCGCTCGCCGCGGTTAACCGCCTGCTCGGTCATTCATGGCCGGGTAACGTGCGCGAGCTCCAAAACGTTCTGATGCGCGCCATCGTCCTTTCCGACAGGGACTCGATCGAGCCTTCGGATCTTGACCTGCCGGAAGACGGCCTCACCGCGGAAGAGCAGTCGTTCCAAGCGATGAAATCCCGTGCGGTTCAGCGATTTGAGCATGACTTTCTCGCGACGGTTCTACATGCACACGATGGAAACATCACTCGCGCTGCGTTTGCGGTGAAGAAAAACCGCCGTGCGTTTTGGCAACTCTTGCGCAAGCACGGCCTGCTCGCCGGCGCGAGACGCGATTGAGCGTCGCTCACGCGAGATAGCGGCGCTGGCTACCTTCTCCAGTCGCGACAACTATTCCGGCATGCCAAAGGACTGTCGGAGCGTGGACAAAATTGTCCTCGTCTGCGCGCACGCGGTTACCACGAAATCGGCAGCGAATATTCGCCAGGATGGTAGGACAAAATTGTCCGCACTGGCGCGCTCGAATCCACTGCCGAATGCGCGTTCGGGCACGGACAAAGAGCTTCTCGGCCAAGCGCATTTTCAGAGGAGGAATTGAAACTCGCGAGACCACCGGAGGCACGCAATTGGTGTTGGCCCCACAGCAGCGGAAACTCAGGTACGTCGATTGCTACAGAGGGACGACTGACATCCCCAATGTGTGCTTGCCGAGCCTTTGCTTCCATCTCCGGCGCCGGAAATTCTCGACTATCTGGCCAAGCATCCGGATGCACAGGACACCATCGACGGCATCCTTCATTGGTGGGTGCTCGACGCTTACATCCAAAAGTGGGCGCCGAAAATTGCAGAGACCGTCGCGCAACTCGTCGAAGGAGGTTTTCTCGAACAAAAGCGATCTGCGGATGGCAACGTATTTTACCACGTCTCCCCGCATTATCTCGCGACGCTTCACCAAGGGCCTCCACGAAACTCTACCTCTGACGCAACCCCGTAAACCATCTAACAAGAAAGGACAATCATGCCTGCCACGTTGACCTATCCCGGTGTCTATATTGAAGAAATTCCAAGCGGCGTGCATACGATCACCGGCGTCGCCACATCGATCGCGGCGTTCGTCGGTTACACGCGGTGTGGGCTGGATAATCGCGCGAAGCGAATTCTGAGCTTCGCTGATTTCGAGCGCGCGTTCGGCGGACTGGCTGCCGACAGCGAACTCAGTTACGCTGTGCAGCAATTCTTTACGAATGGTGGCACTACTGCCTACGTCGTGCGCGTGCCCAAAGACGGCGCCAAAGCGGCAACGGTGACGGTGCAAGACAAAGTCAGCGCCGGCGCGGATGTTTTGCAGATTACCGCGCTCAGCACCGGCATCAACGGCAACAATCTCTACGTAGACGTGGACTATGACGCTGCACCGAACACCGATCCGAAAGCGTTCAACCTCACCATCACCGATCCAATCAGCGGCACGGTCGAAACGTTCGACAAAGTGACGATGGACAAAACCAAAAGCAATTTCGTCGAAGCGGTGGTGAACGACGACGACAATGGCTCGAAATTGATTTCGGTCAAAGCCATCGGCGCGACGCCCAATCGTCCCGCGCAAACGGGCACAGTCGGCGGCGATATGGCGCTTGACTCGGACGGTAAACCAACCGGCATCGCGAACACCAAAAATCTTTCCATCAAAATCACCAGCGATCAGCCGACAACCGCGCCGACCATCACCAGCGTGTCCGTTCCCTTCCTCGCCAAGAATGATCCGGTGCCGACTTCGGTGTTGGGCGTGTGTCGTTTGCTCGAACGCAAAATCAACGGCGCGATTCAAGCCGCCATTCCGACGGCCAGCGTGAGCTGCATTCCGACCGATTCTGGCAAGGGCATCCGTGTCGTGGCGAACATACCCAACGCGACGGATGCAGTTGTCACTTTTGCGGCGGGCACACCGGTTAATGCGAACAACGGCGACGCCGATGCCGCGCTCAAACTTTCGACCGGTGCGGCGAACGCATCTCATTATTGGCTCGGTACAACGCGTAATATCAAAGCGGTGAGTGCGCACGCGCAAGGTGGCGACGGCACAACGCTGCCGACCAGCACACAGCTCATCGGCGAACCGAGCAAGTTCACCGGTATCTATGCACTCGACAAAGTGGATTTGTTCAACATTCTCTGCATCCCAGACGGCACGCGCAGCGACCCGAGCAATCCTACCCAATTGGATTCGAACGTGGATCCCAACGCGATTTTCAGCGCCGCCGTTGCGTATTGCAAACCGCGCCGTGCCTTCGTTTTGATTGACGCTCCGCCGAATGTCAAAGACGTGGACACGGCGACGGATTGGAAATCGTCCGGTTTGAAAGTCCGCGATGAAAACGCGGCGGCGTATTTCCCGCGCTTACGTTTGCCTGACCCACTAAACAATATGCAGCTGCGCACCTTTGCTCCGTGCGGCGTCATCGCCGGTGTGTACGCGCGGACCGATGCGACACGCGGCGTGTGGAAAGCGCCGGCTGGCACGGAGGCGGGATTGGCCGGCGTGCAAGGCATGGTTTACAAATTGACCGACGCCGAAAACGGCGTGCTGAATCCGCTGGGACTGAATTGCCTGCGGATTTTCCCACTTTACGGCGCCGTCTCTTGGGGCGCGCGCACGCTCGTTGGAGCGGACGCTGAGGCGAGCGAAAGGAAATACATTTCGGTTCAACGCATGGCGTTGTTCTTGGAAGAGACTTTGTATCGCAACACCAAATGGGTGGTGTTCCAGCTGAATGACGAGCCGCTCTGGTCTCAGATTCGTCTGAACATTGGCGCGTTCATGCAAGATCTGTTTCGCCAGGGGGCTTTCCAAGGCAAGACGCCACAGGAAGCCTACTTCGTCAAGTGCGACAGCGAGACTACTACCCAAAGCGACATTGATCACGGCATCGTTAACATTCTCGTCGGGTTTGCGCCGCTCAAGCCAGCGGAGTTTGTCATCATTAAGATTCAGCAAATCGCCGGACAACTCGCCACATAGCCCTCAACTCTCAACCATCAACTCAATAACCTATGGCTCAATTCACCGTTAATCCCAGCCGGTTCGATCCGTACAAAAACTTCAAGTTCCGCGTCAAATGGGATGGCCGCTACGTCGCGGGCGTCAGCAAGGTTGGGGGACTAAAACACACGACAGAAGTCGTTAAGCACCGTGAAGGCGGGGACCCGAGCAGCAGCCGCAAGTCACCGGGGCGCACGGAATTCGACCCGATCACGCTCGAGCGCGGTGTCACGCACGACACAGAATTCGAGAAATGGGCCAACAAAGTGTGGAACTTTGGCAGCGGCCTGGGCGCGGAGGTGTCGTTGAAGGATTTCCGCAAGGACCTCATCCTCGAGATGTACAACGAAGCGGGCCAGGTCGCGATTGCTTACAAAGTTTATCGCGCCTGGGTCAGCGAATATCAGGCGTTGCCCGATCTCGACGCCAACGCCAATGCCGTCGCCATCCAGCATATCAAACTGGAAAACGAGGGCTGGGAACGTGACCAATCCGTGCCCGAGCCGAGCGAACCTACGTTCACGAACCCGGCAACCTGAGAAGATGCCATGCGCGCGCTCTCGGCCACGGAACTGTTGAGCGTCTGGGAATCGAGGAACAGTCAGCTTCCGGTGCAACGCGCGCTTACCGTACTCGCCGCGGCTTGTCCGGAAATTTCATCCGATTCGCTCGCCCGTTTGACCATCGGCCAGCGCGACGCGCGGTTGCTGGCGCTGCAGGAAATGACGTTTGGACCCGAACTCACCGGCGTGACCGATTGTCCAGAGTGCGGAGAAAAAATCGAACTGAGCTTCAACTCATCGGATATTCGTCCGCCGATCGAAACTGAGCCGCCTACCGAGCTTGCTGTAAAATCGAATGGTCACGAGGTGCGATTTCGGTTGCCGACCAGCGCCGATTTGCTCGCCGTTAACAGTTCCGAGCAGCTGCTTAAACGCTGCTTGTTGAGTGGCGTCGATCACCTAACGGGACATTTTGTTACCGCGGTTGGCGAGAGAATGTCGAGCGCCGATCCAATGGCAGACATTCATCTCGCGCTGAATTGTCCAAGCTGCGAGCACAAGTGGGAAGCGCCATTTGATATCGTCGCGTTTCTTTGGCGAGAGATCAGCGCCGCCGCCCGGCGCTTGCTACGCGAAGTTCATACGCTCGCGTCCGCTTATGGCTGGACGGAAACCGAAGTCCTGGCGCTGAGTCCAGCGCGCCGGCGGATGTATCTGGAGATGGCGAACGGATGAGTGATTTTCTTTCCAATCTGATCGGGCGCAGTTTTACCGATGCACCGGTGATTCAACCGCGCGTGCTGTCTTTGTTTGAAACAGCGGCCGACGAATTTCTCGACGAGCCACAATCGTCCACGCCATCGGTTCCCGCGCCCGAAACAATCGCGCCTAAGGACGCGCCTGCGCCTATTTCGAAATCGTCGCCGATGCGAGAGACTGTCACAACAAAGTCAATCGCTAACGCGTCGGATCTGCGGGTGGAAGAACATTTGCTCAAGCCGGCCTCGCCCGCTGCCCAAAACGCGCCAGTGATCGCTCAGACTTCTCGCCTCAGCGAGCAGACGGCCGAACTGAGGAAACTCGATGCCGCCAGAAAAAAGCGCGTGTCGGAAGCGTTTTCCGAACCGCGTCCAATTCAGCCGCGGCGTCGAAAAGATATTTCGCCAATCGAAGAACGCTCTTCAACATCACCGCCAATAATTCGTGTCACCATCGGTCGCGTTGAAGTCCGCGCGATTCAGTCGTCGCCACCCGCGCCCAAGTCGGCGAAGCCCGCGCCGCCGAAGCTTTCGCTCGAGGATTATTTGCACAAACGCGAGAGAGGTTCGCGATGAGCAATTATCTCGCCGTCGCCACGGTGACCGCCACATTGCAGCACATGCTGGACCCAGTCATCGGCACGGATGTTCCCGGCGCAAGAGCGACGACGGTGCGACCTGACACACCGGGCCACGGGGTGCCGGACGTCGGTGTAAATATTTTTCTTTACGAGATCGCACCCAACGCTGGTCTGCGAAACATGGATTTGCCCACGCGCAGTAGCAATGGCGAGGCGGTTCAGCGCCCTGCTGCGGCACTGGATTTGCATTACCTGATGAGCTTCTACGGCGATGACAGCAAACTCGAACCGCAGCAGGTGCTCGGCAGCGTGGTGCGCTATTTGCATAGCCGCCCGCTGCTCACGCGCAAGATGATTCAGGACACCGTCACGGCCTTCTCCTTTCCCAACCCTTCGAATCTTGCCGACACCGTGGAGCCGGTGCGTGTTTCTCCGCTGTCATTGTCACTCGAAGAGCTATCAAAGCTATGGTCCATTTTTTTTCAGACGCCATATGTGTTGTCCACTGCGTATCGCGCGTCGCTCGTGTTCATCGAAGAAGAATTAACGCCGGTCACGCCGCTGCCGGTGCGCGAGCGCCAGGTTTTCGTCGTGCCATTCCAACAGGCGTTCATTGAGAACGTGGATCCGCAAATCACTGCGAGCGGGGCGACACTGACAATCAGGGGCCAAAATCTGCGCGGCGATGTCACGAAAATTAAATTCGGCGATGCGGTCGTGCCGCCCATTGATGTGAGCAACCGCCAAATCACAGTTGCGCTTCCTGGCACTCTGCAAGCCGGCGTGCGCACAGCGCAGGTAATTCACGATTTTAAATTCGGCACCACTGAGGACCATCGCGGGTTCGAATCAAACGTCGCGCCGTTCATTCTCCGGCCCCAGATCCTTCTGCCGATCGTCAAAACGACCGTGCCTAATCCCCAAGGTGGTCCGCCGTTGCCGGCATTGCAGCTCACTGCTGATGTAACCATCGGGAAAAATCAGCGGCTTACACTGCTCCTCAATTCCACTGCCGCAGTAAATCCCACCGCGTATAGTTTTTCGGCGCCGCCGCGCGGCGCGGATTCGACTTCAATTACCATTGCTGTTCCCGGCGTCGACGCGGGCCAACACTTTGTCCGTCTGCAGATCGACGGCGCGGAGAGCCCGCTCGATCTGGATCCGGCGAGTCCAGGTTTTGGACCAACGGTGACTTTGCCATGAACTGGACCGAAGCGAACCAGCGGTATCTGATGTCCGCGCTTGATGCGGTGCGCGCGACGCTAGAGGGTCGCGCTGCGGTCAAACAAGAAACTGCAGGTAGGGTGGGCAGTCCTCTGCCCGCCGAAGACGGCGCGCACGGAGTGACGCGCCCTACCATGCCGCCGCCCGCGTTGGAAGCGCTGTGCAAACTGTTTGGACTTTCCGCTTTCGAGCGGGCAGTCCTGCTGATGTGCGCAGGCATGGAGTTGGACTCCAAATTTGCCGCTATGTACGCCAAGACAAATGGTGATCCGCGCCGCGATTATCCCACTTTCAGTCTCGCGCTGGCCGCGCTTCCTGACGCGCATTGGAACGCGCTCACACCAGAGGCGCCGCTGCGCCGCTGGCGCTTGATTGAATTACAACTAGGTTCTGATCTCACGCAAAGCCGGCTGCGCATAGACGAACGGGTTCTGCACTTTTTAACGGGGACCCCGCACTTGGATGAGCGACTCATCGGGCTTGTCGAGCCGATGCAGGCGCCAACAGACTTGGTGGACTCGCAACGCGCGCTCGCTGAACGGATCGCAGCCGCATTACGCAACGGACCGCACTGGCCGGTGATACAATTGTGCGGCGCCGATCCCAGCGCCAAGCGCGCCGTGGCCGCAGCCGGTTGCGCCTCGGTAGGTTTGAATCTGCACTCGCTTGCGGCGGAAGTTCTGCCGAATGATGCGCGCGAACTGGAATCGCTCCTTCGCCTTTGGGAACGCGAAGCGGCGCTAGCCACCAGCGCGCTGCTTGTCGAATGCGATGAAGTAGAGAATCAAGTCGCCCCGGTGCGCTTCATCGAACATGCCGGCGGCGTTTTGTTCGTCGCATCGCGCGAACGCCTTCGGCTGCGCCATCGCGCAGCGATCAGTTTTGATGTCGCCAAACCGACTTCGGAAGAGCAGCAAGCGCTTTGGAAAAACGCCGGCGTCAACGGCAAGGTCGAGGTGCTCGCGACGCAATTCGATTTGAGCGCAGCGAGTATTCGCGCGGCGGTCGCGCAATCCAAATCGTCTGAGGAATTGTGGGCCGCGTGCCTCTCGCAAGCCCGACCGCGCCTGGAGAATTTGGCGCAACGCATCGATATACGCGCAACGTGGGATGAGATTGTGCTGCCGGTGCCGCAACTGGCGATGCTGCGCGAAATCGCGGTGCACGTTCGCCGGCGCGCGAAGGTGTATGAGAGGTGGGGTTTCGCGCAAAAGTGCGCGCGCGGCCTTGGCATCAGCGCGCTCTTTGCCGGCGCAAGCGGCACCGGCAAAACCATGGCCGCCGAAGTGCTCGCCAATGAATTGCATTTGGATTTGTATCGAATCGACCTGAGCCAGGTCGTCAGCAAATACATCGGTGAGACCGAAAAAAATCTGCGGCGCGTTTTCGAAGCGGCGGAGGAAGGCGGCGCGATTTTGCTGTTCGACGAAGCGGACGCGCTCTTCGGCAAACGAAGCGAGGTCAAGGACAGCCACGACCGATACGCCAACATCGAAGTCAGCTATTTGCTGCAGCGGATGGAAGCATATCGCGGTCTGGCAATTCTCACGACCAACATGAAAGACGCGCTGGACCTGGCGTTTCTGCGCCGAATCCGGTTCGTGGTGCAGTTTCCGTTTCCCGACGCGGCGGAACGTCTCGAGATCTGGCGACGGATGTTCCCTGCCCAAACGCCGGTGGAAGGACTGGACATGACAAAGTTGGCGAAGCTGCACGTCGCCGGCGGCAACATCCGCAACATTGCCATGAACGCAGCTTTCCTTGCTGCCGATGCAAACGAGCCCGTGCGGATGAGTCACGTGTTGCTCGCCGCGCGCACCGAATACCGGAAAATCGAAAAACCGCTCACCGACGCGGAAATCGGAGGCTGGGCGTGAAAATGACAGATTCAATATCCAACGCTCAACGTCCAACGCTCAACCCCGTAAAGGGGCGTGGCCCCAACGGGGCTTTACGCCCTCAACCATCGGTCGAACTGCGCATCGAAGAGCTGGTGCTGCATGGATTTGCGCCCGGTGATCGCTACGTGATCGGCGACACCGTCGAGCGAGAGTTGACGCGGCTGTTGGGCGAGCAGGGTGTTCCAATCTCGCTGCGCTCGGAAAGCGCAACGGACGAAATCAGAGGCGCAACTTTCAATGCCGCGCGAAACGCAAAGGCGCCCGCGATAGGTCAGCAAATCGCGCATGCGGTTTATGGAGGATTTGGCAAATGAACGCACGCGTTCTAGCCCACACAAAACCGGCGGCCAAAAGCGTCATCCCGCCGGCGCGCAGCAATCTATTGCAGCGCAAATGCGCCTGCGGCGGCACGCCGGGGCTGAGTGGCGAGTGCGCGGAGTGCCGCAAGAAGAAGCTGCGGCTGCAGACAAAGCTTCTCATTAACGAGCCGGGGGATATCTACGAGCAGGAAGCGGATCGGATCGCTGATCAGGTGATGGCAGCGTTCTCAAGTCCCGCTGTTAGCGGCACACCACCACGTATCCAGCGCTTCTCAGGATACTCGAATGGGCGGATGGATGGGGCACCTACCAGTGTAGATCAGGCCCTTGCCAGCCCGGGGAGACTCCTGGAACCGACGTTGCGGCAGGACATGGAGCAGCGCTTCGGCTACGACTTTTCAGGCGTGCGGGTGCATACTGACGCGGCTGCCGAGCAATCGGCTCGTGACATCGGCGCCGAGGCCTACACGGTTGGTCGCGATGTGGTGTTTGGGGCGGGACAATATGCGCCGGTAACCATGGCCGGCAAGAAATTGATCGCGCACGAATTGGCGCACGTCACGCAGCAAGCGCAGAACGCTCTTCCGCGGGCACTTGAAGGGCGCGCATGGCTTCAGCGCTCACCACGCTCAAGAAGGGGAGGCAACCCTCGCAAGAAAGAAGGGACGAGGATCATCAATTCGAAGACTGCTCGCCTCGTGATGGAATGGATTTTGGGAATCATAAGCAAGGTCGATCGCACCGATCCGGCGAAGTGGCGTACCGAAGATAAGTCACTCTCAGAATATAGAGACTTGCTGTCGTTGTGGTTCAAACTGGCGAATGGAAAACTTGAGGGAGAGGAATTCGCATCGGCGTTCGAAAGGGCAGATGCTGAAACGACCCCGATTTTCCAGGCTTCTCTGCGAGGGACGCCGCCTTCATGGCAGGACATCGTGTCGGATCGTTGGTATCCGAATTTTTTTGAATTGCAAAAGCGCGCTGAGTCGGAGAAGCACATCGCGAAGTTGGTTGAAACGACAACGTCGTTTCATTGGGATCCGACACCAGTATCAATTGATGAATTCTTGCGGGTTGCCAGCGCGCAGAACAGCCGATCCCCCGTGTTGCAGCGCGGTTCGGGTATCAAGGTCGGGCGCGCGGTCGCCGGCTTCACGTACTATGCGTCACAACATGAGCCGCGCTTGGTGCTTTGGGCCGGCCCCGAAGGCGTGTTTTTCTTGCTCGATGATCAAATCTACAAACAAAGCGTTGCTGGTTTTTCTGACGACATTGTTCTGGGAGCTATTATCAAGGCAGCGCAAGATGTGGAACCGTTTGTAAACCTTGTTACTGCTGTCGTCGATATGGCCATTTCTTTTACGCCGGTCGGGTGGGTTTATGACCTGACCACGGCAGCCAAGGAGGCAGCCGATGGAAACTGGCGTGCCGCAGCTCTGGGGATATTACCAGTGCTACCGGTTGGGAAATTAGCGAAGGCAACGAAAATCGGCCGTGCTGCATTTCGGGGAGGCGCGAAAGGCTTGGCGTTCATAAAAAATGCAGTTGCAGGGGCAGCGACATTTGTTGGCAAAGGAATAGGCAAAGTAGGAGGGAAGCTAAGGCGTGGCTTATGGATCGTTGCTGAGGGTTCCGGCGAAGCAGGCGGCAAGAAAGCGTATTACTTTTTGGATGAAGCGGAGGATGTTTGGCGTGCGGTGCCAAAGGAAGAAGCTGAGGCATTCATCAAGTGTACGAATCCATGTAACTTGACCAAGATGGGGAAAGCGGAAAGCCAATTCACGACCGAAGAAATTCAACAGCACGTTCTGGAGGAAACGGGAACGAAGGTCCCTGCCGGAGAGAGAACTCTTGAGGAAATTGGGGTAAGCAAGAAAGTTCTTCAGGCAGCGCGGGCAAAACATCACCTATTCGTTCAGCAGTTAAGAAAATGGTTCAAGGGCAAAGGCCTTGATATCGACAAATACACGCTCAAGCTCGCTGCGGACGAACACCGGCTGATTCATAACGAATACCGATGGAACGAAATCTGGAAGGACTTCATGAAAGCAAATCCAAAAGCATCCAAGCGACAACTATTCAAACAGATGAGGGAGATGCTCAAGGAATACGGCCTAGAAGGACTGCCGATTGTTCCGTACAAATGATTAGCCTGCGTAGGATGGGTAGAGCACAGCGAAACCATCGATGGACTATAACGGGCAGAATAGTCTTGGTGGAAAAAATATCGATACAATGATTGGCCGATTGATTTCTAAACATGACGAATTGCCGGCGTCACCGACTGAAGAGCTGAAGGGTTGATATGAGCTTGCAACGGCAGAAGGCAGTACGTGCAAATTCCTCTTTCACTCCGGTGCCAAGCAGGTTGTTACAACGCAAATGCGCCTGCGGCGGAACGCCGGGCCCGGCGGGCGAGTGCGAGGACTGCCGCAAAAAGAAGCGACTGGGTCTGCAAACCAAACTCAAGGTTAACGAGCCAGGTGACACCTACGAACAGGAAGCGGACCGAATTGCCGATCAAGTGCTGGCCATGCCGTCACATTCCAGCGCTCGAGGGAACCCACCGCGCATTCAGCGCTACTCAGGAGAACTGATCGGGCAGACGGACGCGGTGCCCGCCACTGTAGACCAAGCCCTCGCCAGTACCGGTAAGCCACTGGAGCCGGCGTTACGGCAGGACATGGAGCAGCGCTTTGGCTACGATTTTTCTCAGGTGCAAGTGCATTCTGATGCGGCCGCCGAGCAATCCACGCACGATGTGAATGCCATTGCTTATACGGTGGGGCACAGCATTGTCTTCGGTGCGGGTCGATTCGCACCTGCCTCCTACGAAGGACAACGGTTGCTTGTCCACGAGCTGGCGCACGTGGTACAGCAGAACGCTTCGGCGCCACTCCGTGGGGCTGTCATCCAGCGCGACGCAAAGAAAAAGGATCCTAAGCTTGACGCGCTGAAGGCCGAACTGGTCGCCACATTTGGTTTGTCGGCGGTCACCGATACCGCCGACGCCCAGTGGACCATCCCGCAACTCGAAAAGATGAAGCGCGGGCTGGCGCGCATTCCCGCCGCCGAAAGGGCTGCCATCAAGGGCGTGGAATTGACAAGGGTCAAAACGACCTCCGGACCCGCCGGCAGCTCGGCCTTCTTCATACAAAAGATCGCGCCGCAGACGGGAATTCGGCAGGACCGCCTCGAGATCGCCAACGAGGCCTTCGAACATGGGGAGGGGGAAGGCGAGACACTCTTCATGGGCCAAAAAGTCCAAGGAGAACCGAGCGAAGGCATTATATTGCACGAGGTGGGCCATGCGGTCGAGTCGGTTGAGCACCGTCAAGCGGAAGAGGCGAGAGTCAAATCGGGAATATCCGCCACCGCCGCCACCGCCACTCTCGGGCAGGCGGAGAACGCCTATAATAACGCAATTCTCACCTCGCTCCATGTGCCTGGGTCGACCAATGCAAAGGAAAAGAATTATGCGAAAGCCATCATCGGTGCGCAGACAAAGCTCGTCGCCATCACGGAGATAATGAAGAACATTCGCCAGACCCCGACTGCCGCCGAAAGCAAAAAGGGCGCCGCCGCTCTCAAAAGCGCCCTGAATCGGGCTCAGACCGCGATCGCCTTACGGAACAAAACCCGTACCGCACTGCCGACGGGTAGTACGTTCGCGATGCCTACGGAGGAAACCGCTCAGGATGCTTGGATGGCAGCCGCGGTCGCCATGCTGTCTCACTTTGAAGCGCGCGCAAAGGCTCAAAACGAAGCGGAGAAGGCGCGGCACGCCGAAGAGGCAACGCAAATCACCGTCAGAGTCTCCAGCGGGAATAGAGTTACGATGAACCGCCGGCTGGCGGAGTTCGTCGCGGTGATCGAAGCCAACAAGGTCGATATTGCAAAATCCGGTCTAGGTGAACACGTGACCTCGCATTGGCCTAACAATCCGGAGGAGGCCTATGCCGAGTTGTACAGCCTTAGCATCACGGCTCCGGAGGGATTGCGAAAGTTCGACAAGAAAGGCGCGGTGGCGGCGTACTTCACTTCGCCGGTAGGTCTGAAAGGGGCACAGAAGACGCAAGCCGCTTCGTGGCTTGCGAGCCATAGGTGAGTTGAACCATGCGAACACGCGTTCCTCAGCGAAAAAACGAGCCGACGCCACTTCAACTGAGCGTCTCTGAGGGCGGCGTAGCGGCAGAAGGAGCAACTCGTCGAGCGTGCGCCAGCGGGAACCTTTGGCGCGCTCGGCATTTTCGGCCTTCCCTGAACGACCCGAACCAAGCGCTGCAAGCAATGCTGCAAGGCGGTGGGTTAAGGACCAGCCTTTTCCCGCCTGACAAGGCTCCGACGGATATTGAATTTCGCGGCTGCAAATTAGGGGGAGGCCCCGCAGGAAATGGAAAGTTTCCGAAAAAATATCAGCGTGACCAGGGCACCAGCATGACCTGCTGGAGCATAGTCGCAACCGTAACGCCGCTCGTCCTATCCGATGGAACTCCGCTAACTGACCCGAGCGAGATCCCAAAATGGAAGGAAGCCGAGGTGGACAAAGCGCTAGTCAGGCAAATCAACGGCTTGAAGAGTGACGACGGCCACCCCATAAAAGATTGCATTGAAGGTCTCGCCAAAGGCGAAACAGCAGACCGGAGCCTTGGCAAGATTAAGCAAATTCACTTTCAGCATAAGGGCAATGTGTCCGCCACTTGGGCGAGCCCGGATTACAATTACAACTGGCAGAAAGGTTCAATGTGCGTCAAAGACCTCACGGACAAGACAAGTCCGTGCAAGATCGTGACCACTTCAGCGCCATCGGCCTCGGGCGGCGGTGAAAAGAAGGGGGCGATGACCCAACGGCCCTCGGAGACACAGTATGCAGGCGATCTGGTTTCAACCGAGGAAGGAGAGCGTCTTGCCTAACGAATGAGCGCATTTCCAAATTCTCCACGGCTGGTGAAAGGCGGCATTGTGCTGGTGGATCCGGATTCCGGCGCGGTGCAAAAAATCATCGTGCTGCAATACAACCCAGACACGCTGACACGTACGTTGCAGCCGCAGGGGGTCAAGGAGGGCGGCGACCGATCAGAAGCGTTGCGCCTGACGGGGCCGCCGATTGAGACGATCAAGCTCGACGCCGAAATTGACGTGACCGATCAACTCGAAACCGCAGACGCACAGGCGACGCAGGTTGGAATTCATCCGCTGCTCGCTTCGCTGGAAATGATCGTTTATCCGCCGAGCGCGCAATTGCAGGCGAATAACGCGCTTGCGCAATCGGGTACCCTCGAGATTGCGCCGATGATCGCGCCGCTGACGCTGTTTATCTGGAGTAAGAACCGCATCGTGCCGGTGCGATTGACGGATTTCAGCATCACCGAGGAGGCATTTGATCCGGCGCTGAATCCGATCCGCGCGAAGGTCAGCATCGGGATGCGCGTGCTGAGCGTGAACGATCTCGGGTTCAACGTGAAAGGCGGCAGCCTGTTCATGGCGTATCAGCAGCAAAAAGAAAAACTCGCCGCGCAAAGCACAGGCGGCGCGTTGAGCGCGCTCGGAATCGGAGGCATTCCATGACCGATCCACTGCAAGCGTTACTCGAAGGTCCGGCGAAGCCGAGTCTGTTTCCACCAAACAGCCGTTACACCGGCATTGATACAAGCAAGCTCACAACGGCGGACAAAAAGACGATCGTGTATGTCCGCCGGCGATTCGTGCCCCCGCCTGAGCGCTTCGCGCTGCTTCAGGAATACACCGTCGTCCAGGGCGACCGGCTCGACAATCTCGCGGCCAAATTCGTCGGCGATCCGGAACGGTTCTGGCAAATCTGCGACGCGAACGCGGCGATGCGGCCTGAGGAATTGACCGAGATCGTTGGACGCACGCTGCGGATCACTCTGCCCGAAGGAATTCCAGGACAACCGAATGCTTAAAGGAATTTATCTCACGTTGCTCGTCGGGCCTGTAGTGCCGTTGCCGGTGCCGCGGATCGTGACGGATGCGTTGACCAGCGTCAAAGTGATTAGCAACACGGATAGCGTGAGCGTTTTTGAACTTTCCTTTACGCTCAGCAACAAATCGCCGCTGCACACGATCTTTTTGCTGGCCGCTGGGAACACGCCGTTGCTGCGTGTGATTCTCATTGTGACTATCAACGGCTCGCCACAGGTGTTGATGGATGGCGTGACGACGATGACGCAGGTCACACCCGGGGCCGATCCCAGCCACTCCACGCTCACGGTCACCGGCGACGATCTGACCAAAGTGATGGCGTCCAATCTGATCGATTTGAGCGGCCTGCCGTATCCGGCCATGCCAGCCGAGGCGCGTGTGCTGTTGATCATCGCGAAGTACGCCATGTTTGGCCTGATCCCGTTCGTGGTTCCGAGTTTCTTTCCCGATGTGCCGCTGCCGACCGAGCGCATCCCGACGCAGCAGGGAAACGACCTGGAATACGTGCGACAGCTTGCGTCTGACGTTGGCTATGTGTTCTACATCGATCCTGGTCCCGCGCCGGGCGTGAATACAGCGTATTGGGGACCGGAGATCAAAATTGGTCCTCCGCAACCTGCGTTGAACCTGAACATGGACGCGTTCACGAACGTTGAGTCGATCAATTTCAACTTCCAGACGGGCGAAAAGGTGTTGCCGATTGTGTTTATCCAGAACGCGCTGACCAAAGCGCCGATTCCAATTCCCATTCCCGACATTAATCCGTTGCAGCCGCCGCTTGGTGCGACTGCGTTGCTGCCCACGCGCGTCGAAGTTTTGCGCGACACTGCCAAACTCTCCCCCATGCAGGCGATCAGTCGCGGTCTCGCAGTGGCATCCTCTTCCGCCGACGCAGTGAGCGGCAGTGGCTCACTCGATGTGCTGCGCTATGGGCGGTTGCTCAAGGCGCGACAACTGGTCGGCGTGCGCGGCGCGGGGCTCGCCTTCGACGGATTGTATTTCGTTAAAAGCGTCACCAGCACGATGAAACGGGGCGAGTTCAAACAAAGCTTTGAGCTAACCAGAAACGGTCTCGTCTCCATCACTCCAACAGTTCCCGTATGAGCGACAAGAAATACTTCGGCAAGTATCGCGGCATGGTCATCAACAACGTTGATCCGATGCAAATGGGCAGGCTCATGGTGCAAGTGCCGGACATTTCCGGTCTGATCCCTTCCACGTGGGCGATGCCATGCTTTCCAGTTACCGGCAAGCAGATGGGCACATGGTGGCTGCCGCAAATTGGCGCGGGCGTGTGGGTCGAGTTTGAACAAGGAGATCCGGATTATCCGATCTGGTCCGGCTGTTGGTTTGGTTCGGCGGCAGAAGTGCCCGCGCTCGCGCTCGCCGCGCCTCCCGCCGTTCCCAACTTTGTCATCCAAACGCAAGGTCAAAACACGATCATGATCAGCGATCTGCCCGGGCCGACTGGCGGCATCCTTTTGAAAACGACGACGGGCGCGATGATTTCCATCAGCGACACCGGCATCACCATTTCCAACGGCAAGGGTGCGGTCATCACGATGACCGGGCCGACCGTAGATATCAACGCCGGGGCGCTGACGATTATATGAGGACTCGGATTTATTTCGGATTTGGAGAGACTTACTGATGCCGGGCTTCGTGCTCCATATGGGCGCAACAGTGATGTGCGCGCACGGCGGACAGGCACAACCGACCGCGCCGAATCCGCGCGTGCTGGTCAATGGTCAACCCGTCACAACGCAAGCGCCGCCATACGTCGTGGCAGGCTGTCCGTTCGTGCCACCCGGCGGCAACGGACCGTGCGTTACCGCGCAATGGGTGGTCGCCGCCACGCGGGTGCTGGCTGGTGGACAACCGGTATTGACCCAAACCAGCGTTGCCATCTGCGCGCCGACGGGCACGCCGCTCAATGTTGTCGTCACACAAATCCGAGTCACTGCGACATGAGTCAGGTGGATTATCCATTCAGTTTCGATAACCGTGGCCGCACCTCGGACACGACAGCGGACGATCACATTCGCGATTTGATCGAGCAGGTGTTGTTCACTTCGCCGGGCGAACGCGTGAATGGTCCCACGTTCGGCTGCGGCTTGAATCAACTCGTGTTCGCGCCGAACAGTCTCGAGCTCGCCGCCGCGACACAGTTCCTGGTGCAAGGCGCGTTGCAGCAGTGGCTCGGTGATTTGATCGTTGTCGACTCGGTGCAGGTCGAGAGCGTGGACGCGACCTTGCGCGTGACGATCTCTTACATCGTGCGCCGCACACAAACGCGGCAGACAGCCGTGTTCACTCAAGGAGGTGGCGCGTGATTTACTTTTGCTGTGATGAATTGCGCCGCGCGGCGCTGGGCGATCCGTCGCAAAATCCGTCTGGACTGAACGGCATTGATTTCTTGGAAGTGCTGGACCACGACGCGCCATCCAAAGTGATGCGGCAGCGTTTGTTGAAAGTCCATTTCGTCAACGATCTCACCGGTGGGCCGCTAACGGAAAACAATGTGCGCATCGAAGGCGGCGAACGCATCAGGGACGTCATCGTCACAAAAGTGACGCCCGGCCCCGAGTCGAATGTGCTGACCGTTGAAGTGAATCAGCCCGGCGATTTTTCCAACTACACGCTGCGGCTCGTGCAGGACGGGCAGCATCCACAACCGCCGCCGGGTTACGATCCGGTCTTGGCCGAAGTAAATTTCTCATTCAAGGTCGAATGCCCGAGCGATTTCGATTGCCAGCGCAATTGCGTTTGTCCGCCCGTGTCGCGCGCCGAACCGGATATCAATTACTTGGCAAAAGACTACGCCAGCTTCCGCCGGTTGATGCTCGACCGCATTGCGCTGCTGAGTCCGCAATGGACGGAACGCAACGCCGCCGATGTCGGCGTCGCGCTCGTCGAAGCGCTGGCGTTCGTAGGCGACTACGTCAGTTATCAGCAGGACGCCATCGGCACCGAAGCGTATCTCGGCACGGCCCGGCGGCGTGTTTCGGTTCGCCGGCACGCGCGGCTTGTGGATTACGCGATGCACGATGGCTGCAACGCCCGTGCCTGGGTTCACATTCAAGTCACGCGCGACAGCGGCCCGCTGCTGAAAGGCACAAGAATTTTTACGCGCATCGCTGGGCAACCACCGGTTCTGCCGGATGAGCCGCGAATTTTCCGACAGGCGCAGGCCGGTTTCGAGACCATGCACGAGCCGATGCTGTTCACGGCGCACAACGAAATCAACTTTTACACCTGGAGCGGAGAGCGGTGCTGCCTGCCGAAGGGCGCGACATGCGCGACGCTGTGTGATGACGAAAACAATCGCCTGCGACTGTGCGCGGGCGACGTTTTAATTTTCGAAGAGGCGCTCGGCCCTCGAACCGGCCAGCACGGCGACGCTGACCCGGCCCATCGTCAGGCCGTGCGCCTGACGCGAGTCAAACCCGCTGCGGAACTCATTTTTAAAATAACCGATGACTCGTTAGCGGCATTTCGTGCAAATGGCATTCCGGCGGACGTGGTCAACCAATTGAGCGCGCTCAAGAATCAAGAGTTCGCCGACGAGCAGACGTTCGTGGCGCAGTTACAGAGCACAATCGGCGGAGAAGCGACGAGCGCACATCAAGCCATGATCAAGCGGTTCTCGCCAAATCGCCGTGCCACGGCAGCCGTGACCGATCCCCTTACGAACGAATCGATTGTCGAGATCGAATGGAGCAACGAGGACGCGCTGACTTTTCCACTTTGCATTTCGTCGCGCACCGATGAGGAGCACGGCGAGCAATATCTCGGCAACATCGTGAGCGTCGCGCGCGGCAACTTCGTGTTGTGCGATCACGGATTGACCGAAACTAACTCGCCGATTCCCCACACCGTTCCGGAGCCGACGATTTTTCGTCCCACGACGGTCTGCGATCCCTGTGTGGAAATCGAGCCGGTTGCAGTCCCGCCGCGGTATCGGCCCGTGCTCAAAGACCAGCCGGTGACTTTCGCCGCCCCGTTCGATGCTGCAGCACCGGCAGCATCGGCGATGAATTGGGACATTCGGACTGCAATGCCGGCGGTTTCACTTTCGAGTTTGCTCAACACGGACACGGCAACGTGGTCGCCGAAGCGCGACTTGCTCAATAGCGCGCCAAACAGTACCGAATTCGTCGTCGAAATTGACACTGACGGCGCTGCGTATCTGCGTTTCGGCGACGGTCTGCTCGGTAAGCATCCCGCCTCCGGCACGCAATTCGCCGCGACTTATCGCGTCGGTAATGGCGTCGCGGGAAACGTCGGCGCGGAATCGCTCGCGCATATCGTTACCGGACTCACGGCGATTTCGCTTGTCCGCAATCCAGTGCCTGCCCAGGGCGGCGTGGAACCGGAAACAATAGAGGACGTTCGCCAGCGCGCGCCTGCAGCGTTTCGAACGCAGGAACGCGCCGTGACTGAAGCGGATTACGCGGAAGTGACCCAACGCGATCGACGCGTCCAACGCGCGGCGGCGACCTTTCGCTGGACCGGGAGTTGGCACACGGTCTTTCTCACTGTCGATCGTCTTGGCGGTTTGCTCGTAGATGACGATTTCAAAAATAGCATTCGCAACTCCGTCGAGCGCTATCGCATGGCCGGATACGATCTGGAAGTGGACGCGCCGCGATTTGTGTCGTTGCTAATCGCGATGCACGTCTGCGCCAAGCCGGATTATTTCCGCAGCGATGTGAGGGCCGCGCTTTTGGAAATTTTCAGCAATCGCATTTTGCCGGACGGTCGGCGCGGCCTGTTTCATCCGGACAAATTCACTTTCGGCCAGACGGTTTGGCTCAGCCCGCTCATTGCCGCTGCGCAGGCTGTGGACGGCGTGGCATCGGTGCAGATCACAGTTTTCCAGCGCCAGGGACAGGATGATCTCAAGCCACTGCAAGACGGATTTCTGCCAATGGGCCGGCTGGAAATTGCGCGCTGCGATAACGATTCGAATTTCGCCGAGCGCGGCGTCTTCGTGCTCACGGTGGGAGGTGGGAAATGAACGGCCAGTTGGACACTTGTCATTGCTGCGAAGGCTTGACTGCGCAAACGCCCGCCCCCGTGGCGAACCGTCCCGGACTCGCAGCGATTGCCTACCGCGTCGGCACGCACAGTCAGTTCAAGCAAAGCATGCTCGCGGCTCTCTCGGACATCACGCGGCCCGCGCTGCAAAATCTCAAGGCGCGTGACGATGATGATTTCTCCATCGCGCTGCTCGACGCGGCCGCGACGATGGCCGACGTGCTGACGTTTTATCAGGAGCGCATCGCTAATGAATCGTATCTGCGCACCGCGACCGAGCGACGTTCGCTGTTGGAACTTGCGAGATTGATCGGCTACGAGCTGCGTCCCGGCGTCGCGGCGAGCGCGTTGCTCGCGTTCACAATGGATGAGAGCCCCGGTGCGCCGCTCGAAACGACCGTGGACATTGGAACGAAAGTTCAAAGCGTTCCCGGACCGGACGAAAAACCGCAGACGTTCGAGACCGTGGAAAAAATCACGGCGCGTGTCGAGTGCAACGCGATCAAACCGCAGATCACACAAACGTTCGTGCCGCAATTCCGCGACACGCATGTTTATTTGAAAGGCACCGCCACGAATTTGAAACCCGGCGACGCAATTCTGCTCGTCGGATCAGAACGCAAAGAGAATCCGGGAAGTGAGCGTTGGGATTTTCGCCGCGTGACGAAAGTGACGCCCGATTTCGATGCGAATCGCACACGCGTCGAATGGGCGGAAGGCCTCGGCACAACTTCGCCGCATCTCGTTTTGCCATCGGCGAATCCGAATGTGTATGCGTTACGCGTGCGGGCGTCGTTGTTTGGTTTCAATGCGCCGCATCCTGCCACGCTGTCGGACCAGACGCTCGCCCATTATCATCTCGACGGCGCGAAGGACTGGAGCTTCAGAATTGATGGTCAGACGATTGATCTCGACACGACTTACCCCGGAATTCTCACCAACAGTTGGCTTGTTCTCTCCGAACCCAGCTACCAGGAACTGTATCGCGCCACGGCAGTGATTGAAGCGTCGCGCGCCGAATTCACGTTGTCCGGCAAAACAACCCGCGTGGCTTTGGACACAAACGAGAACCTAGACCTCTTCCGAAGTCACTACCGGGACACGATGGTCTTCGCGCAAAGCGAACTGCTCGAGATAGCCGAGTCGCCTTACTTTGATCCCGAGACCAAGGAGCTGCTTCCTCCGGTTACGGGCGCAACGATTCAACTCGCGCAAGCGCTGTCAGGTTTGGTGAAAGGGCAATGGCTCGTCGCGTCCGGCAAGGACAGCGCCACAGGAGAAGCTATTACCGAAATCGTGCAGGTGTCGGCGATTGACGGCGCGACGCTCGCGGTCACGCCGCCGCTGAAGAAGAGTTACGTCCGCGTATCGCCAAAACCAGAAGAGAGTTTTTCGATCAACGTCAACGTCGCTCACGCTACGCATGGTGAGACTGTTTCGGAAATTCTCGGCGGCGGCGATGCCAGCCAGGGTTACCAGCAGTTTACGTTGCGCCAACCACCACTGACTTACGTGAGCGCGGCGACGCCGAGCGGCGCGGCCTCGACACTTGAAGTGCGTGTAAATGATGTGCTGTGGCATGAAAAGCCGACGCTGTTCGCCCGTGGTCCGCAGGAACACATTTACGTCACGCGCACCGATGATGACGGCAAGACGCCCATCGAGTTCGGCGACGGCGCCACCGGCGGACGGTTGCCGAGCGGCCAGGACAACGTTCGAGCGACTTATCGCAAAGGCATTGGCGTCGATGGACTCGTGAAAGCCGGGCAACTCACTTCGCTGCTAACGCGTCCGCTCGGCATCAAGTCTGTGATCAATCCCGAAGATGCGACGGGGGCGCAGGACCGCGAGTCTCTCGACGACGCGCGTACGAACGCGCCGCTGACCGTGCTGACGCTGGACCGCACAGTGTCGCTTCAAGATTACGAAGATTTTTCGCGTGCGTTTGCGGGCGTTGCCAAGGCGCTGGCGACGTGGACGTGGGATGGGCAAACCAAACGCGTGTTCATCACCATCGCGGGACCGGACGGCGCGGAAATCAAGTCAGACAGCGATACGTATACAAATCTCCTCACCGCGTTGCAGCAGGCGGGCGATCCGTTTGTGAGTCTGCGTGTGAAATCATATCGCGCGGCGTATTTCCGGTTCGCTGGCAAAGTCAAAGTGAATCCGGATTATGAAACGGATGCAGTGCTCGCGGCGGTTGAAAGTGCACTGCGTGAGCAATTTTCATTCGACGTTCGCGCGTTCGGCCAGCCGGTGTTCTTAAGCGAAGTGATCGCAGCTGTTCAAGCGGTGCCGGGCGTGATAGCGGTGGACGTCAACAAATTGTATCGCGCCGATGCGGCCGCGACGTTGGAAACGCGCCTGCTCGCCGCGTTGCCGGAAATGCTCGCCGATGGCAGCTTGGTCGCCGCTGAGTTGCTGACGCTCGATCCCGCGCAGCTGGATGAACTGGGGGTAATGTCATGAGCTTTGACGCGGAGCGAATGTACGAACTGCTTCCGGCGATCTATCGGATTCGCGACGCCGATCGCGGCGAACCGCTCAAGGCGCTGCTGTCGGTGATCGCCGATCAAGTCGGCGTGCTCGAGGAAGATCTGGCGCAGCTTTACGACGATCAGTTCATCGAGACCTGCGCGCCATGGGTGGCGCCGTACATCGGCGATCTGATTGGCTATCGCGCGCTGCACAACGTTGTGCCGAAGATCGGCAGCCAGCGCGCGGAAGTGGCGCACACGATTGGTTTCCGCTGCCGCAAAGGAACAGCGGCGATGCTGGAGCAGCTTGCGCGCGATGTCACCGGCTGGAATGCGCGCGCGGTGGAATTTTTTCAACTGCTGGGCTGGACGCAATGGACGCCAAATCACATTCGCCCGAAAAACTTTTACGCGCCTGACCTGCGGCAATGGGAAACTCTGGAAAAAATCGACGGCCCGTTCGATACGGTGGCGCACACGGCGGACGTGCGGCATGTCGCCACCGGGCAGGGCAAATACAATATTCAGAACATCAGCATCTTCCTCTGGCGGCTCGGAGCGTATTCGCTGACAGATTCACCGGCATTTCAGCTCGACGCGAAACATTTTCTGTTTCATCCGCTCGGTTTCGAGACGCAACTGTTTACGAATCCGTTGACTGAGGACGAGGTTACGCATCTGGCCGACGCGCTCAATGTGCCGGCGCCGATAAGCCGGCGAGTGCTAGACGCGAATTTGCCGGAGTACTACGGCGACGGCAAGAGTGTGTTACTCAGGGACGTGTCACTCCAAGACGTGCCGATTGAAAAGGTTGTCGTTTGCGATTTGTCCGACTGGATTCACACTCCGCCCGCTGGAAAGGTGGCAATTGATCCGGTGCTCGGTCGGATTGCGTTTGCCGATCCGCAGACTGAACCACCGTTGGTGACATTTCATTACGGTTTCAGCGACGACATGGGCGGCGGCGAATACGATCGCGCGGCCACTCTCGATACAAAATTGACTCCGGTGGAAAAAGTTCCTGCGCCTCACACGGCGATTCAGGACGCGCTGAATGCGGTGGCTGCGGGCGGAGTGGTAGAAATTTCCAACAGCGGTCGTTACACTGAAACGCCGACAATCAACGTGAATGCCGGTGAGCGCGTCGAGTTGCGCGCGGCCAATGAACATCGGCCAACGCTCGTGCTCGGCGGCGATTTGGTCATCAACGGCGCGGCGGATTCGGAAGTGACGCTCAATGGATTGTTCATCGCTGGTGGCGTGATTCGCGCTAACGGCGCGTTGCGGGCGGTGCGGCTGCGGCACTGCACCCTGTTGCCTTCACTGGATCCGAGCCTGTCCGTGGATTTGCCGGACGTGACGATTGAAATTGATCACTGCATCATCGGCCCGTTGCGCGTTCACGAGCGATCCAATGTTTCCATCACGGATAGCATCGTAGATGCGACAAACGAAGCAGCAGCTGCGTTTGCGGCCACGGATGGGACGGACGCGGGCGGCACTTTGCAGATCGCCGACAGCACGGTTATCGGCACGGTTCATACGTTCGAATTGATGCTGGCGTCGAACAGCATCTTCATGTCGGACGTGCGTTCGGAAAAAAAGCAGTCGGGCTGTGTGCGTTTTTCTTATCTCCCACTCACGTCGGTTGTGCCGCGACGTTACCGTTGTCAGCCAGAGGAGGAGAGCGACGCGTTGCGGGTGAAACCGCAATTCACCTCGATGCGCTACGGCGATCCGGGGTACGGACAGCTGGCGCTGCGCACGGCAGTGCAGATTCGCAGCGGCGCTCACGACGAGGCGGAGATGGGCGCGTTCCATGATTTGTATGAACCGCAGCGGGAAACGAATTTACGCATCCGGCTGGCGGAGTATCTGCGCTTCGGTTTGGAAGCAGGACCTTTTTATGTGACGTGAAGTTCAACCAGGAGACGAACCATGAGCGGTGACTATAGTCGTAAAACATTTAATCCTCTGCGTGATTTCAGTGGTGTGCTGATGCAGCAGGGCCGCGTCCAACTTGACGCGGATTGGAACGAACTCGTTGGGATCATCAGCCGCCGGCTGCGCGCAGAGACGGCTGACACTATCGGGCGCGGCACGGTGCCGAAGGAGACGCCCGATGGATTCAAAATTGAAATCAGCGGCGGCGTGCTGACGATCGGGCGCGGCCGAATTTACGTGGACGGATTGCTCGCGGAAAATCACGGCAAGTCACCGCTGGAATTTGATCCGGTGCTTGGCGAGCAGCGCGGCACACTCGCGGTTCCGTATGATGAGCAGCCTTATTTTCCAAACGCGGCGACAGTCGTGCCCGCGCCGACTGAGGGTGGACCGTATCTGATTTATCTTGATGTCTGGCAGCGCGAAGTCACCTGTCTCGAGGTCCCCGACCTCATCGAGAAAGCCGTGGGCGTGGACACCACGACGCGACCGCAGACCGTCTGGCAAGTGCGTGTGCTCGCGGACGTCGGCGCGGATGTCACGTGCGACACACCGGACGACCAGGTTCCCGGCTGGCCGGACATCATTCGCCCGAGCGACGGGCGGTTGAGCACGGACGCGGTTGGCGTGGTGAGCGAAGAGGATCCGTGCGTGATTCCGCCCAGCGGCGGTTATCGCGGATTGGAAAATTGCTTGTATCGCGTGGAAATTCACAACGCAGGCGAGGCAGGCACAGCTACATTCAAATGGTCGCGCGATAATGCGTCTATCGCCACCAGCGTCAGTGCGATCACGGCGCTGGACAAATTGACGGTCGCGCGCGTTGGGCGAGACAACACTTTGCGATTCAGTGTCGGTGATTGGATTGAAATCACCGACGATTTCCTGGAATTCGCGCAGCAGCCAGGACTCATGCGCCAGATCAAAGATGTGGACGACGCAACGCAAATAATCACGCTCACCGATGCGCTGCCTGCCGGAACATTTCCCACTAACCCGCAAGGCAACACCGATCCGCAGCGTCATACGCGCATCAAGCGCTGGGACCAAAAGGGCAAGGTCACCGACACAAACAACAATTTGCTGGTGGACCTCGACGCGCCGGGCAGCAAAGGCCTCATTCCAGTTCCGGCGCACGGCACGTCAATCGTTTTGGAGGACGGCGTGCAAATCACCTTCGACACGCCGGCGAATGGAAATTATCGCGTAGGAGATTTTTGGTGTTTCGCAGCGCGCACGGCGGACGCGTCCGTTGAAAAATTAGTTGAAGCGCCGCCGCGCGGGATTCATCACCATTTTTGCCGCCTGGCGATCGTAACGTTTCCGAATCCGCCGACGGATTGCCGCCACCTGTGGCCGCCGCCGTTTGGCGAGGCCGGGTGCGATTGCAGCGTGTGCGTGACGGCTGAGTCACACAACAGCGGCACACTTACGATTCAACAGGCGATTGACCAGGTGAAAGATATCGGCGGCACCGTGTGCCTTGGAGTTGGGCTGTACAATCTGGACGAAAAACCAATCGTCATTAGAGACGCGAAATCGCTGCGCGTTCGCGGGCATGGCGCTCAGACGATACTAGTGTACCCCGGTACGACTTCGGCAATTTTGATTGAAGATTCAACGGGCGTGACAATTGAGGAGCTCGCATTGCTCACAGTGGCCGACAGTAACACGATCAGTCCGGCAATTGCGATGCGGAACAGCTCAGCGATCACTTTGCAACGCAACGGTATCTCTCGCGTCGGGGTCAATGAACGCGCCACGGCGACTGTGGGCCTGGGTGGCGTCTTATTCGCCGTGCTCATTCGCGAGAATTTCATTTTTGGCGCGGTCGGCATCGGGCGATCCGCGGTCGCGCCTACGCCGGGATTGAAACGCACAGCGAAGGCAGCGGCTCTTCCTCCGCCTGAAGGGCCGCTCTTGACCGCCGGCTTGATAATTCAAGATAACACGCTGGTCTGCACGCGTCGCGGCATAAGTTTCGATGGCGTGAGCATTCACGCGTTTCAAACCCAGCTGGCAGGAAATTTCATCCTGGGCTGTGCTCAAGCCGCAATCAACATGCTCGGCTGGGTGTTTCCTGGCTCGGGACTCGACGTGCGTGAAAATGAGATTCACACGAACGGCGCTGGAATCATCATCGGCACCGATGACGCGCGCGTCGAAAGCAACAACGTCGCTCCGGCCCAACCCGGAGAGGGGACCGACGGAATTGTCCTCACGCTGGGCTTTGACAAGACCGGTCTGGACCGTTGCCAGATTCTAAACAACCGGATTGTCGCAATGCTGGGCAACGGCATTCACATCGTGAACGCCATAGTTCGCTCGGCAATGATCAAAAATAATGTAATCGAAGCCGTCGGTGGAGGTGGCATCGTGATGGATGACGACAGCAGTGCCGTTCATTTGACGATTGAAAATAATCAACTGCTTAACGTCGCGCCCCTGGTCAACGACCAAAACACGCTCATCATTGGGCTTCGCGTGGTTAACACTACGCGTGCGGACATTTTGACCAACGCGATCAATGCCGTCGGTCTCGCGGCCACACAAAATCCATATCGGGCAGCGATTCAAGCAGTCAACGTCGGATCGGGCCGCATCACCGGCAACGAAGTTTTGAATATCGGGCCGGCCGGGGATTTTCTAAACGACACTATTGGCGTTGATTGTTTCGGCACGTTTGCGCGATTGGACCTCAGCGACAACGTCGTGCGTCGTAACGAGGCGCTGCCAGACAAACCCGGCGTGTCGCGCTGGTTCGCAGTGCGCATCGGCGCGCTGCCCACTCGTGGCTTGATCAAAGTGAGCGCGAACCTTGCATTCTTCGCGGTAGGAGAAATGATTTATGTTTTTGCCGGCGACAAGCTGGCGGCGTTGCCGCGAGGCAAGGAAATCGTCGGCCTCCATGGCAACTTGCTCGAAGGTTATGGCGGGACGCCGGTGATCCGAGTGGAAGCGAGCGGTGCGTTGACGTTGAGCACGAATCGTTGTCTTCTCAACCCGACAGTCGCAGGCGCCCCTTCGCAACCCGTCGCGCAGGCGCAAGCCGGCGCGATTATCGCCAGCGGCAATTATCTGGAAGGCGCGCCCCCGGTCGTGCCCCGGGTGCCGGCGATGGTTTTGAAGTTGTTGCCAGAGAATGGGCCGTTCACCGCGCTGGGCAACATCAGCAGCGGAGACATTGTGGTTAACGGCGCTGCGCTTCCCGCGCCATGGGCGCCTCTTAACATCGTGACGTCGTGAGCGATTTTGGAAAAGCAGTGAGGAAGGAACTATGAAATTTGTCACAATTAAAGCTGAAACAAGTCTGGCGGATTTAACTCGGGACGTGTTTGAAATCAAAGGCCCGAAAGCTGCCGCGGCATCCAAAAACGCGCAGGCAGCTTTGCGCGAAGCGAACCCGCATATTGCCGATCTCAAAAAGGTCCCGGCTGGCACGCTCGTCATTGTGCCGGACGTGCCTGGAATCAAAGTGGCCCCAGCGCAATCGCTGGGAGATGTGAGCGCGGAAATGATCAGCCGCTTAAGGAGCGCGCTCGCGGCAGCCAAAGGGGTGATTGAAAAATCCGCTGCGACGCAGTTGCAGGATGCTGAGGCGACCGCGTCGTTGGCGAAAAGTCGTGACTTGGCTGCATTGGCCAAACAGACGCCGGAACTCAAAGAGCGTTTGTCGGCGATGATTGAGCAGGCAAAAACCCAATCGAAACAAGCTGCGGAGGACACGCAGGCGCACATTGAAGCTCTAGCCCAACTGAAAAAAGACCTTGTCAGTCTCTCGCCAGAATGAGCGTGAGAACGCAAAAACTGGCGGCCGCGCGGCAAAAAATCGCCCCAAAGGAGCAGGCGGCCGCCGCGGTTGTTTCGGAAGTAAAGGCGCTCGATAAGGTGCGGTCCCCAATTGGCGAAATTGCGGAAGACGTCGCCAGGGTGATCGAGCCCGACCTGACGAGATTCGCCCCAATTTAAACATTCACCTCATTGGGTCACTCTAGTCTAATCGGGCTTCACATCGCGTCTTAGAGGAGCAATAACCAATTTTGTCGATTCGCGTAGCCTGGTCCCGGCCCAGGATCGGGCGAGCCGGTCGGCTGAGACGAGCGCCACTCAAACGATGGGTTGCCCGCCGTGAAGGCGTCGCGGATCGATGCAAGCTTATTATTATCTCGCATCTGGAAGTGCGGATAGTCCGGGTTGCTCCAATCGCCACCTCAAAACAGGCCAAGAGCCTTTCCATAAGCCCGCGCCTTCTTGTATTCGGCATCGACCGCGTTCGAGGAGTCATCGCTCTCTCTTGTCGATGAGATCGTCGATGTAAGCGTCCCGCTCGCTAAAGACTCCGACGGTTCCAAGCCATCCTGAAATTTGCCGCTGGTCTGCTGTTCCAGGGCCGGCCCGAGCCTTCGTCGATCAGCCTTTAACGACTTTGATCGAGTATTCGCCCATCCCGCTGGCGCGATTGTAATGGCGAACCTGAACAAAATATTCGCCAGCGATTAGTTGCGCGGCGATACGGGCGTTTGTGTCAACGCCGCTATCGTCATCTTCTGCGATGAGCGCGGTCTCGCTGTTTGGGCCGAAGAGCTTCATGACTACATCCGTTGGGCCGCGAGTATTGATGACGTAACTTCCGTCGCTCGTCGCGGTGAACCTGAATAGATATTCCTCTCCGATCTTGCCGATTGAGGCTTGCGTGCGCCGCGAGGGGTTCACTTTCAGTTCCTTCGCATTGGCGGTGGTGCCACCGGTTCGCGGATACATCTTGGCGCCCGCGATGAATTCCTTGTCGAGGCTGGAAAGGACTTCATTGGCATCCGTGCCAATGCCATTCAACGTCCACGAAGCGGGAAAGAAGTAGAGCATGATGGACTGGGGGTCGAAGACTGTGCCTTTCACCTGATTGACACTGTATTTTCGCAGGACGTTGTGACGCGTCGTCTCTTCGTCCCAGAAATTCGGTGATTTCGCGCACTCACGGATGACCACCTCTTCATGCCACTGAATGCCGCCCGCCGGGTTTTGATGCTCATGTGCAAGCCCGATGGCATGGCCGAATTCATGGGCCGCGGTGCCGCCGTCGAGAAAGCCAAGATTCATGGTCGCTTCGTTCAGCGGAATGCTTCTGCAATCGGTGCCGATATAGGACCAGGCGCCGTCTTGTGAATCGAAGGTGATGCGGATCTCTGCATTCGGAGCATTGTTAAAATCAAACTTCAAGTTCGCGACCTGCGCCCACCAGTCAGCTTGCTCGCGAGCGACGTCTTGTTCCGCAGACGAGCCACTTATAAAGCGTACTTGGAGAGTCGATCCGTTCATCCATGTCTTGCCAATAGGGGCTATGGCACGCTGGCCTCCTTCGCGTGTGCGGACGGTCGATTGGAGGCGCATCAAGTCCTTGGGCAAGATGCGATCGGTGCAGACTTTAATTCTTTGGCTCATATTAATTCGACGGTTTGTTGGTTTTAGGTTCATTGAATGTCTCCGCCGTTCGTTTCAGATTCCGCGGAGTAAGCCTCGACGCCCTCTGCGAGAGGTACAACTTTCGGAGGCGATCTCAAACTAATTTCTGAAATCATGGCAGAACGGCACGCGTTCTAGCACAGATTCTGGCACACGGATGTACAAGAACCTGTCTGGTTCGCATCTGCTGTTTTTCAGTTTGTGTCAGAACTGGCACGATTTTTCAGCGCGTCCCTTCGGCTCCGACGTCGTCGGCCGTGACCAGGCCGGTCTCCCAGCCTCTCGGTTTTTTCTCCCGCGAATATTGATTGATGAATCCCACGAGGGTCGATTGATCGATCTGGCGACGTCCGACCTTAACGCGATTCCCGCAGTTGCCTTCCAAGGTATTGAACGCGGTTGCATTTCTTGCTTTGTCCACCCGAAGAACGAACCCGATATGACCGGTGCCTTTCAATTTTCCGGAATCGTCTTTGTAGAGCATGACAAACGCGTCCCCCGGGACCGGCGCGTAACCCGCTTTGTCCATTGCCCAACCTTTGGTCTTCGCCTGTTGCCACGTCGTCAACACGTGTCCCATCGGTTTGCCAAAAGCATGTTCGCCGAGGGCGCGATGCACACACCAACTCCAGAAAAAACAGCACCAACAATCGGCCGATGAGCCGCCTTCCTCGAGGTATTTAATCACGCCGTTGCCCCAATTGCTTCCATCGGGGATTTCGTGAACGCCGGCCTGATGTTCCGCTGCCGCGATCTTGAGAACCTTCGCTCGCATCGGTGTCAATCTAGCGGGCAGAATTGCCGGAATGTTCGATTTCTGCGGCATCCCACTGGGATGGTAGAGCGCCCACCAGGTATCGTCGCCAGCCTCGCCGTCCACTTCCAATGGTTTCCCGTCCCGGCCGAGATGCGTTTGCTGAAAGTAGACCAGCGCCTGTCGGGTCTTCTCCTGAAAATGGCCGCCCAAGGCCGCGGCAAAGTAACCCTGCGATTGCAGAAGAGCTTGTAGCACTTTAACCTCCTCTCCCACGTCGCCGAGACTCAATAGCGGGTGAGATTTCTGCGGCATCCCGCTGGGATGGTAGAGCGCCCACCAAGTATCGTCGCCGACCTCGCCGTCCACTTCTAATGGTTTCCCGTCCCGGCCAAGATGCGTTTGCTGAAAGGAGAGCACCGCCTGTTTGGTCTTCTCCTGAAAATGGCCGCCCAAGGCGGCGGCAAAGAAGCCCTGCGATTGCAGAAGACCTTGCAGCACTTTAACTTCATCTCCCACGTCGCCGAACCTCAATAGCGGGTGAGATCTCTCCGGCATGACTGAAATCGGCGGCTTCAGGCTGGTGACCGCCACGGACGTTGTTATCGAACCAACGGCACGGGGCGAAATGGTCTGCGCCAGCGCCAGATACTCGGCGATGTTTTCGCCATAGTATTTGCCGTCGTCCGATTTATATCCCTGCTTGAAATCGAGCGCCGGATTCGCCCGGCCCTTATTATAAGCGATAGCAACGTAGACCTTCTCTGTGTCACTCAGCGTTGTCTTGTTCGCCCAACCTTGCCGTTTCAGCGCGTCCTTTAGTTCCTCGACGCATTTGGCCGCGCAGGCCGCGAAATCCTGCCATTTCTTCCGCAGAAAAAAAGCGGGATCCGCGGGATCCTCTTTAAAGAACTGCAGGTCGTATTGGAAAATGCCGAATCCATGGCAAAACTTGTTTGGGTTTTTGACCGCGCCCGAGTAGCCCGAAATGTATTGCGCCATTTCCACCAGCGCCTGACGCGCGATCACAAACATTTTGTCTCCCCGAGGTGCGGCCAGAAGATCGGATTTTGTCTTGGGAAAGGCGTTGCGGCCCTTATCGGCGTCGAGGGTATCACCCACGCACAGCGCAAGGACCTTTCTCGTACTCAATTTCTTGTCCACCAGAGGACCCCAGATGTAGCCGGTCTCCTGCTGAGCGATCGCCGCCAGCATATCGACGCTAAACGGCGTCCCGACGACAGCGGCTTCGAGATGTTTATTAAACGTGTTCTTGAACCATTGGATCGCTTCAGTCTTCATAATTTAGATGGACACGCTCGCAATTTGCGCTTGCCCTGGCCCGCTCTCCCGTGAAACCCTCGTAGCCATGCAGCCTTTTAACCAATCCCCCTTCGGGAGGGCAAGAAAAAACTGATGCTCTCATCATGAAAATCCCGGTTTTCGTTTCGTCACCGACGAGCCTCTCTCCTTCGCAAGAAGCGGCTCGGACAGTGATCGTCCAACAACTTGATGACAACGACTTGGAGCCTCGCGCTCTGGGACGTTCTGATTATCCTACAGAGCTTCCGTTACGCGAGGTGCTTCTAATTGCTCGGCACTGTTCTGGTGGGGTCATTCTCGGCTTCGAGCAGTGCCGCGCTGACAGCGGTGTGCTTAAACCAGGAACCTCGGCTGAGAAGCGGGTTAGCACGCCACTGACATTTCCAAGTCCTTGGAACCACCTGGAGTCCGGTATTTTGTTTGGGCTACGCCTCCCGATTCTCGTTTTTCGTGAAGAAGGCATTACAGGAGGCGTATTCGACAATGGAGTTTCCGATGTATTCGTTCACCCAATTCCATCGCCTGACATCACGGGAACTGCGAAAGCCGCGCTGAAGCAAGTATTTCAGAGATGGGCAGGCAAGGTTCGCGAGCATTACTATGACGACAAACGTGCCTAGGTAATCAAATCATTGGCGGATTTCGATACTGGCGAATCGTCATCCCGAAAGAACTGAAATGGGAGCTTCGGGATAAACTTGATCAAGATAATGTTACAGAACGAATGCTATTTCCGGGACTCGACGGATTGAGCCGTTGGCTGAAGCGATACTACGGAGCGGGACCAAATGAACTAACTCCACCCAACGATCCTAGCATACGAAGGATTCCGTAACACACCTATGGTAATAACACCTGAATATGCGTTGCGGCAAACTGCTCCGCAAAGTAGGACACTACTTTCCGGCGTCACAGAAAAACGCCCGACCTGAAGTGGAACGACGACTTCAGGTTCAGTGCGCGTTCAGTCCCAACAGTTTGATTACTTCCCGATTGAATCAGTGGCAGGTTCGCTTCCCGAAAGCTTAGCAGTGAGGCATTAGTCCCATTGCTTCCGTGGCTTCGTCCACGTTCCGCTCACCAACACTTGTGTGTCATCCACAATTGAGTTGTCTTGAATAAGTCGCGCCACATCTACCGACTCAATGCGTACACAGCCGTGGGAAGCTGCGTACTCGGGCACAATTGGGAAATAATGAAGCGCAATACCTCGGCGTTGCACAAACCACGTAACGTACGTAGCGCGAGAATCGCTGTTAAGCCTTCGTTGGAAGCCTTGCACTGGATGCGTTCCTTTCGGAGTACATTTGGACCCCGACCGCCGACTTGTGGCATCATCATCGCAATTGAGATCTTTTAATCCTGCACCAGGTGACGTCCTGAACGGCCCTGTCTCCTGACTATCAGCCTTCGGCCCTGTCCAGGTAAGAGTGAGCGAATGATCAGGATCGTCCAAGCTCACCGAAATTTGCTGTATGTACGTCT
>Ga0137372_10000553_pt1 | contig 35096 bp, 27 predicted proteins | sample SagtaG_6_FD_104911 | JGI IMG/M metagenome (GOLD analysis project Ga0137372, IMG submission 104911) | Vadose zone soil microbial communities from Sagehorn Ranch, Mendocino, California, USA - Sage1_R_60_16 metaG | ecosystem: Environmental > Terrestrial > Soil > Vadose zone | place: USA...
CAAGAAGAAGTCGGTCGGCCTGTGGAACCAGAACACGCTGCTCGCCACGTACCCGGGCGCGCTCGGCGGCAAGATCGGCTGGACCAGCGCGGCCGGCGCCACCTACGTCGGGATGGCCAGGCGACACGGCGTCACGCTGATCGTGAGCCTGCTGCACTGCCCGGCGCTGACCGAGATCATGGCGGGTAAGAGCCTGCTGAACTGGGGATTCGCAGTGGACGGGAAGGTCAGGCCGGTCGGCACGCTGGTCGGCCCCCGGCAGCCGCCCGCCGCCGCCCCGGCTCCGTCCCGGCCGGCGGTCGCAGCCAAGCGGGTGGACCGGGCCCAGTCGGTGCGCTCCGGCCCTTCGGCGCTGGCCGCGGCCGGGTTCAGCTGCGTGGCGCTGCTCGCCGCGGGCATCGGCTTTACATATAGCCGCCGCCAGCGTCGTTCTTAAAGGGCCAAGGGCTTGAGCAGGCCCATGTGGTCGCGGACGGCCGCCATGGTCTGGCCGGCGACTTGGTGCGCGCGGGCGGCGCCGTCGGCGAGGATACGGTCGAGCGCGGCCTCGTCGGCCAGGATCCGCTCGGTCTTCTCCTTGATCGGGGCGAATGTTGCCACGACCCGTTCGGCTAGATCCTTCTTGAACCCCCCGTAACCCGCGCCGGCGTACTTGGCCTCCAGGACGGCCACCGGCTCCTCGGCCAGGGCCGAGTAGATCCGCAGCAGGTTGGTCACGCCGGGCTTGGTCTCGGCGTCGGCGCGGACCTCGGATCCCGCGTCGGTGACCGCCCGGGCGATCTTCCTGCGGATCACGCCCGGGTCGTCGAGCACGTCGACGATGCCCTGCGGGGAGGAGGACGACTTGCTCATCTTGGCCGTCGGATCCTGCAGGTCGTAGATCTTGGCCACCTCGGCCAGAATGTACGGCTGCGGGGGCACGAACGTCTGGCCGTACCTGTGGTTGAACCGCTGCGCCAGGGTCCGGCTCAGCTCCAGGTGCTGCCGCTGGTCCTCCCCCACCGGCACCTGGTCGGCCTGGTACAGCAGGATGTCCGCGGCCTGCAGGATCGGGTAGGTGAACAGGCCGACCGAGGCCTGCTCCTGGCCTTCCCTCGACGACTTGTCCTTGAACTGCGTCATCCGGCTCGCCTCGCCGAACCCAGTCATGCAGGACAGGACCCAGGCCAGTTCGGCGTGCTCGGGCACGTGGCTCTGCACGAACAGCGTGCACCGGTCCGGGTCAAGCCCGGCGCCGAGCAGCTGGGCGGCGGCCACCCTGGTCCGGCGGGTGAGCAGGGCGGGATCTTGCGGCACGGTGATCGCGTGCAGGTCCACCACGCAGTAGAAGGCGTCGTGGGTGTCCTGCAGCGCCACCCACTGGCGCAGCGCGCCGAGGTAGTTGCCGAGGTGGAAGGAGTCGGCGGTGGGCTGGATGCCGGACAGGACGCGAAGCCGAGGGGACATGCGCTGGAGTCTAGCGGCGGCCCGCCGGCGAGCCGGAATCGGCGACGACCACCTCGACCCGCTGGAACTCCTTCAGGTCGGAGTAGCCGGCCGTGGCCATGGTGCGGCGCAGCGCCCCCATCAGGTTCATCGAGCCGTCCGGGACGGTCGACGGGCCGTGCAGGATCTGCTCCAGCGTGCCGATCGTGCCCACGTTGACCCGGGCACCGCGGGGCAGTTCGGTGTGGTTGGCCTCGCTGCCCCAGTGGTAGCCGCGGCCCGGCGCCTCGGCGGCCCGGGCCAGCGGGGAGCCCACCATGACCGCGTCCGCGCCGATGGCCAGCGCCTTGGCGATGTCACCGCTGCTCGTCATCGACCCGTCGGCGATCACGTGCACGTAGCGGCCGCCGGACTCGTCCAGGTAGTCGCGCCGGGCCGCGGCCACGTCGGCGATCGCGGTGGCCATCGGCACCGCCACGCCGAGTACCTTCACGGTGGTGTGACCGGAGCCGCCGCCGAAGCCGACCAGCACGCCGGCGGCGCCGGTGCGCATCAGGTGCAGCGCGGCGGTGTAGGTCGCGCAGCCGCCCACCACCACCGGGACGTCGAGTTCGTAGATGAACTGCTTCAGGTTGAGCGGCTCGGCCCGGCCGGAGACGTGCTCGGCCGACACCGTGGTGCCGCGGATGACGAAGATGTCCACGCCCGCGTCCACGACGGCCTTGGCGTAGCGCGCGGTGCGCTGCGGGGACAGGCTGGCCGCGGTGGTCACGCCGGCCCGCGCGATCTCCCCGATCCGGCGGCCGATGAGGTCCTCGGAGATGGGTTCGGCGTACATGGCCTGCAGCCGCCGGGTGGCCGCCTGCTCGTCCAGCTCGGTCACCTCGGCGAGCAGCGGCTCGGGGTCCTCGTAGCGGGTCCAGAGCCCTTCCAGGTCGAGCACGGCCAGCCCGCCCAGCCGGCCGATCTGGATCGCGGTGGCCGGCGAGACCACGCTGTCCATCGGGCAGGCCATCAGCGGCAGGTCGAACCGGTAGGCGTCGATCTGCCAGGCGATCGAGACCTCCTCGGGGTCCCGGGTGCGGCGCGCGGGCACGATACCGATCTCGGCGAGCGAGTAGGCCCGGCGCCCGGTCTTGCCGCGGCCGATCTCCACGTCGGTCACTGGTTTGCGTCCTTGGCGGCCCGGCCGCTGTAGTTGGGTGCCTCGACGGTCATCTTGACGTCGTGCGGGTGGCTCTCGGTCAGGCCGGCCGCGGTGATCTGGATGAACCGGGCCTCCTGCAGGTCGGCGATGGTCCGCGCGCCGCAGTAGCCCATCGCCGCGCGCAGCCCGCCGACGAGCTGGCCGGCCACCGCGGACAGCGGGCCGCGGTACGGTACCTGCCCCTCGATGCCCTCCGGCACCAGCTTGTCCTCGCGCAGCACGTCGTCCTGGAAGTAGCGGTCCTTGGAGTAGGACTGCCCGCGCTCCCGGTTGCGCATGGCGCCGAGCGAGCCCATGCCCCGGTAGAGCTTGTACTGCTTGCCGTTGATGAAGACCATCTCGCCCGGGCTCTCCTCGCACCCGGCGAGCAGGCTGCCCAGCATGACGGCGTCCGCGCCCGCGGCGATGGCCTTGGCGATGTCGCCCGAGTACTGCAGGCCGCCGTCGCCGATCACGGGAACCCCAGCCGTTCGGGCCGCCTGGGCCGCCTCGTAGATCGCCGTGACCTGGGGCACGCCCACGCCGGCCACCACCCGGGTGGTGCAGATCGAGCCCGGCCCCACGCCCACCTTGACGCCGTCCGCGCCCGCGTCCACCAGGGCCTGGGCCCCCGCTTTGGTCGCGACGTTGCCGCCGATCACCTCGATGTCGGAGTTCGCCTTGATCTGCCCGATCATGGTCAGCACCGCCTGCGCGTGCCCGTGCGCCGTGTCCACCACCAGGAAGTCAACCCCGGCCTCGATCAGGGCCTGGGCCCGGGCCTTGGCGTCCTCGCCGACCCCCACCGCGGCGCCGACCACCAGCCGGCCTTTGGGGTCCTTAGTGGCGTGGGGGAACTTCTCGGACTTCGTGAAGTCCTTGACCGTGATGAGGCCCCTGAGGCGGTTCTTGTCGTCGACGAGCGGCAGCTTCTCCACCTTGTGCTGGCGCAGGAGCTTCAGGGCTTCGTCCGGTTTTACCCCGACCGGGGCAGTGACCAGGGGCATCGGCGTCATCACCTCGGCCACCCGGCGGCTCTGGTCGGTCTCGAACCTGATGTCGCGGTTGGTGACGATGCCGACCAGGACTTTGTCGCCGTCGGTCACGGGCACGCCGGAGATACGGTAGCGGCCGCACAGGTTGTCCACGTCCGCGATGGTGGCGTCGGGCCCGCAGGTCACCGGGTCGGTGATCATGCCCGCCTCGGACCGCTTGACCATGTCCACCTGCTGCGCCTGCTCCTCCACGGACAGGTTGCGGTGCAGCACGCCGACGCCGCCCTGGCGGGCCATGGCGATCGCCATCCGCGCCTCGGTCACCGTGTCCATCGACGCGGAAACCAGCGGCACGCGGAGCCGGTGGCGGCGGGTGATCCGGGTGCTGGTGTCCGCCTCGGCGGGCAGCACCGTGGAGTGGGCGGGCAGCAAGAGCACATCGTCGAAGGTCAGGCCGACAGGGGCGAATTTGCCGTCCGGGCTCGGAGGGAGCTGATCAGTCATGACACCTTCACCAGGAGTGGCAGCGGGGAATGTATCCATCCTATTGAGACCGCGGCTGGCCGGGGCCGAGTGCCCCGAGCTCGCCCGTTCGGCCCTCATGGGCGGCCAGTTTCACCAGCGGCCAGTTCATCGGCGGCCAGTTCATCGGCGGCCAGCGCCCGGAGGCGGACCAGGGCCCGGTGCTGGGCCACCCGGACCGCGCCCGGTGACATGTCGAGCACGTACCCGGTGTCCTCGGCCGACAGCCCCGCCACCACCCGGAGCAGGAGCAACCGCCGCTGCACGGCGGGCAGGTGAGCCAGCAGGGCGCGGGCGAGCCTGGCGTCGACGCCTTTCAGTACGGTCTCCTCCGGGCCCAGGCACCGGTCGGGCCGGTCGGGCAGGACCGGGACGGGTAGCGGTGCGCGGGCGGCGCCGCGCGCGGCGTCCGCCACCTTGTGCGCGGCGATGGCGAAGACGAAGGCGCCGAACGGCCTCCCCATGTCGCGGTAGGACGGCAGGGCTGACAGCAGCGCGAGGCAGACCTCCTGGGCCACGTCATCCTCGTCCAGGCTGCCGGTGCGGGTGCGGGTGCGGGCCAGCCGGGCCCGGCAGTAGCGGACGATGGCGGGCCGGAACTGGCGCAGCAGCGCCTCGACGGCGTCCGGGCGGGGCGGGGAACACTGGTCCTGCCGGGGTTTCTGGTGGTCCCGGGGTTTCTCGTGGTCCCGGGGTTTCTCGTGGTCCCGGGGTTTCAGGCGGCCGGGGTCCAGCAGGTGGTCGTCGTCGGTCGTGGCTCCCGTTTCCCCGCTGGCGACCGCGAGGTGATTCGATCCTGTCACGGAGAGTTAATGCCCGGAGACGTCCGGCCGTCCCCGCGAAACGCCGGACGCGGACGCCACATTCTTATGACCTGAGCGTCATTAGATTGTTGCCTTGCGTCACGACCGAAGCGGGTGCTGTACCAGGCGGCGCTTCCGCGACGGGGTGATTCCATGATCGTGGCCAGTTTTTGGGCACATAGCACGGTGTTCTGGCCCCTGATCATGAACTGCGCGTCTCAGCCGCCCTGGAAGGGCTTCGCGGGGTGCCCGTTCACACCCCACTGGTCACATCAACCCCAGCGCCATGGTCCGCGAGCCCCTCCCAGGAGGGCTGTTTCATGATCGTGAGCAGTTCGGGACACATAGCGCCCAAAACTGCTCACGATCATGAAATCCGTACCTTGGGTGCCCTGAAAGTGGAATCCGGGGTGAGCGGGGGTGGGCTAAACGCAGCGCACCCGGCTCGGCCGGGATGGCTGAGCCGGGTGCGCTTGGGTGTTGCCTTAGTGGGGGTGGCTGTGCCCGTGGCCGTTGGCCGCGGGGGCCGTGTCTTCCTCCGGCTTCTCGACCACCAGGGTCTCGGTGGTCAGCAGCATGCCGGCGATCGAAGCGGCGTTCTGCACGGCGGACCTGGTCACCTTCACCGGGTCGATGACGCCCTGGGCCACCAGGTCGCCGTATTCGCCGGTGGCGGCGTTGTAGCCGTGCCCGGCGGGCAGGGTGGCGATCTTGGCCACCACGACCGAGCCCTCCTGGCCCGCGTTCAGCGCGATCCAGCGAGCGGGCTCGGTCAGCGCACGCTGCACGATCCGGACACCGGTAGCCTCGTCGCCCGTGCGGCCGAGGTCGCCGAGGTTGGTGGACAGGTGCACCAGGGCGCTGCCGCCACCGGGGATGATACCTTCCTCGATGGCCGCCCGGGTGGCCGAGATGGCGTCCTCAAGGCGGTGCTTCTTCTCCTTGAGCTCCACCTCGGTGGCTGCCCCCACGCGCAGGATGCAGACGCCGCCGGACAGCTTGGCCAGCCGCTCCTGCAGCTTCTCGCGGTCCCAGTCGGAGTCGGTGTTCTCGATCTCGGTGCGGATCTGCCTGATCCGGTCCTCGATCGCCTGCTTGTCACCGGCCCCGTCCACGATCGTGGTGTTGTCCTTGGTGACGACGATCCGGCGGGCGCGGCCCAGGTCCTCCAGGCCGACCGACTCCAGCTTGATGCCGAGGTCCTCGCTGACGACGGTGCCGCCGGTCAGCGTGGCGATGTCGGCCAGCATGGCCTTGCGGCGGTCACCGAAGCCGGGCGCCTTCACGGCCGCCACGTTGAGCAGGCCGCGGATCTTGTTCACCACGATGGTGGCCAGCGCCTCGCCCTCGATGTCCTCGGCGATCACCAGCAGCGGCCTCTTCACCTGCGCGATCTTCTCGAGCAGCGGAAGGAAGTCGGCCATCGAGGAGATCTTGGCCTGGTGCACCAGGACGTACGCGTCCTCGAGCACCGCCTCGAGGCGCTCCGCGTCGGTGATGAAGTACGGCGAGATGTAGCCCTTGTCGAACTGGAGGCCTTCGGTGAACTCCAGCTCAAGGCCCATCGTCGGCGACTCCTCGACGGTGATCACACCGTCCTTGCCGACCTTGGCGAACGCCTCGGCGATCAGCTCGCCGATCTTGGGGTCCTGCGCGGAGATCGTCGCGACGTGCGCGATCTCGGTCTGCTCTTCCACGTCACGCGCGACCGCGAGCAGCCGCTCGGACACCGCCGCGGCGGCGGCGTCGACACCGCGCTTGAGGTCCATCGGGTTGGCCCCGGCCGCGACCGACCGGAGGCCGAAGTGCACCATCGCCTGGGCCAGGACGGTTGCCGTCGTGGTGCCGTCCCCGGCGATGTCGTTGGTCTTGGTGGCGACCTCCTTGGCGAGCTGGGACCCGAGGTTCTCGTACGGGTTCTCCAGCTCCACCTCCTTCGCGACGGTCACGCCGTCGTTCGTGATGGTGGGGGCGCCCCATTTCTTGTCAATGACGACGTTGCGGCCGCGCGGCCCCAGCGTCACCTTGACGGCGTCGGCGAGCTTGTTCACGCCGCGCTCAAGCGAGCGCCGGGCGTCCTCGTCGAACTCCAGGATCTTGGGCATTTACTACCTCAACCTACGGTTGGATCGAGTTCTCAGTCAGCGTGCCGACACGCTCCGGCGGCCTGAGCCGCCGGAGCGCGCGGACACGAACTACTTGTCGATGACGGCGAGTACGTCGCGAGCGGAGAGCACGAGGTACTCCTCGCCCGCGTACTTCACCTCGGTGCCGCCATACTTGCTGTACAGCACCACGTCGCCGACCTTGACATCGATCGGCACGCGCTTGGTTCCCGCGTCGTCGAAGCGACCCGGACCAACCGCAAGGACTTCGCCCTCCTGGGGCTTCTCCTTGGCGGTGTCCGGGATCACCAGGCCGGATGCCGTGGTCTGCTCGGCTTCGAGCGGGCGAACCACGATCCGGTCTTCGAGCGGCTTGATAACTACTTTGGTGGCGGTCGTCACGATCTGACCTCCCCCTCCGGAAAGGCTAATGGCGAGTCGTTACTAGAGAGGGCGAACGTGGCGGCCTGCCGTCGCGGGTGCCAGACTGCCTCGTCGCATTAGCACTCTACATCAGTGAGTGCTAATCCGGAACAGTAGTGGGCCGGGGCGGACACGTCAAACGAGCGAGCGGGAACCAAACGGATTGTTTCGCTCCCCGCGCACGAGCGATTACTAAGAGCTACTAGAGTTGACCGGTCCCCGGTGCCGGCGGGACCGAACTGCCGGATGGAACGGCAGAGCCACCGGGATGGGCCACCCCTTCTGAAGGAGCATCATGGATCAGCCGGGAAACCACATCCTGCTTCGCGGAAACCAGCCGGCCGCCGCCGACCGCATGCGCGAGCTGCTCGCCCGCACGGTACAGGACCAATTCGCCGACCAGAGGTCGAACGCGGGCGCGATCGATGACGTCCGGCAGCGGATGGAAGGGCTCGAATGGCTGGTAAAGGAGGTCCGCGAGCAGGAGATTCCCGGCATGGCGGCCCAGCTGGACGGCCTGGCCAGGCAGTTCGAGGAGACCACCCAGCGGCCGCCGCCGTGGGCCGAGTCGCTCGCCGAGCACATCGAGGTGCTCCGCGCCCAGGTTGCGCCGGTGGCCGAGCTGCACTCGCTGTGGGCCGACCTCGGCAACGTCTCGGAGAACGTCGAGCACGCCCTGCCCCAGCTGCAGGCGGTCTGCGACACCGTCGGCCGGGCCTTGGAGGCACTGCAGGCGCAGGACGACCGGCTGACCAAGCTGCACCAGAGCGTGAACAAGGTGCAGCAGAGCATGGAGTCGGCGGCGGGCCGGTTCAGCCGGCTCGACAAGGCCGTCGCCGAGCTCGCGCAGCGGACCGGCCAGCTGGACAAGGAGCTCTCGGCGGTCAAGGGGCGCGCCGAGGTGGGCTTCGGCGCGCTGGCGGCCAAGGTGGACCAGAGCGCGGAGACCACCACACGCCAGCTCACCCAGTCGATGGCGGCGATGACGGCCACGGTCGACGGCCTGTCGGACAACGTAGCGGGCGTCGGCGGCCAGGTCGACCTGCTCGGCGGCCAGGTCCAGGCGGTGCACGGCCGGATCGAGCGGCTGGATGAGCGGCTCGCGGACACCGACGACAAGCTGGGTTCGGTGGACGCCAGGCTGACCTCGGCCGACGACAAGCTCGGCGTCCTGGACACCAGGCTGACCGCGGCCGACGGGAAGATCGGGTCAACCGACGCCCGGGTCGCCGCCCTGGACACCAGGCTGGAGCGCCTGGACGAGCGGCTCGACGATCAGTACGACCGGGTGAGCGCCATCGACCACACGCTCGGTGCCACCGATACCAAGCTCGGCGCGATCGGCAACACGCTGTCCGCCACCGACACCAGGATCGGCGTGGCCGAGGCCGCGCTGGTCGCCGTCGACACCAAGCTCGGCGGGCTGGATACCAGGATGGAACGGCTCGACGAGCGGCTGGGAGAGCACGGCCGCGGGCTCACCTCGGTCGACGGAAAGCTCGGCACGGTCGCGGGCCGCCTCGGCCCGGTGGACAGCAAGCTCAGCGCGCTGGATAGCAGGCTGGGCACGGTCGACGGCAAGGTCGGCACGCTGAGCGGCCGGCTCGACGGGCTCGACGGCAGGCTGGAAGGCGTGGGCGCGAGGATCGAAGGGCTCGGCGACAGGTTCGGCAGCCTGGACACCAGGCTGGAGACCGCGAGCGGCCGGTTCACCGACCAGCTCGAGCCGCTCGCCGACGAGCTGCGGTCCCGGCCGGGGCAGATCGAGATCCAGGAGACGCTGGCGAAGATCGTCGACGCCGCCCAGAGCGACGTGACCACCCAGCTCGGCTCGCTGGAGGAGACCGTCCTGACCCTGGCCGAGGCCCTGCTGCGGCCGAACACGCCGCAGATCCCCGCGCCGCGGGAGGCCAGCCGCGACGGTAGCCGTGACGGCAGCCGTGACGGCAGGCGCATCTGACGCCGCAAGGCGTTGGCCTGGGGGGATATCGTGAGCGGTATGTCCCAGGTGTCCTTGGCGCGGGAGTACGCGGAAAAGCTGGACGCGGATGATCCCCTGGCCGGGTTCCGCGACCGGTTCACGCTGGACGACCCGTCCCCGGTCTACCTGAACGGCAACTCGCTCGGCGCGCTCCCCCGGGCCACGGTGCGGCGCCTCGAGGAAGTGATCCGGGAGGAGTGGGGTACGGCGCTGGCCCGGTCCTGGGATCACTGGGTGGACTTGCCCGGCCGGGCGGGCGACACGGTCGGCAGGCTGACCGGGGCCGCGCCCGGCCAGGTGCTGGTGGCCGACAACACCACGGTGAACCTGTACAAGCTGGCCTGCGCGGCCCTCGACGCGAGGCCGGGCCGGCGCGTGATCGTCACCGACCAGGACAACTTTCCCAGCGACCGCTACGTGCTGGAAGGAATCGCGGCCCAGCGCGGCGCCGAGCTGCGCATGCTGAGCACCGACATCGACCAGGGCCTGGACCCCGGTGCGGTGCGCGCCGCGGTGGACGAGGACACCGCGCTGGTCAGCCTGTCCCACGTGGCGTACCGCAGCGGCGCGCTGGCCGACATGGCGGCCGTCACCGAGATCGTGCACCAGGCCGGGGCGCTGATGCTCTGGGATCTGTGCCACTCGGTCGGCGCGGTGCCCGTCGAACTCGACGGCTGCGACGTGGACCTGGCGGTCGGCTGCACCTACAAGTACCTCAACGCGGGTCCCGGCGCGCCCGCGTTCCTCTACGTCTCGGCCCGGCTGCGCGAGGTGCTGCGGCAGCCGATCTGGGGCTGGTTCTCCCAGCGCGACCAGTTCGCCATGGGACCCAGCTACGACCCGGCTGCGGGCGTCGCCAAGTTCATGACGGGCACCCCGTCCATCCCGGGAACCGCCGCGGTCGAGGAGGGCGCGCGGCTGCTGCTCGAGGCCGGCCTGGACCCGATGCGCGTCAAGAGTCAGCGGCTGACCAGCTATCTCATCGAGCTTGGCGATGCCTGGCTGGAGCCGCTCGGCTGCGCCCTGGCCACGCCGCGGGACGGCAGCCGCCGCGGCGGCCACGTCACGTACCGCCACCCGCAGGCCGAACGGCTCGTCGAGCTGCTCGCCGCCGCGAACATCATCACCGACTACCGCACCCCGGACCGGCTCAGGTTCGGCCTGCCCCCGCTCACCACCCGCTTCACCGACGTCTGGACGGCCGTGACCGCTACCCGCGACATCATCGAGACCGAACGCTGCGAGAACCATGGCTGAACCCGTCACTTACTCCGGTTACCTGCGCCTGGACCAGTTGCTGTCCGCGCAGCAGCCGAAGTCGAGCGAGCACGACGAGATGCTCTTCATCGTCATCCACCAGATCTACGAGCTGTGGTTCAAGCAGCTGCTGCACGAGTTCGGCAAGGTGCAGGCCGAACTCGAGGCCGGCAGCACCACGCACGCCATGCGCACGCTCCGCCGGACGCTGGCCATCTTGAAGATCGTGGTCGCCCAGCTCGACGTGCTGGAGACCATGACGCCGACCCAGTTCACCCGGTTCCGCGACTGGCTCGGCACCTCGAGCGGGTTCGAGTCGGCGCAGTTCCGCGAGCTGGAAGCCGTGCTGGGCCGCCGGGACCGGATGATGGTCGCGCAGTACGACCAGGGCAGCGCCGAGCGGGAACGGATCACCGCGGCGATGTCGCGGCCGTCGCTGTTCGACTCCTTCGTCCGCTACCTGGCCGGGCAGGGCTACGACGTGCCGGCCGAAATCCTGCATCGCGACGTCAGAGCGCCCAGCGAAGCCTCTGACGCGATGCAGCAGGTACTGAAGAAGGTCTACGACGACGACACCGACGCGACCGCGGTGTGCGAGCTCCTGGTCGACGTGGACGAGGGCATGCAGGAGTGGCGCTACCACCACGTCAAGATGGTGGAGCGGACGATCGGCGGCCGGCGCGGCACCGGCGGCTCGGCCGGTGCCACCTACCTGCGGACCACGCTCGGCCAGCCGACCTTCCCCGACCTGTGGGCCGTCAGGACCATGGGCTAGGGCGCCGGCACAGGCGCGCCGGGCGGGGTGCGCGGGGGCACGGCCTGAGGGGGGTCATGGTCTGGGAGGAAGGGCGGGCGCAGGAGCGGGGACAGAGCCGTTCGCGGCCGGGGTAGGGGGCGCGGACGCGGTGGAGGGCGTCTGGTCGGGGTCGGCGGGGGGTGGCTCGGCTAGCTCGACGCGGTTCCTGCCCTGGCGCTTGGCCAGGTAGAGGGCGGCGTCGGCGAGGCGCTCGAGCCGGTCGAGGGTGCTCGCCTGGCCCGGGAACCCGGCCACGCCGATCGAGGCGGTGACCGACACGTCGGTGCCCGGCAGGGAGATCTCGGCGACCGCGGCGCGAACGCGCTCGGCGATCTCCAGCGCCGCGTCGATCTCGGTGTCCGGCAGCAGGACCGCGAACTCCTCGCCGCCGTTGCGGCCGGCGAAGTCCCTCACCCGCAGCACACCGCGGAGCGTCGCGCCGACGTTCGCGAGCACCTGGTCCCCCACGGCGTGCCCGCGCTGGTCGTTGACCTGCTTGAAGTGGTCCAGGTCGAGCAGGAGCAGGGCGAGCGGCGCCTTGGTCGTCGCGGCCTGCGCGAACGTCCGCTTCAGCGCGTCGGTGACGGCGCGCTTGTTGGGCAGCCCGGTGAGTCCGTCGGTGGCGGCGCGGATCTCCGCCACGGCCAGGTTGCGCAGGTTGGCCAGCACCGGCGCCGCCTGGCCGACCGACTCGCGGATTCGCTGCTCCTCGGCCTCGGAGTAGGGCGCCCGGCGGCTGAGCAGGACCGAGCCGATCACCTCGCCGCCGACCGTGAGCGGAACGCAGGAGGAGCACCCGGGCGCCGGGGCGCACACCGGGCAGGACAGCAGGGCCGGCCGCCCGCCGTTCTCCCGGTGCGTCTGGCCGGACCGCACCGCCAGGCAGGAGCGCGGCTCGGCGCCGCGCAGGGTCGCGGGCAGCGGCGAGCCGGGCGGCAGCGGCGTCACCGCCTCCAGCCGGTCCGCGCTGTTATTCCTGTTCAGCACCGTGGCGCTGGTCGTGGGCAGGGTTCGCTCCAGGTGGCGCTGCAGCAGCCGGTGCGCCTCGTCCTCGTCACCGGCGATCTGCAGCGTCTCGGCGAACTCGGCCTGATCCTGGCCGGGCTCCAGGTTCCGGCGGATACGGCGGATCCCGTGCCACAGGACGAGCAGGCCGATCACGATGCCGAGGGCCGCGGCGCCGGTGATCAGGCCGGTGACCCGGGCCGCGCCCGCGGACGCGTCGCGGTGGTCGGCCTGCCCGTCGTCGAGCTCGCGCCGGAACAGCCGGTCGAGGCGGGCGCTGACGGGCTGGTAGGCGGCGGTCAGCCGACCGGACGCTGCCGCCCCGCCGGTCAGCGCGGGCGGGCTGAGCCGGTCGCGGACCGCGGTCCACTGCCGGATGAACAGCGCGAAGTCGGCGCGTTCGGCGGGCGGGTCGGCGGCGTGCAGCCGTTCCAGCGCGAACAGCCGCGCGTCGACCGCGGGGAGCAGGCTGGTGTAGAGGGTGCCGAGGAGCCGGGCCCGTTCGGCCTGATCGGTAGCCAGGACGGCCGCCTGCCCGGCGGCGTACGCCGCGTCGATGTCCCTGGCCAGCCGGCCGGTCACGACGGCGGTGGTCAGCTCGTCCTCCGCGATCGCGTTGCCCTGGCTCGCGGCCGAGCGGGTGCCCGCGATGCCGATGGCGGCCACCGCTACCGCCACGAACGCGAGCGCGACGCACAGCGATGCGAGTGAGCTGGCCGCAGCTCGGGCAAGGGTCCGCATTCAACTAATGGTAATGGATAATTTGCAGATGCAAATTATCCATGCTTTTCCTTTAATTAAGGAATTTATCTCGAATTGAAGGGAAACGGGAGCCGGGCTATTCCCACTCGATCGTGGCCGGCGGCTTGCTGGTGACGTCGAGGACCACCCGGTTGACCTCGGGGACCTCGTTGGTGATCCGGGTGGAGATCCGGGCCAGCACGTCGTCCGGCAGCCGGGCCCAGTCCGCGGTCATCGCGTCCTCGCTGGTCACCGGGCGGAGCACGACCGGGTGGCCGTAGCTGCGGCCGTCACCCTGGACGCCGACCGAACGCACGTCGGCCAGCAGCACCACCGGGCACTGCCAGATCAAGGTATCGAGCCCGGCCGCGGACATCTCCTCGCGGGCGATCGCGTCGGCCTCGCGCAGCACCGCGAGCCGATCGGCGGTCACCTCGCCGATGATCCTGATGGCCAGGCCGGGGCCGGGGAACGGCTGGCGGCGGACGATGGCGGGCGGCAGGCCGAGCTCCTCGCCCACCCGGCGCACCTCGTCCTTGAACAGCCAGCGCAGCGGCTCGACCAGGCCGAACTTCAGGTCATCCGGCAGCCCGCCGACGTTGTGGTGGGACTTGATATTGGCGGTGCCGGTGCCGCCGCCGGACTCCACCACGTCGGGGTACAGCGTTCCCTGGACCAGGAACTCGCACGCCTCGCCCGACCCGGCCGCCGCGTCGGTGATCTCCCGGGCGGCGCGCTCGAAGGCGCGGATGAACTCGCGGCCGATGATCTTCCGCTTCTGCTCCGGATCGACCGCCCCGGCCAGCGACGACAGGAACGCCCCGGCCTCGGTCGCCACCGTGAGCTTGACGCCGGTAGCGGCCACGAAGTCCTGCTCGACTTGTTCGGCCTCGCCCTTGCGCAGCAGCCCGTGGTCCACGAACACGCAGGTGAGGCGGTCGCCGATGGCCCGCTGCACGAGCGCCGCGGCGACCGCCGAATCCACCCCGCCGGACAGCCCGCAGATGGCCCGGCCGTTGCCGACCTGCTCCCGGATCGCCGCCACCTGCTCCTCGACGATGTTCAGCATGGTCCAGGAGGGGCGGCAGCCGGCCAGCTCGAGGAAGCGGGCCAGGATGCGCTGGCCGTGCTCGGTGTGCATGACCTCGGGGTGGAACTGGACGCCGAACAGCCCGCCGCGCACGTTCTCCATGGCGGCCACCGGGGTGGCCTCGGTCATGGCCGTGACCGTGAAGCCGGGCGGGGCGGCGGTGGCGGTGTCTCCGTGCGACATCCACACCCGCTGGCGCTTCGGCGTCCCGGTGAGCAGGCTGCCGCGGCTCGAGGTCTCCAGGGCGGTGGCGCCGTATTCGGCCGCGCCGGTGCGCTCGACCGTTCCGCCGAGGCCGGCCACCATGAGCTGGAAGCCGTAGCAGATGCCGAGGACCGGTACCCCGGCGTCGAACATGCCCGCCGGGGCGGGCGGCGCTCCGTCGGCGTAGACGGAGGAGGGCCCGCCGGACAAGATGATCGCCTTCGGCCGCTTGGCCAGCATCTCCGCCACCGGCATGGTGGAGGGCACGATCTCGGAGTAGACGTGGCACTCGCGCACCCGGCGCGCGATCAGCTGCGCGTACTGCGCGCCGAAGTCGACGACGAGGACGGTGTCAAAGCCACCGGGCACGCTGATCACCCTTCACTCGTGCGGGGCCTCCGAGTCTAGTCGGACCTGACCAGCGGAAACCCCGTTAGCGGCGGACGGCGCGGCGGGCTGGGCAGGCGGGGCGGGCGGGGCCTGTCCGGATTGGGCCGGAGCGTTGGCGGTCACGCGCAGGCGGGCGATGCGGCGGCCGTCGAGTTCGGTCACGGTGATGGTGCGGTCGGCCACCGGGACGGTGTCACCCACCGACGGCAGCGCGCCGAGGGCGGCCAGGACGTAGCCCGCGGCGGTCTCGTACGGGCCCTCGGGCAGCTCGAGGCCGGTCTGCTCGGCGAACTCGTCCAGGTTGAGCAGGCCATCGACCTCCACGTCGCCGGCTGGCAGCCGGGTGGCGTGGTTCTGCTCGATGTCGTACTCGTCCGTGATGTCGCCGATCAGCTCCTCGACCAGGTCCTCCAGCGTGATGATGCCGGCCGTGCCGCCGTACTCGTCCACCACGATGGCCAGGTGGGCGCGCTCGCGGCGCATCTCGGACAGCGAGGAGAGCACGGTCTTGCTGATCGGCAGGTACTTTACCGGCCTGCTGATCTGGCGGACCGGGACCGAGCCCTTGGCCACGCCGGGGGTCTGCTGGTTCCGGGCGGGACGACCCCGGTCCCCCCCGAGGCTGAACAAGTCCCGTACGTGCACGAAGCCGATCACGTTGTCGTAGGTGTCCTGGTAGACCGGCAGCCGCGAGTGCGGCACGCCCGCGACGATGGCGGCGGCCTCGGCGACCTGCGTTTCCGCGTCCAGGAAGACGACCTCGGTGCGCGGCACGAGCACCTCGCGGATCTGCCGCTTGCCGGCGTCGAAGACCTCGCCGACGATGTGCCGCTCGTCCTGGCTGAGCGTCTGCGCGCCGGTCACCAGGTCACGCAGCTCCTCCTCGGTAATGGCCTGGCGGCCGACCCGGGGATCGCCGCCGAGCAGGGCGACGATCAGGTTGGTGCACGTGGTCAGCAGCCAGACCACCGGCCGGGCCAGCACGGCGATCCGGTCCAGCAGCGGCGCGGCCAGCAGCGCCAGCGCGGTCGACCGCTGCAGCGCGATCCGCTTGGGCGCGAGCTCGCCCAGGACCAGGCTGAAGAACGTGATGCAGACGGTCACCACGATGAACGCAATCGTGCCCGCCCAGGCCGGCGACAGGTGATACTCCCTGGCCAGCCAGGACTTGAGGAAGCCGGCCAGGGTTTCGGCCCCGTAGGCGCCGGAGAACAAGGTGGCCAGGGTCACGCCGATCTGCACGGCGGAGAAGAACCGGTTCGGGTCCTGGGCTAGCCGGGCGGCCCGCTGGCCCCGCCTGCCGCGCTTGGCCAGCGCCTTGACCTGGCCTTCGCGCAGCGAGACCAGGGCCATTTCAGAGCCTGCGAAGAACCCCCCGATGAGGATGATGATGAGGACGACGATGACGTCCAGGACGACCTTGCTCATTTCCCTGCCGCTCGCCTCCGGGGGCGCCCGCCGCGCGATGTGTCTGGCCAGTCTAGACGGGATAACGTATGTGTCCCGTGGGCACGCAATCAATCTGGACCATCTGGAAATCCAGCACCCGGCTGGCGGACGGGCGGGAGATCGTCTACTTCGACGAGGAGCCCGGGCTCGGCCGCGACCAGATCGCGGACACCCGGCCGCTGCCGCCGCGGATGCCGGGCCCGCAGCCGCCGCAGGGCCGGCCGGACTGGGGGATCCGAAGGGACCGGCTGGCCGGGGAGTGGGTGGTGATCGCGGCGGCGCGCCAGGACCGGACCTTCCTGCCGCCCGCCGACCAGTGCCCGCTCGTCCCGTCCGGGCCGGGGCGGCCCACCGAGATACCGGCGGACAACTACGACGTGGTGGTGTTCGAGAACCGCTTCCCCTCGCTGGCCGAACCCCTCGGCCGGTGCGAGGTGGTCTGCTTCACCCCCAACCACGACTCCTCGTTCGCCGCGCTGTCCCCGCGCCGGGTCAGGACCGTGCTCGAGGCCTGGATAGACCGGACGCAGGCGCTCGGCGCGCTGCCCGAGACCAGGCAGGTGTACTGCTTCGAGAACCGGGGCGAGGAGATCGGCGTCACGCTGCACCACCCGCACGGGCAGATCTACGCGTTCCCGTTCGTGGCGCCGAAGCTGGCCCAGATGGTGACGCAGGCCCGCGAGTACGCGGCCGGCAGCGACGGCGCGAACCTGTTCGACGACATGGTCGCGGCCGAGGTGGCGGGCGGGGCGCGCGTCGTGACCAGGAACGAGCACTGGGTGGTGTTCGTGCCCGAGGCGGCGCGCTGGCCGTACGAGGTGCGGATATTCCCGCTCGTTCGGGTGCCTGATCTTCCTGCCCTTGGTGAGGCGGCCAGGGACTCGTTCGGGCCGCTCTACCTGGACGTGCTGCGCCGGTTCGACGCGCTGTTCGGCCGGCCCGCGCCGTACATCGCCGCCTGGCACCAGGCCCCGGTCCGGGACGCGGACGCGCGCGGCCGGTTCGCCGCGCACCTTCAGGTACTGTCGGTCCGGCGCGCGGCGAACAAGCTCAAGTACCTCGCCGGGACCGAATCGGGCATGGGCGTGTGGATCAACGACATCGTCCCTGAAGAGGCGGCGCTACGGCTCAGGGAGGCCTAGATCACATGAGAGTGCTCGTCACCGGCGGGGCCGGTTACATCGGCAGCGTCGTGGCCGGGCAACTGGTCGCGGCCGGGCACGACGTCACGGTGCTCGACGACCTGTCCACCGGGTTCGCCGACGCCGTGCCGCCCGGCGCCACGTTCGTCAGGGGCACGCTGCGCGACTGCGCCGCCGAGGTCCTCGCCGACGACATCGATGCGGTGCTCCATTTCGCGGCCAGGTCGCTGGTCGGCGAGTCGGTGGCGAACCCGGCCAAGTACTGGTCGAACAACCTGGGCGGGACGATCTCGCTGCTCGAGGCGATGCGCGAGATCGGTGTCCGGACGATCGTCTTCTCCTCCACCGCGGCGGTCTACGGCGAGCCCGGGCGGACGCCCATCCTCGAGAGCGACCCGACGCGGCCGACCAGCCCCTACGGCGCGTCCAAGATCGCGGTGGACACGACGCTGACCGAGTTCTGCCGGCTGCACGGGTTCGGCGCGGTCAGCCTGCGCTACTTCAACGTGGCGGGCGCTTTCCAGAGCACGGAAGGCAGGTGGCTGGGCGAGCGGCACCACCCGGAGACCCATCTCATCCCGAACGTGCTGGCCGCCGCGACCGAGGGCCGGCCGGTGCGGATCTTCGGCGACGACTACCCGACCCCGGACGGGACCTGCGTCCGGGACTACATCCACGTCACCGACCTGGCCGACGCGCACCTGCGCGCCCTGGGGGCCGCCCGTCCCGGCGAGCACCGCATCTACAACCTGGGCAACGGGGCCGGCTTCTCGGTCCGCGAGGTGATCGAGGTGTGCCGCGAGGTCACCGGTATCGACATCGCCGCCGAGGTGGGCCCGCGGCGAGCCGGCGACCCGGCCGTGCTGGTCGCCTCGTCCGCGAAGATCCAGTCCGAGCTGGGCTGGCGGGCGTCGCGCGACCTGAGGGCCATGGCCGCCGACGCCTGGCGGTTCACCCAGGCGCGATCGCCCCGGTGAGGGCGGCATCGCTGTTCCGGGAGCGGTTCGGCGGGGAGCCGGACGGCGTGTGGCTGGCCCCGGGGCGGGCCAACCTGATGGGCGAGCACACCGACTACAACGAGGGTTTCGTGCTGCCGTTCGCGCTCGGCCAGGGGGTCACCGCGGCGGCGTCCCGCCGGGTTGGCCGCCGGCTCACCGTGTGCTCCCGGCAGGAGCCGGGGGACGCCGTGGAGGTCGACCTGGACGGGCTGGCCCCCGGCCGGGTGACCGGCTGGGCCGCCTACCCGGCCGGGGTGGCCTGGGCGCTGGAGGCGGCCGGCCACCGGGTACCCGGCGCCTGCATCGCCATCGACTCCGACGTGCCGGCCGGCGCCGGGCTGTCCTCCTCGGCCGCGCTCGAGTGCGCGACCGCGCTGGCGCTGACCTCGCTGGCCGGCCTGGACGTGCCCCGCGCCGAGCTGGTCACGATCGCCCGCCGCGCGGAGAACGAGTTCGCCGGGGTCCCGACCGGCATCATGGACCAGTCCGCGTCGCTGCTCTGCCGGGCCGGGCACGCGCTGCTGCTCGACTGCCGCACGCTGGAGACCTCCCAGGTGCCGTTCGACCCGGACGCGGCCAGGGCCAGCCTGCTGCTCATCAACACCCGGGCCCGGCACGAGCTGGCCGACGGGGAGTACGGCCGGCGGCGGGCCGAGTGCGAGGAGGCCGCCCGCCGTCTCGGGATCCGTTCATTGCGGGACCTAACGGACCTGGCTGATACCGGCTCCCTGACCGATCCTGTGCTGCGGCGGCGCGTCCGCCACGTCTTTACGGACAATCAGCGCGTGCTGGAGGTCGTCGCGCTGCTGTGCGCGCCCTCGGGGCCGTCCGCGGATACGTACCGCGAGATCGGGCGGCTGCTCACGCAGGCGCACGCCTCGCTGCGCGACGACTTCGAGGTGTCCTGGCCGGAGGCCGACGCGGCGGTGGAGGCGGCCTTGGCGGCGGGAGCTTCCGGGGCGCGGATGATCGGCGGGGGGTTCGGCGGCTCGGTGCTCGCCCTCGTGCCCGCGGCGGCGGGCGGCCCGGGCTCCGGTCCGGGTTCCGGTCCGGGCTCTGGCCCGGGTTCCGGCCCGGGTTCCGGCCCGGTCAGGGACGCGGTGACCGCGGCCTTCGCCCGGCACGGCTGGACCGCGCCGGAGTTCCTGGACGCCGTGCCGTCCGGCAGCGCCCGGCCGCTGAACGGCTAGGTACTGATGTGACGGAAGTGCCGGCTGAGGGCTGACCGCGGGCGGGGGCGGCGGGCGGGTGGCGGCCCGGTGGGTTCGGGATAAGGTGGCCCGGGGCCCTGAGCTGAGGAGGAACTCGTGCTGGTACGCGACGAGGCGGCGAAGCTGGCGGGCGAGATCGCCGAGCTGCGGCACGCGATCCACTCCGAGCCCGAGATCGGCCTGGATCTGCCGAAGACGCAGCGCAAGGTGCTCGACGCGCTGGCCGGGCTGCCGCTCGAGGTCAGCACGGGGACGGCGGTCAGCTCGGTGACCGCGGTGCTGCGCGGCGGCCGGCGCTCCGGGGCCGGCCCGGTGGTGCTGCTGCGCGGCGACATGGACGCGCTGCCCGTCACCGAGGAGACCGGGTTGCCGTACGCGTCGGCCATACCAGGGGCGATGCATGCCTGCGGCCACGACCTGCACACCGCCATGCTGGCCGGCGCGGCCAAGCTGCTCTGCGCCCGGCAGGACGAGGTGCCCGGCACGGTGATCTTCATGTTCCAGCCGGGCGAGGAGGGTTACGCCGGCGCCCGTCACATGATCAACGAGGGCGTGCTGGACGCGGCGGGCGAGCGCCCGGTCGCGGCCTACGCCCTGCACGTGAGCGGGAACAAGCTCCCCTGCGGGCTGTTCTCCACCCGGCCGGGCCCGATGCTGGCCGCCGCCGACCAGATCACGGTCACCGTGCACGGGCGCGGCGGGCACGCCTCCCAGCCGCACCGGGCGGCCGACCCGATCCCGGCGGCGTGCGAGATGGTGATCGCCCTGCAGACGATGGTGACCAGGAAGTTCGACGTGTTCGACCCGGTCGTCATCACGGTCGGCAGCTTCCACGCCGGCACCACCGACAACGTGATCCCGGACCAGGCCAGGTTCCTGGCCACCGCGCGCTCCTACAGCGCCGCGTCCAGGACCGCGCTGGCGGACCTGGTGCCCCGGCTGGTCAGGGACATCGCCGACGCGCACGGGCTGACCGCCGAGGCCGAGTACGCGGGCGAGTACCCGGTCACCGTCAACGACGCGACCGAGGCGGCGTTCGCCGGGCAGGTGATCACCGAGGTGTTCGGCCCGGACCGGGGCGAGACGGCCAGGTTCCCGATCACCGGGGCGGAGGACTTCTCCTTCGTGCTCGAGGAGGTGCCCGGCGCGTTCATCTTCCTCGGCGCCTGCCCGCCGGACAGCGACCCGGAGACCGCCCCCACCAACCACTCGGCCATCGCGATGTTCGACGACTGCGTGCTGGCCGAGGGCACCGCCCTGTACGCCGAACTGGCCCTCCGCCGGCTAGCACAGGGCCGGCTAGCACAGGGCCGGCTGGGGCAGCGCCAGTAGCGGCCCTTTCGGGCACAATCTGAGTGTGAACGTGGGTGCTGGCTCGGTGGCTTCGGGGGTGAGCGTGTCCGCCCGGGAGGCCGAGGTGCTGGCCGCGCTCGGGGAGCACCTGACCAACGCGGAGATCGCGACCCGGCTGTTCATCTCGGTCCGTACCGTCGAGAGCCACGTGTCCTCGCTGCTGCGCAAGCTCCAGGTGAACGACCGCCGGGCGCTGGCGGCCGCGGCGGCGACCCTGCGTCCCGCGGATCCGGCCTCGCCCGGGGCGGCCCTGCCGTTGCCGTCGCCGCTGACCTCCTTTGTCGGCCGGGCCGCCGAACGAGCCGCGCTGATCGAGGCGCTCGGGACGCACCGCCTGGTGACCGCGGTGGGCCCGGGCGGGGTCGGCAAGACGCGGCTGGCGCTGAGCGTGGTCACCGAGGTGGCCGGGCGGTTTGCCGACGGCGCCTGGTACACCGATCTCGTGCCGGTCACCGACCCGGCCATGATCGCCCCGGCTATCGCGGCCGCGCTCGGCCTCGGGGAGCGCCAGGGTGTGTCCAGCGAGGACACCGTGCTCGGCTGGCTGGCGCCGCGGGAGACGCTGCTGGTCCTGGACAACTGCGAGCACCTGCTCGACGGGCTGCCGGTGCTACTGGAGCGGCTGCTGGCGGGCAGTCCGCGGCTGTCGGTGCTGCTGACCAGCCGGGCTAGGCTCCTGGTGCCGTTCGAGTGGGTGTTTCTGGTGCCCGGGATGTCCATCGCGGCCGACGGCGGCCCGGGTGACGCGGTGGAGCTGTTCGGCGTGCGCGCCGCGGCGGCCGGGAGCCCGGTGACGGCGGCGGACGCGGGCCGGATCGCCGCCATCTGCCGCAGCCTGGACGGCATGGCGCTGGCGATCGAGCTGACCGCGGCGCGGGTCCCTTCGCTCGGCCTGGACGGGATCGAGGCCGGGCTGGCCGACCGGATGAACCTGCTGGCCGGCGGCCGCCGGGCCGACGACAGGCACCGGTCGCTGCAGTCCGCGCTGGACTGGAGCTACGCCCTGCTGGACGAGGCCGACCGGGCGGTGCTGCGCCGGATCTCGGTGTTCGCGGCGCCGTTCACCGCGGCCGCGGCGCAGGCCGTATGCGCCGGGTGGCCGCCGGCGGCCGGCGACGCGGTCCCGGCCGCGCTGGCCCGGCTCGCCGAGCAGAGCCTCCTGGTCGCCGCGGCGGATCCGGCCGGGACCCGCTACCGCGCCCTGGAGACCATCCGCCAGTACGGCGCCGGCCAGCTGGCCGCGGACGGCGAAGCCGATCAGGCGTCAGCCCGCCACCTGGGCTGGTGCCTGGACGCCGCCGCCGCCCTCGTGCCGCCTCCCCGCGACGACCCGGCCTGGCGGTCGTCCTTCGACCAGCTGGCCGACGAGCTGCGGGCCGCGCTGCGCTGGGCGGCGGCCCGCCCCGAGCGGCGACCGGAGGCGTACCGGCTGGCGATCGCGCTGGCCGAGCTCTGTTTCGCCCGCGGTTTCCCCGGCGAGTCACAGCGGCGGTACGAGCAGGCCGCGGGGCTCGCGCCGGACGGCGGCCATGCGGCCGCCGCGCTGCGCTGCGCCGCGGGCGCGGCCAAGTCCCGGCACTTCGGCGACGACGCGCTCCGGCTGCTCCTCCAGGCGGCAGACGCGGCCATCCGGGCCGGTGAGGCGGCCACCGCGGCTGCGGACCTGGCCGAGGCGGCCGAGCTGATCGGCCGCGCGGTGGGGCTGATGGCCACCGCTCCGCCCGGCGGCCTGGCGCGCGAGCTGATCGCCCGCGGGCGGGCGCTGGCGGACGGGAACATGACCGCGGAGTCCCGGCTGCTGATCGCGGAGGCCTACACCGGCGACGACGTCGACCCGGTCACCGCCGAGCTCGCCGAGCGGGCCATCGCGATGGCCCGCCGGGCCGGTGACCCGCTCGCGGAGACCGTGGCGCTGGACGAGCTCACCGCGGTCCAGCTGGCGCGCGGCGAGCTTCGGGCCGCGCTGGCCAGCGCCCTGCGGCGCACCGAGATCCTGGGCACGCTGCCGGTGACGGCGCTGTCCGGGCTCGAGCACTCCGATTCCCTGCAGATGGCGACCGAGTGCGCCACCGCCACCGGCGACCTGCGCACCGCCCGGCAGCTGGCCGAACGGGTCCGGGATCTGCCCTTCCACCGCGAGGAGGGCCACCTGGCCACGGCGCGGCTGATCGTCGTGGCCACCCTGACCGGCGACTGGGACGAGGTACTCGTCCTGGCCGGGCAGTTCCGCGAGGGCTGGGAGCGGGCCGGGCGGCCGCGCGCCGGGAACCTCACCCGCAGCGCCTACGCCGCCGCGACGGTCTACGGCCTGCGCGGGGACGACGACGCCAGGGCGGCCTGGCTGGAGATCGTGGACGCGCTGGCGACACCGGGCCGGCCGCTGTCCACCATGCACTTCAACGAGTTCTTCGACGCGCTGCTGCTCCTGCACCGGGGCCAGGGCGAGGCGGCGACGCGCCTGCTGCGCGCGCCGCCGGAGGACTTCAGGACCTGGGTCAGCGGGATGTGGCGGCCGTGGTACGCGGCGCTGTGGGCGGAGGCGGCCGTGCTCACCGGTCACCGGGACGCCGCCGCCCGGATCCGCCGGGCGCAACTAGCCACCTGGGACAGCCCGGTCGCCGCGGCCATCGTGGCCAGGGCGGCGGCGCTGGCCGACGACCGGTCCGGGCTGGCCCCGGCAGCCGAGGCCCTGTCGGCCGCCGGGTGCCGCTATCAGTGGGCCCGGACGCTCGTGGCCATGGGCGGGGCCGAACGGGCCCGGGGACACGCGGAACTGGCCGCGATGGGCGCGACCGTCATGGCCTGGCCTCCAGGATGAGGTTGAACGGGGTCTGGGTCGCGCGGCGCACGCTGCTGAAACCCGCCTCGGTCAGCAGCGCCGCCAGCCGCCGCTCGCCGGCCTGCGCGCCGAGTCCCAGGCCCACCTCCTGGTCGAGCGATCCCGGCGTGCAGATCACCGTGGACAGGCCGTAGAAGGTCCGCCCGACCGGGTTCAGGTTCTCCTCGAGCGCGTCGCCGGCCATCGGCTCCACCAGCAGCAGCGTGCCGTCCGGCGCCAGGGCCTGGCGCGCGTGCCGGGCGGCCCCGAGCGGGTCGCCCATGTCGTGCAGGCAGTCGAACATGCACACCAGGTCGTACCCGGCGCCGGGGAACTCGCGGGCGGACGTGGTCTCGAACCTGGTCCGCTGGGCCACGCCCGCCTCGGCCGCCGCCTTGCGCGCCGCGGTGATCGAGGCCTCGTGGTTGTCCACGCCGAAGAAGGTGGACCGCCCGAAGGCCTGCGCCATGACGATCGTGGAGGCACCGAGCCCGCAGCCGACATCGGCCACGCTGGCCCCGGACTGCAGCTTGTCCACCACCCCGTCCAGTGCGGGGAGCCACGCGCTCACCAGGTGCGCGGCGTAGCCGGGCCGGAAGAGCCGCAGCACGCCGGAGAACAGCCGGTCGTCGTGCTCGTGCCAGCCGACCCCGGCGCCGGTGCGGAACGCGTCCGTGAACCGGGTGTGGTCGGCGTAGCAGGACGCGATGACCTCGAACGCGCCGCCCAGGAAAACCGGGCTGTTCTCGTTGGCGACCACCATGGCCTGCTCGGCCGGAAGCTCGTAGGTGCCGTCGGCCGGGTCGTAGGTCACGTAGCCGCCGGCGGCCTGGTTGCCGAGCCACTCGCGGACGTACCGTTCGGCGGTGCCGGTGCGGGCGGCCAGCGTGGCCGACGTGATCGGCCCGGCGCCCGCCATCGCCTTGTAGAGGCCGAGCCGGTCGCCGATGTGCAGCAGCAGCCCGGAGATGGCCGCTCCCATGTCGGTGACCGCCTGCCCGACGAAGGCCTCGAGCCTGGCCTCGTCGATCGGGTTCGTTTCTGTCGTCGTCATGTCTTTTCTCCCGTTGGTCGGATTCACAGCTGAAGCCTGCGCTCGGACGGGTAAGGGCGGCATCCGTGGCCGCCACGGAAACCGCGGAATCCGTGGTGCCCACCGATGCCTTCGCGGCCGCCCGTGCCGCACCGTGGAGCGGTACCCGAAGGAGAGGTCTGACGATGATGATCCATCCGGAAATTCAGGGCGCGCTGGTGCGCGACGGGTCGGCGGTGCTGATCCGGCCGGTCCGTCCCGCGGACGACGGGCTGCTCGCGGACGGCTTCGGCCACGAGGCGCTCGGCGCGCTTGACCACGTCCGCGGGGGCGGCGTGGGCATCGCCCGGTACGTCAGGGACCGCGAGGACCCGTACGCCGCCGAGATCGCCGTCACCGTCATCGACGGCTAGCAGGGCCGGGGCCTGGGGGCGGACGTGGTCGGCCGGGAGTTCGGCACGCTCGAGTACGAGGTGGCCCTGGCCTGCGTGCCGGTCCGCCGGGCGCGTTTCCGCGGAAACGCGCCCGGCCGGGTGGGGCCGAGTTAGAGGCTGGCCACGTCGGCCTGCTTGGCGCGGACGGCCTCGGCGGCGGTGCGCAGGGCGGCCAGCTCGGGTTCGGTCAGGTCGCGCTCGACGACGCGGCGCACGCCGTCGGCGCCGATCTCGGCCTCGACGCCCAGGTAGACGCCGGAGATGCCGTACTCGCCGTCTACCCAGGCGCAGACCGGCATGACCGCGCCGGCATCCTCCGCGACGGCGCGGGCCATCCGGGCCGCGGCCGCCGAGGGGGCGTAGTAGGCCGAGCCGGTCTTCAGCAGCGCGACGATCTCGCCGCCGCCGTTCCTGGTCCGGGTGACGAGCTGCTCGATCTCGTCCGCGGGCAGCAGGCCGGCCAGCGGCTGGCCGTTCACCGTGCAGGCCGAGGGCACCGGCACCATCGTGTCGCCGTGCGAGCCCAGCGTCAGCGTGCGCACCGAGCCGACCGGGACCGCCAGCTTCTCCGCCACGAAGTAGCTGAACCTGGCCGTGTCCAGCATGCCCGCCTGGCCCATCACCCGCTGGTGCGGGAAGCCGGACACCTTGGCGGCCAGCGCGGTCATCTCGTCCAGCGGGTTGGACACCACGATCAGCACCGCGTCCGGCGCGTACTTGGCGACGTTCTCCACCACGCTCCTGACGATCTTGGCGTTGGTCTCGATCAGGTCCATCCGGCTCATGCCGGGCTTGCGCGGCAGGCCCGCGGTGACGATCACGATGTCCGAGCCGCCGATGACCTCGTAGCCCTCGCCGCCCGGCCCGGTGGTCTGGCCGGTCACCTTGGTCTCGAATCCCTCGACCGGGCGCGACTGGTTCATGTCCAGGGCCAGCCCCTCCGGCTTGCCCTCGACGATGTCGGTGAGCACGACCTCTTCGAAGATGTCGTACTCGGCCAGCCGCTGCGCGGTGGTGGAGCCGTAGAACCCGGCTCCGACGACGGTTACCTTGCCCTTGCGAGACATGTGGGAGAACTCCTTTGTCCGTGAATGCATGTCAGCGGGCGGGGTGGCGGATACCTCGGCCCGTTCGGGATAATTCGGTTTTGAACTTTACGAGCCCATCGCCTTGCGCAGGTTCTCGTCGAGCGCGCCGAGGAAGTCCTGCGTGTTCAGGAACGGCTGGTCCTTGCCGACGAGCAGGGCGAGGTCCTTGGTCATCTGCCCGCCCTCGATGGTCCGCACGCAGACGTTCTCGAGGGTCTGGGCGAAGCGGGTGACCTCGGGGGTGCCGTCGAGCGTGCCGCGGTGGGCGAGGCCCCTGGTCCAGGCGAAAATCGAGGCGACCGGGTTGGTGGAGGTGGGCTTGCCCTGCTGGTGCTGGCGGTAGTGGCGGGTGACGGTGCCGTGGGCGGCTTCGGCCTCGACGGTCCGGCCGTCCGGCGTCATCAGCACGCTGGTCATCAGGCCGAGCGAGCCGTAACCCTGGGCCACCACGTCCGACTGCACGTCGCCGTCGTAGTTCTTGGTGGCCCAGACGATGCCGCCCTCCCACTTGAGCACCTGGGCGACCATGTCGTCGATCAGCCGGTGCTCGTAGGTGATGCCGGCCGCCTCGAACTCCGCCTTGAACTCGGACTCGAAGGTCTCCGCGAAGATGTCCTTGAACCGACCGTCGTAGGCCTTCAGGATCGTGTTCTTGGTCGACAGGTAGAGCGGGAACTTGCGGTTCAGCGCGTACCGCATGGTGGCCCGGGCGAAGTCGCGGATCGAGTCGTCGAAGTTGTACATCGCCATCGCGACGCCGCCGCCGGTGAACCTGGCCACCTCCATCTCGATGGGCTGGTTGCTATCGCCGTCCGGGACATACGTGATCGTCACCGTGCCCGGGCCCGGCACCACGAAGTCGCTGGCTTTGTACTGGTCGGCGTGCGCGTGACGGCCGATGATGATGGGCTTGGTCCAGCTCGGCACCAGCCGGGGGATGTTGGAGATGACGATCGGCTCGCGGAAGATGACGCCGCCCAGGATGTTACGGATCGTGCCGTTCGGGCTCCGCCACATCTTCTTCAGACCGAACTCGGTGACCCGCGCCTCGTCCGGCGTGATCGTCGCGCACTTCACGCCGACGCCGTGCCGTTGGATGGCGTGCGCCGCGTCGACCGTCACCTGGTCGTCGGTCGCGTCGCGGTGCTCTATGCCGAGGTTGTAGTACTCGAGCTCGATATCCAGGTAGGGCAGAATCAGCTGGTCCTTGATGTTCTGCCAGATGATGCGGGTCATCTCGTCACCGTCGAGTTCGACGACGGGGTTCGCCACCTTGATCTTGGCCATGGTGTAATCCGGTTCCCTTCATGGACGTGCTGCTTATGGCAGCGCTATGGCGACGGCGAGCACCGCGGCGCCGAACACCGCGAAGCCGAGCACGTCGGAAGCTTTTCGGCGGGTCGCCAGCAGGCCCGTGTAGCGCGCCGGCAGGATCAGCCGGGCCAGCGCCGCGGCCAGCAGCGAGGCGCCGATGAGGCTGGCGCCGCGGCCCGCGTACTTCGACCCATGCCAGGCCACGAGCATCCCGGCAGCGGTGCCGGCCAGCACGACCAGGTACGGCAGCCAGGCCAGCTTGCTGGGCCGGGGACCGCGGGCGGCGCGGGTGGCGCGGGTGGTTCTGGCGGCGCGGGTGGTTCTGGCGGCGCGGTGGCCGGCCGGGGCAGCCGGGGTGGCTGGGGCGGCTGGGGCGGCTGGGGTAGCCGGGATGGCGGGGGCGGCGTCGTGGTGGACGGGCGGTGGCGCGGCGGCGCCGCCCGAGCCAGTGTTCACCGGCCTATTCGCCATGCACGTGCCTCCCGGGTTTCCGCTCGGAAGTTTACCGGGACCAGGCCAGCCGCCTGCCCCTGCCACCGCAAGTGGATCTCCTGGCGCCCGTGGTGCCGTCGCCCAGCCAGCCAGCGACTCCCTCAGCCGCCACACCAACCCCAGGTGCGGAATCGGCCTGCTGCCGGACGCCTGCCGGACGCAATGAAACCGGGCTTCCACCGCGCTACAACGCACTGGATCCGGGGTTTCATGGCGTTCTGGCTGGCCCGGCGCGTACGAACCGTGCTGCTGATGGTGCCGGGGTGACCTGAGTCCGGTTTTCTGGGACGTGCCGCCGACCACAGCCCGCGAAGGGCGGGTGAGGGTGGCTTGCGGAAACTCGGGTCACGGGAGGGGGGTGCTAGCGCATGAGCACCAGGAGTTACGGGCCTGTCCCGGGGTGACGGGCATTGTCTGACGGCATTGCGCCGGGGGCTGTGCCCGGGGAAAGATCGAGGCGATTCGGCTAGGCGTGGCCGGTCCGGCGGAGGCGCCTGAGAGGGTTAGCGCCGCGCAATTGATCGATATGCAATTTCTCCTAGAAGGGCCGTGACACGGGGGGTAACCCAGTGGTAAGACGATAGTCACGGCTCCGATAGAAGGGAGGGTCTGCGGTGGACACACCATTCCTTCGCATCGAGGAAAGCGGCGACGTCTTTCCGTTGCGTGAAGAAGTGACGACCATCGGCCGTGGCCAGGGCGTCGACATCCGCCTGGATGATCCCAGCGTTTCCCGGCTGCACGCCGAACTCTACCGTCGCGGCCCCTACGTTTACGTCGTCGACCTGGGTTTATCACGTAACGGAACCCGGGTGAACGGGCGGCCCGTGGCCCGCCGTGTCCTGGACGAGGGCGACGTGCTGAGTTTCGGTGCGGCGCGCTGCCGGATCGGCGGCATCCCGCAGGAAGAGATCACCGCCGAGGCCGAGCTGCGGCGTTCGGCCGTGCCCGAGCTCACCCGCCGCGAGCTGGACGTGCTGACCTCGCTGTGCCGGCCCGCGCTGTCCGACGAGGCCTTCGCCACCCCCGCGACGGCGCACGAGATCGCCTCCGACCTGGTGGTGACCGAGGCGGCGGTCAAGCAGCACCTGCTCAGGCTGTACCAGAAGTTCCGGATCCCCGAGGGCCCGAACCGGCGCACCAGGCTGGCCAACGAGGTCGTCGCGCTCGGCCTGGTCAAGCCGATGCCGCCGGCCGACCTCGGCGAGCAGTTAAAGGTGGGTGTTCCTGAGCAGCCAGTGCGTGACCGACATCACCAGGTCATGCAGGCTGGGTAGGTGCAGGGCCACCGCGGGCCAGTAGTACGGGGTCTGCGACGTGGCGAACAGCACCGCGGCGACCGCGAGCGCCCACACGGACAGCGTGATCGCCGCCGCCGAGGTCCGCGTGCGTGCCACCGCCCCCGCCATCCGGTTCAGCTGCCGCCGCGGGGAGCCCGAGCCCGGGCCGAGGGCGTACCAGGCGACGGCGGCCGCGGCCGCGTACGCGCCGGCCCGCGGCATGTCCGCGCTGTGCGTGACCACCACCGCGAGACCGTAGGCGGCGGCGCCGACGATGACCGCCAGCGGCGCCATCAGCGCCTCGGTGAGCAGCGCCCTGGCCACCGTCAGCGGCGCGGTGACCAGCACCACGACCAGGTCGCTGGCCCGCGGCCCGCGTACCGAACGGCGCACCGCCAGCTTGCTCTGCGCCCGGTCCGCCGCCCGGAGCAGGGTGATCACCGCGAGCGAGACGAGCAGCCCGGCCACCGGCAGCACCACGGTCAGCGCCACCAGCGCGACCATGAAGGCGAGTCCGGCGGCGGTGTTCGGCCGGGCGGCGGGGCGGGAGGCCGATGCGGAAGCGGGTGCCGGTATGGCCCCGGCGGGCTTGGGGCCCTGCGGGCCCCACGGGCCAGCCTGGTCCCGATACGGCGGCTGGTTCTGCGGCTTGAAGTCGGGCGGGTAGCTGACCGGCGGCAGCAGGTCGGCCACGTCCCTGGCCGCCTGCTTGGGCGCCGGCGGCGCGGCGGCGGCTCGGGCCGCGGGCGCTGGCCGGGCGGGCGCTGCCGGGGCGGCCGAGGGGACCGCGGGGATGGACACGGCCTCGTGGGGATACTGGGTCTCGGTCAGCGGAGCGCCGTTGCAGGTGGCGGTCGCGGCGGACATGTCGAGCGTGACGGCCTGGGCGCTGAGCCAGCTGGCGGAGGGGCGGTGCGAGGGGTCCCGGGCCAGTGCTGCCGAGATCAGCGGGACCAGCGGCCCGGGGACGCCGCTCAGGTCGGCGCGCCCGGCGATGATCCGGTAGAAGATCGTCTCGTAGGAGCCGCCGCCGAACGGCAGATGCCCGGTGGCCGCGAACACCATGGTCGAGCCCCAGGAGTGCACGTCCGAGGCCGGGCTGCTGGGCTCGCCCTCGATCACCTCGGGGGCCAGGTAGCCGGGCGTACCCATCACCAGGCCGGTCTGGGTCAGCCGGGTCGCGTCGCCGGCCTGGGCGATGCCGAAGTCGATGACGATGGGCCGGTCGTCGGCGAGCATCACGTTGCCCGGCTTCAGGTCGCGGTGCACCACGCCCGCCGCGTGGATCGCGGTCAGCGCCTCGGCCATGCCGTGGCCGAGCCTGCGCAGCCCCGGGCCGGACAGCGGGCCGCGGGTACGCACCATCTCGTCCAGCGTGGGCCCGGTCACGAACCGCGTGACGATGTAGGGGAAATCGCCGGTGACGTCGGCGTCGAGGACTTCGGCGACGTACGGGCTGCGGACCCGGCGCATGGTCTCGACCTCGCGAGCCAGCCGGCGCCGGGCGTTGACGCCCTCGCTGCCGAGCGGATGGAGCACCTTGACCGCCACCGCGCGGCCTTCCGGATCGCGGGCGAGGTGGACTACCCCCATGCCGCCTTCCCCAAGGCGGTCCTGAAGGCGGTACGGGCCGAGAGTCCTCGGCAGATTGTCCGTCGCAGGCATCGCGGATTCCAGAGTACGAAACAGATCGCGTGTTGTGGAGCGAACAATATGTTGCCTATCTGTAACGTCGCGGCTGGCCTAGGCTCGATAAAGGCCGATCAGGCCGGGAGCACTAGAATCTCTAACCGTGGGACGGACCGATGACTGAGCACGACGACGCGCTCTCGCTGGACATGGTCACCGCCGCGCTGCGCGCCGACAGCACGGACGTGGCCATCTACGCCCGCGTGCTGGCCCAGTCCCTGGGCGAGGCGCTGCCCGCCGACTGCGTGTCGGTAGAGCGGGACCGGTCCATGTCCGACCGGATGCGCGGCCGCCCCGGCGAGATCTCCAAGGTCGTGGCCCGGCTCGGCGAGCTGCAGATGACGCTGGCGGTGCGCAACGGCCAGCCGGTGGCCGAGGTCTGCCGCGCGGTGCGCGGCGTGGTGCTGTCCCGGCAGACAGTGCCGATCGGCGACTGGGCCGCCACCCTGGCCGGCGCCCTGGTCAGCTACGCCGAGCAGAACGCCCAGGCCGCCCAGGCCCTGCGCAGGCTCGTCGCGGGCGGCTGAGCCTGGCTGTCGCGGGCGGCTGAGCCTGGCCGTCGCGGGCGGCTTAGGCCGGCTCAGGGCCGGTCCTGGCCGGGGTCAGTCCTTGACGCCGATCCCGCATAGATGCCAGGCCATGTTCGGCAGGCCGGAACCGAGGTCAAGGAACTGGCGGACACCCTCGGGCGTCTTCCTCCGTACGTCGAGAGACGGGCTGGCTAGTGGGCGGCCTGGGCGAACTCGAGCAGGGCATGCAGGTCGCGGGCGGCTTCCGCGCCGGAGGCGCCGGCGGCGAGGATCAGGATAGCGACGATGGCCAGCAGGGCCAGCTGGCGGCGCGGGGGCGGGGCGAGCAGGGCGGCGACCCGCCTGGGTACCGGGCCGGCCCAGGCCAGGGAGACGGAACGGCCGCGGGCACCGGTGATGGCGAGCGTCGCGCGCAGGCGGGCGGGGCGGGGGCCGGTGGTGAGCAGGGCGACCCGGCCGATGGTGCTGGCCACCAGGCGGCGGTCGCCGGTGATGGCGGCGGCGCGCTCGTCGGCCCAGCGCTCCACGGTGTAGTCCACCGCGCGGGCCACCGGGAGCAGCAGCGGGTTGGCCGCGGCGGCGAGGTGCGCCACCGTGGTGAACAGGTGATGCCGGCCGGCCAGGTGCGCGTGCTCATGGGCGAGCAGAGCGGCCCGGCCGCGGTCGTTCAGCGCGTCGAGCAGGCGGCCGGACACCACGATCCGGCCGGGCGATCCGGGCAGCGCGTAGGCCTCGATGGAGTGGCCGGGTACCACCACGACGCGTCCGCCCGGGGCCATGCTGGCGGCGCGCCGGTAGGACTCGGCCAGCCCGCGAGCGCGGGCGCGGATCACGACCGCGACCGCCACCGCGGCCGCGGTGAGCAGCAGGGCCGCGGCCATCCCGGCCAGGGCGGGGACGGGGTCACCGCGCCGGAGCGCCGGCTGAGAGTAGTCGCCCACCGCGGCCAGGAGCGGAGACCGGGCGAGCGCCGAGGCGGTCATCAGGGCCAGCGCGGCCGTGCTGAACGCGGCGAGCGCGACCGTGGTCGCGGTCAGCAGCCACGTCGCCAGGCGCGGCTCCAGTCGCGCCGCCAGCGGCCGGGCGGCCGCCGCCGCCAGCACGGGAACCAGCAGCGGCAGGTAGACGAGCGCGCTCATCCCGGCTGATCCTCGTCCTCACCGAGCAGCTGGCGCAGCAGCCGGGCGTCCCGGCCGGACAGGCCGGACACGAACCTGCCGAGCACGGCTCCGTGATCCGTTCCGGCCTGCAGGGCCTGGCTCATCTGGCTGGCGGCCAGGCTGGCGTCGTCGACCGGCCGGTAGGCGAAGGCGCGCCCGGTCCGCTCGCGCTCCAGCAGGCCCTTGGCGTGCAGCCGGGACACGATCGTCACCACCGTGCTGTAGGACAGCTCCTCCAGCTGGCGTGCTGTCAGGCGCTCGCGCACCTGGCCCGGGCTCAGCGGGCCGCCCGCCGCCCGCAGCACGTCCATCACTGCCGCCTCGAGCGCGCCGGGCGGGCGCCGGGGCATCCCCGGACCCGCGTCCCTGGCGAGCTCCTCATCGGGCATTCCAGGCCCCTTCCGTCACGCAGCTTCTACAAGTCTCGTAGATGTTCTACATTGTTTGTAGAACACTGGCGGACCCGACTATGAGCCTACGGCACCGCCCGGTCCGCAATCCCAGCCAAAGGTGGTACTGGCATGACGCACCTGACCTACCTGGAGGCCGCCGTCGTCGGGCTCATCCAGGGCGTGTCCGAGTTGTTTCCCGTTTCCAGTCTCGGGCACAACGTGCTGATTCCCGCCCTGATCGGCGGGTCGTGGGAGGCTGACCTGGACGTGGCCAGCCCCGAGTCGCCTTACCTGGCGTTCATCGTCGGGCTGCACGTGGCCACCGCACTGGCGCTGCTTGCCTACTTCTGGCGGGACTGGGTCCGGATCATCGGCGGGTTTTTCAGCTCCATTCGCGACCGCCGGGTGGAGACCGTCGACCAGCGGCTGGCGTGGATGATCGTCCTGGCCACCATCCCGGTCGGGCTGGTCGGCCTGGTGGCCGAGCACCCGTTCCGGTTGCTGTTCGGCAAGCCGATCGTGGCCGCCGTGTTCCTCGCGGTCAACGGGCTGATCTTGATCGCCGGGGAGCGGTACCGCAGCCGGGCCTCGGTGGCGGCCGATGCCCGGGTCGCGGCCACCCGGGAGGTGGCCGGCCGCGAGGCAGAACTGGTGGCGGCGGGCAGCGTGGCGGCGGGCAGCCGGGCGGCGGGCAGCCGGGCGGCGGGCAGCCGGGCGGCCGACGGCCGCGCGGCCGGCAGGGCGGGACTGGGGCAGGCGGTGCCGGGACTGGGGGGCCTCAGGCAGGCGGAACCGGGCCGGCCGGCACATGCCAGGACGAGCCGTGCCAGATCGGCGGCCCGGGCCAGGCCGTCGACGGAGATCCTCGCCGACCGGCGGCTCTCGGTCATGGGCTACGGCAAGGCGATCGTCGTCGGCTCGGCGCAGATCCTGGCGCTGCTGGCCGGGATCAGCCGGGACGGGGTCACGATGGTGGCCGGGATGGCGCGCGGCCTGTCCCGCGAGGACGCCGTCAGGTTCGCCTTCCTGCTGTCCACGCCGGTGATCCTGGCCGCCGGGGTGCTGAAGATCCCGGACCTGTTCGGGCCGCTGGGCAACGGCATCCGCGGCCAGATCCTGCTTGGCAGCGTGCTGTCCGGCGTCGGCGCCTACGCCGCGGTGCGGTTCCTGGTCCGTTACCTGCGCACCCGGACGCTGACCCCGTTCGGCGTCTACTGCCTGCTGGCGGGCCTGGCCTGCGTCGTTTACCTCGGTTTCGTCAAGTAGGGGCCTGGCTTGTGCAGCAATTCATCGCGACCTACGGGTACCTCGCCGTGTTCGTCCTCATGCTGGCGGAATCGGCGTGCATCCCGGTGCCGTCCGAGCTGATCATGACGTTCGGCGGGGCGCTCGCAGCCGGGGCCGTGCCCGGTACGCACCTCAGCCTGATCGGCGTCATCCTGGCCGGCACCGCGGGCAACGTAGCCGGCAGCTACCTGGCCTGGGCCGCGGGCCGCTACGGCGGCCAGCCCTTGCTGCGCCGGCTGAGCGAGGGCCGCCTGGGCCGGCACCTGCTCCGCGAGCACGACCTGGATCGCGCCATCGCCTGGTTCGACCGGCACGGCGGCAAGGCCGTGCTCATCGGGCGGATGCTCCCGGTGGTCAGGACCTTCATCTCGCTGCCCGCCGGGATCGCGGAAATGCCCGCGCTGCGGTTCGGCATCTACACGACCATCGGCTGCATCCCGTGGACCGCGGCGCTGGCCGTGGCCGGGTACGCCGTGGGCACCAACTGGGAGTCGATCGCGAAC
>Ga0137372_10000558_pt1 | contig 34928 bp, 31 predicted proteins | sample SagtaG_6_FD_104911 | JGI IMG/M metagenome (GOLD analysis project Ga0137372, IMG submission 104911) | Vadose zone soil microbial communities from Sagehorn Ranch, Mendocino, California, USA - Sage1_R_60_16 metaG | ecosystem: Environmental > Terrestrial > Soil > Vadose zone | place: USA...
GACGAGCACCGGCGCGTCCTTCAGGAAGGCGCGGGCGAGCGAGATGCGCTGGCGCTCGCCGCCCGAGAGGCGGAGTCCCCTCTCGCCAACCTGGGTGTCGTAGCCCTGCGGCAGCCGGGAGATGAACTCGTGGGCGTTGGCCCGCCGGGCGGCGTCCACGATCTCCCGCTCGCCCGCCCCGGGCCGCGCGTAGGCGATGTTCTCGGCGATGCTGGTCGAGAAGAGCACGGGCTCCTGCAGCACGAGGGCGAACTGGCTCCGGAGATCGGCCAGGCGGTACTCGCGCAGGTCCGCGCCGTCGAGCAGGATCTGCCCCGCCGTTGGATCGTAGAAACGCGTCAGCAGGCTCACCAGCGTAGTCTTGCCCGCCCCCGTCGTGCCCACGATGCCGACGCGGGTCCCCGGCTCCACCTCGAAGGAGATGTTGTGCAGGACGCGGTGATCCCGATCATACGCGAACGAGACACCCCGGAATGCCACCGCGCCGGCCGCGCACGAGATGGGCCGGGCCTCATGCCGCTCGGCCACGTCGGGCACCTGGTCGAGGAGCGCGAAGGCTCGCTCCGCGCCCGCCAGCGTCGACTGCAGCTCCGCCACCTTCTTCGACATGGTCTGCAGCGGGCTGAAGAGCTGAGCCAGGTAGGCCATGACCATGAGCAGTTCGCCCAGCGTGATGACACCGGACCGGACGTGGGTCACCCCGACCCAGAGGACGGCCGCCGTCCCGAGGCCGAGCGTGAGCCCGATGAGGAGATCGAAGCCGCCCTCGATGAATGCCAGGTGTACCTGCCCCCACATGCTCCGGCTCGCGTGGTGCATGAAGCGCTTCTGCTCGCGGTCCTCCTGTCCAAAGGCCTTGACGACGCGCATGGCGGACAGTGTTTCCTGCACCACCGACATGGCTTCGCTCTGCTGCTCCTTGACCTCGTACCACCCGTTGCGCAGCCGCTGCCTGGACGCCTTGGCCAGCAGGAAGAGCACGGGCGCCACGGCAAGGGCGATCACGGCCAGTTGCCGGTCGATGCTGGCCGTCACGAGAATCATTCCGACGAGCGTGAAGCCAGCGGTGACGAACGTGGTGACGCCGTTGACGAGGATCCACTGGATGGTAGGCGCATCATACTGGATCCGGTACGTCGAGTCGGTGGTGCCCTTGGTGTCGTGGTACGAGAGCGAGAGGCGCTGGACGTGAGCGAAGAGCTGGCCCCGGAAGTCCAGGGCCAGCCGCTCACCCGTGTAGGTCTGGAGCAGCCAGCTCCCGAGCGCCTGCAGGTGCACGAGGAGCGCGACGGCCACGGCAAGCCCGGCGGCAAGAAGGAGCGCGGCCGTCGCCGAGCGCGCGGCGGCGGGTAGCACGGTGACGAGAGCGCCCGGGAGCGGATGGGAGCCGATGACGCTGTCGACCGCGATCTTCAGCGGCAGCGGGGTGAGCAACGCGAGCGGAGGCGCCAGGAGGCTGAGGGCCAGGATGCCCCCGAGGTGAGGCCAAAAGGGGCGCGCCTGGCGCACGAGACGACGGTAGAGCATCAGATCGCCGGCGGTGCCCCGCACGTCGCGCCCGCTCCTCAGTGCCCAAGCGCGTGAAGCACAGCGGCGGTGGCGCGGGCGGATTCCATGAAGACGCGGAGGCCGAGGCCGAGGGCGGCGGCGGCGAGAATCGCCGTGACGACCCAGGCGCCGTCCACCGCCGCCGCGGTGGCGAGGCCGGCGAGCAGCACGGACGCCCCGATCCCGGCCACGGAGCACTTCGGCCAGGAACGCAGCCGCACGAGCTGCCGGCCGGCGCCGTGATCCTCGACGGCCGCGAGCACCCGGACGCCACCCAGGATCCCGCCGCGCACCTCGAGGTCCCAGCGGTCGCACTCGCCACCTCGCACGAGGAGCGCGCCGAGCCCGCGAATGGCCGCCTCGAGCGACTGGAGCCGCTCGGCGCTGTCCTGCCAGCGCTCGCTCCAGATGGCCAAGGATCGACGCCGCGGCAACACGAAGCAGGGCACGCCGCGCCATCGCCACGGCGTGAGACCGTGACGGAGCCGACCCCACAGGCGAGCCACCGGCTGGAGCACGTAGAGGAGTGCCGTGAGGCCGCCCTGTTTGAACCGGTCAGTCGTGAAGGGCGGAGCGCTGGTGAACGATGTCCGCGTCACGCTCAGGCCGGCCTGGGTGAGGGAAGCCAGGGCGGCAACCGCGAAGAGCGGCACGGCGCACAGGAGAGGTCTCCAGAGGCTCGCCAGCATCGAGAGGCACCCGAGGGCGAGGACGAGCAGCGACCACTCGGGCATGAGGGGAAGCGACCCCCAGACGCCGGGAGCCGGCTGGTAGATGGACTGAAAGGGCGCGACGCCCCAGATCCCGTGATAGATTCGCCCGCCGCGGCCCAACAAGCTCGCGAGCACCTTGCCGTAGACCCGGCCGCCCCAGGTCACGTGTCCGGCCGCGTTGTACTTCTCCGGCCACTTCCGCTCGAGCAGGGCCTCAGCCTTCCCGTACCCCTGCTGCTGCTTCCAGTAGGTCCGGATCGAGTTGCGCCGGTGGTGCCACACCATCGCGCCCGGGCTGAACCCGATGGTCCACCCCTGCTGCTGCAAGCGCCAGCAGATGTCCACGTCGTCGCCGGCGGTCCGGAACTGCGGATCGAACCCGCCGATCGCGTCGAGCGCGGCTCGGCGGAACGCCATGTTGCACCCGGGGATATGCTCGGCCTCGCGGTCTGACAGGAGCACGTGCACGGGGCCGCCCGGAGCGTTGGCGACGCACTCCGCGATCGGACCGTCCCCCCCCGGCGGGATATTGGGCCCGCCGACGCCCGCGTGGTCCGTGGACAGGAACGTGGCGGCCAGATACATCAGCCAGTGCGGGTCGGGCCACGCGTCGTCATCGATGTAGGCGACGATCTCTCCGGTGGCGGCGGCCAGGCCCGTGTTGCGCGCGCTGGAGAGACCGCGGTTCTCCGTGCTGATGAGCCGGAAGCCGTATTCGTGCGCGATCGCGGCCGTCCCATCACGGGACCCGTCGTCGACGACGATCACCTCGAAGTTCGGATACTCCAGCGTGAGCAGTCCCTCGAAGCAGTCGCGGATCGTGCGGGCGCCGTTGTAGCTGCAGACGATCACCGAGATGCGCGGCCACGGCATTCGCTTCGGGAACGGCACCTCGGCCATGGCCTCGCGCACCGCCGCCAGGGCCGGCTTGGGTTCCCGCTTCCGGTCCGTGAGGCCGAATCTCCAGTCCTCCACATCGGCGCCGGCCCGGTACCAGTCGTCGGTCCATGCGAAGATGAACGCGCCGGCACACCCGGCGGCGAACGTGGTCCGGACCTGCCAGTCGAGGACCTCGGCCTGCACATCCTCGCTCTGGCGCAGGCTGTCCAGGCCGATCTCGCTCATGAGCAGAGGCCGATCACCGGCCACGTTCTGCAGGCGGGCGAGATAGGCGCCGAGGCGCTCCTCGGATTCGAGGTAGACGTTGAAGCAGACCAGGTCCAGGAACGAGAGGTCGAGGTACTCGGTCGTCGGATAGTTGACGTAGGTGACGAGGGCGCGGGGATCCTCGGCCTTGACGACCTCGTACAGGCGGCGGAGATAGCGCTCGACGCGGCGGCGGCCTAGCCAGCGCGCGACCGGAGCCGGGATCTCGTTGCCTAGGGCATAGCAGAGGAGGGCGGGATGGCCGGCGCAGGCGCGGACCTTCATGCGCACCAGCTCCTCGACGTTCGGCGCGTTGCGCCGGTCTATGAGAAAGCCTACATACTGCTCCGCCGAGAGGCCCACCATGACGCGGAGCCCATGGCGGTGCGCGGCATCCAGCAGCGACCGCGGCGGCACGGTGTGCGGGATGCGGACGGTGTTGAAGCCGTTGGCCGCCATCTGGGCGAAGTCGCGCTCGATGACCTCGAGGTCGTGATACTCCTTGCCGTCCTGATCGGGGCGGAATGCGCCGTAGGTGACCCCGCGGACCCAGAACTTGTCATCGCCCACGTAGAGAAACTTCCCGCAGGCCCGCGGCCGCTGAGAGGCGGCTCCCGGTTGGACGGACCCGAGCCCGACCTCGGGTACTCCGCTCCCGGAGGGTACTTGGCTTGTTCGCGTCGATGACATGGGCGTAAGCGCTCCTTGGTGAGGAATGTAATTGGACCTGTCAGACGCAACGGTCCGGGGAATACTTGTTTGCCCGATCCGGCCGGACGATATCCGCCGGGATCTCGTTGCCAACGAGATAGGTCGCCACCGCCAGATGTCCGCCGCACGCCTCGACCGACTCGGCGATCGTGTGACGGATGTCCTGGGCCAGCTCCTTTGAGTCGACGAAGAACTCGCCCCGGGCCTCAGGCTTGCCCCACTCGGGCAGCCCGTGTCTCGGCACGAATGGCGGCGCGGATCGCGGTCGCACGAATCGAGCCTCCTGAGATAGTGGTCACTGCGATGCCGCTCGCCTTTGAGCTTGGTCGGATGGCAAAGCAACCCATGTGCCACTCTTCACTTTCAAGCAGGCGGGACGCCAAGCCTCTGATTCTCGGCAACTGTCCTTCGGAGCTTGGCGTCGGAGGTACCGGCGAGTGCAACGAGACTACCCGCGACAGGAAGTTTTTACACGAACGTTCCCCGGGCCTAAGTCGTTCTCATGGTTGATCGTTGATCGATCGGATCCGATACGGGAGCAGTGATCCACAGGTCGGCCGCCGCAGATTTGCACAGAGGTGACCCCACCTCGAGCGCACCTCGCCTTCCAACCCACGATTCCACAATGGGCAGCTTCATGACATGGGCAGCTTCATGCCGCGGCACTGACTCATTTGTCGCCAACTGACTCATTTGTCGCCAGCGGAGGGAACGCCTTTCACGCCCTTCACCCACGACCTCCCTTTCGAAACTTCATCACGGGCCGCAGCCTTCTCGACGGTCTGCCGGCGCATGTCGAGGATGTCCTGGCGGACCCAGACTATGACCCGCGGATGCAGGTAGGGCTACAACGTGTCGCGAGATATCGGACCCTGCGAGCCCGTGAAGACATTCGCCGACCAGGTGGTCATCGCCATCGAGAACGTGCGGCTCTTTACCGGGCTGCAGCAGAAGAATGGAGCGCTCACACAGGCGCCCGCCCAAGTCAGCGAGTCCCTTGAGGAGCAGCGGCAACGAGCGAGATTCTTCAGCCCTTGTCGAGGACGATATTCCAGACTACGAGAAGCGAATCTGGTTCGAGGTCCGGGGTCGGTGGCAACACGGTCGCGATCAGCCCATCCTTGTTCGCGCGAATGTTTTGCAGCAGGAGATCTTTGTCATTTAGTGGCTCTCCCGGGAAATACATTTGTGTGATCACGCGGTTGACCTTGCCGGTCACGTCGAAGTGAAGATGAGGCGGCCGTATCCAGTTCGAATTTGCTGGATATGCCCCAGGCTTGATGGTCTTGAAGCGGTAACGGCCTTCGGCATCAGTGTCCTGAATGGCGAACCCCTCGAAGTTGGGATCGAGGGGGGCCGGGTTCGTATCACTGGGATGGGTATAGCGTCCATGCGTGTTTGCCTGCCAGAGCTCCACCCGCGCCCCCTTCACCGGCTGCCCGTCGACAGTCAAAACCTGCCCCATGGCATAAATCACCTGTCCCGCAGCGCGCCCAGGCTTGCCAGGGACGATGGTCAGGTCCGAGGCTTTGTCCACCGATCTGAGGACGGGATAGAACGGCCCCAGGATTTCGCCCGGGGTCCGCTTCAAGGCCTGACCGAAGACTGAGCTGACCGCACCAGACATGGCCAAGCCGCCCGTGGCCACCACCATCCCCAACACCTGTCGCCGGGTAACGCCGTAATGAACGCCCATGTCGCCCCTCCTGCGATTGTGGTGAACTACCTCTCGGAGTGACCTGCTCCCCCGGTCGTCGTTTGTGGTGCAATTGGCTCTACGCTGACCGTCGGACCCAGTTCGAGATTCACGACGTGACCCTCCTTGTTCGCGGACGCTTCCCACGACCGCTCCGGCGTGTCTTCGAGGACGGGGAAGCCGCTGTGATCCTGAGGGACGCGAGCTCGTTCACCCGAAATGATCAGAGAGCCTAGGCCAAGGAGCATAGTCACGGCTGCGCTGCTTACGAGGATTTGCCACCGTATCGCCGTCATGGGAATTCCTCCTCGCTCTCTCGCGTACCGGGACAAGTTCTCTCGGGGCAAGGGCGCGGCTAACGTGCTTCGCCAGGTTGGACCCTCCACATCGATTACGTCAGGGCGGGTACCTGAAGCATGCCTAATGCCACAGAGAGAGTCTGCGAAAAACGCTTACTTCCGGCGCACCGTCGACGGATGTTGGGCAACGCGCCCGACGACAGGAAGGAACGACCCGGGCATGGAGCAGGGAGCCTCACATAGAGAGCGTCTGGTGCCCTTACTGCTCGAATGTGCTCCTAGCCGATCTGCTGGGGTTGGGCTAGGATTCCGGAATCATGGATCGCACACCACCGCCAACGTCGCTAGCCGCCGCCCTCGCTCTCCCGCGGACACCGGGGCGATCGGTCGAGGTGTTCGTCGACGGTGACCTCGAAATCAGGTTCGCCGCTCGACCCACGAATGGACCGCAGGTTCCGCATCAGCGAGATGAATTCTACGTCATCGCCGCGGGAACCGGCCGTTACCGGGTGGAAGACAGGGTGAGCGAGGTCGGCCCCGGCGACCTTCTCTTCGCTGCGGCACATGTCGCGCACGGATTCGAGGATATGTCGGAGGATTTTTGCGTCTGGGTGATGTTCTATGGGCCGATCCGATAGCGGCTCAAGCCAAGCTGTGCGGCCGTGCCACGGCAAGAGCCTGGGCTTCGGCCGGCTCGGACTGAGAACGGGTTTTTATGTTATCTACGGTCAGCGGAATCAGCGCGCCGCGCGGGGGAGGAGTTCGTGCCGCCGCAGTCTCGTCACCGGACAGGAGGAACCATGACCAAGGACGCGTTCACACGGAGTGTCGTCGTTGCCGCGCTTGCGCTGCTGTGGGCCGGCCCGGGGATGGCGCAGACGCCAGGCGGCCCTGCGCCGGTGGCGGCGGCCGCCCAGCCCAGCTTCCCGGCCACGAGCTTCTTGACGCCGACCAAGGCCACGTGGGAAAGCACCCGCACTCTGGTTCTCGGAATCGCCGATAGCGTGCCCGAAGACAAGTACGACTTCAAGCCTACTCCGGCCGTGCGAACCTTCCGGGAGATCCTCATCCATCTGATCGGGGAAAACTACACGTTCTTCAGCAGGGTCTCCGGCGAGAACCTCGGCAGTAACGCCCGCTTCGACAGCCTCAAGAGTCGCGCGGAGATCATGAAGGCGCTCCGGGACAGCTACGACTACGGCGGCCGGGTGTGGGAGGGGCTCACCGAAGAAAAAGCCTTGGAAATGGTGGCGGGGAGGGGCGGCCAGCCAGCCCAGCGCTGGGCAGCCATTCTCGGAGTGATCCAGGACAACATGAACCACTACGGCAACCTGGTCGTGTACCTCCGCCTCAACGGGATAGTGCCGCCTCGAAGCGCGTCGCGCAATTGAACGTGGGTCACGTTGAACCTCCGCGCGTTCGAGAGGGCCATGTTCGAGTTCGTCATCAACCTCAAGACCGCGAAGACGCTCGGCTGACGATTCCCCAGTCGCTGCTAGGGCGGGCGGATGAGATCATCCAATGATGGATCGACAGTCTCTCGGGGCCGGGTCTTGAAATCCGCCATGTGGCCAAAGCGATCAGCGCGGGGCTGGAACCAGGCTCCGTGTCGTACGCGAGAATTCAGGACCGGGCCTCCATGACCAGTGGTCACGTGGTGATCGTAGGAGGCGGAATCGTGGGCATGGTCACCGCCTACTACCTGGCGAAGGCGGGCGTTCCCAGCATCGTCGTCGAGCGGGACGCCATCGGCAGCCATGCTTCCGGTTTCGCCTATGGCGGGTTGAGTCCGGTGACCGGCTTCGGGATTCCGGGTCCGCTCGCCGAAATAGCGCAGGATGGGATGCGACTGCATCGCGAATTGGCCGAGAGCATGGTCGAGGAGGCGGGCATCGGCATCGACTTCCGTGTGCGCCCCTCGCTCGCCCTCGCCTTCACCGAGGCGGACGCACGGAGACTCCAGGCCGCGCTGCCCTGGCAGCAGCGCCAGGCTGGATATGCTGCGCACTGGCTGGACGCCTCGGAGGCCCGCCGGGTGGAGCCGCGCATCGCGGACGAGGCTCTGGGCGCGGTGTCGATCGAGGGCACGGCCGACGTTGAGCCCTATCGTCTCGTGCTGGCCCTCACCCGAGCAGCCGAGCGCCTGGGGGTGACCGTGCGGCACGGGCGCGTCATCGGCCTGCAGCGTGAGGGCGGACGGGTGACCGGCGTGAGCCTCGAGCGGGACGAGGTCGCCTGCTCCGCGGTGGTGCTCGCCCTCGGCCCCTGGTCTGGTGAGACTTCAGCCTGGCTCGACGTGCCGGTCGAGGTCCGTCCCCTCAAGGGCCAGATCCTCCGGCTCCAGGCTCCCGGACTGCCGGTCGCATGCTCCGTCGGCTGGGGCCATAACTATGCCACCACCAAGACCGACGGCCTGCTGTGGGCGGGGACTACCGAGGAGGAGGCGGGATTCGACGAGGAGTCGACGTCTGAGGCCCGCGACGAGATTGGAGCGGCCCTGGTGAAGATGCTGCCCGCGATGGCGGACGCCCAAGTCGTGTATCAGACCGCCTGTCTCCGCCCCCTGGCTTCCGACGGGCTACTCGTGCTCGGCCGCGTGCCTGGCCTCGAGCACGCCTACGTGGCGACGGGCGCCGGCCGCAAGGGCATCCTGTACGGCCCGGCCATGGGGCGCGCCATCGCCGATCTCATCCTGACCGGGAGCACGAAGATCGCCCTCGAGGCCTTTGCCCCCGGACGCTTCGCAAAATAGCCGTCCGTTCGTATGAGGGGTCAGGTCTTGCATTCCGGCATTGAGGCCAGAAGGCCCGCGCCCGGTATCGTAATCGTAGTGCGTGAATGTAAGACCTGACCCCAAGGGTGTTATAGACTCTCCGCCACACGCCACCCGAGCGCTCCAGGGAGGGGCTGATGCGATTCACGTGGTTCAACCTGATGCCATGGCCGTATCTGCCGGACGATTTCCGCGAGAAGCACCGCTCCGTGTGGGTTGACATTCCCAGCCGCCTCTACGATCCGCGGAAGGGCCACTTCGTCTACCACCAGTACATGGATCAGCTCGAGTACGCCGAGACCCTCGGCTTCGACGGCATCGGCTGCAACGAACACCACCAGAACGGTTACGGGCTCATGCCCTCCCCGAACCTGATCGCGGCCAGCCTGGCGCGGCGGACCTCCCGCGCGGCCATCTGCGTCATCGGCAACTCCATCGCGGGCTACAACCCGCCCATTCGCGTGGCCGAGGAATTCGCCATGCTCGACGTCATCTCGGGCGGAAGGCTCGTCGCCGGCTTTCCCGTCGGCACTCCGATGGATACCAACTTCTGCTATGGCCAGATCCCGGCGCTGACCCGCGACAAGTACAAGGAAGCTCACGATCTCATCATGAAGGCGTGGGCGGAGGACGAGCCTTTTGCCTTCGACGGCAAGTACAATCAGCTCCGCTGGGTGAACTGCTGGCCCAAGCCCATCCAGAAGCCGCACCCGCCCATCTACATCCCGGGCGGCGGCTCCATCGAGACGTGGGATTTCTGCCTCGATTACGACTACAACTACTCGTATCTGTCGTTCTACGGCTATCTCCGCGGCAAGTCATTGCTCGAAGGCTACTGGGATCGGGTGGCCAAGCGCGGCAAGGACGACTCGCCGTACCGCGCCGCCTTCGCTCAGATCATCTGCGTGGCCGACACGGATGCGGAGGCCGAGGAGCTCTACGCCGAGCACTGCCTCTACTTCTTCAACCGGTGCCTGCACGTGTTCCCGCCCTTCGCCGATCCGCCGGGCTACCGCACGGTGAACACGATAAAGTACGGCGCGCTCTCCCAGCTCCGCCTCGAGGCCCAGAAGGTGATGGCCAATCTCACCTGGAAGCAGCTCGTGGACGAGCGCTTCATCATCGCGGGCAGTCCGGAGACGGTGCGCCAGCAGCTCGAGGAGTGCATAACCGGTCTGCGGATCGGCCACCTCTTCTGCCTGCTCCACACCGGCAACATGCCGGACTGGAAGACCCGCCACTCCACCAAGCTCTTCGCCGAAAAAGTCATGCCGCACCTGCGCCACCTCTGGCCCGAATGGAAAGATGACAACCGCTGGTGGATCCAGCCGATGGAAGACCGCCTGCGTCCCGAGGAGATGCAGCCCGGTGCAGAGAAGGCCGGGCAGGAGTGGCCGCGATGAAGGCGCGGACCATCGAGACGAAGCGGGGCGCGCGCTGTCGCGTCCTGGAGGGAGGCAGCGGCGCGCCCGTCGTCTTCTTCCACGGAGCGGGCGGTCTCCTCGCCGACAATCCGTTCCTGGATCAGCTCGCGGCCCGCTACCACGTTTTCGCGCCCGAGCTGCCGGGCTACGGCGAGTCCACCGGCGAAGATCTGCTGGAGGACATGCTCGACTTCACGCTGCACGGCGGCGATGTCGTGGCCGCCCTCGGCCTCACCAAGCCGCACCTGATCGGCCACTCGATGGGCGGCATGATCGCCGCCGAGATGGCCGCGATCGCGCCCAACGACGTCGGCAAGCTCGTCCTGGTCGCCGCCGCCGGACTGTGGATCGAGGAGCATCCGATCCCCGACATCTTCGCGCTGCTGCCCGGCCAGTTCGTCGAGCTGCTTTTCCAGGACCCGGCCAAGGGGCAGACGCTCTTGACCGGTGGCGCGGACTTCTCGGACATGGAGGTGTTCAAGGAGTTCTACCTCGCCCAGCAGCGCCGGCTGGCCATGGCCGGCAAGATCCTGTTCCCGATTCCGAACCGCCGCGTGTCGAAGCGCCTCTACCGGGTCACCGCGCCCACGCTCGTCCTCTGGGGGGAGGGCGATCGATTGATCGTTCCCGCCTACGCCAAGCGATGGGCCGGGCTCATCGCCGGCGCAACCGTGGATCTGATCCCGAACGCCGCGCACATGCTGCCGTACGAGCAGCCCGAAGCTTTCGCCTCGGCTGTTTCGCGTTTCCTCGGCTGAGGGGGGCGCCGAGAATGCGCTACTGCAGTCCGCAGTACACGAGCCCTTCACCCCGCCCTGAACCGCGGCCGGCATCGGCCCGCGGGGCTCTCACGAGGAGGATGTGACATGGCGGAACGCGGGATCCACATCGTGCGCGCGCACTTGGCCAAGCTGCCGCCGGCGGACTCGCTGACCATCGCCGAGCGCCGCGCTCAGTACGAGCGCGCGGAGAAGGTCTTTCCCACGCCGCCCGAGGTCAAGGTCGAACGCGTGACCGCGCCCGCGGTGCCCGCGGAATGGCTGCGGCCCCCATCAGCGGCATCAGGCCGCGTGGTGCTGTACCTGCACGGCGGCGGCTACGTGATCGGCTCGCCGCGTTCCCACCGCCATCTCGCCGCGGCCATCGCCACGGCGGCGGGATCGAGCGCGCTGCTGCTCGAGTATCGCTGCGCGCCCGAGGCCCCGTTCCCCGCGGCGGTGGACGACGCGGTGGCGGCCTACCGCTGGCTTCTCGACCAGGGCGTGTCCGCCGGGGGCATCGCGATCGCGGGCGACTCGGCGGGGGGCGGGCTCACCGTGGCGACGCTGCTCGCCCTGCGCGATGCCGGGCTGGCGCTGCCCGCGGCCGGTGTGTGCATCTCGCCGTGGGTGGATCTCACGTGCAGCGGGGCCAGCTATGCCACCAAGGCCGTGGCCGATCCCATCGTGAAGCGGGCGGGCGTCGACGAGATGGCGCGCGCGTATCTGGGCGCGGCGGACCGCCGCACCCCGCTGGCCTCGCCGCTCTTCGCTGACCTGCGCGGCCTGCCGCCGCTGCTGATCCAGGTGGGCAGCGAAGAGGTCCTGCTCGACGACTCGGTCCAGCTCGCGGAGCGGGCGAGGGCGGCGGGGGTGGACACGACGCTCGAGGTGTGGGATCAGATGATCCACGTCTGGCACTGGTTTCTGCCGCTGCTCGACGAGGCGGAGGAGGCCGTCGCGGCCGTCGGCCGGTTCGCCGGGGCACGGATGATCGGGTAGCCACGCCGGCCGCTCCACACGACTCGGCTCGCCAGGAACGATCGGCACAGGGCCGCCTCGTACACGCGCTTTCCAGAGATACGCTAGACTGTGCGCCGACGCGTCGGGGCCGGCCGGCCCACGATCTTCGCGGACGCGCCGGCGACGAGTAAGGGGCGGGTGCTCCAGAGGGGCGTGGGAGAAGACACGATGGCGGCTCGCACAGGGCAGCAGTTCCTGGACAGGCTTCGTAAGACAAGCCGCACAGTGTGGCTCGGCGATGAGCGCGTTGACGATGTCACCGCGCACCCGGAGCTCGCGGGCGCCGCGCACACGCTGGCCGGCGTGTTCGACCGCCAGCACCAGTATCCCGAGGAGTGCCTGATCCCGGATCCGGAAACGGGCGAACCGATCAATATCAGCCACATGTTGCCCCGTTCCGTCGAGGACCTCAAGCGCCGCAATCGGGGATTGTCCCGGATCTCTGAGGCGACAGTGGGACTCATGGGGCGCACGCCCGACTACATGAACGTGAAATTCGCCTGCTTCTCCGCCCGGCACGCGATCTGGGCAGGCGCCGACCAAGGCAACGAAGAGGGCGCGCAGAACCTGGTCCAGTTCCAACGGCGCCTAGCCCGCGAGGACATCTCGCTCACTCACACCATCATCCAGCCCACGATCGACAAGGCGACCGACCTCCGGATCGTCGGGAACCGTGTCACCCTGCACAAGGTCGGCGAGACCGCGACGGGCATCGTGGTCCGGGGGGCGCGGATTCTCGCGACGCTCGCGCCCTTCGCCGACGAGATCGCGGTCTATCCGGGTCTGCCCATTCCTGCCGACGCCATCGCCTACGCCTTGGCTTTCGCCATACCCGTCGACACGCCGGGACTCATCTTCCTGTGCCGGGACAGCGCCTCCGCCCCGGGAGCGCATCCGTTCGACCGGCCACTGTCTTCTCGCTTCGACGAGCAGGACGCTTTCGTCATCTTCGATGACGTCGAAGTGCCCCGGGAGCGCGTGTTCCTGGACGGTCGGGTCGACATCTACAACGGCATCCGGAATACGGGTATCATGGAAAACCTCACGAACCAGACCACCATCCGGGCCGTGACCAAGCTGGAATTCGCCTACGGCCTCGCCACGCGCATGGCCGAGGCGATCAACGACCAGAGCCCCGCCACCCAGGAAATGCTTGGCGAGCTCTTGTCCTACCTCGAGGTGGCACGAAGCGCCGTGCTGCTGTCCGCCGAGCATGGCCGCGACGTGGGGGATGGCGTCTGGTTTCCCGACCCCCGGCCGCTCGTGCCGATGCGGTCGCTCCTCGCCGACTGGTTCCCGCGCGTCGCGGAGATCATCACGCTGATCGGCAGCCACAACCTGCTGGCTACCCCGAGCCGGCGGCAGCTCGACAACGCCGGGCTCCGCCCGCTGCTCGACGAATTCCTTCACGGCGCCAACGGAGTGGACGCGGAGGCGCGAGCGGGTCTCTTCCGGATCGCCTGGGACTTCGTGGGATCTGGGCTCGGCGGCAGAAACCTGCTCTACGAGCGCTTCTACCTCACCTCGGCGAGCCGCAACCGCATTACCGCGCACGCGACCAACAGCGATCGCAGCCGTGCCGACGCGCTGGTCGATAGCATTTTGGCCGCGGGCAGCCCACCCGCCGATAGGTGAGGCCGAATGACCGGGTAACCAGGACGCTCGCGCGCATCGTCACGCCGGGCGCGCCTCCTCGCGGACGCTCCAGTAATTCCCCGCGAAAATGAGCAGCGCCCCGAGCATCGTCCAGCCGTCGATGCGCTCGCCGTAGATCACGAGCGCGGCCAGGGCGATGCACGGCAGGCGCAAGAAGTCCATGGGCAGCACAAAGCTCGCGTCGCCGAGCGACAGCGCCTTGCCCATCGAGTAGTGCGCGGTCAGCCCCGTCACGCCCATGGCGACGATCCACGGCGCGTCGCTCCCCACCGGCCAGACCCAGACGAAGAGCGAGCCCACGAGCCCCAAGGGGAGCTGCAGGAGGCTCATGTAGAACACCAGGGCGGTGACCCGGTCCGTGCGCAGCAGCGCCTTGGCGGTCATGATGGCACCGGCATAGCAGAAGCTGCCCGAGAGGACGATCAGGGCGGCCGGGCCGAAGGCCCTTGCCCCCGGGTGCACGATGGCGAGCACGCCGACGATGCCGCCCGCGATCGCCGCCCACCGGTGTGGCGCGATGCGCTCCCGCAGAAAAACGGCGGCGAGCAAGGCAACCCAGACCGGGGTGGTGAACTCGATCGCCGTCACCACGGCCAGGGGAGCCAGGGTGATGCCCCATACCCACGCGTACTGGCCACAGAAGTGGATCACGTTCCTGATCACGTGCAGGTGCAGGCGGTGCGTGGTGTAACCCGCGGTGCCGAGGCGGGGCCAGAGGGCGAGGAGGATGACGAGGGCCCCGAGGCTCCGCAGGAACAAGATCTCGACGGTGGCCATGTGGTCGGCGAGCTGACGCGCCGCGATCATCATCAGCACGAAGGAGGCGATGGACACTACCATCCACGCAGATGCGAGAAGGGCGGGCCGACCGGCGGCGCGCGTAGCCCGGATCGCGTTCAAGGGCCCAGTATGCCTGCGCGGCGGGCCGGGGGTGAACCAGAATCTCCGCCATGATCGAGGAGCCGACGGCCTACGGCGTGCCGGACCCCGGTGTGCGCGTCCTCTTTGCCGAGCCCTCGGGCTCGATAGCGTCTCGCGCCTTCCGTCATATGCCGTGCTATCGTTTGAGCCGCTGATGAGGTCCTCCATGCTCCTGCGTGACTCCCTCTGGAACGTGCCGTTCTGGTGCGCCCTCGGCGTGGCCATTCTGATGGGCTCCGCCGGTGTCGGCCACGCCGCCGAGCCACCGACGGGGCCGGGAATTTTGCAGCAGCTGCGCAGCTTCGCCACCACGGGCAACGTGCTCTACGTCGCCGCCCACCCCGACGACGAGAACACGCAGGCCATTACCTACCTGGTGCGCGGCCGCGGGTACCGCACGGCCTATCTCTCGCTCACTCGCGGCGACGGCGGACAGAACCTGCTCGGCCCCCAGCTCGGCGACGGGCTCGGCGTGGCGCGCACGCAGGAGCTGCTCGCCGCGCGCCGGCTGGACGGCGGGCGGCAGTACTTCACCCGCGCGAAGGATTTCGGCTACTCGAAGAACTCCGAGGAGACGCTGAGCGTCTGGGACCGGCAGGGCGTCCTCAGCGACATGGTGCGCGTGATCCGCGAGTTCCGCCCGGACGTGATCATCACGCGGTTCTCCCCGAAGCCCGCGCCCACCCACGGCCATCACACCGCGTCCGCCGTGCTCGCCGTGGAAGCGTTCAGGCTCGCCGCCGACCCCGCGGCGTTTCCCGAGCAGCTCCGCGACCTCAGGCCTTGGCAAGCGCGCCGCATCGTCCACAACCTCGGCGCGGGCGCCGCCGCGGCGAATCCGGGCGGCGGCATGGCCGTGGCGGGCGCGCCCGCGAACGTGCCGGATGGGCCGGGCGTGGTGAAGGTAGAGGTGGGCGGCCGGGACCCGGTGTCAGGCGAGTCGTTCGCGTCGATCGCCGCGCGCAGCCGTGGCATGCACAAGACGCAGGGCTTCGGCATGGGCAGTCCGCCCGTGAACGAGGGCTCCCGGATCGAGCCGTTCGTGCTCCTCGACGGCGATGCGGCGACGAACGATCTCCTCGACGGGGTGGACACGACGTGGAACCGCGTGCCGGGCGGCCCCGAGATCGCGCGGTCGATCGACGAGGCGATCGCGAAGTTCAACGTCCAGGACGCGGCCGTCCGCGTGTCCGTGCTGCTCGCGATCCGGAGCCGGCTCGCCGCGCTCCCCACGGATCCCATGGTGAGCGACAAGCGCGAGCAGCTCGATCGGATTATCCAGGCGTGCCTCGGCCTCGAAGTCGACACCGTGGTGGATCGCGCGGAGGTCGTGCCCGGCGAGACCTTGAACCTTCGCCACACGGCCATCGTGCGCTCGCGTATCCCCGTGCGCTGGACGGCGGTGCGGTACCCGAGCACTCACCGCGCCATCAACAAGGCCGTCGCGCTGCGCCCGAACCAGCCGGTTGTTCGCGAGACCTCCCAGGTCGTCCCCAGGAGCACGCCGCCGAGCCAGCCGTACTGGCTGCGCACGGAGGGCACGGCCGGGCTGTTCGCCGTCGACGATCCGTCGCTCATCGGTCGCCCCGAGAACCCGCCAACGTTTCCAATCGAGTACGTCTTCGACGTCGGCGGGCAGACGCTGGTGATCGCCGGCGAGCCGATGCCGGCCGCGGATCCCGCCCAGCCCGCCCTGCGTCGGCGACTGGAGGTCATCGCGCCGGTCTCGTTGCGGTTCATCGCGGGCGTGCGGCTCTTCGCGCCCGGCGCCGCGCGTCCGGTGACGGTGGAGCTCACCGCCGCCCGCGCGCGCGCCGCCGGCACCGTGCAGCTCGACGCCCCGGCCGGCTGGACCGTCACGCCGGCCTCGCAGGCGTTTCGACTCGCCGCCCGTAGCGAGCACGCGCGCTTCACCTTCACCGTGACCGCGCCGCCGCAGCTCGCGACCGCGCCCCTCGGCGCGAGCGTGGAGATCAACGGCCACCGCTTCAACCAGCAGCGCGTCGAGGTTCGCTATGATCACCTGCCCCTCCAGCTCCTGCAGCCCCCGGCGCGCGCCAAGGCGGTATCCCTCGAGCTCGCGACTCGCGGCCGCCACGTCGGCTACCTGCCGGGCGCGGGTGACGACGTGCCCGCCGCTCTCGAGCAGATGGGATACGAGGTCACATCGTTGACCGGCGCCGATCTCACACCGGAACGACTGCGCGGCCTTGACGCAGTGGTCATCGGCATCCGCGCCTTCAACGTGAGGACGGATCTCACCGAGCGCCTGCCCGCGCTGTTCGCGTACGTCGAGGCAGGCGGCACGGTCGTCGCGCAGTACAACACGCTGGACGGCCTGCGCGAGGGCTGGCTCGCGCCGTTCCACCTGCGCCTCTCGCGAGACCGCGTGACCGACGAGCACGCGCCGGTGACGATCCTGGCGCCCGAGCATCCCGTGCTGACCACGCCGAATCGCATCACCGCGGCGGACTTCGAGGGCTGGGTGCAGGAGCGTGGTCTCTACTTCCCCGATCAATGGGACGAGCGCTTCACCGCGATCCTCGCCTCCGGCGATGCTGGCGAGACGCCGCTCAAGGGCGGCCTGCTCGCGGCGAGGCACGGCAGGGGATTCTTCGTCTACACCAGCCTGGCGTGGTTTCGCCAGCTCCCCGAAGCAGTCCCCGGCGCGTATCGGCTGTTCGCGAATCTCGTCTCGCTGGGCAAATGACGCCCGCGCCGCGCTCCCCCGAGCCCTCCGAGGCCGAGCCGCCCGACGTCCCGGGCTTCCAGACCTGGCGCGGCGTCTACCTGTTCGTCTTCGGGTGGTTCGTGCTCGTGGTCGTCCTCCTGACCGTGTTCACGGGGATCTTCTCGTGAATGTCGTCGACTGGATCGTGTTGCTCGGCACCATCGTGGGCATCGCCGCCTACGGCTCCTGGCGCACGCGCCAGGTGCGGAGCCTCAACACGTACCTGCGCGGCAGCGCGTCCACCCGCTGGGGCACGATCGGCGTGAGCGTGATGGCCACCCAGGCGAGCGCGATCACGTTCCTCTCCATCCCGGGCCAAGGCTTCGAGAGCGGCATCGGGTTCGTGCAGAACTACTTCGGCCTCCCCCTGGCCCTCATCATCGTGTGCGCCGTCTTCCTGCCCATGTACCGGCGGCTCAACGTCTACACGGCCTACGAGTTCCTCGGCCGGCGGTTCGACGAGAAGACGCGCCTCCTCGGGGCCGGCCTCTTCCTGCTCCAGCGTGGCCTCGCCGCCGGCGTGACCATCTACGCGCCCGCCATCATCATCTCCACGGTGCTCGGGTGGCCGCTCGACCTCGTCATCGTGTTCACGGGGCTGCTCGTGATCGTCTACACGGTGACCGGCGGCAGCGAGGCCGTCGCCCTGACCCAGAAGTGGCAGACGACGGTGATCTGGGCCGGGATGGTGACGGCCATGGTCGTGCTGCTGCTCCGGCTCCCCACCGGGCTCGGCTTCACCGGCGCCGCGCACGTGGCCGGTGCGCTGGGCAAACTGCAGGCGGTGGACTTCTCGCTAGACCCGAGCCGGCGCTACACGGTGTGGACCGGAGTATTCGGGGGGTTGTTCCTCTCCCTCTCGTACTTCGGGACCGACCAATCGCAGGTGCAGCGCTACATCGGCGGCGCCTCTTTGCGTGAGGGCCGCCTGGGCCTGATGTTCAACGCCCTGCTGAAAATTCCCATGCAGTTCGTCATTCTCTTGCTGGGCGCCCTCCTCTTCGTCTTCTATCAGTTCGCCCCGCACCCCGTGTTCTTCAACCAGGCGGAGTGGCGCCGCTATGCGCAGGACGGCCGGTTCCGGGCCATCGAGGCCCAGCACGCGAGCGCCGTGACGCAGAGCCAGTCCGCCATTCGCGCGTGGCTGCAGGCCCGCGCGTCGGACGACGCGGCGCGGGAAGCGAGCGCGCGGGCCGCCATGATCACAGCCGATGATCGGACCCGCGCCATCCGCGCCGATGCCAAGGCCGCCCTCGTCGCCGCGGACCCGCGCGCCAAGACCAAGGACTCCGACTACGTCTTCATCACGTTCATCCTGACTCAGCTCCCGCACGGGGCGGTGGGCCTGCTCGTGGCGGTGATGTTCGCGGCGGCCTTGTCGTCGAAGGCGTCCGAGCTCGCCGCGCTCGGCACCACGACCACCGTCGACCTTTGGCGCCACTTCCGCCCGCTCGCCGCCGCGGACGAGGCGCGCAACGTGCGGGTGGCCCGGCGCTTCACGGCCCTGTGGGGTGTGGTGGCGGTGGCGTTCGCGCTCTTCGCCGGGTTCGCGGAGAACCTCATCGAGGCCATCAACATCCTCGGCTCGATCTTCTACGGCGTCCTGCTCGGTCTTTTCCTCGTCGCGTTCTTCCTCCGCCGCGTCGGGGGCAGCGCGGTGTTCTTCGCGGCCGCCACCGCGCAGGCCCTCGTGATCGTGATGTACTTCTCCCTCAATATCGGCTACCTCTGGTACAATCTCATCGGCTGCGCCGCGTGCGTCGCCTTCAGCGTCGCCCTGCAGGCGGTCCTGCCCCCGCGCGCCCGCGCCGACGAGAGGCGCACCGGATGACCGCGACGCCGGTCATCGCGTTCGGTCAGCAGCCCTGCGGCTTCTTTCCCCGACGGTTCCTCGTGGCCAAGATCCGGACCGCGCGGCGCCTGCAGGCGGAGATCGGCGGGCGCATCGTGTACTTTTGCCACGACAGCGACCACGATCCGCGCGAGACACGCACCATCCTGCGCCATCGCGTGTCGGGTCAGCTCGCGGCCCTGAACTTTGCCGTCGTCAACAAGCTCCAGCGCAAGTTCTCCCCGCTCTACGCGAAGCGCATCGCGGGCGACTGGCACGCCCGAACCCTGGGGCAGCTCACCAACTATGTGGACCACCCGGTCATTGACCTGTTCCGCAAGACGTCGGCGGAGACGGTGGCCGACTTCTGCCTCGAGATGTACCGCGGGATGGGCCTGCTCGACGGGGTGGAGGTGGTGCGCTCGAGCGATCCGTCGGTGCGGCGCCGCGCCTCCGACGTGATCGACTTCTTCGTGGACGTGCCGCACGAAGGCGAAATCGTCCGAGCCCGTGTGCGTGACGGCGCGCTGTACCTGCACGAGGGCGGTGAGTCGTTCGTCACGCTGCCCGCGGCGCCCTCCGGCTTCAGGAAGGAGCAGATCAGCCCCACGCGGGACACGCGACTTCGGTGGATGCAGTCGGTGATTCACTGCACACACTACGTGACGGGGGCGGGGGAGCAGGCATATCTCCGGCCGGAGGACGCGCCGGAGATCGCGTACGTGCGCCGGGAGGACATCGAGCGATCGGATGAGGCGTTCGCCGAGTGGTCAGGCTGAGATGCAGTCCGGGCACGGTCGCTGAGATGGCTACGGACACCCTGCGCGTGGGCATCACGTGCTACCCGTCGGTGGGCGGCAGCGGTGTCCTCGCCACCGCCCTCGGCGAGGACCTGGCGGCGCGCGGGCACGACGTGCACTTCATCGCCTACGAGCGTCCGTTCCGGCTGCCCTCTGACGCGCCGCGCCTGCATTTCCATCCCGTCGCGATCAACGAGTACGAGCTCTTCAGGTTCCCCGACTACACCCTGCCGCTCTCCGTGCGCATGGCCGAAGTGAGTCGCGACCATCGCCTCGACGTGCTCCACGTCCACTACGCCGTGCCTCACGCCACCGCGGCCATCCTCGCGCGCGCCATGCTCCCGCCCGATCAGCGGCCTCGCGTCGTCACCACCCTGCACGGCACGGACACCACGCTCCTCGGGCACGACCCGGGCTACGCGCCGGCCATCCAACACGCCCTCGCCTCGTCGGATGCCGTCACCGCCGTGTCGGAGGCGCTCAAGCGCGAAACCCAGCGCGTGCTCGAGTTCGACGGCCCGATCGAGGTCATCCACAACTTCTTCACTCCGCGCCCTCCCAGCCGCTCGCCCGAGGTCGTGCGCCGCGAGCTCGGCCTTGGCGACGAAGTCCTCGTGGTGCACTCGTCCAACCTGCGCCACGGCAAGCGCGTCGACCTCCTGCTGGAGACGGCGGCGCGCGTGCGCCCGCGCGAGGCCTTCAAGCTCCTCATACTCGCCGGCGAGGCGTTCGCGCCGTTCGCCGGCGAGGTGCGGCGCCTGGGCCTCGCCGACCGCGTGATCGTCCGCGAGAAGGTCCACGCCATCGAGGAGTATCTTCAAATCGCCGACATCGGCCTCTACACCTCCGACGCCGAGAGCTTTTGCCTGAGCATCCTCGAAGCCATGTGTTTCGGCTGCCCCAGCGTCTCTACGCGCGTGGGCGGTATCCCCGAGGTGGTGGAGGACAACGAAAGCGGCCTGCTCGTGCCGGCCGGCGACGTCGCCGCCCTCGCCCAAGCTCTGGAGGCCCTCATCCGCGACGAGCCGCGACGCCGCGCCCTCGGCCGCGCCGCGCAGGCGCGCGCGCGAGCGCGGTTCTCTGCCGAGGTCATCGTGCCGCGCTACGAAGCGCTCTACCGCCGGTTGTGCCGGTGACGGCCTGCCCGACGCGCGGGTGGGTGGCTCACCTTGACTAGGAGTGAACGCTGTGGGATAAACCTCGCCGGGAGGCGACCATGAAAACCCTGACCTACGCGTGCGTGATATTCTTTGCCGTCATCGTAGCCGCCGGGCCCTCGTTGCTCTCGGCCCAGACGCCGGCGCCGAGCCTGACCAAGGAGCTCGCGGCGAGCTTCCAACGTGCCTCTACCGAGATCCTCGACGTCGCGGAAGCGATGCCCGCCGACAAGTACGGCTACAAGCCGACGCCCGACGTCTCGAGCTTCGGCGACCAGCTCGTGCACATCGCCGGTATCACCCAGCGCTTCATCGACACCGCCAAGGGCACCAAGACGGAAGCCGCCCATCACAGCGCCATGGCGAAGCCCGAAATCATCGCCCTCCTGAAGAAGACGTTCCAGAGCGCGCAGGAGATGATCACGCCGCTGACCGATGCCCAGCTCCTCGAGCCCGTGAAGTTCCCGTTTGGCGACCGCACGGTGACCCGCGCCACGTTCTGGCAGGGCCCGCTGTACCAGATCCGCAACCACTACGGCCAGCTCGTGGTCTATCTGCGGATGAACGGGATCGTGCCGCCGACGACCGCGCGGCGGTAGGCTTCGCGTCGCTCACCCGAGCGACCACCAGGGTCAGGCAACCGGGAGCCGGTTCACGCGGCTCACGGGCGCGCGGTCATCTGGGTGGGGTCCATGCCGTAGAACAGCCGGGGCCCCGCCTCGCCGGGGCGCGGCCATGGATGCTCGGCCAGCACCTTCTCGTTGACGTCGGCGCCCCAACCGGGAGCGTCGGTGAGCCAGATGTGGCCGTCGCGAATCTCCGGTGGCTTCGTCACCAGCGCGCCCTTCCACGGCACGTCATCGATGTCGATCTCCATGATGCGCACGTTGGGCAGCACGGCGCAGAGATGCAGCGAGTGCAGGTCGGCGAGGTGGCTGTAGTAGTTGTGGGGCGCGATGTTGATCTCGCACGCCTCGGCCAGCCGGCCGATCTGCATCGACTGCGAGAAGCCGTTCCATGGCACGTCGATGATCGCCACGTCCACCGCGTGCTTTTCCAGGAAGGGCCGGTACTGCCGCACCGACACCAGGCTTTCGCACGAGGCGAGGCGGGTGGAGGTCGACTGCTTGATCTGCAGCAGCGCGTCGGGATCCCAGTTGTCGTACTCCAGCCACTGCATGTCGTATTTCTCGAGCAGCTTGGCGATACGCAGGACGCCCTCGGTTCGGAAGTTGTAGTTGAGGTCGAGGCACAGCCCGACCTTGGGCCCCACCGCCTGGCGGAAGGTGCCGATCAGCCGGTCGATGGCGTCCAGGATCTCCACGGTCGGCGCGCCGTCGGTGGTGTTGATCCCGCTGGCGAAGCCGGGGAAGTAGACGGTGGCCGGGTCGCCGGGAATCACCATGTTGGTCTTGAGCGCGGTGAAGCCGCGGGCCACGACCTCGCGCCCGAGGGCGGCGATGTCGTCGTAGGTCCGGAGCGGCGGCGTGCCGAGCATGCTGCCCATGCGGGCCCGCGTGGTCCCGCAGTGCGACCAGTAGAGCCGCATGCGATCACGCATGGGCCCGCCGAACAGCTCATAGACCGGCACCCCGAGCGCCTTGGCCTTGATGTCCCACAGCGCCAGCTCGATGCCGGCCATGGCCTTGAACGACACGCCGCCGTAGTTCTGCCGGCCGGCCCGCAGCATGTCCCAGTACAGGCGCTCCACCGGACGCGGATCCTGCCCGACGAGCAGGGGGGCGAGGTCGCGGACGCTGCCCGCGATGCCGTACGGGCTGCGGTTGTCGCTGCATTCGCCCCAGCCGACCAGGCCGGTGTCGGTCTCGATGCGGACGAACGTCCACGGCCGCCAGCCGCCGTCCGCGTGGAGCGCCGCGACGCGCGCGATCTTCATAGGTGATCCTCCGGCCGATAAGCATGCACGGGGCGCGGTCTCTTTGCCAGTGAATCTCGCGCGGGCCGCCGGAGCCTCCTCAGGGGGTCGCTTCCCGAACCACTCCGCGAACTCGGAGTCCACGGTGCGAGTGACCGAATACCGAGCGACTCGCATGGTATCCGGTGTTGCCGACCGAACCCTATCCACGCTAAGTTGGCGGCACTCATGAGCCGCTCACTCGTGACACTTGCCGGCGTGTCCAAGGCCTACGGCCGCACCGTGGCTGTGAACAACGTGTCACTCGAGGTCGGCGAGGGCGAGTTTGTCACGCTCCTCGGACCGAGCGGGTCGGGCAAGACCACCACTCTCATGCTGATCGCAGGCTTCGAGCGACCGACGGGCGGAGAAATCCTCGTGCGCGGCGAATCCGTGGTGGCGCGCCCGCCCGAGAAGCGCGACATCGGGATGGTGTTTCAGAGCTACGCGCTGTTCCCGCACATGACGGTCTTCGAGAACGTCGCGTTCCCATTGAGGACACGCAGATTGGCCGGCCCCGAGGTCGCGAAGCGAGTTGATGAGGCGCTGGCCGCGGTGCGAATGTCCGGTTTGGACGCCCGCTACCCCCGCCAACTCTCGGGTGGACAGCAGCAACGCATCGCGCTCGCCCGCGCCCTCGTGTATCGACCCTCGCTTCTGCTGATGGATGAACCGTTGGGGGCCCTGGACAAGAAGCTCCGCGAGGAGATGCAGAGCGAGATCAAGACCCTTCAACGCGAGCTGGGCATCACCACCCTGTACGTCACGCACGATCAGCAGGAGGCGCTCGCGCTCTCGGACCGCATCGCCATCATGAATGGCGGTGATGTCATTCAGGTTGGCTCGCCGCTGGCGCTCTACGAGCGTCCCGCCACCGATTTCGTGGCCGGCTTCCTCGGCGACGTCAATCTCGTGGAGGGCATCGCGGCCGAGGCGGCCCGCGGCCTCCTGCGCGTCCAGATCGCCGACGGCCCCGAGGTCGTGACGCATGGCGGGCCGCCCCTGGCGCCGGGCAAGCGCGTGCGTTTGACCATCCGGCCCGAGCGCCTCGAGCTCGGGACGACAGAGCAGGCTGGCCCCAATGCCTGGCGCGGGCGTATTCGTGAGGTGGTGTTCCATGGAGAGCTCGTGCGTTACGGTGTGGAGGTGCCGTCGGGCGTCGTCCTCAGAGTGACGCGGCCATTCCGCGGGCCGGATACCCTTTTCGCACGAGGCGAGGAGATCTGGCTCACCTCGCGGCCCGAGGACTGGCGGATCTTTGCATGAGACCACGATCCAGCTGGGGTCAGGCTCTGGTGCTGGTGGGGCCCGCCCTTATCCTGCTCGTCACCGTATATCTCTATCCGCTCGCGTGGCTCCTTGTCCTCAGCCTCACGGGCGGCGCAGACGGCGTGGTGGGATTCGGCGCCTATGGCCGGTTCCTGGAGAGCTCGGTATATTTGGGCGTCTTGCTGCGCACGTTCCGTATCAGCCTGGTGGTCACGGCCGTGTGTCTGGTGATGGCGTATCCGGTCAGCTATGTGCTGAGCCGTGCCGGGTCGTTGACCCTGCGGGTCGTCATGGTTTTTGTCCTGCTGCCGCTTTGGACGAGCATCCTGGTGCGAACCTATGCCTGGATGGTCCTCCTCCAGGCCAACGGCCTGCTCAACAATCTCCTCCGCCGGCTGCACGTGATCGACGAACCGCTCAGGCTCATGTACAACGAGGCCGGGGTCGTGATCGGTATGGCGCAGGTGCTTCTGCCTTTTGCCATCCTGCCCGTGTTCGCGTCCCTCCGGAACATCGATCCCCGCTTGCACGCGGCCGCCCGGGTCATGGGGGCAGGACCGTGGCGGCGTTTCCGATCGGTGACGCTGCCCCTCAGCCTGCCGGGTGTGGCGGCGGCGGGCCTGCTCGTCTTCGTCCAGGCCTTGGGCTTCTTCATCATTCCAGCCCTGCTGGGAGGCTCGCGAGTCATCACCCTCGCTATGGTGATCGAGACACAGGTCGTGGATCTACTCGACTGGAGCCTTGCCTCGTCCATGGCCATGGTCTTGCTCGTGGTAACCGTTGTGCTCGTGGTCGGCTTCGATCGGCTGCTCGGTCTCGACAAGGTGTGGGTATGACGGGTGATCGGACGCATCCGCTACTGTGGGCCGTCACCGGCCTCGTCCTTACCTACCTGGCCGTGCCCAGCCTCCTCGTCGTGGTCATGTCGTTCAGCGGGGGACTCTTCCTGGAGTTTCCGCCGCGGACGCTGTCCGTGCGCTGGTACCAGGCGTACTGGTCGAGCGGGTCCTGGAGGGACGCTACCGTGCGGAGCTTCGAGGTGGCGTGTGTGGTCACCATGCTCGCCACCTCGCTGGGGACCCTCGCCTCCATCGCTCTCGTGCGACTCACCGTGCCCGGCCGGAGCGCGCTCCGGGCCCTCATGGTCTCGCCGATCGTGGTGCCGACCATCGTGCTGTCGATTGGCCTCTACAGCGTCTACGCTCGCTGGCGGCTCATCGGCACGGCCGCGGGCCTGGTGCTGGCCCACACCGTGCTCGCCCTGCCGTTCGTCGTGCTCAACGTCACCGCCGTACTGTACAAGCTGGACCGGTCGCTGGAGCGCGCGGCCCGCAGTCTGGGGGCCGGGCCCCTGCGCACGTTCACGCAGGTGATGCTGCCGCTGCTCTGGCCCGGCATCGCCAGCGGAGCGATCTTTGCGTTCCTGATATCGTTCGACGAGATCGTGATCGCCATGTTCGTGTCGGGCTCGAATCCCACCCTCCCCAAGCTGATGTTCGATGGGATTCGGTACGAGCTCAATCCCGTGGTGGCGGCGGTCTCGAGCCAGTTGATCATCGTGACCTCTCTGGCCCTGCTGGGTTCGGCATGGCTGCGTCGACAGACGGATCGGACACGCGGGTAAACGACTCACTCACGCGGAAGCGGCGAGCCGGCGGTGCGCGGCCGCCCGAGGAGGAGGCGGACATGGGCAGCCACGTTTCACGACGGGATTTCCTGAAGACGACGGCGGGATCGCTCGCCACGGCCGGCGTCATGGGGCGCAGCCGGCCGGCCGCGGCCGCGGGCGAGCTGGTCATCGTGGGCTGGGGCGGCGCGCACGAGGAGTCGCTCAAGAAGGCGGTCTACGATCCGTTCACGGCCGCCACGGGTGTCAAGATCAAGCAGGTCAGCGCCACGAACCAGTTGGCTCTGCTCAAGGCCCAAGTCCAGAACAACAATCCGGAGTGGGACATCGTCCAGCCCGGCAGCGCCTGGCTTTGGCGCGGCGCTCAGGACGGGCTTTACGAGAAGCTCGACGCCGGCGTGGTCAACCGGACCGAGATGTACGGGCCGGCCGTGCACTCGCACGGGATAGCCTTTGAGGTCTACGCGGTCGACATCGCCTACAATTCGAAGCGCTTCGCGACCGGGTCACACCCGAAGAACTGGGCCGAGCTGTGGGACCTCAAGCGGTTTCCCGGCCGCCGTACCGGGCCGGGCTGGACGCCGCGCGATAATTTCGAAGCGGCCGTGATGGCGGCGGGCGTGCCCCCAGCCAAGGTGTATCCGATCGACACCAAGCTTGCCTTCGCCAAGCTGGCCGATATCAAGCCGGAGATGACCTGGTGGCAGTCCGGCGCGCAGTTCGCTCAGTTGTTCTCGGATGAGGAAGTCCTCCTCGGCTACGGGTGGGGCGCGCGCGTGGTCGTGCTCGCCCGCGAAGGCAAGCCGCTGGCCGTTGAGGTGAACCAGGCCATCCTCGACCAGACCTTCTATGCGGTCTCCAAGATCTCCAAGAACAAGGACGCGGCCATGAAGTTCATCACCTTCGCCTCACAGACGAAGCCCCAGGCGGAACGGCCGCTCCTCTACCCGCACGGCCCCACCAACCGGGCCGCCTGGGCGCAGCTCGACGCCAAGGCCAGGCGCGACGTGGTGAACTACGACCTGCCGGGAGTGCTCCTGCGCAACCCCGAATGGTGGGTGGAAAACGAAACGCCGCTGCTCGAGCAGTGGAAGAAGTTCCTGGCCACCTAGGTCCGCGGGGAGGACGGGCATGCGATTCGGACTATTCCTGCTGTTCGAGTGGTCGGGCCCCGGGCGCTCTTTCGACGCCATGTACGGCGACCTCCTCGAGGAGATCGCCTACGCCGAAGAGCAGGGGCTGGAGACCGTGTGGCTCGCGGAGCATCACTTCGTGAGCTATAGCGCGTGTCCGCAGCCGCTGATGTTCGCCATCAAGGCGGCCACGCAGACACGGCGGTTGCGGTTCGGCACCGGCGTGCTCGTCCTTCCCTTCTATCACCCGTTGCGGCTGGCCGGCGAGATCGCGGTGGCCGATGTCCTCACCGGCGGGCGGCTGGAGATCGGGGTGGGCCGCGGGGCCTATCCTTACGAGTTCGCGCGCTACAACCTGCCCTTCGAGGAGGGGCGCGAGCGCACCCAGGAATGCCTCGAGGTCATGGTGCGGGCCTGGCGCGAGGACGACGTGGCGCACGCCGGGCGCTTCTTCAACTTCCCGGCCGCCACCGTGCTTCCCCGGCCACTTCAGCGCCCTCACCCCCCGATCTGGATCGCCGCGCTGAACCCGGAGTCCTTCACCTACGCCATCGGCCATGGTCACCGGCTACTCAGCACAGTGTTCCGGGATCCGGTGGACAAGGTGGCCGAGAAAGTCGACCTCTACCGGCGCACGCTGAAAGACGCGGGAAAGACGGAGGCCGACAGCGACCTCGGCCTTCTGCGCATCGCCTATGTGGCGGAGACGGACGGCGCGGCCCGGGAGGCACTCCCGCACGTGACGAAGACGCATCGCACGTGGCACCACCTGCACTTCGGCGGCGAAAGCGTGCGGGGCGGGGTGGTCAGCTCGGACCCCGTCGAGCACGAGCCGTCCCCCGAGGAGGCATGGGAGCGGCTGATCATCGGCAGTCCTGAGCGCTGCATCCGGCAGATCCAGGCTCTGGAGGCGGTAGGTGTCGATCTGCTGCTCCTGAACATGAATTTCGGCAACATGACCCACCCGGAGGCCATGCGCTCGCTACGTCTGTTCGGCCAGGAGGTGTTGCCGGCGTTCAGGTGATCGCGGGGATCACGGTGTTGGGCTCTTCTTCCTTGAGCCAATGAACCGCACCCGGCATCATCGAGCGTAGATAACAGAACGTCTTAGTCAGACCCGGTCGAGGCTCGGGCTCTTGCCTTGGCACAGCGGGTATTCGTAGGTTCTCTGACCGGCAGCCTTCTCGCCTCGCCGAAGACAGCTATTACTGGATCTGGCGGGAGGGCGGGCTGTCACCGAGATCGTGACGCATATCTCGCGACGGGCGGCAATTGGCCGCAACATGGCGCGACAACACGAGTACGCCGTCGAGAGGGCAACTCGTTGGAAAGGATGAGCGACGCAAGGCGCGCGCGAACTGTGGCACCGGATCCGCTCGCGATACGTTCGCCGCCGGGCTCGGTCGCATACGGTAGCATGGCGAGAGAAACCGGGAAGGAGACGGCAATCATGGGCAACGTGACCGTGGTCGACCATCCGCTGGTTCAGCACAAGCTGACCCTGATGCGCCGCGCCGAGACGCCCACCGCGGAGTTCCGGCGGCTCCTGCGCGAGATCAGCCTGCTCCTCGCTTACGAGGTCACGCGCGACCTGCCGATCGAGTTGATCGACATCGAAACTCCGGTGGCGCCCATGCGCGCGCCCGCGCTCGCCGGCAAGAAGCTCTGCATCGTCTCGGTGCTGCGCGCGGGCCACGGCATCCTCGAGGGCATGCTCGACCTCGTGCCGTCGGCACGCGTCGGCCATATCGGGCTCTATCGGGATCCCCAGACGCTCGAGGCCATCGAGTACTACTTCAAGGTGCCGGAGGACATCCCGGAGCGAGACGTGATCGTCGTCGATCCGATGCTCGCCACCGCCAACTCGGCGATCGCTGCGGTGCGCCGCCTCAAGGCGCGCGGAGCCCGGAGCCTCAAGTATGTCTGCCTGGTCGCCGCGCCCGAAGGCATCGCGGCCTTCAAGGCCGCGCATGCCGACGTGCCGATCTTCACCGCCGCCATCGACGACAAGCTCAACGACCACGGCTATATCGTGCCCGGCCTCGGGGACGCCGGTGACCGCCTGTTCGGCACGAAGTAGCGACCTTCGTCAGGTCCGCGGGTCTCGGCGGAAAAGGCCAAGAGCTCTCGCGCCGGGTCACTGAGTCCCAAACGGGCGAGCCGGCCCCGAGCCCAAGCGACGAGCAGGGCCGCACCCGTTGCCACATTCGTAGGCAGGGTCAACTCGGCCGACCCCGGGACCGTGCGGCCTCGGTTCTTCTCCTGGTCTCAGGTGTGGCCGGACTGACGCTCTGGGAAAAGCGGCGGCGCGCCAGATAAGCGCCGCGCCAGATTGGAAAGTACAGGCGGGGCGGTCGACGCGACCGTCCCGCCTTTCTTGCCTGCGAGATGGATGCGATCACGGCAACGGAGAAGATTCTTCTCCAGGAGTAGATTGTCTGATCTCCCCGTGCGTGTGCGACAGGCGGCTAAACAGCAAGCGAGGTGCCAGCGGGACAACCTCTGATTGCCGCGCGAGCCACTCCGCGCGGGATCACCAGAAATCTGCTGACCTGTGAGAAGATCGCGCTGCTCGGTCTTCTCATCGCAGCCGGGGGCACGGCCATCGCGCCCTTTATCTACACCATCTTCTGAGCGCTCCGGAGCCACGAGCCATGGCGGGTCAGAACGGTGATGCCGAGCGCTGCCGATCGCTCGAGACCCTTGCGGTTCTCGCCGCCGCCCGCATCATCGGCGGACTGGTCTTTGGGTCGCGGCCTTCGCTTCGAGCCGCGAGATATCGGGCGGCTCTGGTAACCGTTCACGGCTGCTACTTCGTCGCGGACGGCGCCGCTACTTCTTCCCCGTGAAAAACTCCTTGACGTTCTCGCCGCTGAACTTGGCACCTTCCACGACGGTATGGCCGATGCCCGCAAACATCTCCCTGAACCCGAGACCGACCTGACCTTGCCCGATTTGCTTGGCACCACGCTCGACCCGTTTGGTCGCCTGGTCCACCTTGGTCTTGTCGGCCGCCCCCGCCGTCCCGCACGAGAGAGTCAGGGCCGCGAGGAATCCTGGAGCAATCCACACCCAGCGAAGTCTCCGTGTCATGACGCACCTCCGTCAGAGCGTTTGCCCAACAAATCCATGCTACCACCGCCTCGTCCCCCCAGCCGATGCCGCACCGAGTCTCGAGCTTCTGTTCCGACATCCCCGACACCGCGCCAAATCGAGCGCGACGCGATCCCGAATTGGCGGAGTACAAACGGCGGCCCAGCCCCGATACTGTACGTTGCGCATCATGCCTGAGCACACTGTCGACATCGGGGCCGAGTGAAGCACGCGTCGCGTGACGCGCCGGAATCCGCCTACGCATGGACCCGGCTCTTTGCCGCGCTGTCGCTGGCCACCATCGGTGGCGTCGGCATGTGGTCTGTCATCGTGGCCCTGCCGGCGGTCCAGACGGAGTTCGGGGTCGCGCGCTCCGCCGCGTCGCTGCCCTACACCATGACGATGATCTGCTTCGGCTTCGGCGGAATCCTCATGGGACGCCTTTCCGATCGCTTCGGCATCGTCGCGCCGGTGGCGGGCGGGGCCATCTTTCTGGGGCTCGGCTATGGCGTGGCCAGCCAGGCGACGAGCCTCTGGCAGTTCATCCTGGCCCAGGGAGTGCTGGTGGGCGTCGCCAGCTCGGCGACGTTCGCGCCGATTATCGCCGACACTTCGCTCTGGTTCACCCGTCATCGCGGCATGGCCGTGGCCATCATCACGAGCGGTAGCTATCTCGCAGGAACGGTCTGGCCGCCCGTCGTCCAGCACTTCATACAGAGCGAGGGCTGGCGCCGGACATACCTGGGTATCGCCGTCTTCTGCGTGGCGACCATGTTGCCGCTCGCCTTCGCCCTCCGGCGGCGTTCGCCGCTGACCGAGCCCCCTTCGGCGGCTCCGCATGTCGTGTCGCGGTCGCCGCGACCCCTGGGGATGTCGCCGACCGCGCTGCAGTCACTGCTGGTCATCGCCGGCCTGAGCTGCTGCGTCGCGATGGCGATGCCGCAAGTCCACATCGTCGCGTACTGCGGTGATCTGGGCCATGGCGCGGCGCGGGGCGCGCAGATGCTGTCGCTGATGCTGGGCTTCGGCGTGGTGAGCCGCCTCGCGTCGGGCTGGATCTGCGACCGGATCGGGGGCGGCGCACGCTGCTCCTGGGTTCAAGCCTGCAAGCCTTGGCGTTGGTTCTCTTCTTGCCCTTCAAAGGCCTCGCCTCGCTGTACGTCCTGTCGGCGCTGTTTGGCCTGTTCCAAGGTGGGATCGTGCCCGCGTACGCGGTCATTATCCGGGAGTTCTTCCCTCCCGAAGAGGCGGGAGTGCGCGTGGGCACCGTGCTGATGGCCACCGTATTCGGTATGGCGATCGGCGGCTGGATGTCCGGCGTGATCTTTGACCTGACCGGCTCCTACCAGACCGCGTTCCTCAACGGCATCCTGTGGAATCTGCTGAATCTCGGCATCGCCATCGGGCTGCTGCGGCAACCGGGGAGATCGCTCGAGCAAGCCTAGCCGCTCTCGATCCGGCGTTCAGGCGCGAACTCACGGAAGGCCGTTCGCCACCGGGCAAAGTTTACAACACGATCGGAAAGAGTAACTGGCCACCCTCTCGGCCGCGGCTGTATGGCCGGCGAATTTCTCCGGAATCCCTCGGCCCCGCCCGGGCACGACGTATGCAACCTTGAATTCCTCAGGAGGTAGCTGTCATGAACTCGACCGGCAGAGTCGTTCCTGGATACGGCATAGCGTCGGCATCGATGATGTACGGTACGGGCAGCTTCTCGGCGCAGATTTCTCCCAGCCCGACGATGTCACCGGCCGTGCCGCCAGAGTCCATGCCGAATGTAGCGGACGGACTCGTGGGGCTCTTCGTTGCCGCTGCACTGATCGTCCTGCTCGCGGCCATGATCCTGGTGGCCAAGATGTACGATCTCAGCCGGAGGCGGGAGGGGCAGGCCGTTTCCCTCGAGGCGAGGATCTCGAATTCCCTCCGTGCCGATCCGCTGCTCTCTTCCCTCCCGGTCGTCCCAACGGTGAAGATCCCCCTGTGGCGGGGCTCGCCCGTCGTCATCGCGATGACGGGCTCGGTCCCGCGATCACAACTCCGGCACGCCGCGCTGGAGCTGGCCCTGCGCGAAGCGGAGAGGCGCGCGAGGACCTATCTCCTCGAGGACCGGATCCTGGTCGATCCTGCGATGGCGAGACGCGCTGCATAGGCGAGCGGGCCGCCGATCGGCCGCACCGCGGGCATTCCCGAAGCGAAGCGGGCGTACACGAGGCGGGCGCCCCGCCCAGGACGGCGGCGGGGCACCCGTTCTGAGCGAGGCTCAGACACCCAGGTATTGGCGGCGCAACGACTCGAGCAAAGCCTGGACCGGCCAGGCTTGGGCGACGAGCGGATGGACATACAGAGGGGCCACTGGGACCGGACCCGCCTCCTGCGGAGAGAACCCGGGCATGCCGAAGATCGGGGCGACGGTGGCTGCCATCGGGTCCGTGACCCCGCCCATCGTGCGAAACGCGATGCCCGGCGAGGCTGCGGTCGGAGGCGCAGTAGTCTGACCGTTGCCGTGGGAGACGGTCGTCGCCCCTCCCGGCTGCGGCTCCGGCTGGAGGAGCTGTTCGAGCCCGTGGAGCCGGGGAAGGCCCGCGCCAACACGCTCCGCGCCGAAGCCGTAGGGGACGCAAAGGGATCGGATCATACTGAAGAGCGCAGCCACCCGCTGCTGGCTCCTGTTCCGTAGCGGGCCCTGAAAGAGCGGGTGATGGGCGAGCAGGAGCGCGGCGAGGCCGGTCACATGGGGCGCCGCCGTGGAAGTCCCCGACTGCGACTCGAAGCCACCCGGGACCGTTGAGACGATAGCCACTCCGGGTGCACACACCGCTACTTCGGGGCCGAAGGCGCTGAAGGCCGGTGAGAAGATCCCGTCACCGGCGACGAGGTTCGGCAGCACCGTCGTGGCATCCCACGTCGCCTCCGGAAACTCGTTGAGGCGCCCCACCGCTCCGATGGCCAGCGTGTACCGCGACGAGGCCGGATATTGCACCCGGCCGCCCGAGTTGCCCGCCGCCACGACGCAGGCGATCCCGTGGAGCGCGGCCTCTTCGAGCTTTTGTTCGATCGCCTCCGACGGCTGTGGACTGCCGAGGCTCAGATTCACGATGTCGATATCGAGATCGACGCAGTAGTCGAGGGCCTCGAGCAGGTTGCTGAACTGCCCACCCGGGGAGACTTTGATGACGTGGATCTCGGCATCCGGTGCGAAGCCGCGCAGCATCTTTCCCGATTCGTCGCGGGCGGCGATGACGCCGGCCGCGTGCGTCCCGTGACCGATGACGTCCAGCGTCCAGGCCTGGGGGTCCGCGCTGTTGGTGAGATCGAGGCCGAGGCGGATGTGGTGGAGCAACGGGTGGCTTGTGTCCGCTCCCGAGTCCACGATGGCGATCCTGAGCCCTCTGCAGGTGAGCGTCTCCGGAATGCGATGGAGTCCCATCTGGAGCTGGCCCCAGCCATAGCGGAAGTGCTCCGGGAAGCCGGCGATGGTCTCCTCGATGGCGCGGAGGTGAATGACGTTCATGTCGCCATCGACCAGCTCCGGCTCGGTGAGAAACTGGTCCCAGTAGCTGTTCGGCGCGCTCACGAACAGCGAGCGCGCGCGTCGGCCCGGCAATGTAGTGAGGGGGAGCGTCACTTCGCCTCGCTTGTCCGTGCGGCCCTCTTGCGGAAATCCCTCGCCGGCCAGGCTCACGCCGACGCTGGCCAGCGGTTTGTCACCCTCGCCGATCACACGGAAGCGGATCTGACGGTTTTCGAAGGCGCCCCCGAAGCTCCAGGAGGCGAGACGGGTCGGTGCAGGCCGGGAGAGGCCGGCCGGCGTGCCATATTCGAGCGCTCCGTCCTCCTCCATGACAAGCTGGGGAGGCACCATGTGCCGGATGAGCTCCGTGCGATTGGGGTCGATGCGGACGACGTACGTCTCGGTGGCCTCGTCGGGGGCTATTGACAGCGCGGAGAACGGCCGCCGTGGCCGCAGCACGCGCACGACCTCCAAGCCAGGGAGCTGCCCCAGCGTAGCGCGCACCGCTCCCGCCGACATGGGCCGGAATCCGGCGCCCAGTGCCCGGCTTCCGCGACGAGGCGTGATAATGAACTGTCGCTTTCCCTGATCCAGATTTCGCATAGGCGGCGGCGCGCCGCCTGGGGACTTGCTTTCCTCGCCCATTGGCTTCCTCCTGTGAGCAACAGTGTGTCTTCGCGGCGCGCCCCGCATCGTTGGTCAGCCTTCGAGGCTTGTCGTGAAGACGATGCACAGCTCGCGCGCGAGGGTGGACGGCGAAAGAAAGCCGTCCACCCCGCCACGCACGTTCGGCGTCCGTCCCGCCAGCTCAGGCCGCGCAGGCCATGGGCCATGTCACCTGCTGGTATGGCTGGAAGCTACGTCCCAGCGCCCCTAGGAGCTGACTCGCAATCTGCGGCTGCCAGGCAGAAATCTCTCCCAGAGACTGCCCCCCCAGATTGGGAAACACTGCCTGTGGCCCAAAGCCGGAGGTGTGAGGCCGGCCGAGCCATCCACCGATGGTTCCGATCGGCAGCCCGAACTGGCCTGGCTGAGTACCGCCGAGGCCCGGGTAGCCGCCGAACTGAGGAAACAGTGCCTGTGTCGGGAAGGCGCCGGGCTGTGGATAGCCCGACCAGCCACCGGTCGTCTGCCCGATGGGCTGGGCATACTGGCCCGGGAGACCGGTGAAAGCGGCGTATGGCGCGAAGGCC
>Ga0137372_10000560_pt1 | contig 34875 bp, 31 predicted proteins | sample SagtaG_6_FD_104911 | JGI IMG/M metagenome (GOLD analysis project Ga0137372, IMG submission 104911) | Vadose zone soil microbial communities from Sagehorn Ranch, Mendocino, California, USA - Sage1_R_60_16 metaG | ecosystem: Environmental > Terrestrial > Soil > Vadose zone | place: USA...
CGTCTACCGGGAGGGCGAAGGGACCAGCGATCGCGCGCTCTTCGTCATCGACGGAACGGGCAGGATCCGCTGGAGCTACGTCTCGCCGATCGACGTCAACCCGGGCGCCGACGGGATCCTCGAAGCGCTTGAAAAGCTCGACGCCGGAGAGAAGAAGCCGTGAGTGTCCTGACGCTCCCCGTTTCTCGCGACGACCACAGCGCCGGACCCGAAGACGCGCCGGTGACGCTCGTCGAATTCGGCGATTACGAGTGTCCGCACTGCGGAGCGGCGCATCCCGTAGTCCAGGAGATCCAGAGAATCCTGGGTCCCAGCCTGCGATTCATTTTCCGCAACTTCCCGCTGCGCCAGGTTCATCCGCACGCGGAGCGCGCCGCGCAAGCGGCGGAGGCCGCTGGAGCCCAGGACGAGTTCTGGGGCATGCACGACCTGCTCTTCGAGAATCAGGACGCGCTGGAGGACGCCGAGCTGCTCCGTTACGCGGCTGCGCTGAACCTCGACGTGGAGCGTTTCGCGACGGAGCTTGCCGCCGGCCTCTACGCGGACCGCGTCCGCCGGGACTTCCGATCCGGAGTCAAGAGCGGTGTCAACGGGACGCCCACTTTCTTCATCAACGAAGTCCGTCACGACGCGCCGTGGGACCTGCCGACTCTGCTCGCCGCGGTCAAGGCCGCTGCGGTCGCCGAGCCGGGAGCAGGACGGCGGCCCTCTCGAAAACGGCAGGTGGAGACCTGACCCCCAATGTGGCAAGTGGAGACCTGACCCTCAATGTGGCAAGTGGAGACCTGACCCTCAATGTGGCAAGTGGAGACCTGACCCTCTTACGCTCTGGAGCACCTCAAAAACTCTAATGTCGGTCAGCACGGTCGACTAAGGTCGGTATTGACTTGACTTCCACCTCGTGAAAGAAAGGGTCCCCCCCGACGGGAACGAGAAAGCGGGATCCCATGGTAAGGCTCCCACACCGCGGGTTCGAGGGACTCCGTGTCGCGACATCAGCCCTGTCTGTTCACGGCCGATGCGGAGGGAAACGAGTACCCGCTAGTTGCGGCTCTTTCTCCCGCTCCCCCGCCACGGTTATGTCGTCTCGGCTCCGGCGCCAGTTCCGTCTTCGGGCGAGCGACTCTCCATGAATACGACTAAAGAAAGGAGGTCAATTCCCATGAGAGTCTCGAAACAGGTTGCCGCAATGCTCCTTTGCGCATTCTTCTCGGGCGCTGGCCCACCGTCTGCCCAAGCCCTGGATCAGCACGCGAGCGGGGGCGGAACCTACTTTGTAGAGCCAGGCATCCGCAGCGAGTTCCAGTTCACCGAGAGTCACGTGCAGTGCAAGATCGGTCACGCGGTGCTGGCGGACGGCACGACATTCCAGATGTACATGGCAAGCAAGACGATTGACTCGGTCACGATCGACAGCGCGGCGAAAACCGTCGTCATTACGGGGACGATGGTGTCCATCGTCCGGCTGGGGTTCACCGACGGTGGATCTGCCACGTTAAAGGAAAGCGTCCCGTTCGTTGCTTTTGGGCAAGACGGAGGCAATCCGCCCGGAGGCGCAGATTTCTTCTCGTTGACGGTACTTTTCGCCGACACCCCGGATCTCGATCAGTTCGATCTCTTCGGCAGTCCGGCCACGTTCGCAGGCACTCTCGCGACAGGCGATGTTGAGGTGCACTGAAGTTCGGTTGAAAGCGCGTTTACGGTCCGAGAGGCAACTCTCGGTTCGAAGAAGGAGGAGGAACATGAGAATCAGCAGAGGATGGGTTTCGGTAATCACAGTTCTGTTTTCGATGGCCACGGGCTCCATCGCATTGGGCCAGGCCGATCACGTGCGGTGGGACATCATCAGCCTTGCCTTTACCACGCCCCCGACGGCCAGCGCGGGTGGAATAGCATTCGCGTCCGCTGACGCGACCCACACGATCAGATTGACCGGCAGCGGAACCTTCGTCGCGCCCGCAAGCGGTGGGACATCCGGCGCTGCCACCGGTGGTGGCACTTGGGAAACCTTCGTGAGCGGCGTTTCGACCGGTAGCGGCACATATTCCGTGGCCAGTCTTTCCAGTTGGCAATTCGCAAATTTCCAGCTTCCCGTACTGAATGATTTGATCGGCACCGGGGGCGCTAACGGCAACGCGATTCTGAGAATCGAGTATTCCGACGGGAGCGAAGGCGTCCTGGGCGTCGGCTGCCACGGTCCTGGAGCGCCTGCTGGCATTCAGGAGGGAGTGATTGCAACCAAAGACTTCCTGACCTACTGGACCGCCCAACCACCTGCTCCGGGCGTAGATGCCAACCGCACGAGCTTCCACATTCGGTAGCTCTATTCCTTGCACACCGCCTCCGCACAGGAGCCGCCCGTCGGACGGCTCCTGTCGAGCGGGGACGGGGGCCGGTTGCTTCCCGGCACGCGGTGGCCCGAACGAGGCGGGGCACTGATATCGGGAGTTGAGGCTCTCGTCGAGTCGAATCGACGACTATTCTTCAAGCGGTGTTAGTCAAAGGAAACCACTGATGAGAAGACTGTTTCCGACAAGCAGCCTCCTGTTTCTCGGCTGCCTCGGACTGTGTAGTGCGAACTCGCAGATCTTTGCCGCGGACACTCTCGTCGTTCAGTGGAACGACGTTCTGCTTCAATCGGTCCGTCTGAGCAAACTCGGCCCACCGATGGTGGCGCGCGCGATCGGAATCGTCCACACGTGCGGCTTCGACGCCTGGGCTGCCTATGACGACGTTGCCGTCGGCACCCGTCTCGGCGGGTCCTTGCGCCGACCCACCGCGGAGCGGACCCTTGCAAACAAGGAGAAGGCATTCAGCTTCGCCGAATACCGCTGCCTGCTCGATCTCTTCCCGCACCAGACGGATTACATCCGATCGCAGATGACTCTTCTGGGCTTTGACCCCGACGATGCCTCGACCGACGCCACGACGCCGCAGGGAATCGGCAACGTCGCCGCCCACGCCGTCACGGACTTCCGCCATCACGACGGCGCCAACCAGCTCGGAGACCTGCATCCGGGCGCCTATTCGGACTACACGGGCTACCAGCCGGTCAACGATCCCGATCACATCAATGACCCGAACCGCTGGCAGCCGATCCGTTTCTCCGACGGAGCGGGGGGATTCGTCACGCCCGGATACATCGGTCCGCACTGGGGCAACGTAATTCCTTTCGCGCTGACCCCGCAGTCGCACTTCCGGCCCGGTCCTCCGGAGCGCTGGCCGCATGGCGGATACGTCGCTCAGGCGGAGCACGTCCTCCAGCTGAACGCGCATCTCGACGACCGGCAAAAGATGATCGCGGAGTACTGGGCGGATGGACCGCATTCCGAGCTTCCGCCGGGGCACTGGACGCTGTTTGCCGAGTTCGTGTCGAGGCGCGACCAGCACACGTTCGACCAGGACGTCCAGCTCTTTTTCGAGGTGGGCAACGCCGTCTTCGACGCCGGGATCGCCGTCTGGGAATGCAAGCGGTTCTACGATTCCGAGCGGCCCATCACGGCGATCCGCTTTTTGAAGGCGGGCAAAAAGATCCTCGCGACCGTACCCTTCCAGGGCAAGCAGGTGATCAACGGCGAGGACTGGCTCCCGTATCAACCTTCCACGTTCATCACTCCCCCCTTTCCGGAGTACCTTTCCGGTCACAGCGCGTTCAGCGCCGCGGGCGCGGAAATCCTGAAGCGCTTCACCGGCAGCGACGACTTCGGCGCCTCCGTGACGCTGCCGGCCGGCTCCTCGCGCGTCGAGCCCGGTCTGACGCCGCAGGCCGACGTCACGCTTTCCTGGGCGAGCTTTTCCGAGGCCGCCGACCAGGCCGGTATTTCTCGCCGCTACGGCGGCATCCACTTCGAGGAAGGGGATCTGCTCGCGCGATTGCTCGGACGCGAGGTCGGCGGCGTCGTTTGGGACAAGGCACAGAGCTACATCCTCGGAACCGCGCCCTGAAAGTAAGTTCCGCAAGCTCGGTTCCGCCGCATGACCCGAATGGTGGCGTCGCCGGACGAGGAGGCTCTCATGATCCGACGCGCGTTGTTTGCCGTCACCGCGCTCCTGGCGACACTGCCCGGAGTTTCGCGAGCGAAGTCTCCGACCTCCGGGCCCGGCTATCACCTCGTCAAGAAGCTCGCGATCGGGGGAGAGGGCGGCTGGGACTACCTGACCGTCGACGGCGCCGCGAGGCGGCTCTACGTATCGCGCTCGACGCGCGTCCAGGTCTTCGACGCGGACAGCGGAGCGCCGGTCGGGGAGATCCCGAACACCGCCGGAGTGCACGGCGTGGCTCTCGTGCGGGAGCTCGATCGCGGGTTCACGAGCAACGGCCGCGCCTCGACGGTCACCGTCTTCGAGCTGAAGAGCCTGAAGACGCTTTCCGAGATCAAGACGACCGGCGAGAACCCGGACGCGATCCTCTACGACGCGGCGTCGCGACGCGTGTTCACTTTCAACGGCCGGGGCGGCAACGCGACCGCGATCGACGCCGCCACGGGCGCCGTCGCAGGCACGGTCTCTCTCGATGGCAAGCCCGAGTTCGCGGTCGCCGACGGCAAGGGGCGGATTTTCGTCAACATCGAGGACAAGAGCGTCATCGACGTGATCGACTCGCAGAAGCTCTCCGTCGAGAAGCACTGGCCACTGGCGCCGTGCGAGGAGCCCTCCGGCATGGCGTTCGACGAAAAGAACCGGCGTCTCTTCGTCGGCTGCAGCAACAAGATGATGGCGGTCGTCGACTCCGGGAGCGGGCGCGTCGTCACGACGGTCCCGATCGGCGAACACGTCGACGCCAATGCCTTCGATCCCGCCGCGGCCCTGGCGTTCGCTTCGTGCGGCGACGGCACGCTCACGGTCGCGCACGAGGACTCGCCCGACAAGTTCACGGTCGTGCAGAACGTCGAGACGCAAAGGAGCGCGCGCACGATGGCGCTCGATCCGAAGACGCACAACGTCTTTCTCGCCGCGGCGCAGTTCGGCCCGCCTCCGTCCCCGACGCCCGATCAGCCTCGCCCGCGGCCGGTCATGGTCCCCGGCTCTTTCGTGTTGCTCATCTTCGGAAAATAGGCGGTTCCGCGGACGACTCGTCGCTTCGCTCCTCGGAATGACGGACAAGCGAAGCTCGTGAACGCGCGATGAACATGGCCGCCCGCGCACGGATCGAAGATGGCACGGCGCTTGCGAACTCTTCCCTAAGATAGGAGGTTCCATGTTCAAACGAATACTGAGATCAATTTCCCTGGCAGCACTTGCCGCGGCCGTGTCGGCGCCGCTTCTGGCGCAGCTGCCTCCACCGCCGCCCATACCGCCGCTGCCGGGCAGCCTCGAAATCCGGATCGGCCGTCAGGCCCCTCCGCGGCCCCGCTACGAACGCAGAATGGTGCGCCCGAGCCGGGACGCCGTCTGGATCCGCGGGTTCTGGGACTGGCAGGGCGACAACTGGGTCTGGATCCCGGGGCGCTGGACCGTTCCGGAAGAGCGGCGCGCTCACTGGATTGGTCCGCGCTACGTTCGCGAATACGGCGGCTACCGCTATGTCCCGGGCCACTGGTCGAGTCAGCGCGTCGTCGAGGGCGAGGACTACCGGCGCTGGAGAGAAGAGCACCGGCGCGAGAGACCGTAACGAAACGTCTCGGGGTTCGGCCTCTCTTTAGTGGAGGCCGGACCCTTCTGCTTCCTTCTTGAGCGCGTTCCAGTCGGCGAGTCGTTTCTCGAGCGCCTTCCGGAGCTCTTCGGAGTCCGTGACCTCCTGGGCGGTGGGCGCGGAGTCGCCGCTCTCGATCGCGAGAAGCAGGCCGGAAAGCCTGGCGCTCAACCGCGCGAGTGAATCTTCGATCCCGGATCCCGGCCGCGGCGCCACCGTGACTTCGAACGCCGCAGCTTTCGCATCCAGGGCCGCCATCGTCTTGTCCGACGCTTCGCTCCCGGCGCTCTTCCGGGCCGTGTCGAGCCGCTTGCGCAGAGCGCGGATCTCCGCGAGCGCGCCCGCCGCCCGGTTCATTTCCTCCGCCGTCCGGGCGGCGAGCTCGTACTGGCGGGAGAGGTCGCCCGCGGACGCCGTCACTCGGGGGTCCTGCCGGACCGAAAGCGGCTGCGTGAGACTTTGTCCGCCGGCGCTCAAACGCACGGTGTAGATCCCGGGAGAGACGAGAACGCCCTCCGGTTCCGCGGGCGTGTCCTCACCGTAAATGGCAGCGATCGAGTACTCGTACTGCTCCGCCTTCGGACGGGGCCCCCGCAGATCCCAGACGAAACGGTGATGCCCGACCGCGCTCGAAAGGGGAGCAGGCGGCTTCAACCACTCTTCCGCGAAGTAACGTCGCGCGGGAACCTTCTCCGGCTCGTCCGAGCTCGAATATCTGCGGACCGACCGTCCCGCCGAATCGAGGATCTCGAGAACCACCGGACCGGAGACGCCGCGAGAGAGGACGTAGTCGATGACCGCACCGGCCGGGGGGTTCCGACCTATCGGGGTCTCCGGGGGCAATGGCGTGTCGTGGTTCACGTTGCGGCGGACGCGGACCGCCGTCGCCGGCGCGAACAGGTGAGCCGCCGCGCCGGTGACGCCCGGCGTCAGCTGGCGCAGCGGCGTGACGTCGTCCAGAATCCAGAGAGCCCGACCGTTCGTTGCGGCGACCAGGTCGTTGCCGTGGACCTGGAGGTCTTCGACCCACGCGGTCGGAAGGGTCCCGTTCCCCTGCAGCGATTGCCAGTGACCGCCGTCGTCGAATGAGATGAACGCGCCTTTGAGCGTCCCGGCGTAGAGCAGGCCCTTGCGGACCGGATCGGTTCGTACGACGGTCGTGTATTCGCCGGGCGGCAGGCCCGCGGCGATCGCGGTCCATGTCTTCCCGGAGTCGCGCGTTCGGAGGAGGTGGGGGGCAAAGTCGTCCAGGCGATGGGTGTCCACTGCGGCGTAGACGACGCCCCGCTCGAGGGGCGAGACGTCGAGCGTCGCGACCTTGCTCCAGGGGGGAAGTCCTTTCGGCGTGACGTCGTGCCACGTCTTCCCGCCGTCCTTCGTCATCTGGATCAAGCCGCTGTCGGTCCCGATCCAGATCTCATTGTCGTCGAGCGGGGAAAGAGCGATCGTGTAGATCACTCCGAAACCGCACGGGCGCGCATTGGCGAGCGTGATGTCGCCGTCGCACCCGGGCGTTCCCGGCACCGCGCCGGTCAGGTCCGGGCTCGCCTCGGTCCAGCTCTGGCCGCGATCGATCGATCGGAAGAGGACCTGCGAAGCGAAGTACAGCGCGTACGGCTTCTTCTTCGAAACGGCCACTGGAGTGATCCAGGTGTATCGATACTTCACCTCGGTCGGGCGCCGCGCGTAAGTCGTCTCGACGACCGGCGAGATCTGGGTGCCCTGTCCGGTCCGGTTGTCGAAGCGGATCAAGCTTCCACCCAGTCCGCTGCCGTAGACGATCTCGGGATCCGCGGGGTCCGGCACGTCCCAGCCGCGTTCGTCCGCCCCGACGGCGTGCCATTCGCGGAACGTCAGCCCGCCGTAGTCTCCGCGGCTCGCCGTGCCCGCCGTCCCGCTGTCCTGCTGACCGCTGTAGACCCAATACGGAAAACGGTCGTCGGTTTCGACGTGGTAGAACTGGCCGGTCGGCTGGTTGTACCAGTCGCTCCACGTCTTCCCGCCGTCGACCGTCACGACTGTGCCCTGGTCGCTCGCGGTGACCATGTGGTCCGGACGCTTCGGGTTGATCCAGAGGAAGTGGTAGTCGTCTCCGCCCGGCGCGCCCTTGACGATGCGAAACGTCTTTCCCCCGTCGTCGGAGCGGCGGATCGACTGCCCCATGATGTAAACGACGTCTGCATTCTTCGGGTCCGCCGTCACGCGGCCGAAGTAGTAGGTCGCGAGACTCGCGTCGGAATTCACGTAGCTCCAGCTCGCGCCGCCGTCGTCGGATCGGTAGAAGCCCGCACGAGGCGGCGTCGGGGCCGTTCCCGGCGCCGGGGGAGGCGCCGGCGCATCGATGAGCGCGTACACGCGTCCGCCCGGGGCGACGGCGAGACCGGCGCGGCCGATGTCTCCCGCCGGCCAGCCGCCGCCGGAAAGGCGCTTCCACGTGCGACCGCCGTCGGCCGAGCGGTAGACGGCGCTGCCCGGTCCGACGTTTGGCTTGAAGTACGACAGCCACGGATAGTTGCGAAACTGCCAGGCCGCCGCGTAGACAATCTCGGGATGCTCTCGATCCGCCGCCAGGTCGACGACGCCCGTGTTCTCGTCGATCGAGAGCGTCGGAGTCCAGGTCTTCCCGCCGTCCGTCGTGCGGAAGACGCCTCGTTCCCGGTTGGCGCCGAAGATGTGGCCGAGCGCGGCCACCAGGACGACGTTCGGATCGCGGAGGTCGACGAGGATGCGGCCGATATGCCGGGTCGCCGAAAGACCGCGGTGCGTCCATGTCCTGCCGCCGTCGTCCGAGCGGAAGACGCCGTCGCCGGAAACGACGTCGTAGCGCGGCTCCGGCTGCCCCGTGCCCGCATAGATCACCTTCGGGTCGGAGGGCGCGATCGCGATGGCGCCGATGGAAGCCGCGGATTCGCGGTCGAAAATCGGCGTCCACGTGCGCCCGGCGTTCTCCGTTTTCCAGATGCCGCCCCCCGCCGCGCCGAAATAGAAGGTGTCGGGCTCTTCGGGAACCCCCTCGGCGCAGGTCCCCCACCCGGCTCGGAACGGTCCGATGTTGCGCCACCGAATCTGCGAAAAGAGGGATGGGTCGAACGGCTGCGCAAAGATCGGGGAGACGAGGAGGGGGCAGAGGAGGAGGAGCGCGCGCGCCAGTCGCGACATCGGCAGGAACGCTAACGGTCGAGCCGGAGAAGCTGGACTTTGCCCGCGCCCATCTCCGGGATCGCGGCGAGCTTCCTCGCGGGGTCGTAACCCAGGTCCGCGCTGTTCTTGAAACCGTCCTTCAGGACCGTCACCTCGCCCGACTTCGAGATCCGGAGCAACTTGCCCGCCATCCAGTCGGTGACGAGGTAGTCCGCGCCGTCCGTCTCGAGGCCGTCCAGATTTCCCACGGGCTGGCCGTCTCCGATAGCCGTGATTTCCCTGGTCTCGAGGTCGACCTGCAGGAGATGGCCGGGCGTCTTCGTGCCGAAGGTGGCGGGGTCGGTGATGATTCCCCACGCGGCCACGACCAGCCGGTTTCCCTCGACGAGCAGACCGTTCGGGCCTTCGAGCTTCTCGGTCTTTGCGAAAACTTCGCAGACGCGGTCGTCGCGGCAGCGGTAGATCGCGTTCGTCATCGTGTCGGAGACGTAGACCTCCCCGCGCGGTCCAATCGCCACGTCGTTCAAAAAGGTCGCTCCGGGTGCTTTCACGCGCGCCTTCACCTTCGCGCGCGTCGTGTCGACGACCACGAGCTCGTCGATGTCGGCCACGTAGAGCGTGCGCCCGTTGATCCGGATTCCCTTCGGCGCGTTCAAACCGTCGACCCATCGCGCCTTCGTCACCTTGCCGTTGGCGTCGAGACGGCTGATCCAGCCTTTGCCGTCCTTCTCCGTGGAGTTGCCGGCGATGTTGGAGACGAACCAGCTCCGGGAGGGGGCGTGCCAGTACGCGCTCTCCGGCTGCTGGAAGCCCGCTACCGTCGTGACCATGGAGACTGCCAAGAGGAGCGGTGACAACATTCGACATCCTCCTGCCGGGGTCGGCGCTGAGCATACTTCTTCGCCGGATCGACCGCCGCGACGGGCAGCCGGGTGAGATTGTTCGCGCGCCGGAATGGCGCGAGTCTTGCGGCATTCTCGGAACAAGGAGCAGACGATGAAGAAACTCTGGATGACGACGCTGTTTTTCGCCGCGCTCGCGGCGGGTTTTTCGGCGCAGCCGGCGCAGGCCCAGATCCAGGTCAACATCTCGATCGGCGGGTTCTACGACGAGCTGGAACCCTACGGCCGGTGGGTCGACTGCAGCTACGGTGACTGCTGGGTCCCCGAACGGGTCTCCCGCGATTGGCAGCCGTACTCGAACGGCGAATGGGTCTACACCGAATACGGATGGACCTGGGTGTCCTACGACCCGTGGGGAGACGACCCGTATCACTACGGGACGTGGGTCTACACCGATCGCTACGGCTGGGTCTGGATACCCGGAACCGTCTGGGCCCCGGCGTGGGTCACCTGGACCTACAACGACAACTACGTCGGCTGGGCGCCGCTGCCGCCGAGCATCGTCTTCGGGTCTTCGGGATATTCCGGCCGCGCGATCCGGATGAGGCCGACGCAGTACGTCTTCGTGCCCACGAACCGTTTCGTCGGCACGAATGTCGCCTCGGTGCGGATTGCACCGCAACGGAGCGCGACGATCTTCAGCCAGACGACGCCGGTCACCCGATTCGGCGTGTCGGGCGGCATCGTCCGCAACATGGCCATTCCGGTGGAGACGATCCAGCGGGCGACGCGCACGCCCATCCAGACGCGCAGCATCCGCGACGCGAAAACCGCGCCGCGCCCCGTGACGGAGTGGATGCGCGGCGACCGGCGGCAAGTGTCGATCGTCGCCCCCGCCCGCGACGTGAGGCAGGCCATCGCATCCCGGCCGCAGGGCGGCCGCCGGACGGGAGGATTCCAGGGATCGACCGGCGGCAACGAGCGTCGCCACGTGAACCGACAGCGGCCGCAGGGCGGCCGCGTCTATCAGCCGCCGGCGGCGGTTCCGACCGCGCCGGCACAGCCGGCGCGGGAGTCTTACCGGGGACGGCCGGAGACGTCGAACGCCCCGGGCAACCGAGGCCGCGGCCGGGGCCACCGTCCGCAGGGCACCGGGCCGCAAGCCGTTCCTCAGGCTGCAGCGCCGCAGGAAGCGCCACCGCCCGCGGTCCAGGCCAACCCGGCCGATCAGCGGGGCCGGGGACGCGGGCGTCCGCAAGCCGGCGCTCCGCAGCAGGCACCGCCGCCGCCCGCCGTCGAGAAGAACCCCGGCGGCCAGGTTCGAGAGGAACACGGTCGCGGGAAGCCCGAAAAAGGGGAGAAGGGCGGAAAGGGCAAGAAAGAGAAGCCGGAGAAGCCAGAGAAGCCCTGAGTCCGGAGCGCAGCCGCGGCGTCAACCGAGAATCTGACGCGCCGCGCGGCGGCCGCTCGCGATCGCGCCCGGCACCGTCCCGCTCTGGTTGCGGTCGGTCGCTTCGCCTGCGAAGAGGAGCGTTCCCGCGATCGGCCTCGCGAGAACTTCGGGCGCGGACGCTCCGCCGACCGCCTCGTAGCTGTATGCGCCGCGCGCCCAGGGATCGGCACTCCAGTCGTGGACGTACCCGGCGATCAGGAACTTCCGCAGCCGGGCCGCGCGGACCCCGAACAGAGATTCGAGCGTTTCGAACGCCCGATCGAGGAGTCGCTTTTTCGGAAGGTGGAACAACGCCTTCGCCGCCGGTCCGCCGGCCCAGCCGGTCATCATCGGGACCTGGGCGGGAGCGGCCGTCCACCAGGTCGGCAACGCGGCGTCCCGCCGGTGCAGGAAGGTGATCTCCGAATTCTCCGGCTCGCGAGCGCGGAGCCTCTCGACCGCCGACGTCTCCTCCCAGAACGGCCGGCGAAAGAGGAGGACGATCCGGACGGCATGGCCCATCTCGATCCTGTCGAGAGCGCGACGCTGGTCCGCCGGGTCGGGATCGAATTCGATGCCCGGTTTCCCGTCCGAGCCGGCCTGGAGCGCTCCGACGGGCACCGTCACGATTGCGTGGCGCGCGCGAAGCGTTCCGCCATTCGCGATTCCCACCTCGACGCTTCCTTTCCGCCAGCGAATGCGTTCGACCGCGGTGGAGAACCGGATCCGGCAGCGCTTCGGATCGAGACGCGACCGCAACCAGTCGACGACCCCGTCGTAGCCCGAGACGAGGCGGAACTGCGTCCGCTCCCCGGAGGAGAGTCGCGGTTCTTCACGCGTCGACATCGCATGCTCGCTCGCCCGCTCGAGAACCGCCGCGTGGTAGCTCTCGATCATCGCGACGGCGAGTCGCTTTTCCGACGGGGACATCCGGCGGCGCGTCCGGAGGAACTCCGCAACCGATCGATCGCGACCCTTTGTCCGCATCTGCCGCGTCACCGCGTCGAAACGCTCCCAGAGATCGTGCTGCGAGCGGAATCCGGACGCGCCCGACTCGAGATGGGAATTGGGGAGGCGATCGATCAGAAGACCCGCCTGGCGGGCGATGTCGAAGATCTCGTCGCTCCGGCCGTGAACGAACTCCGCGCCGAGCTCGATCGGAAGCGGCCAGCCGCGCACGCGTCGCGTGAAGATCCGGCCGCCCACCCTCGCGCGGGCCTCGAAAATGGCGATGGAGAGCCCGGCCGCCGAGAGCCGCTCCGCGGCGGCGAGCCCCGCCGCGCCGGCGCCGACGATGAGGACATCGAGAGAGCGTTCGGCCATTTGAATCTGTGACTGAGCAAAGCGAGCGCCAGCGCTCCGCTAGAGTGCGCGGGATGGAAGCCATCCTCTTCATCGGTGTCCAGGGCTCGGGCAAGACCACGTTCTACAAAGAGCGCTTCTTCGACACGCACGTGCGGCTGAGCCGCGACATGCTGAAGACCCGCAACCGCCAGCTCGCGCTCGTGAGAGCCTGCCTCGCGGCCCGCCAGCCGTTCGTCGTGGACGATACGAACGCCGCGAAGAGCCGCCGGGCGGAGTCCATCGGACCCGCCCGGGCCGCCGGCTTCCGGGTCACCGGCTACTACTTCCGCTGCGCGCTCCGGGCAGCGCTCGGGCGCAATCGCCTGCGGCCGAAAGGCCAGGTCGTTCCGGTTCCGGGCGTGATCGCCACGTTCAAGCGGCTCGAGCCGCCCGCATGGTCGGAGGGTTTCGACGAAATCTCGATCGTCGGGATCGACGCGGAGAACCGGTTCGTCGTCCGCGGCTGGACCCGCGAACAGGGCGATCCGCCGCGACTTGAGCGAGAATAGGTCCCTCAACTCGATAAAGAGGAGATCGAAAACATGCGAACGCTCGCCCGCACCAGCTTCTCAGTGCTCGTCGCCGCCCTCCTGTGCGCTCCCATTTTCGCCGCGGGCGCGTCGAAGGACCTCGAAAAGACCCCTCAGGTCAAGGCCTACCGCGCGCTCCTGAAGACCATCGACGCGGGGGATTACGAGGCTTACAAGAAAGGAATGGCCGCCGAGTCCGCGAAAGGGATGGACCAGCAGATGAAGGACTCGGGGATGGACGCGAAGAAGGGCATGGCGTTCCTGAAAGCGATGAGCCCCACGGATCTGAAGCTCACGTCGCTCAAAGTCGACGGCAAGAAGGCGACTTTGCTCGCGACCGGGAAAGTCGATGGCGAGATCAATTACGGCACGATCGAGATGGCCGAAGAGGATGGCCAGTGGAAGGTCGTCCGGCAGAGCTGGACGAACAAGAAGTAGGCGGCGCCACCGCGGCTCGATCGTAAAGTCGCCGCTCGACGTCGTCACCCGGATGTCGGCTCCTCCGGTGCCCCGGCGGTACGCCACGAGCTCCTCTCGCCGATAGCGGCGTTCGCCGTCGGAGAAGCCCGCATGTCTCCGCTCGACTGATCTGCCTCCGCCTGGAAGGACTGTTCCGGGCGGGTGATCTATGCTCGGCCCGCAGGAGGCTTCATGAGAAGAAAGATCCTTCTCGCCGTTCTCGCCCTGGTTCTTTCGACGTTCTCGCTCTCGGCCGCGCAACGCAAGGTCGTGATCCGGGAATGGGACGTGCCGACCGCGAACTCGCGCCCCCATGATCCCGAAGTCGCTCCGGACGGATCGCTCTGGTACACCGGGCAACTCGCGAACAAGCTGGGCCGCCTCGATCCGAAGACCGGCTCGATCAAGGAATTTCCGCTGAAGACTGCCGAATCCGGGCCGCACGGGCTCGCCGCCGACAGAGACGGAAACATCTGGTTCACCGCGAATTTCAAGGCGTACATCGGCAAGCTCGATCCGCGCACGGGTCAAGTGACCGAATATCCGATGCCCGACGCGCGCGCGCGCGATCCGCACAGTCTCGTCTTCAACCGCGAGGGGACCCTGTTCTTCACGGCCCAGGACAGCAATTTCGTCGGGCGGCTCGATCCGAAGACGGGCAAGGTGACCCTCAAAGAGGTGCCGACCGCGCGCTCTCTTCCGTACGGGATCATCGTCGGACCCGACGGTCGTGCGTATTTCTGTGAGTTCGGCTCCAACAAGATCGGTCGGATCGAAGCGAAGACGCTCGAGATCCGGGAATTCACCCTCCCCGACGGTGCGCGACCCCGCCGGATCGCGAATAACCCGGACCACTTCATCTACTACAGCGATTTTGCGCGCGGCTTCCTCGGGCGGCTGGATCCCGCGAGTGGCAAGGTGGAAGAGTGGCCTTCGCCCGGGGGGCCGCGCTCGGAGCCCTACGGCATCACTTCGACGAGTGACGGCACCGTGTGGTACAGCGAAGCCGGAGTCGAGCCGAACACGCTCGTCGCCTTCGACCCGAAGATGAAGAGCTTTCAGAAGTGGCCGATCCCATCCGGCGGCGGCGTCGTCCGCAACATGGTGGCCACTCCGGACGGCCGGCTCTACCTCGCTTGCAGCGGTGTGAACAAAGTTGCCGTCGCGGAGGTGGGCCCTTGAATTGAAGATTCGTGAGCCAATCATGAGATTCCGGGTCGCTCGAACTACGGTTCCGTTGTAATAACGCTGTAAATAACGGGAACGAACCGAGCAACCGAGCGGCGCAAGGCCTGCGAATTGCACTGGTCGAGCGGTAAGCTGCGCCGCGTCAGGGCCGGAAATGCAAGACACGAAACCGCACCTCGAGCCACGTGAACCGGAAGTAACGTCTCCCGCGCTTCCGGGCAAAAGCGAGAGGCGTCGCCGCTGGCCCTGGGTCCTGGGAGTCGGGGTCGTGGCTCTCCTCGCCGTTCTCTTCCTGACGCGCTCCGCTCACCGCCAGAAGAGTCAGGCGGCGGCTGCGAAGGCGAAGTCGGCTGCGCGGATGGTCCCCGTCGCCGGGAGCGCGGCGCGAACCGGCGATCTCCCGGTCTATCTGACGGGGCTCGGATCCGTGGCGGCCATCAACACCGTCACGGTTCGCACGCGCGTGGACGGTCAGTTGATCAAGGTCGCATTTCGCGAAGGCCAGCTCGTTCGCCAGGGAGACCTGCTCGCGCAGATCGATCCCCGACCGTTCGAAGTGCAGCTCATCCAGGCCGAGGGCCAGCAGGCCAAGGACGAAGCGGCTCTCAAGAACGCGAGGATCGACCTCGAGCGCTACCGGATCCTCGTCCAGCAGGACTCGATCCCCCGGCAGCAGCTCGACACACAGGCCGCGACGGTCAACCAGCTGGAAGGCACTTTGAAGACCGACCGGGGTCAGATCGAGAGCGCGAAGCTGAACCTCGTCTACAGCCGGATCACGGCGCCGATCTCGGGCAAGGTCGGCCTGAAACTGGTCGATCCCGGCAACATTGTTCACTCTACGGATCCCAACGGCATCGTCGTCATCACGCAGGTGCAGCCGATCGCGGTGCTCTTCACCATCCCGGCCGACCACCTGCCGCAGGTTTTGCAGCAAATGCGCGCCGGCCGCACCCTGGCGGTCGAGGCGTTCGACCGCGACATGAAGAACCGTCTCGCGCAGGGCTCGCTGCTCGCCGTGGACAACCAGATCGATCCGGGGACCGGGACCGTGCGTCTGAAGGCCGTTTTCGACAACGAGGACAACGCCCTCTATTCGAATCAGTTCGTCAATGCGCGGCTGCTCGTCGACACGTTGCGCGGGGCCGTGTTGATCTCGACTGCTGCGATCCAGCGCGGCCCGCAAGCGACCTACGTCTACGTCGTCAAGAAGGACGGCACCGTCGACATGAGGAACGTCGACGTCCAGCTGACCGAAGGAGACGACACGGCGATCCGGAAAGGTGTCGCCGCGGCCGAAACCGTCGTGGTCGACGGCGTCGACAAGCTCCAGCCCGGCATGAAGGTCGCTCTCGCGTCGGCGACCCCGAGAGGCTCGGCCGGGCCGGGAGGCTCGCCGGGTCCGAGAGGTTCGCGCAAACCGAAGTCATGAGCCCGTCCCGGCCGTTCATCCTCCGTCCGATCGCAACCTCGCTTCTGATGGCCGGGCTCCTGATCGCCGGCGCGATCGGTTTCAAACAGCTTCCCGTCTCCGCGCTCCCGCAGGTCGATTACCCCACGATCCAGATCGTGACCTTCTACCCGGGAGCGAGCCCCGACGTCATGGCCTCCGCCGTCACGGCGCCGCTCGAACGACAGTTCGGGCAGCTCCCCGGGTTGAACCAGATGACCTCAAACAGCTCCGAAGGCAGCTCGGTCATCACGCTGCAGTTCGCGCTCGACCTGAACATCGACGTCGCGGAGCAGGAGGTGCAGGCGTCGATCAATGCGTCGGGCACGTACCTGCCCCGCGACCTGCCCAATCCGCCGATCTACAGCAAGATCAATCCCGCGGATGCCCCGATCCTGACCCTCGCCTTGACGTCCACCTCGCTCCCACTCTCGAAGGTCGAGGACTTCGCCGACACACGCTTCGCCCAGAAGATCTCCCAGCTTCCGGGCGTGGGTCTCGTCAGCATCAGCGGCGGGCAGAAGCCGGCGGTGCGCATCCAGGTCAACCCGACTGCGCTCTCCTCCTACGGGCTCGCCATGGAAGACGTGCGCACGGCGGTCGCGCAGTCGAACGTGAACCAGGCCAAGGGCACTTTCGACGGCAGCCGGCAGTCTTATTCGATCGGGGCGAACGACCAGCTCTTGACGAGCGATCAGTACCGGCCCCTGGTGGTCGCATATAAGAACGGGGCGCCTGTGCATCTCTCCGACGTCGCGACCGTCTCCGACGACACAGAGAACGCGAAACAGGCGGCCTGGATGAACGACGTCCCGGCGGTCATCCTGAACATTCAGAGGCAGCCGGGGGCGAACATCATCGCGGTCGTCGATCGCGTCAAGACGCTTCTCCCGCAACTCTCGGCGTCGTTGCCTTCGGCCGTGAAGGTCGCCATCCTGACCGACCGCACGACGACGATCCGCGCGTCCGTTCGAGACGTCGAGTTCGAGCTGATGCTCACGATCGCGCTCGTCGTGATGGTGATCTTCCTCTTCCTGCGCACGCTCGCCGCGACCTTCATCCCGAGCGTCGCGGTGCCCGTATCGATCGTCGGGACCTTCGGCGCGATGTACCTGCTCGGCTACAGCCTGAACAACCTGACCCTGATGGCGCTGACGATCTCGACCGGCTTCGTCGTGGACGACGCGATCGTGATGATCGAGAACATCACCCGCTACATCGAACAGGGCGAGAAGCCTCTCGAGGCCGCTCTCAAGGGCGCCGAGCAGATCGGCTTCACGATCCTTTCTCTGACGGTTTCGCTCATCGCCGTGCTCATCCCGCTGCTCTTCATGGGGGACGTCGTCGGCCGGCTCTTCCGCGAGTTCGCCGTGACGCTCTCGGTCACGATCCTGGTCTCGTGTGCCGTGTCCCTGACGCTGACGCCGATGATGTGCGCGAAGCTCCTGCGCCACAAAACGGAGGAGCAGCAGGGGCGGTTCTACCGGGTCTCGGGGGAAATCTTCCAGAAGATCATCGACTTCTACGGCCGGACGCTCACCTGGGTACTGCGCCATCAGCCGACCGTGCTCATCCTCGCGGTCGCGACTCTCCTGGCGACGATCGCCCTCTACATCGTGATCCCGAAGGGATTCTTCCCGGTCCAGGATACGGGGGTCATCCTTGGCATCTCCGAAGCCTCGCAGACCGTTTCGTTCGGCGCAATGGCGGACCGGCAGCGGGCGCTGGCGCAGATGATCCTGAAGGACCCGGCGGTCGAAAGTCTCTCCTCGTTCATCGGCATCGACGGCACCAACACGACGATCAACAGCGGACGCATTCAGATCAACCTGAAGCCGCTGAAGGAACGGAAGGCGGGAGCCAGCGACGTCATCCGGCGCCTGCAGCCCGAGCTCACGAAAGTCGAGGGCGTGACCCTCTACCTGCAGCCGGTCCAGGACCTGACCGTCGAGGATCGAATCAGCCGAACGCAGTATCAGTACAGCCTCGAGGACCCCGACGCGCGGGAGCTCGCCCTCTGGGTGCCCCGCTTCATCGGCAAGCTGCAGACACTTCCCGAGCTCCGCGACGTCGCGAGCGACCAGCAGAACGCGGGGCTCGAAGCGCATGTCGTCCTCGACCGTTCGACGGCATCGCGCCTGGGGATCACGCCGCAGAGGCTGGACGATGCGCTCTACGACTCCTTCGGCCAGCGGCAGATCTCGACGATGTTCACCCAGCTGAACCAGTATCGCGTCGTGCTCGAGTCGCAGCCGGAGTTCCGGCGCGGCCCCGAGGACTTAAGGACCGTCTACCTTCCGTCGGCCGGGGGCGGGGCCGTTCCGCTCGGCGCTTTCGCAAACGTCCAGACGCAAAACGCGCCTCTCTCGGTGAACCACCAGGGGCAATTCTCCGTCGTCACGGTCTCGTTCAACCTCGCGCCGAGAACTTCGCTCGGCCAGGCGGTGCGCGCGGTCGAGAAAGCGCGGCAGGATCTGGGCATGCCGGCGAGCATCCAGGCGGGGTTCCAGGGAACGGCAAAGGCGTTCCGGGCGTCGCTCGCCAACGAGGTCTTTCTGGTGCTGGCCGCGATCATCACGGTCTACATCCTCCTGGGCGTTCTGTACGAGAGCTACATCCACCCGATCACGATCCTGTCCACGCTGCCGTCCGCGGCGGTGGGCGCGCTTCTCTCGCTGATGCTGACGGGCACGGATTTCTCGGTCATCGCTCTGATCGGGATCATCCTGTTGATCGGGATCGTCGAGAAGAACGCGATCATGATGATCGACTTCGCGCTCGACGCGGAGCGCAAGGAGAAGAAGGCTCCGACCGACGCGATCTATCAGGCGGCGCTGCTGCGGTTCCGGCCGATTGTGATGACCACGATGGCCGCGATGCTCGCGGGCGTTCCCCTCGCGCTCGGCTCGGGAATCGGATCGGAGCTCCGGCGGCCGCTCGGCATCGCCATCGTGGGTGGCTTGATCTTCAGCCAGATGCTGACGCTGTACACGACGCCGGTGATCTACCTGGCGTTCGATCGCCTCGCGCTCCGCCTTGCCCGGCGGCGCGCCAGGCAGCCGGCGGCCGGGCTGGCCCCCGCCCAGGGCGGATGAGTCTCTCGTCGCCTTTCATCCACCGGCCGATCGCCACGACCCTCCTGACGGTCGCGATCGCGCTCTCGGGCGCCGTCGCGTACAGGTTCCTTCCGGTCTCGCCGCTGCCGCAGGTCGAGTTCCCGACGATCAGCGTTCAGTCGGGGCTGCCCGGCGCCAGTCCGGAGACCATGGCGTCCTCCGTCGCGACGCCGCTCGAGCGGCAGTTCGGTCGAATCGCCGGCGTGACCGAGATGACCTCGACGAGCTCGCTCGGCTCGACGAACATCACGATCCAGTTCGACCTCTCCCGCAACATCGACGCCGCCGCGCGCGACGTCCAGGCGGCGATCAACGCGGCGCGGGGCCAGCTCCCGGCCAACCTGCCGAACAACCCCTCCTACCGGAAGGTCAATCCGGCGGATGCCCCGATCATGATCCTGACGCTGACGTCGGACGTCATCGAACGCGCGAGGATGTACGACATCGGGTCGTCGATCCTCCAGCAGAAGCTGGCGCAGGTCGAGGGGGTCGGGCAGGTCGTCGTCGGCGGGGGAGCCCTCCCGGCCGTGCGGGTGGACGTCAATCCGACGGCGCTGAACGACACGGGTCTGGGTCTCGAAGACGTCCGAACGGCGCTCGCCGCGTCCAATGCGAACCGGCCCAAGGGGGAGCTCGGCAACGGCGAACGCACGTGGTCGATCTCGACGACCGACCAGCTGCTCCACGCGGAGGAGTACCGGTCCCTGATCATCCGCTACCAGAACGGCGCTCCCGTGCGCCTCTCCGACGTAGCGCAAGTGACCGACTCGGTCGAGGACATCCGCACCGGCGGGCTCTCCAACGGCAAGCCGGCCGTGCTGATCATCGTTTTCCGGCAGCCGGGCGCGAACATCATCGCGACGGTGGACCGGGTCCGCGCGCTCCTGCCGCAGCTTCAGGCTTCCGTACCGCCGGCAATCCATCTTTCGGTCGCCATCGATGCGACCCGGACGATCCGCGCCTCCGTCCGGGACATCGAGATCACGCTCGGGGTCTCGATCGCGCTCGTCATCCTGGTCGTCTTCGCTTTCCTCCGAAACGTCCGGTCGACCCTGATTCCGAGCGTCGTCGTCCCGGTCTCGTTGATCGGAACACTGGGCGTCATGTACCTGCTCGGCTACAGCATCGACAACCTCTCTTTGATGGCGTTGACCGTCGCCACCGGATTCGTCGTCGACGACGCGATCGTCGTCATCGAGAACATCACGCGGCACCTGGAAGAAGGAACGCGGCCGCTCGAGGCGGCGCTCCAGGGCGCGAAGGAGATCGGCTTCACGGTCATCTCGATCAGCCTGTCCCTGGTCGCGGTCTTCATCCCGATTCTGCTGATGGGCGGGATCGTCGGGAGGCTCTTCCGCGAGTTTGCCGTCACGCTCTCCGCCGCGATCGGCGTGTCGCTCCTGATGTCGCTGACGATGACGCCCATGATGTGCGCCCGGCTTCTGCGCGGAAAGAGCGAAGTCGCCCACGGAAAACTCTATCGCGTGAGCGAGCGGGCCTTCGAGCGGATCGTCGGCGCCTACGAAAGATCGCTCGCCTGGGTTCTCAAGCATCAGCCGTTGACGCTGGCGGTGACGCTCGCGACCATGGCGGCCACGATCTTCCTGTATACGAAGGTCCCGAAGGGCTTCTTCCCGCAGCAGGACAGCGGGCGTTTGAACGGTTCCATCCAGGCCGACCAGGACACCTCGTTCCAGGCGATGCAGAAGAAGCTCGTCCAGTTCGTGACGACCGTCATGCGCGACCCGGACGTCGACAGCGCGAACGGCTTCCTCGGCGGGACGTCGAACTCCGGCCGGATGTTCGTCGCGTTGAAGGATCGCTCGAAGCGGAAGGCGACCGCCGACCAGATCATCGCGAGACTCCGCGGAAAGCTCTCACACGTGCCCGGAGCGACGCTCGTGCTGCAGCCCGTCCAGGACGTGCGGGTCGGCGGCCGCTCGAGCGCCGCGCAGTATCAGTACACGCTCCGTGGAGACGACTCGAACGAGCTCTTTCAATGGGCACCCAAAGTCTTCCAGCGGCTGCGCAAGGTTCCCGAGCTGGCCGACGTCAACACCGATCAGCAGAACAAGGGTCTCCAGGCTTCCCTCGTGATCGACCGGGCGACCGCGTCACGCCTCGGCGTGACGCCGCAGATGATCGACGACACGCTCTACGACGCGTTCGGCCAGCGACAGGTCTCGACGATGTACACGCCGCTGAACCAGTACCACGTCGTCCTGGAGGCCGATCCGCGGTTCTGGCAGAACCCGGAAGGCCTGAAGTCCATCTATGTTCGCGCAAAGAGCGGTGAGCTCGTGCCGCTCGCCGCGTTCACGCAATATGCGCCTTCGACGGCTCCTCTCGCGGTGAACCACCAGGGACAGTTCCCTTCCGTGACGATCTCCTTCAACCTGCCGGCCGGCGTCGCTCTCGGAACCGCGGTCGACGCGATCGACCGCGCCGAGCGCGAGATCCAGATGCCGGCCACGATTCGCGGGAGGTTCCAGGGAACGGCGCAGGCGTTCCAGGATTCCCTCGCCAACGAGCCGATCCTGATCGCGGCGGCGCTGCTCGCCGTCTACATCGTGCTCGGGGTGTTGTACGAGAGCCTGATCCACCCGCTCACGATCCTCTCGACGCTCCCGTCGGCGGGCGTCGGCGCCCTCCTTGCGCTCCTGATCACGAAGAACGACCTCTCGGTGATCGCGCTCATCGGGATCATCCTGTTGATCGGCATCGTGAAGAAGAACGCGATCCTGATGATCGACTTCGCGATCGAGGCCGAGCGACGCGACAAGAAGAGCCCCGAGGACGCGATCTTTCAGGCTTGCCTCCTGCGATTCCGACCGATCACCATGACGACCATGGCGGCGATGCTGGGGGGACTCCCGCTCGCGATCGGGATCGGAACCGGCTCCGAACTGCGGCGGCCGCTCGGCATCGCGATCGTCGGCGGATTGCTGTTTTCCCAGATGCTCACGCTGTACACGACTCCCGTCGTCTACCTCTATCTCGACCGGCTTCGGCTGCGCTGGGCGGGCCTCCGCCGAAAGGCCCTCCGACCGGCAGCCGTGGCGGAGAAGGCGTGAGACGCGCCCTCCTCGGCGCGGGCCTCGCGCTTCTGGCTCTTCTCGTCGCGGGCTGCGCCGTCGGTCCGAACTACCGAAAACCCTCCGCGCCGGTCCCGTCCGCGTTCAAGGAGCTCGGCCCGTCGCCGACTCCCACGCCGGCCGGTTCCGCCGAGTGGAAGCCGGCGCAGCCCGGAGACGACCGTCTCCGCGGGAAATGGTGGGAAGTCTTTGGAGACCCGGGGCTGAACGCGCTCGAAGAGCAGGTGAACGTCTCCAACCAGAACGTCGCGCGGGCCGAGGCGCAGTTCCGAGGCGCGCGGGCAGCTGCGCGGGGAGCGCGCGCCGACCTCTTCCCGACGATCGGCGCGACCGCTTCCGCCACGAGGTCGAAGCCGGTGACGCGCCCCGGCGTCCCGACGGCCACCACCACCCAGTACGAGCTCTCCGCGGATCTCTCGTGGGAGCTGGACGTCTTCGGCCGCATTCGCAGAAACGTCGAGTCGAACGTCCAAGCGGCGCAGGCGACCGCCGGAGATCTCGAGGCGGTGCGGCTCGCGCTCCACGCGGAGCTCGCCGTCGATTACTTCCTCCTCCACGGCCTCGACGCGCAGAAGCAGCTTCTCGATACCAACGTGGCCGCGTTCCAGACCGCCCTTCAACTGACGACCAACCGGTTCAACCAGGGCGTGGTCTCCGGAGTGGACGTCGCGCAGGCGCAGACGCTGCTGGAGACGACGCGTGCGCAGGCGACCGACCTGACGCTCACGCGGGCGCAGCTCGAGCACGCGATCGCGATCCTGACCGGCAAGCCGCCGGCGGAGCTCACGATTGCGCCGTCACCGATCACGGTGACGCCGCCCGCGATCCCGATCGCGCTGCCGGCGGAGCTGCTTGAGAGACGCCCGGACATCGCGGCCTCGGAACGGCGCGTCGCCGCGGCCAACGCCCAGATCGGCGTCGCCGTGGCCGGCTTCTTTCCGAGGCTGCTGCTCGCCGCGTCCGGCGGCTACGGCAACTCGACGCTCACGAAGTTCTTTTCGCTGCCGAACCGCTTCTGGTCGCTCGGTCCCTCGCTCGTGGAGACGCTCTTCGACGGCGGAAAGAGAAGGGCGGCAAAGGAGCAGGCGGAGGCGTCCTACGACGCCGCCGTCGCGACGTATCGCGAGAGCGTGCTGACCGCGTGCCAGGACGTCGAAGACAGCCTGGCGGCTCTGCGGATCCTGGATCTCGAAGCCACTCAACTGGCCGACGCGGTCGCGGCGGCCGAGCGCTCCCTGTCGATCGCCCGGAATCGATACAACGGCGGCGTCACGACGTATCTCGAGGTGATCACCGCCCAGAGCGCGGCCCTCGCCAACGAACGCTCCGCGGTCGACATCCTGACGCGGCGGATGACGGCGAGTGTGAACCTGGTCTCGGCTCTCGGCGGAGGCTGGAGCGCATCGGATCTGCCGACGGGCTTCGAGATTCTCACGGGGCACGGGGCCGCGCCCGTCGGCCAGCCCCAGGCAGAGAGGGCTGAGAGTCCCCGATAAGATCATCCGTTCCAAGGAGGTTCCGATGGCGGGCAAGAAGATCCTGATGCTGGTGGGAGATTTCGTCGAGGACTACGAGGTCATGGTTCCCTTTCAGGCGCTCTCGATGGTCGGTCATACGGTTCACGCGGTTTGTCCCGGAAAGCGGGCCGGCGAGAAGTGCCGTACCGCCGTGCACGACTTCGAGGGCGACCAGACTTACTCCGAAAAGCCGGGCCACAACTTCCAGCTGAATTTCGATTTCGACGCCGTGCGCGAGGCCGATTACGACGCGCTCGTGATTCCCGGAGGGCGCGCCCCCGAGTACCTGCGCCTGAACCCGCGGATCCTCGAGATCGTGAAGCACTTCGCGGCGCGCGAGAAGCCGATCGCCTCGATCTGCCACGGCGCGCAGATCCTCGCGGCGGCGGGGGTGATCGGCGGCAGACGCTGTTCTTCGTATCCGGCGGTCGGCCCTGAAGTCACGCGCGCCGGCGGCACATACGCCGACATCCCGGTCGACCAGGCGGTGACGGACCGGAACCTCGTGACGGCGCCCGCGTGGCCGGCACACCCGGCGTGGCTCGCGCAGTTCCTCCAGGTTCTTGGCACGCGCATCGAGCACGCCGCCGCGGTCGAGGTGGCTTAGCGTCTCCTGGGAGATTTCAAACCGGAGGTTTCGAGCTCGGCTACGCTGAAGTGATGAAGACACTTTACGAGGAGGGACGACGCCGCGAGCTCAGGGAGAGGCTGCGACGGTTGACCGCGGGCTCGACGCCGCGGTGGGGCAGGTTCGACGCGCCGAAGATGGTCGTCCACTGCGCCGACGCCCTTCGTATGGCGCTCGGCAAGCTGCCGACGAAGTCGAAGCGGCTGCCGATCCGGCACCCTCCGTTGAAGCAGCTCTTCGTCTACTGGCTTCCGTGGCCGAAGGGTGCGCCGACGGCTCGTGAGCTCCTCGAGCGAGCGCCCGCGGAGTGGGACGCGGAGATCGCCGGGCTGCTCGCGTTGATGGACGAGGCCGGGATGGTCTCGCGTGAGTTCGAGTGGCCGGAGCATCCCGCGTTCGGCCGCATGTCCCGCCGCGCATGGGGCGTGCTGGGGTATCGCCACCTCGACCACCACTTCCGGCAGTTCGGGGTGTAGACGGCGATCCTCGGGAAGACTTTCAGCCGCGGCGGTCGCTTCGCGACCGGCGGCTGAGAGATTTCAAACCGGAGCCTTCAAGCTCGGCGACGAGTTTCCTGGGAGCGACAGCGCAATAGCTCTCTCTGATCCATCCTTTCAAGATCTCGAGAGGTAGATCGTCCTTCGTCTCGAACGTGGCGCTGACCCAGCCGGACTTGCCGAGCCCGTAGCCGGTCGGCTTCGTGAACGGAAGGTCGAGCGCGTCCTGGCCCGACGCCGGAAGCTTGACGGAGAAGCCGATCGGGCCGCCGGGAACCGGATCGGCGCCCAGGAAAACGAAAACCTTCCCCTTCACCTTCGCGACGCGTTCGCCCCACGGAAAGTCCTCCGTCGCGCCGGGAAAAGACAGCGCGTACGCGCGCAGCTCGCGCGCGACCTGGCGAAGGTCGCCCGAGCGCGCTCCCGAAGGTCGGCGGGCGGCCGGTTTGCGGGGCAGTTTTCGCGTCATGTCGGAACCTCTTTCCCGGTTTGGAATCTATTTCTGCGTTGTCAGTGTTTTGATGGCTGACACTCGGGAGGTCGTCTTGAAATCACGCTTCGGGATCGTACTCGTCCTTTGTCTCGGCCTCGCAACCGCCGCCTTCGCCGCACCGGCCAACCGCGCGACCGCGCTTTTCGCGGGCGGATGCTTCTGGTGCGAAGAGACGGCGTTCGAGGGCGTTCCGGGAGTCGTCGCGGTCATTTCGGGCTATACCGGCGGCCGGGTCCCCAACCCGACGTACGAGCAGGTGTCCTCGGGAGTGACCGGGCATGCCGAATCCGTGCAGGTGATCTACGGTCCGTCGAAGATCACGTACGAGAAGCTGCTCGACATCTTCTGGCACAACGTCGACCCCTTCCAGTCGAACGGCCAGTTCTGCGACCACGGAAACCAGTACCGCTCCGCGATTTTCTACAGGGACGAGGCACAGCACAAAGCCGCGGAGGCGTCCAAAGCCCGGCTCGAAGAGGAGCCCCGGTTCAAGGGAAAGATCGTGACGCAGATCGTGCCGGCCTCGACGTTCTATACCGCAGAGGAATACCACCAGGACTTCTACAAGAAGAATCCCGTTCGCTACTACAGCTATCGCACGGGTTGTGGCCGCGACGCCCGTCTGAAAGAGATCTGGGGCGAAGCGGCGGGAGGTCACAAGTGAAGACGAAGATCGTCGCGGTCCTCGCAGGCTTCGCGCTCGCGTTCACCGCCCGGGGACAGAACGCCGCCAGGGCGAGGGGGTGGGTTGCCGCCAACTTCCGGAAACCGTCGACCGCGGAGTTGCAAAAGACGCTCACGCCGCTCCAGTTCCACGTCACGCAGGAGGCGGGCACGGAGCGCGCTTTCGCCAATGAGTACTGGAACAACGAGCGCCCCGGCATCTACGTGGACGTCGTGTCGGGCGAGCCGCTCTTCTCCTCGCTCGACAAGTACGACTCCGGCACCGGCTGGCCGAGCTTCACGAAGCCTCTCGAGAAGGGGAACGTCAAGCCGAACAGCGGCCTGCTCGGAGGCTTCCTGGGGATCGAGATCCGCTCCGTCCACGCCGATTCGCACCTGGGCCACGTCTTCAACGACGGGCCGCCGCCGGCGCACCAGCGCTACTGCATGAACTCCGCCGCGATGCGCTTCATCCCCGCGGAGAAGCTCGTCGAGGAGGGCTACGGGCAGTACAAGGGCCTCTTCGAGAAAGCTCCGCCGAAGAAGTAAGTCGGAAGCCGGGCTCTACGGCTTCGCGGCCGGCAAGTAGTCGGCCGGAATGGGGTTCTCTCCCCGCTCGGCGTCCCAGGCGACGGAAGCAATCCACCACCGGCTCCCGTCGCGGAGAAGCTGGATCGCGTTGATGCCGCGCTCGAAGGGCCTGTCGCCGGGCGAGTGGCGCGACTCGTACGTCGAGAAAATCTGGCAGACGTTGCCGAAACAGTCGGTCCGCCGCGCGATCTCGCGCTCGAAGAAACCGGTCGCCGGCGTTCCCTTCTCCTTCCGCGCGACGACGCCCTTCTGGTACCGCTCCGCGAACGCGTCCACGTCCATGACGGTGAAGTCCTCGCCGGCCCGCTTGGGCGGAACGAGCATTCCCACGTAGAGGAAGATCCCGCGCAGCCGGTCGAAGTCCGGAGACGCATCCGGTCCGTGGCTCACGGAAGCGTAAAGGGCCGAGACGATGGCGTCCACCGACGCCGCGTCGGCCGGCGCCGCCGGTTCCCTGCGCCGGGCGGTCTGGCCGGCCCCGAGGGCCGGCACGAGCAGGAGAGAAACGATCAGCAATCGGGATCTCGTCATCTTGGTCCTCCCGGAACCTTTCGAGGCTATCCCAACCCGGCGACCGGTAGACTCGTCCCGGAGGAAGACATGCGCATCCTCTCTCCTCGAATCCACGGGGTGATCGATCTCGTCGTCGTCCTCGTCCTTTTGCTCGCACCGGTCACGATCGGCCTGGGAGGATCGCCGGCCGCGATCGCATACTCGCTCGCGGCCATCCACTTGCTGATGACGCTCCTGACCCGTTTTCCGATGGGTGTGTGGAAGAGGATTCCATTCTTCTTTCACGGGATCGTGGAGCTCATCGTCGGAATGGCGCTGCTCCTCCTGCCGTCCTACGCCGGCTACGGGCCGGGCTCGCCCGCGAAGCGGTTTTATCTTGCGATGGGCGCCGCAATCCTGGTCGTGTGGGCTCTGACCGCCTACCGGGGAGCCGAAGCGACTGCGGAGGCGTGACCTCGAGCGCGAAGAACCGCGCGTTCGCGGCTTTCCTTGTCGCGCTCGTCGCGCCCGTCGCGCTCGTCGGGTTCATCGCGGCAGGAATCGGCGTCTCATGCGGCGCCTCGAAGCGGCCGGACGGGACGACCGATCGGGACCGCGCGTCGCTCGCCGCCCGGGTCCGCGAGGAGCTCGTGTTCTCCTGGCGCGCCTACGAGCGATATGCCTGGGGACACGACGAGCTGAAACCGCTCTCGAAGGCGCCCCGGGACTGGTACAGCAGCGAGTCGCTTCTCATGACCCCCGTGGACTCGCTCGACACGCTTCTCGTCATGGGTCTGACCGAGGATGCCGACAAAGCGAGGTCCCTGATCGTCCAGAAGCTCTCCTTCGACAGGGACCTGTCGGTCAAGAACTTCGAGATCACGATCCGTCTGCTGGGAGGCCTGCTTTCAGGCTACGAGATGACCGGCGACGCGAGACTCCTGCGGCTCGCCGAGGACCTGGGAACCCGGCTCCTTCCCGCGTTCGACTCGCCGACCGGGATGCCGTACATGTTCGTGAACCTGAAGACGGGCAAGACGAGCGGCGCCCGCTCGAATCCCGCAGAGATCGGGACGCTCGTGCTCGAGTTCGGAACGCTCGCGCGGCTGACGAACAAACCGATTTTCTTCGACAAGGCGAAGAACGCTCTCGTCTCTCTCTTCCGACGCCGCTCGAAGCTCGGCCTCGTCGGCGAAGAGATCGACGTCGAGACGGGCGAGTGGGTCAGCCGCGCGAGCCACGTCGGCGGCGGCATCGACTCGTACTACGAGTACCTCGTCAAGTGCGCGAAGCTCTTCGGCGACGGAGACTGCGAACGGATGTGGCGCGAGAGCCTCCGCGCGCTGAACAGCCGCCTCGCCGACGACTCGCCGAACGGGCTCTGGTACGGCCAGGTGGACATGGTGACCGGAGATCGCACGGCCACGGAATTCGGCGCGCTGCACGCCTTTCTGCCGGCGGTCCTCGCTCTCGCGGGCGACCGCGAGCGCGCCCGGCGCCTCCAGGACTCCTGCTTCCGGATGTGGACGCTCCACGGGATCGAGCCGGAAGTCCTCGACTACCGGACGATGCGGGTGACGTATCCCGGATATCCGTTGCGGCCGGAGATCATCGAATCCGCGTACTTCCTCTTCCATTTCACGAAGGATCCGAAGTACCTCGACATGGGCCGGACGTTCTTCGAGAGCATCGTCGCCCGCTGCCGCACCGACGCGGGGTACGCGACGTTGAAGAACGTCGTGACCGGCGAGAAAGGCGACCTGATGCCGAGCTACTTCCTGGCCGAGACGCTCAAGTACCTGTACCTTCTCTTCGCGCCGGAGGGAACGCTCGATTTCGACAAGGTCGTCTTCAACACCGAGGCGCATCCATTTCGCCGGCACACGCCGTAGGATTCTCGAGGAGGAGGTCCTCATGAAGCGGTTGTCTTTCCTTCTCTCGTTCATCGCCTCGCTCGCGATGCCCGCGCTCGCGTCGCCCCCATCGGGGACTCCCGGCCAGGCCACGGTGGCCGAGGTGCGGCGCGCGATCGACGCCGGAAACGCGACTTGGGAGAAGGCGTTTCGAACCCTCGACGCGGCCGCGATCGCGGGGACGTTCGACGAGGAGGGGGTCAACGTCGGCGCCGACGGAACGTGCAGCAAAGGGCGCGCGGCGATCGAGGCCGGGATGCGGTCGTTCTTCGAGCGCTCGGGTCCCGCGACGACGACGAAAGTGGACGTGAAGCAGGTCGTCGTCGACGGCGATTTCGCGTACGAGTGGGGACACTCGGAGTTCCACTTCGGACCGAAGCCCGGCGGACCGGTCGAGCGCACCGGCAGGTATCTGGCCGCCTGGAAGCGGCAGGCCGACGGCGGGTGGAAGCTCTACCGCAATCTGGGTCTGCCGGAACGGCCCTAGTCGGGGGCGGCTCGAACGAGACGCTCTCGCTACTCCGCGTGAGCGAGCGCGAGCCAGCCCGATAGTGCCGCGAGCTTCTGGTCCTGCGTCCAGGGAGGCCCGAGGGTCTTCCCGATTGCGTTGACGAGTCGCTGGAGCTCTGCAATCGGAATTCCGAGGTCGGCCGAGGCGCGCTCCCAGATCTCTTTCTCGCGCACTCCGTCGACGGAAAGGCCGAAGTGGGAGGCGGCCTCCCGGAGAGCGTCGCGGAAATGCTCTCCGTCGGCGGAGTGGATGAGGGCGTGAGAGCCCAGGATTGCCGGCAGAGCCGGAAGCGCCCGGCCGGAGGAGAACAGCATTCCGCAGCCGACCGCTTGGCGCTCGTCCGAGCGAAGATCGTCAAGGGCTTTCTTCAGCCCCTCCCGGGCCCGGCGCCGCGCCCCCTGCTCACAGCGATCGAGATACTTGCGCGCGCGGTCGAGTCCCAGCCCTTCAGCGGCGTGATACGGCTGCATCGAGCCTTTGATCGCCGGATCGGCGATCTCGATTCTCCGACGATCGAGCACCTCGGGCGAGCGCGGGGTTCCCGCGACGGCGACGAGCGCCGACCAGCCCGAGTGCGGGCGCAACCCGAAGGCTGCGCGGCCGCGATCAGTCGCGGACGACTTGGATCTCGTTGTCGACGGAGTGCACTCCGAAGACGCTGCGGGCGTCCATACCGGCCTTCGTCTTATCGGCTTCGCTCGACACGGTTCCGTAAAGCGTCACGTTACCCTGCTTCACGATGATGTGGATTCCGTAGTTTCCGAGAGGCTCCATGCCGAGGAACGGACTCCGCCCCCACGCGCCCGTCCGGAAGCCGGGCCACGCGCCGAACCCGCGTCCCCAGTAACGGCGGCCGAAACGAAGGCCGTCCAGGCCCGCCACCGGTGTCCCGTACTTCGACAGGAAGTCGTCGGTATAGATCCGGCGGAAAAGCTCCATGCGGATCCGGTCATCCTCGATCGAGACGGGAAGGACTTCGATCTTGTTGATGACCTGCGTGACACCCGGGATCTTCTTGACCGCGTCCTCCGCCTCCTTCTTGAGCGACGCGCGGTAGACGTCGCCGCCGAGGGTGACCGTACTGCCGTGCAATTCGAAGGCGAGCAGATCGAAGACGCCGTAGTAAGGCAGTTTCAAGATCGCGATGCGCGCTTTGTCGGCGATCTCGAGCTCGGAGAGAGCCGGCTGAGCCTGCGCTCTCGCGATCGCGGCGACGACGACGAAACCGACCAGGGAAAGGGCGAACCGGAAGGTGTGGTGGGATCTCATGTTCGTTTCTCCCTTCTCGAAGGATCCCCTTCGACGGGACCAATTGCGAGGGGAAAGGGAGAATTCCGCCGGCGTTCACGAACGGTTCATTACCTCGGAAGCTTCTTCTCGAGATCGTTCATCCGTTTCTCGAGCTCGGCCATCTTTTTGCGCATCCGCGAGAGGCCCTCGAAATCCCCGAGAAGGGGGCGCACCTTCTCCAGGTCGCGCATCACCCAGGGGTGACCCCGCAGGTGGTCGTCGCGGAGGTCTCCGAGGTCGATCGAGTGCTCACGCCTCTTTCTCTCTTCGAGCTTGACCGCCAGCCTGCGCGAAGCGCGGCCGCGAACGAGGTCGATCTGCACGGTCTCGCCCCCGTTTTTGCGGCCGATGGCGCGCGAGACATCCCCGGTCCACTCGACGCTCTCGCCGTCCACCGCCGTGATCACGTCGCCGACCTCGATTCCCGCCTTTGCGGCAGGCGTGTCGGCCTCGACCTCGGAGACGAGCGCGCCGGCGTTCCGCGGGGCTCCGAAGTGGGCGCGCAGCTCGGGCGTGATCTCGATCAGCCTCACCCCGAGGAAAGCGCGCCGGCCGACGTGGACGACGACCGGGTCGCCGGCGTCGACGTCGAGGTCCTCGTCGCCCAGCGAGACGATGACCTTCTTCTCGGCGTCGTCCTTCTTCGGTTCGCCGCCGCCCCGGGTCGAGACGCCGGCCGTCGGGAGAAGAGTCAGGAGCGCCAGTAGAACGGCGTTGATGACGGATCCGATCATGCAGCAGTCCTCCAGAATGGAGGAGACGACCTTCCCGGTCAAAGGTTTCGCTCCTCCCGCTCGCGGAACGGCCCGATAGAATGAGCGCGATCGAAATTCCGGCGTCGGTGCCGGAGGAGGAACCATGAAATCCAAGACATTGCTGCTCGGCCTCCTGGCCGCCGCGGTCGCGGCCAGGCTCTTCGCCGCCGAGGGGATGTGGATGCCGCAGCAGGTCCGAGAGCTCGCACCGGAGCTCGCGAAAATGGGGTTGAAGGTCGACCCCGCCCGGCTCGCGGACTTGACCGGCGACCCGATGGGCGCGATCGTCTCGCTCGGCGGCTGCAGCGCGTCGTTCGTTTCGCCGCGGGGGTTGATCGTCACCAACCATCACTGCGTCTTCACCTATCTCCAGTACAACTCCACTCCCCAGAAGGACCTGATCGAGAACGGCTTCCTGGCGAAGAGTACGGGCGAAGAGATCCCCGCCGCGCCGGACGCACGGGTCTGGGTCACGACGTCGATCGAGGAAGTCACCGATCAGGTGCTTCCGAAGTCGGGGGAGAAACTGTCCGACCTCGACCGGTACACGCGCGTCGAGCGGCGCCGCAAGGAGCTCGTCCGCGACTGCGAGAAGGAGGGGAACGTGCGGTGCACGGTCCCTGCGTTCTTCGAAGGCTCGAAGTACTGGCGGATCAAGCAGCTCGAGATCCGCGACGTCCGCCTGGTCTATGCGCCGCCGCGTGGAATCGGCAACTACGGCGGCGAAGTGGACAACTGGATGTGGCCACGGCACACGGGCGACTTCGGTTTCCTGCGCGCTTACGTCGGCCCGGACGGTAAGCCGGCCGACTTCGCGAAAGAGAACGTCCCCTATTCGCCGAAGCACTTTCTCAAGGTCTCGACCGCGAACGTCAACCCGGGCGACTTGATGATGACCATCGGCTATCCGGGCAAGACGTTCCGTTACGAGCTCGCCGACGAGGTCCGGGAGGCGCAGGCATTCGATCTCCCCACGTCGATCCGCTACCGCAAGGAGCTCATCCGGATCCTCGACGACGCCGGCAAGGCGAGCAAGGACGTCGCCCTCCGCGCCGCCGCGAGAGTCCGAAGTCTCGAGAACTACCTGAAGAAGTACGAGGGGACGCTCGAAGCCTTCGAGAAGGCGAAGCTGATCGACCAGCGGAAAGCAGAAGAGAAGCAGCTGGCGGCGCTCGTCGCGGGCGATCCCGCGGCGCGGCGCCGGTACGAAGAGGCTCTCGCGGAAATCGCGCGCCGGAACTCCGTCCAGATGAAGACGCGCGATCGCGATGCCGTCCTCGAATGGCTGTTCGCGGCCTCGCCCATGCTTTCGCAGGCCAACACACTCTGGCGGCTCTCGGGTGAGAGGCCGAAGAGCGACATCGACCGGGCGACGGGATACCAGGAGCGCGACTGGAGGAGGCTGAAAGCCGCGGTGGCACGCGCCCAGCGCACGATCGAACCGGGGAGCGACCGCGCGGGCCTGCGCTACTTTCTGCTGGAAGCGGCGAAGCTCCCGAAGGGGGAGCGCATTGCCGCAGTCGACGAGGCGCTGGCGGCGACCGGCGAAAGCGACACGGCGGCGGCCGTCGGCAAGTTCCTCGACCGCCTCTATGGTTCCACGAAGCTCGCGGACGTCAAGGAGCGCTCGTCCATGTTCGAAGAGACCCGCGCTGAACTCGAGGCTCGGAACGACGCGATGCTCGTTTTCGCGAAGGGGCTCCGCTCGACCCTGGACGACAAGGAAAGGCGGGACAACGAGATCGCGGGAGCGATGATGCGGGTCCGGCCGGAGTACGTCGCGCTGCTCCAGAAGCTGCGGAAAGGACGCGTGTATCCCGACGCCAACGGCACTCTGCGCGTGTCGTTCGGACAGGTCCAGGGCTATTCGCCGCGTGATTCGATCCAGTACGCGGCGCAGACGACGCTGCGCGGGGTCGTGGAGAAGGAGACGGGCCAGGATCCCTTCGACAGCCCGTCGCTGCTGCTCGCCGCCTCGCGCAGCAGGAAGCTCGGTCCGTACGTGGACCCGGAGTTGGGCGACGTGCCGGTCGATTTCCTGTCGACCAGCGACATCACCAACGGAAGCTCCGGCTCCGCGACGCTGAACGCTTCGGGCGAGCTGGCCGGCCTCGCCTTCGACGGTAACTACGAGGCGATGGGCTCGGATTACCTCGTCCTTCCCGAGGTCACCCGTACGATCCACGTCGACACGCGGTACATGCTCTGGGTGATGGATGCGGTCGACCGCGCCCACAACCTGATCCGCGAGATGGGACTTCCGGTGCGCTTCTCGGGAAGCGAGATGGCTACGACCGCGGGAGGGGGCCGGTAAGAGACCGGCCCCCGGTCACGCGGTGCCAATTCGACGTTCGGGCGCTCACTCCGGTACGGGGCCGTGGAGATCGGGCACGGGCGTCGGTAGCGGCGGAGGCGGGTTGTCCATCGTGCGGTACCCGCAGGTCAATCGCTTCCACAGTCGGAGAGCGAGACTGGGCTGAAACCCACTCGCGTCGGCCGAACGGGAAACCCGGCGAGGAGCTCCTCCGACCGAACGGCCGGGGGACGCCGCGGGGACGAGAGCCGAACAGAGCAGAGCCAGGAAAATCGCGCAAAGGATCCTTCTCACATCGACCTCCTTGACGGCTTCGGCCGTCGTGGAAGCGAATGGAGAGCGCTCTCTTAGCTTCCTCGCCTATGGAGTGGCGAAAAGGCGGGGCGCGTTGGGACAGGGGAGTCGAAGAACCGGGCGCGAGACCTAGCCCGATGCGGCTTTCAAATTCTCCCGCAGCATTTCCTCGGCGCGCCGGCGCAGGTCGGACGCTTTCTCGAAGTCCGGTTCGCGGCCGGAGAGCGCTTGACCGAGCTGTCGGACGATGAAGGGGTCGAGCGCCTCGCGCCGGTCGACCTCGGCTCGAAAGATCTCCAGGCGGTGAAGAGCGCGCGCGGCGTCGCCGCTGCGAGCCCAGCTTTCGATCTCGTAGAGCGAGGACAAGAGCGCGTCACCAACCTGATGGAGGTCCTGGAAGAGCGCTCCGGCCTGGCCGAACGCCTTCGCCGCCTCGGCATATCGGCCGGCGGAGAACAGGAGGCTCGCGAGGCCGTGTCGGGTGAACGCGAGAAGCGCGGGATACTTTAATACGCGCGCAATAGCTTGCCGCATCCGGCCGAGATCTCCTCCAGGGCTTCCTGCAGAGCCAGCCGCGAGTCGATCGTCTGGCAGTCCCTCGGAAGGACTCGAGCTTCCGCGGGGAGATCCGTTCGAAAAACGGCCCCACTTCCCCGAAAGAAGAGGAGAACGGGTCACCCCGCAGGTC
>Ga0137372_10000572_pt1 | contig 34680 bp, 42 predicted proteins | sample SagtaG_6_FD_104911 | JGI IMG/M metagenome (GOLD analysis project Ga0137372, IMG submission 104911) | Vadose zone soil microbial communities from Sagehorn Ranch, Mendocino, California, USA - Sage1_R_60_16 metaG | ecosystem: Environmental > Terrestrial > Soil > Vadose zone | place: USA...
CAACACGAACGTCAACGCGGAAACCAGACTGGTTTTCATCGCCGCCATCCCGATCGTGCGGCACAGCGGGCAACGTCCGCTTTGGGTTGTGATGGCGTAGTCAAAAATCCAGTAGCGTCAATGGTTTAGGTGGTTGCGGGGGAGCGCAACCAGCTTTACTTGCTGCTCCGCGCGGCGGCTTAAAATGTTGTATGGCGTGCAATCGGCGTCTGTGGCGCAGGTGCGGCGACATTTCACGCATTGTCCAGGATTCGCTCGAGCGTGCCGGCGGTCATCATCTCTTCGATAGCGACCAGCGGATCGATGCTCGTCGGACCGCCTTGCGGACGGCGGTGGCGTCGTCGGGTGGGCACACGAAATGTGCTGCGCCAACGCGCCTCGGTCACGCGTTGGCTCGATCTGTCCGCAGTTCTCAGCGGCTATGCGCGCTGGCGTCTTTTGATTTCTGCGGAAGTCCGAGATCGCCGCTAAAGGCGCCCCGATCGGCCGACGCTGCGTACCAATCGAAACGTGAGCCAGAGCGCGAGCAGCAGCGCGAATGGCGCGAGGGCTGGGACGTCGCCGGCAATACGCGGCCCGATGCTATGCTGCATCAGAAGCGCGCCGGAGACATAGAGGCCGAGGATGACAAGCGCGAGTGCCAGCCGATTGATGCTGCGATCGATGTGCTCCTTGACATCGTCAAGCTCGCGAATGTGCAGGCCGAGTCTCAAGCCGTCCCCGTCCGGGCCGAGCCTGCGCAGCAACGAGCCCAGCGTTGTCGGCAAGTCGTGCGCGGCAATGAGGGCCTCATGTTTCACGCGGTCGAGCGAGCCACGCCAATCAGATTGCTCCATGGCGGCCTCCAATACTTCGGGGCCTTTGACCTACAGATTTTCCAGGAGCTGGGATTCGGGATCGAGGACGCGGACGATATGCTCGGCGAGGAACATGGCGCGCATCAGGATGAGCAGGTCGTAAGGCACGAGCACATTCTGCGCCAGTCCCAGGCGGGTCACGCGCAGAAAGGCCTCGGCCAAGGACCAGTCTTTCAGCGGCATCGCCGCGTAGTCCGCAATGATTTCGGACAAGCCGTGTCGAAAATGGACTCGATCCATCTGGCCGCCCAACACACCAAGGTCGATTGAAGCGTCCAGAAGCCAGTCGGGGTCCTGGCGTATGAATGCGTTGGTGAAGGCGGCAAGCTTCCGGCGGGTGGCGCCGTCGAGATCCCCGACCAGCCCGAAGTCGTGAAAGCAGATTCGGCCCTCCTCGGTGATGAACAGATTCCCGGGATGGGGATCGCCATGAAAGACGCCGAGGACGAAGATCTGGTGCAGATAAGCATCAACAAAATTTTGCGCGAGACGCGGGCCATCGGAGGCAATGGCGGGATCGTCGATTCCCCGCCGCTCCGGGCTTGTACGATGACGGTTTCGCTGACGTGATCGTCGATCACGCCCGGGATGTGCACTGTATTCCACTCGGCGAAGGCCGCGGTGAAACGCCTGATGTTGCGCGCCTCCTGGCGAAAATCGATTTCCTTGCGCAAATTGCCCCAGATCTCGTCGATGATGCGCAGCGGCTGGTAGTGCTTTAACCTTGGCGCGTCGCAGGAAAAGAATTGATCGGCGGTCGCGCCGGGGTCTTCATACAGCTGTCACATTCTGCGGTAGAGTATTGCACAAACTCCAGGTTCTGCGTAGTTCGGGGCCGGGATGCGGCAGGAGGGAGTCTGGGCGACAGGGCCGGGAGCGCGAGCCATCGATCTCGTGTCGATCGCACAGGCGATCGTCGCTGTTGAGTGCTTGAGCTTTCGACGCGCTGCCAAGGTCCTGGATGTTCGGCAGTCGGTGCTCAGCCGCCGTGTGCGAGCGCTCGAGGACGCGCTGGGCGTCTCGCTCTTCGAACGACACCGCACCGGCGTGCGGGTGACCGCCGCCGGCGCGCGCTTCCTCGATGAGGCACAAGGCGCGCTTCTCAAGCTCGAGGCCGCTGTCAAGATCGCTGGCGCAGCAGGGCGTGGTTCTACCGGCCGACTACGCCTCGGCATTCTGTCCTTGATGGCGGCCGGTTTCTTGCGAGAGGTGATCCGGAATTACCAAGACCGGGATCCCGGCGTCCTCATCGAAATTTGTGAAGGCAATTCCGGCGAGCACATCGCATGTGTGCGCGAGGGACAGATCGATGTGGCCTTCGTGGTGGGGACACCGGACGTGCCGGATTGCGAAGTGACACCGCTTTGGACGGAACCTCTATTTATCGCGCTCCCAAAGGGGCACATCCTGTGTGCCCGGAACAAGATCGAGTGGTCGGCACTTCGCGGGGAACCGTTCATTGTGTCCCAATCAGAACGAGGGCGAGCAATACACGACAAAGTAATCAAGCGTTTGGCGGAGGCCGGGGATCCACCCAACATCAGGAGATTGGATGTTACGCGCGAGACCCTGATGCATTTGGTCGCGTTGCGCCAGGGGATAAGCGTCGTGAGCGAATCTGCTGTCGCAACGTCGTTTCCGGATGTCGAGTTTCGACCCCTCACGGGTAACAGCGACGTGCTGTGCTTCAGTGCCGTATGGGCGCACACCAACGACAATCCGGCTTTTCGACGATTCTTGAGCCTCGTGCGAGCGTTCGCGAAAGATCGATCGCGTCAACCTCGCGGCGGGTCGGAGTGACGCTTGTCCGGCGGAGGTTTTGTCGCCGGTACCGGATCCTTTCTCTCTCGCCGAAGACGCGCGAAGGCGCGATCTGTTGACATGAACCGTGCCAGCATCGGTGCAACAAGTTTCGCGGGCTCGGTTCTGTGACCGTTCTCCCGCCCGAGCACCTCGCCGTAGACGACAAGGTCGCGATGGACTTGAGCCGGCAGCTCGACCGTGAGCTTTACGGGTTTATCGTCCGGAACAGCGGAAAGCTTGAGCTTTACCATTTTGCCCCCTCAACCTCGATAGGGCGCGAGCACGAGGTCGCGGTTGACGATCACGCGCACCGGGAAGCCAGGCCGGATCGTGATGGTTGGTTGGATGTTGAGATTGCGGCGCACGACCTGCTGGCCGGTCTGGTTGAGGCTGTCGGTGCTGCCGCGCCTGAGCGCGGTCAGGATGGCGCTGTCGTTATTGGTGGCGCCGAGCTCCGAGCCGACGCCGAGTAGCGTGGAGAGCGCAGCCGCCGTAAACAGGCGGCCCCAGTGGTGATCGACCTCGTCCTCTAGTCCGGCGAACCCTTGTGTGTCGGCGTCGGGCTGGCGCTCCAGCACGATCGACCGGCCATTCGGCATGATCAGCCGCGTCCAGACCAGGAGCACGCGGTCCTGTCCGAATGAGATTTGACTGTCGTAGACGCCGATGAGCTTCGACCCTTGCGGGACTAGGAGATATTTTCCGGTTGGACTGTCGTAGACGTGTTCGGTGACCTGAGCGGTGACTTGGCCCGGAAGATCGGAGCGAATGCCGGTGATGAGTGCCGCCGCAACGACGGTGCCGGCCTGGACGACGTAGCGCGATGCCGGGTTGGTGAGCCGATCGGGACTCACGGTTTTGCGATCGACCGCCGCGGTCAGGAACGCGACCTTGCGATCCTGCATGTTCAGGATCGAGTCCGGATCGGACGGTAGCGGCTCCACTCGTCCAGCTTGTGTCGTCAGCACTTGGTCGGCGGTTGTCGTCGCCGGCACGGCGATGGGAGTCGTCGGGCGCTCCCTCGCGTTCGTCGTGGCGAAGAGGCGGCTCGTGCGAGCGGCCTCGGTCTCCTGTATGGCGCGCTGCTGCTCGGCATCGATGGCCGGCTCCCCCGGTCCCGGCAACGGGACCTGCGCGTTTCGGATTGGGCGGCCGAGATCGCCCGGCAACGGCGGTCCCAGCGGCGGAACGTTGCGCGGGAGACCGGTGTAGTCGCGGGGGAGCGTGGTAAGGCCGTCCGGCGTCGGCTTGTTTTCGGTATTGTAGAGTTCGGTCCCGCCGGTCGGCTTTCTTTGTCCTTGATACAACGCCCAGATCAGTGCGCTGGAAACCGTAATCGCGGCGACGGCCGCGAGGCCCATGAGCACCCTGCGCGACAGCCGCGTCACCGGCGGCCGGTGCGGCCGCAGGCGCAGCTCAGCCGTAAGATCGCGGTCGTGATCTGATTTGGACTCTGCGCCGTTCTCGCTCACCAGAAGAGCCTCCCATCGGTGCGGACGACGCGAACGCGGCGCTCAGAGCCGCCGTCACCAAGACGAAGCTCGGCTGCGGCGAAGAGTCGATCGACGATCATGTGGCTGCCGCGCACGCGATAATTTACGAGCTCTGACGTCTTGCCTTCTGGGCCGACGATAAAGAGCGGCGGCATCTCGCCCTGGCCGATGCCGCGCGGGAACTCGATGTAGACCTTCTTGCCGTCATCGAATGCGCGCAGGGGCCGCCAGGGTGGATTGTCGCCCTCGATCGCGTAGCGGAAACGTAGACTGTTGATGTCGAGCGCCGTCTCGACCGGCGCCGCGGCGTCGGTCAATGCATTTTGGCGGCGAAGCGCGATGAGCTCGTCCTGCGGGTAGATCCAGGAGACCGAAGCCATGTAGGTCTTTTCGGTCGAGCGGAGCTCCAGATGGTAGGTCCGGCGATCCGTATTGATGACGAGGTTGGTGATGAGTTCGGGGCGGGTTGGCTTGACCAGGATGTGGACCTTCTTGGTTGCGGCTGTTCCGCTCTCCGTGTCGCCGATGATCCAGCGTACCGTATCGCCGGCGGCGACTGGACCGGAGCCGACGAGTAGCTCTCCCTCCTGCAGCGCGATGTCGGTCACTTGGCCGGGCGCGCCATAGACTTGGTAGAGGGCGCCATCAGCGAATGGGTAGACCTGCATCGCGTTGAGGTAGCCGCGCCGCGTCGGCTGGACGCGGGCGGCAGCATTCGCCAAGTCGACCCGCTGCCGCGGATCACGCCGCTCGGGTGCCGAGCGCGGACCCGGCAGCGGCTTGAGTTGGCCCGGAAGCGGCAACAGCTTGGGAACCTCCACGACCTCCACGGGCTTGGGCGGTTCTGTCTCCAAAACGGCCGGCTGAGGCGGCGGGTCGTCGTAGCTGATCTGCGGCGGCTTGAAGGTGGCGCAGCCGGCGAGCGCCGTTGCGGCGAATAGTACGAGACTACAGGTTGGAGAGCGCATCAGCCGAGCTCCTTCGACCAGTTGATGGCGTGGACGAACACGCCGAGCGGGTTCTTGCGCAGCCGGTCGGCGTCGTGCGGGGTGTCGAGCACGATGGTGAGGATTGCGGTCCACCGTTCGGTCGCGGCGAGGCTGGCGTTCTCGTAACGCCGCTCGATCCATGCCACGCGGAAACTGTCGTTTGAGGCGCGGATCACGCTTGAGATCTCGACCGCGACCTGGATCTTGCCGACCTTCGCAAAGGGGTCATTGGCGCGGGCGTAGTCGTTGAGCGCGACCGCGCCCTTGTCGGTGACGAAGTCATAAGCTGCGAGCCAGTTCTGGCGCACGATGACCGGGTCGGCCGGAATCGACCGGACGTTTTCGATGAACCGCGCCAAGTGCCAGGCGATCTGCGGATCAGCGGGGCGATAATCGGCAACGGCAGGAGAGACGGCCTGCACCTGCCCGAGCTTGTCGATCTCGACTACCCAGGGGGTGACTGTGCCGCGCGCAGCCTGCCAGATGAGGCCCGCGGCGAGGCCGGCAGCAACGAACAGATTGGCAAAGGCGATGAGCCGCCAATTGCGCGCTTGGACACGGGCAGAGCCGATGCGGTCGTCCCAGGACTGCGCGGCTTTCTGGAAGGGCGTCTCGGGCTCGGGCGTGCGGCCGTAGCGGACGGAGGCGCGACGGAAGAGCATCAGTGGTCCTCCTTGAGGTCGACCGTCGCCGAACCACCGCCATGATCACCGGATCGGACCGCGTGGGCGGCTGCGGAGACGCCATGGCTCATCATCTGCTCGCGACGCAGCTTGCGAGCCCATGTCGGCGGGCCACCTGAGCCGCCTGGCGGATTGCCCGTGCCCCCGGAGGAAATGGCCTTACCGGATGCGAGCGATGCGACGCGCCGGCCGGCGCCGACGAGTGCCCCCGCGCCTGCCCTCAGTCCCACGGCACCGGCGACGCCGATGCCTCCAGCCGCAAGAGCGGTTCCGACCGCGGCGCCCGCACCGAGCTGCGGCGCGCCTGCAGTCAGACCGGTCGCGATGCCGGGCCCGAAAATCCCTAGGCCGAGGAGCGATAGAGCCGCCAAGACGAGCGCCAGCGCATCCTCGAGCGAAGGTTGGTTGGCGCCAAATCCTTGCGTGAACTCACCGAAGAGCGTGGTTCCGATGCCTACGATTACAGCGAGCACCAGCAGCTTCACGCCCGATGTGACGACGTTGCCGAGCACTCGCTCGGCGAGGAACGCCGTCTTGCTGAAGAGGCCGAACGGCACGAGGACGAAGCCCGCAAGCGTCGTGAGCTTGAACTCGATCAACGTGACGAAAAGCTGCACGGCCAGAATAAAGAACGCGACGAGGACTACCAGCCATGCGATCATCAACACGAAGATCTGGATGAAGTTCTCGAAGAACGATACGAAGCCCATGAGCTGACCGGCGGCCTGCAAGATTGGCTTGCCGGCATCAATCCCCACCTGCGCGAGCCGCCCGGGCTGCAGGAAGTGGTCTGGCGAAAGTGTGGAGCCAGCGGCCTTCAGGCCGAGGCCGGTGAAGGAATTGAAAACGATCTTGGCAAGAGCGTTAAAGTTGCCGATCAGGAAGGCGAAGAAGCCGACGTAGAGCGTCCTCTTGACGAGGTGGGCGAGCACGTCTTCGTCTGCACCCCAGGCCCAGAACAGGCCCGCCAGCGTTACGTCGATGACGATCAGTGTCGACGCGAGAAACGCGACCTCGCCGCCAAGCAGGCCGAATCCTGAGTCGATGTAGCGGGTGAAGACCTCGGTGAAGCGATCGATGACGCCGGTGTTCATTTCGGTTGCCCTGCGATGCCGCCCGACGGGTGGGGCGCACTGGAGCTCTGTGTCGAGGGCGCCGATTGGGGAGTGCTTTTCGGCAACTCTCTTCCCGATGGCGACGCCGGCTCTTTCAAGTCGGGCGCTGCAGAGACAACGTCAGTTACTCGGTCTTGGTAGAGCTTCCTGAATTCGAAAAAGCGCCCGCGATTCGCCTCCCAGATCGCCTTGCAGACGGCGTCGTCCGCCGCTTCAGCGCCGATCGCCTTGCAGTGCGCGAGTTCGGCATCGAGTGCGCCGGTGGCGGGTGAAGGCTCAGTCCTCGAGGCGTCCGAAATCGGGTATCGCCGATTGTTCATTGCAATTGCTGTCGCAAGGAGCGCGCCGGCAAGGGCAAGATACGCGACGCCACGGGTAAGGATCTTGATGTCCATCGTCGCACTCACTGATGGAACATCTGCACGGTCTGAGCCTGATAGCCCTGACCGTTGGCAAGGAACTGATTGAGCTGAACGCGCGCCTGTTCCTGGTTTGCGATGAGCCGTGCGCCCTCGAGACTTTGGGCGCGCGACTGCGCAGCAATCAGCGCGGTCAGATCGACGAGTTGCCGTGTCTGCAGGGCGATAAGCTGGTTGCCCGATTGGCTGGCTTGAAGGATGCCGAGGGCCGATTGGCTCGATGAGACGAGTCCGTTGGTCTCGGTGCGCGTGGTGTCGAAGGCCTGCACGACGCCGGCCTGGACTCGGAGGGCGTCTTGGTATGCGGCCAGCGAATTCTGCCAGCGCGTCTGCGCATCGCTGACAAGCTGTTGCGAGGAGGTGGAGCCGGAGTAACTCTGAGGATATGTGCGTTGGAATGCCTGATCGATTCGCGCTTCGGCGTCGCCCGGGCGAGAATCTCGATCTGGCGATCGTTGAGACCGAAGCGGCGATAAATCGTCGTGATCTGGGGCTCGATCGCACGCTCGTTTGGCAGGAACAGGCGTGTCGGGCAGCTCTCGACGATGGCGGGCGCGATGGCGCTGGTCTCGATATCGGCGAGCGACTGGGTCGCGAATACGACGCTCGCGTTCTTCTTCCGCAGCGTTTTGAGCCACTCGCGCAACTGTGCGCCGAAGGTCGGGTCGTCGAGCGCGAGCCAACCCTCATCGACGATCAGCAATGTGGGCCGCCCGTCGAGCCGGGTCTGGACGCGATGGAACAAGTACGCCAGCACGGCGGGGGCGGCGCCGGTGCCGATCAGCCCTTCGGTCTCGAAAGCCTGAACGTCGGCCTGGCCGAGTCGTTCGGCCTCGGCATCGAGCAGCCGCCCCCAAGGCCCGCCGACACAATAGGGCCGCAGAGCGCGCTTGAGCGCGCCGGCCTGGAGCAGGACCGAGAGACCCGTCAGCGTGCGTTCAGGCGCGGGTGCGCTCGCAAGCGAAGTCAGCGCGGACCACAGGTGCTCCTTGGCTTCGGGCGTGACGGTCACGCCTTCGCGGGCCAGAATGGCCGCGACCCATTCGGCCGCCCACGCTTGCTCCGCCGGGTCCAGGATTGGGGCGAGCGGCTGAAGCGCGACGGGCTCGATCGCGTCATCCGAGAGCGCGCCGCCGAGGTCATGCCAGTCGCCGCCCATGGCGAGCGCCGCCGCGCGGATCGAGCCGCCAAAATCGAAGGCGAAGACCTGGGAAGCCGGATACCGCCGGAACTGGAGCGCGATCAGCGCAAGGAGCACGCTCTTGCCGGCGCCCGTCGGCCCGACCACAAGCGTGTGGCCGACATCGCCGACGTGGAGCGACAGCCGGAACGGTGTCGCACCTTCGGTCTTGGCGAACAGAAGCGGTGGGCCGCTGAGATGCTCGTTGCGCTCCGGCCCGGCCCATACCGCTGAGAGCGGGATCATGTGCGCGAGATTCAGCGTCGAGACCGGCGGTTGGCGAACGTTGGCATAGACGTGACCTGGCAGGCTTCCGAGCCAGGCCTCGATCGCGTTGACGCTTTCTGCGATGCACGTGAAATCGCGGCCCTGGATCACCTTCTCGACGAGCCGGAGCTTCTCGTCGGCGACCCGCACATCCTCGTCCCACACCGTGACCGTGGCAGTCACATAGGCCTGCCCGATCAGGTCGGAACCGAGCTCCTGGAGCGCCGCGTCGGCATCCATCGCCTTGTTGTGGGCGTCGGTATCGAGCAGCACGGACGCCTCATTCGTCATCACCTCCTTGAGGATCGCCATGATCGACTTTCGTTTGGCGAACCACTGGCGGCGGATGCGAGTGAGGACCTTGGTGGCGTCGGTCTTATCGAGCGCAATGGCCCGGGTTGACCAGCGGTACGGAAAGGCCAGCCGATTGAGCTCGTCGAGGATCCCGGGGTAGGTCGCCGACGGGAAACCCATCACGGTCAGTGTGCGCAGGTGTGCTTTACCGAGCCGCGGCTCGAGCCCGCCGGTCAGCGCCTCGTCGACCAGGATCGCGTCGAGATACATTGGAACTTCGGGGACCCGGACGCGGTGACGCTTGGTCGAGATGCAGGAATGCAGGTATGTCAGCGTGTCTTCGTCCGAGAGCCATGCGGCTTCCGGCACGAATCCTTCGACGAGCTGCAGCACGCGATCAGTACGGTCGATGAAGCCTTTGAGGACCTCGTGTGCGTCGATGCCTCCGTCGCGGCTGCGGCCTTCGTACAGCCAAGCTTCGGCCCGAGCAGCTTCCTCGGCCGGCGGAAGAAAGAGGAACGTCAGGTAATAGGCGCTCTCGAAGTGGACGCCCTCTTCTTCGAATTGTGCTTTGCGCTCGGTCTCCACCAGCGCTGAGACGGGATCCGGAAATTCGCTTTGCGGATAGAGCTGCGCCGCGTCGCGGCTCGCCTCGACGAAGATCGCCCAGCCGGAGCCCAAACGGCGTAGCGCGTTGTTGAGCCGCGCGGTCGTGCCGACCAGCTCGGCAGGCGTGGCCGAGTCGAGGTCCGGCCCGCGGAAGCGTGCCGTGCGCTGGAGGCTGCCGTCTTTGTTCAGGATGATGCCTTCGGTAACGAGCGCCGCCCACGGAAGGAAGTCGGCGAGGCTTTGAGGTCTCTTGCGATACTCTGCGAGGTTCAGCATGGCATGACCTCATGCGCCGAGATGCAGCGGGTAGCGCACGTGCCGGCGCACGACCTCGACGAAGGATGGGTCGCGCTTGGCCGCCCAGACGGCGGCCATGTGGCCGATGACCCAGAGAACGAGCCCAGCAATCCAAAGGCGCAGCCCAAGGCCGATCGCTGCAGAGAGGGTGCCGTTGAGGATGGCGACCGCGCGCGGCGCGCCAGCCAAAAGGATTGGCTCGGTGAGCGCGCGGTGCATCGGCGCCTCGAAACCAGGAATGACCTCGTGCCCCATGATCTCTGCCATTACACGAGCGCTCCGCCGCCAAACGAGAAGAACGACAAAAAGAAGGACGACGCCGCGAACGCGATCGACAGACCGAACACGATCTGGATCAGGCGCCGGAAGCCGCCGGCGGTGTCGCCGAAGGCGAGCGTAAGACCGGTCACGATGATGATGATCACGGCGATGATCTTGGAGACGGGTCCCTCGATCGACTGGAGGATCTGCTGGAGCGGCTGCTCCCACGGCATGTTCGATCCCGCTGCCATCGCGGGTGTGGTTAGAAGGCTCATCGTGACAAATGCCGTGACGGCCAAAGTGCTCAGGCGGATGCGTGCAAACGGGCAGATCATGTGCGGACTCCCGCGGATGTGAGGTCGACGGCAGGTGCTAGGACGTAGTCGCCGGCGGATCCCAAACCCTCGACGTGGGCGAGCTCGATCAATCGGCGTTCGGAACCACGGCCCGCAAGCACTGCGATGACGTTGATGGTCTCGGCGATGAGTGCACGGGGAACGGTGACGACGGCCTCTTGTACGAGCTGCTCGAGGCGTCGCAGTGCACCCAACGCGGAACCCGCATGGATCGTGCCGATGCCACCGGGATGGCCAGTGCCCCAGGCCTTCAAAAGATCGAGCGCTTCGGCGCCGCGAACCTCGCCGATCGGGATGCGATCCGGCCTAAGGCACAGGGATGAGCGCACCAGATCGGAGAGTGAGGCAACGCCGTCCTTCGTGCGCAGGGCGACGAGATTTGGTGCTCTGCATTGAAGCTCGCGCGTGTCCTCGATCAACACGACACGATCGGAGGTCTTTGCGACCTCGGCGAGGAGGGCATTGACGAGCGTCGTCTTGCCTGTCGATGTGCCGCCGGCGACAAGGACATTGCGCCGTTGCGCCACTGCGCCGCGGAGAATCTCCGCTTGGCGACGCGTAATGATCGCTGCGGCGACATAGTCGTCGAGAGTGAACACCGCGATTGCAGGCTTGCGGATTGCGAAAGCCGGCGCGGCGACGACCGGAGGGATCAAGCCTTCGAAGCGTTCCCCGGTCTCCGGCAATTCGGCCGATACGCGCGGTGAAGCGGGGTGGACTTCCGCCCCGACATGGTGCGCGACGAGACGCACGATCCGTTCGCCGTCGGCAGCTGACAGTCGTTCCCCCGTATCGGCCAGACCTTCGGTCAGCCGGTCGACCCAGAGATGACCGTCCGGATTGAGCATCACCTCGACGACGGCCGGGTCTTCGAGCCATGTCGCGATCGAAGGCCCCAGCGCGGTGCGCAACATGCGCGCACCGCGAGAGATGGCCTCCGCCCTGAGTGAAAGTGCCCCCGCCATTGTCCCCTGCACGATCGCGACCGCCCCCGCGGCCGAGCTGTGGGGATGATTACAAGGGCTCAGAGCCGGCGTAGCGCAACAGCCAGATTGGCATCGTAGTGTGTTAGCGTACGAATACAGGCGATCGGGTGGATCACTAACGCCGCGGAGCCTTCAACATTGCGCGAAAACAATCGGGCTCAGACCAAGGTGCCGACAAGACGCAAAAGCGTACTTCCGGACATCAGCAAAATCCGAGGAGCGCAAAAGGGTCTTCTGCCCGCCTTCCTCGAGCCAAGCCTTGCATCATTGTGCGACACGCCTTCCAGCGGCCCGAAATGGGTCCGCGAGATCAAATACGATGGCTATCGGATGCAGGCACGCATCGATAGACAAGATATTCGGCTGCTGAGGCGCAAGAACCTTGACTGGACTAAACGCTTTCGCAGCATCGCCGTGGCGCTGGAGGAATTGCGCGTCGGATCGGCCCTGCTCGACGGGGAGATCGTTGTCGAAGACGCCAACGGGATCTCGAGCTTCAACGATTTGCAATCGGAGCTGAAAGCCGGCCGTCAAGATCGCTTCCGCTACCACGTCTTCGATGTACTCCACTGCGGCGGGTTCGACCTGACGCAGGCGACATTGGTCGACCGTAAGGCCCTGCTGCAGCAGTTGGTCAAGGCTCTTCCTTCCGGTTCTCCGATCCAGTTCAGCGAGCACCTCGAAGAGGACGGACAGACAATGTTCGAGCATGCGCGCAAGCTTGGACTGGAAGGCATTCTGTCGAAGCGTAAGGACCTGTCGTACAGGCCAGGACGAGGCGAGCACTGGTTGAAGAGCAAGTGTGCCCGGCGGCAGGAGTTCGTGATTCTGGGTTATGTACCGTCGGCGGCCGCAAGCGGGTCTGTCGGTTCCGTGCTGCTCGGCTACCAGGATAAAGGCAAGCTCATCTATGCCGGTCGCGTCGGCACGGGCTGGTCCGCAGACCAGGCACGGTCGCTTCGCGCCGATATTGAGAAGATTGCGTCCACCAAACCGACCTTCGGGAAGTCGCTACCGGCAGGAGCCGACAAGGGCGTTCGCTGGGCCGAACCTCGGCTCGTGTGCGAGATCGAACACCGCGGCTGGACCCACGATGGCCTGCTTCGTGCGCCGTCATTCAAAGGGCTCAGGGAGGACAAGCCTGCGGAGGAAATCGTTCTCGAGGCGACGACAAATCCCCCGCCCATAACCGTACGGACCGATCTAGCGCGCGGTGATCGGGGCGATTCGTGAAGTGACTGTCAATTCTTACCGCTTCTATTCGCGATCGGCGCATAGAAAGTTCGCTCGACTTCGACGAGGTCATCCTGATTAAGTCGATGCATCTCCACAATAGTGCGGGGAGGGTAAGGTCCGTTGCCCCATAGTTCCGCCTGCACCTTGTTCACGATCGGACGAAAGCGGAATATGTCAGTCACGAATGCGACAAATCGCACCGCCTTTTGGAGCGATGCGCGCTCCGACTCTGCGATCAGGTTCATGTTGAGAAAGGCTGGCGGACCCGGGCTTCATCACCGGGTATGACCATGTTGGTCTTGAGCTACGCGCATGCCAGCGATGAAGAAGAAACCACCATCTCGCGTCGCCAGATTCCAGGTGCCTGTCGGTTTGATTGCCCCAGCGGACCACAATGTCGTTACGCCGTTTGCCGAGGCTTGCTGCGCCATTGCCGGACCGCCCGCCAAAGCCGTGGTTGCAATGAATGGCCATCGCGACCTTAATTGTCTCCTCCTCCGCTGAACTCACGTTCATCAGCTGTCACGCGACCAGTTGAATGCGTGAACATAGAAGCCCAACGGGTTTCTCAGGATCTCAGCTGCCCTTGGGGCTTTGAAAATAACTTCGACGGTGCCGGTGAAGCGCTCAGTCTTCATGATCACCCCGCTCTTGTACACCTGTTCTTGCCAGCGGATCTCGAACGAATCGGCGGAAGCACGCACGACGTAGATCACATCGACAGAGATTGGCCACACTCCAATTTTCATGAACGGAGCTGTATCCCGGACATAGGTGTCGAGCGCCCGAGCTCCGCGGTCGGTCACATAGTTGAGCGCGTCCATCCAATTCGAGCGTACTATGATCGGATCAGTCGACAGCGACCGGACGTTCTTGACGAACCGTGTGAGGAAATATGCAATTTGCGCATCTGACGGCGCGCTGTTTGGCGGATTGGCTGTGCGGGTCTCGTTCAGGCGGTCAATCTCAAGGATGTAGGGTGTAACCCCCGCACGACCGGCTGAAATCGCAAGCGCGAGCCCGAGCACCGCACAGAGGCTTGCCGATCCGAGGGCGGCAAAGCGCCAGTTGCTTGCCTGTAGACGTGCGGATATGAGCCGTTCCGTCCAAGCGCGGATGGCCTTCTCATACGGCGTGATTGGCTCACGTGTGTTGCGGTAGCTGGCGGGCGCACTAAAAGAGCGTAAGGCCACACGCGAACCCAGCGTTCGAAGCCGGGGCACCTCCAACCAGGCTAACGCTGCAATCTGCAATGCGACGTTGAGGCCGAATGCGACCCGATAGGCGATCGCAGGATAGTGCCCATCCTGGGTCGGCCATTGCTCAAGGATTAACCCAGTCGCGCACTGGACGACGAAGGCCCAACCGAGGTGAAAGACGTTCAGTGCACCATTGGCACGCCCGGCGACCTCCTTGGGGAAATCCTCGGCCAAGATCGCGTAGCTGAGAACAGTGCCTGCCCCGACAACCGCCACGACTGACCAAGGCAAAGACGGCGGCAAAGGCAACCGCAATATCAACGTGAGCTGCGCCGCGATGAACAGCATCGCGACGACGGCCAACAGGCCTTGCGGCCCGATGCCACGCCGACGCACCCGGTCGGCTATCGTGCCCAGCACCAACGCGCCAAAGCTGAGTGCAACCGCCATGACGAAGAGGTGCGTGATGAGGCTTGCTCGGTCGAGGCCCTCGACGTCGGTGAGCCAAGCCGCCGCCCACAATCCCTGCAGCGCCCATGCCGATCCGACGCAGGTCGCCGAGAGCGGCGCCAATCTCCAAAAGCGTGAATCCGCATAGACGGTTTTCAGGCTGGCCGGGGTTGCGCTTTTCGGCGCCGATGCGACGGGCTCTGGAACGACGAAGTAGATCACCACCGCAGAGCCGGCCGTCGCTGCGGCGAGGAGCTCGAAGAGCCCTCGCCAGCCCGTCCAATCGAGCAATCGCTCGGCCGGCGCCGTTGCGGTTACCGCACCCAACGCGCCGAGCATAATCATATAGCCGTTGACCAGCGCCACGCGCTCTCTTGGAAACCACAGAACGATGGCCTTGAGCCCGGCCGTCAGTGCGGCTGCGACGCCGAGTCCAATCATCGCGCGCGCGGCTACCAGCGGTAGAAATCCGTGTGACGCGCCGAAGAGCGCAGCGCCGACGGCCGCGACCAGCAGCAGGGCGCTCTGGATTCGCCGCGGGCCATAGCGATCCAACAGCACGCCTATCGGAATCTGAGCCGCTGCAAAGGTCAGGAAATAGACCGACGTGAGGAGCCCAAGATCCGCGGCGCCGAGGGCCAAATCGGATGTTAGCTGGCCCGAGATCAGCGCGTTGATTGTGCGGAACAGGTAAGAAAGATAGTACCCGGCAGCGAACGGCAGGAAGACAAAGGTGATCAGACGCCAATTTTGCGCCAAGTGTTCTGCCGACCGCCGAGACTTTGGCCGCCATATCGTCACTGGCGGTGGAGGGCCGAGTGCCGCCTCGGCCACGCAGCTTTCGATGCGGGGTACCACGTTAGAGAGTGGGATTGTGTCCCTCTCCTGGAAAGCCCCCGTTGCTGCCGTCCTCCCGGGCGACAGCAGATAGCTCTGGCTCTTCGCCCACGACGGCTGATGCGGGAGCGTCTTGGTCGGAATCCGATGATGGGGCGACAAGCGGCGCGCCCTCTTCGATGTCGCGCGCGAAAAGATCCGGGCTTGTTGCGCTGAGCCGGTCCATCGTCTCTCGCACGAGAGATGTGCCCAAATGAACACGCCTCCCGACTTGCGCGGCAAAGACTTCGAACCGTTCGAGGCCGAGGGCACACGCGGCGCGCTGGTGCGATTGCGGTAGAGGTGGCGTAATGGTGAGGTGGTATCGAACATGCAAGGCGGCGGTCTCATTGACGATCCGGAGGTCCCGCTCGAGCTGCTCGAGTTGACGGCTCATCCAATTGAGGCGCCGCAGCAGCGTGGCATCGTCGATGGTCTCAGCGCCGGGATTGAGAAAGCGGTCGAGGGCGGCCTCCACGATCACGGTCTTGCTCGCGCCTGGGCGCTGGGCGGCCGCTTCGAGCCGTTCGACAATCTGTTCAGAGAGTTGCACGCTGATTTTTCGTTTCATCGCTGGTCCTCGTTAGGGCTCAAGTGAGCGTTTGCTGTCGTCCGGGATCGGCGGGTAATCCCGTTGTTCAACCCATCAAGCGACACCTCGCGCAGGACGCTCTGACCCTTCGCGAGCCGTCGTCCCAGCGTCTCCAAGAACGATTCGAAGCGCTCGCGGCCCTTCGCCTGGGCGGCGGCTTGCGCGCTTTCCGGGAGCGGTGGGGTGACGGTGAGCCAAAATCTGATGAAGAGTGCGAGTGTCTCGGCCGCGATCGAGATGTCGCGTTCCAGTCGTTCTCCCTGTCGGCTCAACAGATCGAGCCGGCGGGCTACGGCGGCCTCGCGCCGATCAGCGTCGTCCGGGGTCAGGAATGACGTGATGGCGGCTTCTGCAATCAGGGATTTCGACTGCTCCTTCCGATCGGCGAGCTCGATCAACCGCGCCATCATTTCGGGATCGAGATAGACGGAGAGACGCGCCTTCTTCATGGGCGGGCCTCACAATCCGAGCCCATCGCCAGGGTCGAGCGCGGTCTGGCGCGCCAGCGCACGGAAATTTTGGTTCAATGCCTTGGCTTGGACCGCGTCATCGTCGGGCTCATCTTCAAGCAGCGCGAATTCCGGGCTGGGCCTTGGCTGCTCGGACACGATGGCTTCGTGCTCGGGCAAGGATGGCTCGCGGCGGATTCCTCCGTTCGCAGGATCGTCGTCGGCCAAAGAACCGGCGACCGACTTGGCCGCAGCCGCCGCACCTGGGTCTAGGAGGGGCAGAGTTGTCCAGTCGTCGGCGTGTGGGGCAGGTCGGTCGCCGGAGGTGCCCGCGCTGGCGGTGGTCAGTGCGGGTGGTTGCAGGACGCGGCTTTTGAGCCGGATGTCCTCGTAGTAGCGGGCCTTGTGCGCGCGAATCGGCGGAATGCCGGAAACGAGGACCAGTTCGTCGCTCTGTGGGAGCTGCATCACCTCGCCGGGGGTCAACAGAGGCCGTGCGGTCTCCTGGCGCGACACCATGAGGTGGCCGAGCCAGGGCGAGAGCCGGTGCCCGGCATAGTTCTTCATGGCGCGCAGCTCGGTGGCGGTGCCGAGCGCATCGGAGACGCGGCGCGCCGTGCGCTCGTCATTGGTGGCAAAGGCGACGCGGACGTGGCAGTTGTCGAGAATCGCGTTGTTCGGTCCGTAGGCCTTCTCGATCTGGTTGAGCGACTGCGCGATAAGAAAAGATTTCAGGCCATAGCCGGCCATGAAGGCGAGCGCCGATTCGAAGAAGTCGAGCCGGCCGAGCGCGGGAAACTCATCGAGCATGAGGAGTATGCGGTGGCCTCGAAGCTTGAGGTCTTCGGTCAATCGCCGGCCGATCTGGTTGAGAACCAGGCGGACGAGCGGCTTGGTGCGGCTGATGTCGGAGGGCGGCACGACCAGATAGAGAGTGACTGGCCGCTTGCACTCCACGAGGTCGCTGATCCGCCAATCGCAGCGTGACGTCACCTTGGCAACAACCGGATCGCGGTAGAGCCCGAGGAAGCTCATGGCGGTCGAGAGCACGCCGGAGCGTTCATTTTCGGACTTGTTGAGAAGCTCTCGCGCGGCGGAGGCGACGACGGGGTGTGGGCGATTGAAAAGATGCCGCGTCGTCATCATCGCCCGCAGCGTCGTCTCGATCGGCCGTTTGGGGTCAGACAGAAAGTTGGCAACACCCGCGAGGGTCTTGTCGGTTTCGGCGTAAAGGACGTGGAGGATGGCGCCGACCAGGAGCGAATGGCTGGTCTTTTCCCAATGATTGCGCCGCTCGAGCGCACCCTCTGGATCGACCAGGATGTCGGCGACGTTCTGGACGTCGCGCACCTCGGTGTCGCCACGGCGCACTTCGAGCAACGGATTGTACGCGGCCGAAGCCGGATTGGTCGGATCGAAGAGGAGCACGCGGCCGAAGCGTGCACGCCAGCCCGCCGTGAGCTGCCAATTCTCGCCCTTGATGTCGTGGATGATGGCCGAACCCGGCCAGGTCAGCAGGGTCGGGATGACGAGCCCGACGCCTTTGCCCGATCGAGTTGGCGCAAAGCAGAGCACGTGCTCAGGCCCATTGTGCCGAAGGTAGTCGTGTGCGAAACGGCCGAGCACGACGCCGTCCGGATCGAGAAGACCGGCGACGCGAACCTCATTCTTTGTCGCCCATCGTGCCGAGCCATAGGTCGTGATGGTCTTGGCTTCCCGCGCCCGCCAGACCGACATCCCGATCGCAATGCCGATCGAGGCGAACCCACCGGAAGCGGCGATCGCCGCGCCCTCAAGGAATATGGGCGGGGCATAAGCGTCGTAGTGGTACCACCACCAGAAGAAGGCCGGCGGCACATAGATCGGAGCGCCCGCAATCTCAAACCACGGCGGCCCAAGCTGCGCTTGGAAGCCGAGCCGCCACGCCGTCCACTGGGTCGCGACCCACATGGTCGCAAGCACGATCGCGAAGACGGCGATGATCTGGCCCCAGAGGATCTTGGTGGCGGTCAAGTCTGCCCCCGCTGCAGTTAACAGCGGCGACTAAAGAGGCCACGACCTGCGTCTGGGCAACGGGGGAATCGAGGTCATCGTAATTTCGGATATAGCGGCGCGCAGAAACTGGCGAATGATCAAATGGGCTTGAAGCGGAGCTGTGTGAAATTGGCGTAACAATGCTCTGGCGAGCGTGCGTCGCCCCGGTCGATCATTTCCATCCGGTTTGTATTGAAGCGTTTTCGGGCGGTCCGCGGTTGCCGCGCCATGCCGCAAATATCGCACTCATAGGGGGGGCTGAATCCGCGCACGCAAGAACACGCTCAGGAGGCCTGACCTATGCCAATGACCGAGGTCCAACGGCACGCCTTTAATGAACGACTCGACGGCGCCATTGATATGAAGCCCAGGCCATTATTCGACACCGTGCAGTGCAGGGCGCCGGCGTATATCACCTGTCCGCAGCGGAGCAGGACCTGCTGCACGAGATCATGTTCAAGCTCAGCATGCTGCACATCGTCATCATTCATCGCGATGAGGCTGCGGAGGGGGTTGCATGGCCGTTGGCTCGATACACAAGCGGTGCGTTGCCGCGGGCGCTGGAAGCCCGATCACGAGCCCAGTTCGCGCGCGTCTTCGCTCCACAGTCCGAGATTGGGCGCAGTTTCCGCCGTGATGCTCATTGCGGTCTCCATTCCGCGCTGACTGCCCGGCGTCAAGACGATCGTCTTTCGGCGGGCGCTTTCGCCTGCTGCCTCGTACCCCACGACCCGAAAACCGGGATCTTGAATCACGTCGAGCAGCCGTTCTTCTTGAACGGCCCGCGGGTCATAGAGCACGCGAGCCAGCCGTTCGCCGAAGGACACGGATGCCATCCGAACACCCGGCTCCTTCTGGACCAGGCTCTTGATCGTGTTCGCACACGCCTCACAACTCATGCCTTCGATTATGAAGGTGGTTGTCTTCATCTGATTACCCGCTCCGGTCTATCCTGATATCGGCGAGACGACTTTACGCCCTGGAGGTAACTCCCAGGTCAAGGGGGCCAGAATGGGCATGGGCGCAAGTCGCGGTGACGCGCGCTGCGACAGCTATCCCAGGAAGGCTCGACGTCGAGGTCGGCGCAGCCTCGACAAGATCATTTGTCAGCCAATGGTTGGGCCGCGTGCTCTTCCGAAGCTCCATTCGATTCTACCGGCCTGTGCGATCCCCGATACCTGGCGAGCAAGGTGCCGCTCGAGCGACGGGCTCCAAGGGACCAAGCTGAATCCGAGACCATCATCGATCATCGCGAAGCGGCCCGAGGCAAGGTCGAGGCGTCGGCGGTAGACGCCCGCGACGGTCTCTCCCTCCGTGGCCGGATGATGAGGCAAACCGGAACTCGAACTGAGCCGCGCTGCCGTCGCTTCGAGTTCGCGTCGCCGTAACGTTTCGAGCAGGTCCCGCGCGAAGATGACGCCCTGGCCTTGGCGCCTGGCGAGACCCTGCCCGACCAGGTGCTCGAGGCGAGCGTCCATCGCTTCGCGGACTTCGCGGCCGAAGCCGCCCGAGCTTAGCTCCCCCCGCTGGCGCGCGAGGAGCTGGCGGTCGAGCCAGGTAGCGCCACCAGCGTGGACCTGCACCTCGAGCGGCAGGTCGGAACGTACTGCAAGTGCGATGCGCTCTCGGCCGGCGGCGTCCTTGAATCGGCGCAGCTCGACGATGCCGCCCGGAGCGGCGTCGTTTGCTGCATCGAGATCCGGTAGGCGCACATGGTGAGCGCGTCCGTCCACGCCGTCGATCACGGCGTATGCCGTGCCTTTGAGCTCGTCATCGAGACCGCGCGCGACAAGCCGCCCGATGATCGGCCGCGTTGCGTCTTCACCATCGAGGGCAAAGTCAGCGACGCTCCGTTCGATCCGCTGGTCGGCGAATCCACGGTGGATGCGCTTGATGATGTCGCTGCGCTCGCCCAGCGCCCGCATCACGGGCTCTGCGTTCTCCGACAGGTGCCATCGTGCCGGACCGAGCGGCTCGGCGAGGCCAAGGCGTTCGAGCTTGCGCATGCGCCCGATCATGGCGGACCGAGGGTGTCCCTCCGGCGGGCGATCGGCTGCGGGGCGTAGGTTGATAACCCCATCATGTTGTGCAGCCTCACTCGAGCGAACGGTCGAGCCTGGTCCAACGATCCGCCTCGGCCTGGGCCTCGAGGTCGCGGCGGATCTCGAGGTCGCTGCGCGGCCCGAGCTCGAGGGTGGCGAGATGCGCGGCGCGGGCGCGCATGCCCCGGCTGATGTAGTCGCGGGCAATGACGAGGTCGCGGCCGTCGTCGCCTTTGCCCCGCACGATGACATGGATGTGGGGATTATCGGTATTCCAATGATCGACCCCAATCCAATCCAGCCTGGTGCCGAGATCCCGCTCGGCTTGCGCCATCAGATCCCGGGTGAACGCCTTCAGATCGGAGAGCTGCTCCGCATCCTCCGGGGACACGATGAACCGGAAATGATGCCGATCCCCTTCGCAGCGGTCGGCGAAGGCGCGGTGGTCGGCGTCATCGTGTTCGGCGTCGAACATCCGGCCCGCGGCGCCATCCTTCGTCACACCTTCCCTCCGCAGGTAGGCCAAATGAGTGCCCAACGGCGCTCCCTTTGCCTTGTGCCGCACCACACGCGCCTTGACGGCAACACTGCGCGTCCGATCGGTCATAAGCCGGGCGGCCGCGATGCTCGCCGCCCGGCCGCGGCCGAAAGCGGTACTCCGGATGCTGCGTCCCGTTCGGCGATGGAGGCCTCCGGCCCTCTCCGCTGCCGCGAGCGCCTGCGCGATGAACGGCTTGGCGCGACGGGCACTGCCCCGTCCTCTGTCCCGGACGCGCCCAAGCCGGACGCGGAGATCATCGTCGCGAGTCATGATGCAGATTCGCGCGAGGTGCGCGTAGTCGCGAATTTCCAAGGAGTTGAGCGAATTCGCAGGCTGTCGCGCTTCGTTGCACATCGCGCGAAGTGCCTGACGTGTCTGCCCTTTCCAACCGACAGACCGGGCCGCGCCTCGCGGCTTTTATCTTGCCATCGGTCGGTCGGTTTCGGTTGGCCTCCCGTCCCTAGTCTCACCGCCAAACGTGCGAGATTATTCGACACTCCGCTAAGGACGGCCAAGCTACTCATCACGGCCTCCGCTCTGATGACCGCGGCACAAACAGACTGTCGGCTGGGGTCTTGCTCGTTTTCGGCGCGGCGGTTGCAGGGCCAAGCGAACGCGATTCTTTTACAGCCCGATTGCGGTTCTGCACGTCGCCCGATATGCCGTCCGGCTGCGTTGGTTTCGCAGGGAACAAGGCACTTGACCAACCGCGCTCTCGATCATCAGGCGTTGGCGCTGGCGCTGATAGAGCGGCTTGTGGACCGGGTGTGAGTGCCTCGGACGCGACATCGCTTGCGTCGAAATACGCGTCTTTCGGCATGTCAAAGTTCGGCGCGTTGCCCTTCTCGACGGTCGCTCGCACCGCGTCTGCGAACCGGTTATCGGGCCGATCCCACGAGCCACGATAGGCCGCGACCGAGCAATAAATCGGGTCGGGCTTCGACGTTGTCTTGCAGCGCTCAGCAAGCTGGGTGAGCTGCCGCGCCGCAAGAGTGATGTTCGGGCATGGCGCGAACATTACTGCGGTCGTCGATCGTGGATCTGTCGAAAGTCCCGTCAGTCCGGCGCGTATCCGGCCGCTATCAGGGTGTGTTGCCTGCGCCTCGCCGATGGCGTCCTGTATCGTTGGAAGCACGCGAGGAAGGCTCTCCCCGGGCACCGAGAATGACCACGGTTCGCCACCCGATTGCTCCCAGATGAGCGCATGCATCACCTTTGGCTCAACGCTGAGCGCGCATGCGGCTATCAGGGTCACGAGATCCATGGACGTTTCCTCCGATGACAGTTGAATGCCATCCGGCCGGCAGGGATGCCGAGGTCCACACGACCGCCGAGGGCAAGCGGCGCCACCGCGCCCGGTCCTTGCGGTCGATCCTCGGATCGCAGTCCGAGGCAATGCCCTTGACTGCAGCTGCGCGTGGCGGCGCATTGGAAGCTGGCCGAGAAGGAGGGACGGCGCGGCGCGCGATCGAATAGCGGACCTGCGAGCAGCGTGCGGAGAAACGGCAAGATCATTCCTACTCGAACGTCCATATTGGTTCCGCTCGGCCGACGATTGCGGATAAGGGAATCGGGCCGAAGTAACGACCGTCAAGCGATGCGGGTTCATCCCAGTTCATGAGGAACAGCTCGCCTTGCGCGATCACCTGACAGCCCTGCCAGATGGGCAGTGCGCGACCACGCCGGTCGCGCGCGAGGGCTGCGCCTATCTCGATTCCATCAACGCTGATGAGGAGCTTATTCCGGCACACTGACTGGCCAGGAACGGCAAGGACGCGCTTGATGAGGGGAACGCCGAGCGGCAGGTACCCGCCTTCAGCGAGAAAGATCCCGAGTGGCTCGGGTGGCATGGCAACAACGAGATTCGTGACGGCAAGTGTGCCAGCCGGCTGCACGTTGTAGAGGCCGATCGGCACGCTCTCGGACGCGTTCCAAACGAAACGCGGCCGCGGCGTCATGCGAAGCGTGGATATCACGACGCCGGCTGCGGCCACCGTTGCGAGAAGGGTCACATATCGGCGGGTCATGGTGAGACCTTCCGCCGATGGACCCAGGCTTGATGACGGCTACGTGTGTAGGGCCGTGGCTGCTCACCGACGGACAGACGGTTGTGAATATGCCGCCAGTGCTCCGGCGCCGCGTCGGCCGGATCGATCTCGATCGCCTCAACGGCGTCGATCGCCTGCAGGACTTTTTCGACATTCGGCCACCCAGAGAGGCGCAGCAGGCTCTCTCCGCCAGGGCGCACGTAGGGCACGGTCGAGTAGCGCTCGCCCGGCCCGACGGCGCGCAGGATGTCGACGCGGGAGACGACGGTGCCGTAGTCGTTCGACGCCCAGCGGACGAACGCAAAGATACTGCCTGGCGCGAACGAGACGACGCGTCGCTGCCGATCGATCACATGATCCTCTGCGATGCGGCCGAAGCGGATCCAGTTCTCGATGCGCTTCTTGAGCCACGTAAGCTCGACATGAGTTAGCTCGCTCATGCGGCATCTCCGGCATTATCAGGGAACTCGCGGGACAGGAGGTCGCGCAACATGTCCGCGACGGTGACGCCGCGTTGGAAGGCGGCGACCTTGATGCGGCCGCGGAGCTCGGGCGTGACGTCGATCGTCAGCCGTGCGGTGAAGAGATCAGCCTTCGCCCCGTTGTTCGGACGTTGCTCGGGCGTCCGGACCCATGTGTCGGGATCGCTTGGCCGCGCGGCGAAGGCCCGTCTTGTATCGCGGGCCTTCATCGCGCGATCCGTTCGATCTCGGCGGCGAGCGCGGCGATCTCGCGCATCGCCGGCTCGCCCTGAGGCACCTCGCAGACGAGCCTGCCTGTGCGTGCCGCATCCGCGAAGACGACACGCTGGCCGACCCGAGCCACGAGAACCGGCGGCTCATGATCGGCCAGCGCTTCCGCCGTCTCCCGGGCAATCACGGTGCGGGCAGCGCAACGGTTGAGGACGAACCGGGCAACGAGCTGCGGGCGGCATACGCGCGCTTCCTGGAGCAGCCGGAGTATCTCGCCCGAAGCCCAGCCGTCGAAGGGCGATGGTTGCGCGGGGATCACGATCAGATCAGCAGCGAGCAACGCCGAGCGCATCAGCGTGGCGACCCGCGGCGGCCCATCGATCAGCACATGATCAGCATCGCGAGCGATCTCGGGCGCCTCACGGTGGAGCGTATCGCGCGCAAGGCCGAGGACGCCGAAGAGCCGGGGCAAGGCTTCCTTGGCGCGCTGCTCAGACCAGTCGAGCGCAGAGCCTTGCGGGTCGGCATCGATGACGACGACGCGCTTTCCGTTGCGCGCCCAGGCGCCGGCGAGATGCAGCGCCAAGGTGGTCTTGCCGACGCCTCCTTTCTGGTTGAGGAGCGCGACGATCATGGCGCGCCCCCGCGGCAATGCACGCAAAGCCGTTGCGGTGCACTGCGCGACGCTGCATGCGTAAATTCGGATTTACAGAAATGCTTGTTGCTGCTGCTGGCCTGCGAGCAAATCAGGTGGGTGGCTGAAATCGACGTCCGGACACGGACGAGTCGTTCCCTAAGAAGGTTAGATTCCTTGTTAGTGAAGTTAGAATCGCCGGATTTCCCTTTTGCTGCAGGCGGTAAGCCGGATTTTGGTTCCCGATAGCACGAGGATCGGGTTCCTGATGGCACGATAGGCGCGGTTCCGGATAGCACGAGCGTATTCACAGCTTATCCCCCGACTTATCCCCAGGACTTGTGGACGGGTCGCGCCGGCGCAGCATGCGCGCCGGATCGGATTCGACTGGCTTGAAGGTGAGGAGCTGCCGCCCGAACGGGCTCACTTCCATTGCGAGGCGGAAGCCCGGCAATGGCTGGCGGCGGGTGATGTCGCGTAGCTCGAAGGCAAAGCGCTTCAGCCGTGACAGGCTGCCGGACTTGAGGTGGAGGTGCGAGACCTCAAAGCACCAGCCGCCTGGTTGACGGCCTGCGTGCTTGCGGACGATGCGGTAGAGCCACCGCTCGAGGCCGCCGGTCAGCCGGAAATAGGCCCGATCGATCGTCAGCACGAGCGCATCGTTGAGGATCGCTGCGTAGAGCCAGTCGGGTATGATGAGCTCGATACCCAACGGGCGACCATGACCGTCGGCACGCTCCTTCCACTCGTTGACCCAGGAGAAGCGATGCATGCGTCGCTCCGTGGGCTGGCGCAGCGTCGTTGCGACCGTCGTCGACTGCAGCCGGTCGAGCGCCGCCTTGAGGCGGTGATAGTCGCGCACTGAAGTTCCGCGGCGGATGAAGGTGAGGATTTCGTAAGGAGTGGCGGCCATCAGCCGCGACGTGCGCAAGCCCTTGTCGCGTGCTGCGACGAGCTGGGAGGCTGCCCAGATCAACACGTCCGCATCCCAGATCGTCGCCATGCCGTGTTCGGCAGTCGCCTCGACACGGATAGCAACCTCCCCCATGCGGAAATCGATTGGGGTCACACGGTGTGACTTCGAGAGGCTGAAGAATGGATAGGCCATGAGATCCTGCGCATCGCGTGGTGCAAGGTCGCCGGGAAGTGCACGGAAGAGTTCGAGCTGGTCGCGCTCGCTCCGAAATGTCCTCGCTCCAGACATCGCCCGCGTTTCGAACCGATCAGCCCCGATGTGTTCGGGTCATTGCCGCTCCAGCGATTCGCTTGGCCGGGAAAACCGTCCCCACGCCCGGGTCTGAGGTCGAGGTCTTGACGCCGAGATCAGCCCAGGCCTTCAGGTCCTCGAGCGCGTAGACGACGCGTCCGCCGATCTTTCGGTACTTCGGCCCGGTGCCGTAGGTGCGGTGCTTCTCGAGGGTGCGGCCGGAGAGACCGAGGAAGCGCGCCGCCTCGGGAGTGCGGAGAAAGCGCGGCGGCAAGCCGGTGAGTGGATCGGGCATGATCGAGCCTCCGTGGTCTTGGCGGCACCGCTGGGCAGCGGCGGCGAGCCGGAGGCCACCATGGCGAAGCGACACGGCGTGGGGGATGGTGAAGATAGGGGGTGCTGTTTTCGCCACCCCTACGAGTGAAGGCTATTCGCGTTGTGACCGCGGATATCGCAAGAGGTCGAGATAGCCGCCTCGCATCAGCTCGATGCCAGCGCGCGCCAGACGAATGGTGCGGTCGCGCAACTCGTGCGTCTTCCAGCCGGGGCCGGCTGGAATGCGCGTGCGGCCGAACAAGCTTTGCGCAATGACGCGGTAACTCTCATCGGCGAGACGGCCGTCGAGCGCGCGGAGCGTGAGCCCAAGCCTCTGACGTCGTTGGCGTGTCAGCCGCTCTGGTGGGCGGCCGTGCGCTCGGCCGGTGGCGGCGCGCCACAGCCGCAGCGCCGCGTCGGCGCGCGCGGCGAAGTCGGCGTCGAGCGGGATGACGACCGCTGCCGGCGTCGCCGCGCTGGCGCCGCCGGTGAGCACTGCGGGCAAACGACCGTGTCGCTCATTGATGAGCCAATAGTCGCCGTCAGCCGCGCCGCGCTGAAATGTCGGCGTTACCGTTTCGAGGCTGCGCGCATCTGTGAAAAGCGCGGGCGCCCGCGAAACAAGAACGGCGCCGGGATCGAGGTGCGGCAGCCAAACGATTGGGGCTCTATCCGCCGGCAGACCCGGATCGATCGGGAAACGGGAGCCCCCACCGCACGATCAGCGGTTCGGAAAACTCCGCCTCGCGGGCAGCATCGCGCAGGGCCGCGCGATAGTCGCGCTGGTAGTCGGGATTCCGCCGCAGGAACTCCCAAGCCAACTCGGCAGGGTTGAGATCATTGAGATAGGCATAGGCGGCCGCAGACCGCCAGTCGGGTACTGGAGGCATATTGGTCCCCTCAATATGCGTTACGCGTACAGAAGAGCACCCAGCCAAGTATCGGGTAGCGTGCAATTGCGGCCGAATGCCGCCGCCGGGACGCGCGCTCGCGGCATCGCGTGATGCGAATTCGGCATCGCTTGATCCCGTCGCTTTTGTGTTTCTGAGGATTGCGGTGGAGTCGGTTTCCTGGATTGCCGCGTCTGCGTAAATCCGCGCAGGCGGCTCAGTGCATCGCCGACCTCAGGAGATCCCGGTAACCGTGCTCGGTCATCCAGCGCGCACGGGCGAGGTGGCTGTCGTGCACGCGACGGGCGCGTTCAGCGTCTTGCTTCGGATCGAGCCCGAATAGGACACGAACGACCTCCGTCCACTCGGCACCTTCTTCAGCCGCGTCGAGAAGGCGAATATAGAGCGCGAGGTGCTGTTGGTCGTAGTCTGTCAGACTGGCGCTTTGCGGGGGCTGATCGGCAAACATGGTCCTGTTCATTGCGCCGGTCCGGTCTTTGGGCGTGGATTTGCCTCGGTGCATGCGTGACCTCGGCCGCAAAGGCTTGGGGTGCGAACTCAACGCCGACCCTCCCGCGGGTTTCGAACCAGCATGACCCCCTCTCCACGACCGGAGGCGAGAAAGACGATGCCGGCAGTTTCGAGCGCGCGGCGCACCTGATCGCGTGTGTCCTCCCGGACTTTGAGCCGGTCGGACTCCAGGCGCTTCAGGGCGGTCAGGGCGACCAGGGCCTTGTCGGCGAGCATCTCTTGCGTCCAACCAAGAAGCGCACGCGCGGCCCGCACCTGGCGGGAGGTAATCATTCATGATCACCTCGAACGGCGGCGCGGAATTCACCACGAAAACGACTATAATAGTCGCATTGGAGTGGCTACAACGAGAAAAAGACGGCGGTTTGACTGCCTGAAATGGTCGTTTTGCAGTGCAGCAAGCGGCACGAACCTAAGGTGATTCGCTGGCTCCTCCGACGGCGCGGCAGCCCCGGAGTTCGTAGCCCTCACTCCTCGCCTGATGTGATCGCATCCTCGCGAGCATGTTGGCAATTCGGTTAGAACGAGAAACGGCTGCGCGAAGCGCGAGCCCACGCAATCGAAAAACCGCAAGGACGTAGAACCGCCGATCCGGCAATGCGGATTGGCGGCTTTGCGCAAAGCCTGTGTAGCGGTCGCCGTTAGGAGGGACCCGGCCTCGTCGACCGGCTGAAATCCGAGGTCGGTTAGTCCTCAAAGGCGAGTGCGCCTTTGCTGCTCCAGCTTCTTGAGCAGCGCAATTAATTCGCGGCCAGTCCGGGACGCTCTGGCGCACGCAGCTGTTGGTGCGATCTGGGTGCTGAAATCCGTTCGGGATCGATCAGCCGCGCCACGGCGGCGAGGCCAATAGCGCCGGCACCCGCTACCGCGAAGACATGCCGCCAGATATCAGATGGCACACCGTATCCCGTCAGGGTGACTACGACGTGGTAGCCGGCGTAAGCAGCCGGTGCGGCGAAGATCAAGGCGACAAACACGCGAACCGTGGTACTGCGAGCGAGCCCGAATGCAAGCTGAAACACGCCGAACGTTGCGCTAGCGACCGCGGCACCGACGCCTATCGCGCCGATTGGACCGGCGCCGGTGTCGACCGCCCAGAAGCCCGCCGCGAATCCAGCGAATACCGGCAAGGCATAGACGGTGGAGTGGACCAGCAGAAAGCACAGTGCGCCGAGGCCCAGAGCGCCGAGAACAATACCGATGGCCATCTGCAACCCCTGTCTTGCCGCGATCCAGGCGGGAGCGGCCGCGTTGTGCGCTCCGAGTTCGGCGATCGTGAGGCGGCGTCATGACCAGCGCAAAGTGAGTCGCGCGGACATGAACGCGCGAGCGCCCCGCCCGAGGCGGGGCGCTGTGATAGTCGAGCTCAGTCGCTGTTGCGGCGGGACCAAATGAGGGAGTAGCCCTCCCCGCCTTCGACCGCGACCAGCGAGGCGTAGATCGGTGCCGGGAAGCTCGGATCGTCGAGCTTGACCGAGAGGTACTCGCGGCCCGCGCCCGAGGTCTTCTTCCAGGCCGCACCAAACTCGGTGGTGCCGGCGAAGATGCGGTAATCGGGAGCCTTCTCGTTCTCCTTCTCGGACGGCGCGATCTTGGCCTTGACGTTGAGCGTGAGCGTCTTGACTGAGCCGGTGAAATCCTCGCCACTCTTGGTGAAGGTGCCGATGGTCGCCATGATTAAGTCTCCTTGTCTGAACTCGGGCCGCGCCCATCGCGGCCTCGATGGCGATCGGTAGGCCGAGGGGCGATCAACCCGCACCGCTTGCGGCCGTCGCGCAGCGGAGGATGGCGGGCCGGAGACTTTCTTGGCTCGCGAGGAATGCGCGCCAGCGCAGGGGAAGAAAGTCGATGGACCGCCATTGTGGGAAGGTGATCGAGGCGCAGCCGACCCTCGGCCAGATCAGCCCATCCGAGGCAGCGTGGGCGCCCCCGCGGACAGACCATGAGGAGACTTGATGAGCGTTGGGCCTTCTGAACAAGAGGGCGAAAGCATCCAGCGCAGAATCAAGTGCGCTTTCGGGTCAACGGCGGCGAAACGGCGGACGAGACGGCGATTGGCTCCCGGTTGCATCGCGACGTGGATGCTGTCTTGAGGTCAAGAAGAGGGCCTGCCCGGGCCGGGAGAGTCGATTGATCGCAAGCGCTTGGCCCGTGGCGGCGTCGGTCCATTTGCCGGCCGCGCCCTTGCCGCTCTCCGGTCCGGTCAGGCGGACGAACAGGCTGCGGCCCGGTGTGTTCGCGATATCGCCAACCAGCCAGTAGCGACCCTGGCGGCGGCCGTTGGAGAGGTAGCGGCGGCACACCGCCTCGGCATCACGCGCGAGGCGGCGCGCCAGTTCGGCGGCTTGCGAGCGCATGGCCACCTCACGCGGCCGCCTTGTCGGCGACGGGGACGAGTGGATGACGCTCAATCAAGCGAGCCAGGATCGTCGGTCCAGGCGCACCGGTCGGCACGAACAGGCGAAGCTTCCACGAGATGATCTCGGAGATGAGGCCGGTGGCCTTCAGGCGTTCGACCGCGCCGTCGGTGAACCCGCAAAGCTCGAGGCGGAACTCTCCCATGACCTTGGCGCGGCGGAGCTCCAACCCGTCCTGAAGCTGCAGGACAGTTCGGCCGTCGAGCACCGCTGTGAAGGCGTCGGCTGGGCTCAGCGTCGGCGCATGGCTCTCGACCGCTTGTGCCATCCAGGCCGGCGAGACGAGCCGGCCGATGATGCGTTCGCCATCGTCAGTCTGCAGCCGGTACACGCGCATCGAGTCGTCCGGGAGCCGTTTCCAGATCGGCAACAGCAGGCCGGTGACAATGTGGAGGCTGCTGTCGGTGAACTCCGGCACCGCGGCGATCTCGGCCTCCCAGGCGCGGACGAAGTCGGCGCGATCCGCCTCCTTCCAGTGGGTGTATGCGAAATCGCCAAGCGAAATCGCGGGGCGCTCCATCGGCCGGAGCCAGCGGACGCGGCGTTCGACCGTGCCGTCGTCGAGCATCAGGCTCGGCGCCGGCACCTGCACGGCGGCGCGTCCAGACTGAGCGTTCACCAGAAGTCTCGCGTGCCGATCGCCGGCCCGTTCGAGCGCCTCGGCGAGCGTGAACGGCCGGTTGCGATCGCGGCGGGTGATAGTGAACACGCTGGTCTCGGCGCCGCTCTGTGGGTGGGTGTAAAGCGTGCGGCGATCGGTGACGACCAGGCTCTCAGCGATGATCGTCTCGACGCCGATATCGTAGGTGCCCGACCCGATGGCGCCTTCGACCTTGGCCCGCAGCAGATTCTCGAAGACGCCGAACAGCGTGTTCTGCAGACTGATGGTCAGCGCGAGCAGCCGATTGAGATAGGTGGTGATCGGCGGCAGATCCTCGCGCAAGCTCCCGTCGCCATCAGTGAGCCGCAGCCCGGTCGCGTCCTCGAACGCCTGCAGCGAGCAGCCTTCGACCTTGCCGGTATAGAGCAGGAGATAGAGCTGGCGCAGCGCGGCGCGCGCGTAGATGGATTCGAGATTATCATCTGCGCGGAACAGTCCCTGGCCGCCGGTCTGGCGCTGGCCCTTGGTGATAGCGCCGAGCGTGTCGAGCCGGCGCGCGATCTTCGAGAGAAAACGTTTCTCGGCCTTCACGTCGGTAGCGATCGGCCGGAACAGAGGGGGCTGCGCCTGGTTGGTCCTATTCGAACGACCAAGCCCTTGTATGGCAGAGTACGCTCTCCATCCTGCCTCCAGCAGGTAGTGAACACGCAGCCGGCGGTTCTTTGCCGCCAAATCGGCGTGGTAGGACCGGCCGGTCCCGCCGGCGTCGGAGAAGACGAGGATGCGCTTCTCGTCGTCCATGAATGCCTGCGCCTCGGCGAGATTGGCCGATCCGGCGCGCGCCTCGACGGCGAGACGGTCGAGACCGCCCGATCCTCCCTTGCGCACGATGCGCCGCGATCGCCCAGTCACTTCGGCGACAAGGTCGGTGCCAAACCGCTGCACGATCTGATCGAGCGCGCCCTGGACAGGAGGAAGCGACGCCAGCCGCTCGATCATGCGGTCGCGCCGCTCGATCGCGTCGCGACATTGCACCGGCTGGCCGTCGCGATAGACGGGCCTGGACGAGAGATTGCCCTCACTATCGGTGAATGGTTCAAACAACTGGATTGGAAAGCCGTGCGCCAGGTAGTCGAGGACGTATTCGCGGGGTGTGATGTCAACCTGGACGTCGCCCCACTCCTCGGTCGGAATCTCTGAAAGACGGCGTTCCATCAGCGCCTCGCCGGTCGAGACGATCTGGATGACGGCCGCATGGCCCGATTCGAGATCGCGATCGACCGCGGCGATCAGCGCCGGCGTCTTCATCGCCGTTATGAGATGATTGAAGAAGCGCTGCTTGGCGCTTTCGAACGCTGAACGCGCGGCCGACTTAGCCTGGCTGTTCAGCGTCCCAGTCTCGCCCGTCACGTTGGCGGCTTGGAGCGCAGCATTCAGGTTGTTGTGAATGACCTGGAACGCCGCCGCATAGGCGTCGTAGATGCGGACCTGCTCGGACGTGAGCTGATACTCGACCAGCTCGTATTCGATTCCCTCGAACGAAAGGGAGTGGGCTGCGTAGAGGCCGAGCGCCTTGAGGTCGCGTGCGAGCACCTCCATTGCGGCAACGCCGCCGGCCTCGATCGCTTCGACAAACTCGGCACGGGTGGCGAACGGGAAATCCGCACCGCCCCACAGGCCGAGCCGCTGGGCGTAGGCGAGATTGTGGACCGTCGTCGCGCCAGTGGCCGAGACGTAGAGGATGCGCGCGCTCGGCAAGGCGTGCTGCAAGCGCAGCCCAGCGCGGCCCTGTTGCGAGGGCGCACGGTCGCCGCGCTCGGATTTCTCGCCGGCGGCGTTCTGCATCGCGTGGCTCTCGTCGAACACGATCACTCCGTCGAAGTCGCGCCCTAACCAATCGACGATCTGGCGTACGCGCGAAACCTTCTCCTCGCGCGCGTCGGACCGTAGCGTGGCGTAGGTCGTAAAAAGGATGCCTTGGTCCAGCCGGATCGGTGTCCCTTGCCGAAAGCGCGCCAGCGGCGTGATGAGGAGCCGTTCCTGGCCGAGCGCAGACCAGTCGCGTTGCGCGTCGTCGATCAGCTTGTCGGACTTGGAGATCCAGACCGCGCGGCGCCGGCCATTTAGCCAGTTGTCGAGCAGGATGCCGGCAACCTGACGGCCCTTGCCGGCGCCGGTGCCATCGCCGAGGAACCAGCCGCGGCGGAAGCGGACAGCATTCTCGGCGTCGTCGGGCGCGGCCGAGACGACATCGAACGTGTCATCGACCGTCCACGAGCCGGCAAGATAGCCCCTATTCGCCGGCATAGATGACGCTCTCGAGCTGGGCGTCGGACAGCAATCCATCGGCGACTACCGCCGCCGGCAGATGCGGCCGATAGCTGGGCTTGGGCGGCGCGACCGAGGCCATAGCGGCCGACTGCACCAGCCGCGTTGGGTGGACCTGAGATCCGGGAATACGGATCGACTGAAGTACGTATCCTTCATAAAGCGCATCCGTGATGCGCCCGCTTGTCTCTGGCGCCCAATCAACCGTCTCGTAGACGAGCTCGACGGCTGCGGGTTCAACAAAAGCTGCGGCGAATCTGCTGGACGGTTTCGTCTTGGGAGGCGGGCGTGCAGCGGGCGTTCGCGCGGGACCGGTTCGGCTGGCGTGGCCGATGGTTGGTCCGAGCGCCGGTCTCGCCGAAACCCGCGCCGTCACCCAGTCGAGCAGTACCTTGGTGTCGCTCGCCGTTCCTGGTGAAACCGGGAATGTTGTGGGGTCTTCGGCGGGTACGCGGTCGATGACGGTGAGACGCGTCTCGATGTTGGTACCGTGCCGCGCATAAACCTGCCCGTCGACGGCCGCCGAAAACACCACACGCGCACGTTCCTGCAATCGGACGAAGCTGTCGCGCCAGGTTGGATTGTCAGGAGACACGCTGGCCGCGGTAATTGTGACGAGGCGCCCGCCTTCAGCGAGACGCGCAAGTGCTGACGAAATGTGCCGCAGCGCTGCGTCGGCGACGCGGCCGTCGACGTGGGCTGCCGCCGAGAACGGCGGGTTCATCAGTACGACGGTCGGACGTACGGCCGCGTCGAGATGGTCGTGGATATGAGCCGCGTCGTGGCGGGTGACAGTGGTGGCGGGGAACAAGCAGTCGAGCAGACGGGCCCGCGTGTCGGCGAGTTCGTTGAGGACCAGGCGCCCGCCTGCGAGCTCGGCATGGATGGCGAGTAGGCCGGTTCCTGCGGACGGCTCGAGCACGAGGTCGGCGGGCGTGATCGCTGCGGCCGTGCTCGCGGCGAATCCGAGTCCGATCGGTGTGGAGAACTGCTGGAGTGCCTAGCTCTCCTCCGAGCGGCGTGTGTGGGACGGAACGAGCGCCGCAACTTTGGCCAGCATGGTAAGGAACGCCCGCGCTCGCGCATGGCGGGTCCGAACTTTCGCAGGAACAGGATTTGCGCGGCCTCGCAGGCGTCGTACGCAGTCTTCCAGGTCCAGGCGCCCTCGGCGTCGGAACCGTTGAAGGCTGCGGTCATCGCAGTGCGCAGCGCTTGCGCGTCGATTGCCTGGCCGCGTTCCAAATCGGCGAGCAGCAATCTGGCGGCGGCGGCGAGCGCAGGACCGGCGTCAGACTGCGAAATGGCGGGCGCGGCAAAAGGCGCAGCCGCGGTAGCGGCTGTGACGAAATTCGAATTCATGAGGGACATCCAGGAGAGCGAGGACGGGAGGGGCCGTGGGGCGCTCTCTCGACCCCGGCCGCTCAAACTCGTCCCGGCCGTCCTTTCCCTCTCGGTCGCGGCAGAGTCGCCTGTGTGTGGGGTTCGCGACGCCGACATAAAAAAAGCCCAGCGCGATGGCCGGGCTTGAGGGATGGGGAAGGTGCGGGGGCGGTCGCAGCCGCCCTGCTTGTGTCAGTCATTCCGCCGCGACGGCGTGCGACTGATCTTCCTCGGGATCGGACGGCCTTGGATCGTCTGCACCGTCGTCTTCGCCATCGGCGAGGAATGCGGGCAGAGGATCCGCTCCGCCTTCGGGCTGGCCATCGACCTCGGTGACTTGAGCGTCGGTCGCGCGCAGCGGCTCGGGCAGCCAGCCCGTGTCGGCGAGCAGCCGCTCGGCCTCTTTGGCCATCTCGGGCTTCTTCAGATGGTCAATAAGCTGTGCCGAGGCTTCGCCTTTGGCCTCCCGCACCGCATCGAGGATGCGCGCCTTCGGAACGCGGCCGAGATAGTTGTCGACAGTCGGGGACCACCCGGCCGCCGCCATGTTGAGGTTCACGGCGCGTGCAAGCGTATCGGCGTGGGCGAGCCGCCCCGGGCTGCGGTTCC
>Ga0137372_10000573_pt1 | contig 34678 bp, 19 predicted proteins | sample SagtaG_6_FD_104911 | JGI IMG/M metagenome (GOLD analysis project Ga0137372, IMG submission 104911) | Vadose zone soil microbial communities from Sagehorn Ranch, Mendocino, California, USA - Sage1_R_60_16 metaG | ecosystem: Environmental > Terrestrial > Soil > Vadose zone | place: USA...
CTTTCGTTTGTCACCATATAGAACGTGTACATCGCGCCATACACGTAGCCCCAATTATCTACCAAGCCGCGATCAAGCGGCTCCAGATCGGAGCAGCGGATTTCGTTGTAAAGCATGCCGTCTGCATTAGCAGATTGCAGGATACGGTCAAGCATACGCGAAATCGCCGCGCGGTAAGGAGCGGCTCGCTCCGTTCGGCGATAATCTTCAATTGCGTAGAGGAGTACCAGGCCAACGACGATTTCGTTGCCGTGGTCGCGCAGGCGCAGGCGGTCGGGACCTCGATGCTCTTTGAAGTCCCAGGTGTATCCGGGCAGGCCATGATTGCGCGGCATGACTTCACGCACGTACGCATCGCCAATGCGTTCGGCCCACTCCAGAAAACGGCGATCGCCGGTCATTGTTGCCAATCGCGTCAGCGTCTGAAGCAGATCACCATTGACCTCGGCACCATTGTCGGGCAGGTTTCCAAAGTCTGTAGGGACCGCCGCGTGCTGCATCACAGCAGCCGTCATGTCCACCATGCGATAAAACCAGGGCGTGCGCCCTAACAGTTCCGTGATCGCCAGCAGCCCGTCCTTAGCATACTCAGCAGCGCCGAAGATACTTATCGGACCGAGCTTTCCTTCTTTCAACTCCAGATCTCCGGGAATCCCATCCAGAACGTTTGTATACCTGATCTCATTGCGCAGCATCTCGCGCAGACGTCCCTCATAAACGGCGCGATCGGTGAAGAAAGCTGTAGCGACCAAATAAGGATAGTTGTCTGCGCCGGAGTTATGGGGCGTGTATTTGTCGTAGTAGACGTTCTCGCGCTTGAAGGCCGGCAAGTAATCTGGCAGCAAAAGGGTTCGCCGGTCAGCGTGAGCCAACCACGCATGCAGATTCGTGCGCGTGCGATTCAATGCTTCTTCAGCGCGCAAACCGTTCTCGGCTGCAATCCGAAAATTCATTTCTGCTGTTTGCGCTTTTACGACCTGGCTCGGCCACAATATGCTTGCCATCAAAGTGACAGCGAGCAGCTTCAGGATTGCCTGCCAACCTATCGCGGCACTGAGACCGTCGTTGAGCGCGCGTATGTTCTGAACACCCTTCGTCTTCAACCAATCCCTGAGACCTTGTTTTCCACGTTCTGCATAGTGCGAAACGCCGCCTTGCCATGTGGCCCGCCCACAGAGAACGCCGGAAAAGCTGACTCCAGCTTCGCCAGCCAGGCGCAGGCTTTCTTGAAACTCCTCAGCGCTGACGCCGGAGCTGAGATAGATGAAAGGTTTACGGGATGCTTCGCCGGCGCTGAGAAGATCATCCTTAGCCTCTTCCCGATCGTATGCAGCGATTCCCCGATAAACCCGCGTTCCGGCGACGAACTGCATGTTCACCGGGACTTCGACCTTTAAAACATCAACGAAGTATTCGGGCCTGGAAAATTCCTCCATGATTCCCTTTACGATGTGCGGCTTCTGACGTGCATATTCCAGACCCTTCTCGTCAAGTCCGTGTGGATCATAGCCGAGGGCTCGAGAAAAAATGGCACCTCATGCGATTGGCATTCAGCCCCCACAAGAGCGACAAAGGCGCGCTTTAGTTCATTCACCTTGGTCTCCGAGAAAGGGTTGTAATAGACGAGCAGCTTGATCGCGCTAGCTCCGCGTTCCAATAATCTCTTCACATTCCAATCCGGCAGAAGACGAGGGATGCGACCATCGCGAGTCAGGTCATAACCAGTTTGCTCGTATGCGAGGAGCAGCCCGGTAGCTTTGTATCGTTTGGTTGCTGCCTCGATCCCGTATTCTGGATCGAGCAGAATTCCCGTTGTATAAGGACTGAGCACTTCGCTTACCGCCGTCTTGAACTCAGCAAGCATAAAGTCTGTCACCTGCAACGGTGATACGCCTTTAGCCTTAGCGATTGAATTGCGCAACGAAACACGTTGGTCCACAGCCAGGGCGCGAATGATCCCGCGTTCATCCGATAGAGCCTGAAGCCGCTTAAATTTACCGGAGGAGAGTGACTGCTGTATCTCTTTCATGAATCAAGACCCGATTCTCAAGCTCCTTCACCAAAGAGAGGTTCAACTCGCCTGTGGTGTCTGACGCGGCATTGGCTGCTCCACAAGCGACGCCGATCCTGATCGTTTGCTCGAGTGATAAGCGGCGCTCTAACCCAAAGGCGAAGCCGCCGACCAGACAGTCACCCGATCCCGTGGGATTGCGAACTTCAATAAAAGGCGGCACGGCAAGCTGGGTACTCGTTGAGCTACTAATGACGATTCCTTCAGCGCCGAGCGAAATAACGGCCAAAATGGTCTTTAGGTCAGCCAGTTGGCGACTGGCGCTATAAGCTGCTTCCATATCTTCAATTTCAAAGCCGACTAGCTCCGCGGCCTCTTCCCGATTCGGTTTAATCATTGACGGAACCGCGTTTACTCCTTCTCTGAGAGCTTCGCCACTAGTGTCGAGAATAGTCTGGCAGCCGAGTTTATTGCAGGCAGAGATTAGTTCAGCATAAGCCCAAAAAGGGATTCCCGATGGCAGGCTGCCAGTGAAGACGACAACCTCGCTAGACGAGGCCAACTCCTTTACCCTGTCTTTCAAGAGTTCCAGATTGTTTGGCGCGACAGAGCCACCGGGTTCCAACAGCTCCGTTTCAATCTGACGCTCTTCCTCTAAAAGCGAGATGCACGTTCTCAGTTTCCCCTCTACGTTGATGAAGTCCGCTTCGATGCCTTCCTTAGCTAACTCATCTAAGAAGTATTCGCACCCGAGAGAAGGGAGAAACCCTGTCATGACAACTTCGCTGCCCAATGTGCGTGCGGTGCTGGCAACATGAATGCCTTTTCCGCCCGGCCAGCTCTTACTCCACCGGATACGATTCACCGCACCCTTGTTTAATTGACCGACGATCATCCGCACGTCCAATGCGGGGTTCATAGAAACGACAAGGATCATTTGTGTACGACTCTTACTTTAAGCAATTTCTTGATTGCAGCCTGATCCGGCTGGCTTGCAGTCCCCCCTGGTCGCAACGTCGAGAGAGCGCCGCAAGCGTTGCCGAGCTCCAGGCATTGCTGAACAGTCAAGCCCTCCACGTAGCCCGAGATGAAGCCCGCGGCGAAACAGTCTCCGGCTCCCGTTGTGTCTACTGCCTCTACATTAAATCCGGGCACCGAACTTAACTCCTCACTTTGAATGGCTACGGCGCCACGGGGACCAAGTTTGACTACCACACAGGGAGCAGTTTGTCCCAGGCGCTTTAGTGCCTCATCTAGATCCCTTTGTCTCGTCAATTGCATAGTCTCCGTCTCATTGAGAAAGAGGACGTCTGTGTGCGCGAACACTTCCTGAATTCCTTTGCCCCAGGTCCGCGCTGGGTCAGAGTTAGGATCAAAAGAGGTGGTCAGCCCACTTTGTTTCGCCTCACTAAAAATTCGCGCAAAAGATTTCCGCAAGCCTTCCTGGAGGTAGTACGAAGTCATGTGCAGGTGTTGATGGTTCTCCAAAAATGCACGAGGAAGGTCTTCATATCGTAATTGCGCTATGGCTCCTGGGTATGTAACCAACGCGCGATCTCCGGTGGTGCTGACGGCAATGGTGACTCCAGTCTTGACACCTGAATCGCATATGACATAGTCAGTGCACACGCGTTTGCCGCGTAGAGCTTTCACGCAGAACTGCCCGAAATAGTCCGCGCCGACTTTGCTGATGAAAGTGACAGGAAAACCAAGCTGAGAGAGGCCGCACGCAAAGATGGCCGATGCGCTTCCCAGAGTTAGCTCAAAATCTTTCGCTAGAACTTCGCTTCCGAGTGCCGGCAGATTGGTTAGCCCAACAGCAATTAAGTCCACGTTAAGCTCGCCCACAACTGCAATCTTAGGGCGCCTCTTTCCGTCGACCTTTCTTCTTTTCCCTAAACTCTTCATAGCAAAAGCGGTGGACGTATCGAGTGCCCGGCTGTGACTCCGCAGCGATGAAAAGGTTTCTCACCTGCTAGTTCAACTGATAATTGCTCCAGTATCTAACGCGCAGAACTAGCCTTCAGCCTGCCGGCAGCAATCCACGCCTCAAGAGGTTCAACCTTTGGTACTGAGCTGCTGTTCTTTGCATCCGGCGTGAACAGCACCACGATGCGAACCTCTCTGGTCTTTTCCGGCAAACGCACGATCAAGTTGTGCACGTCGGGTTGTTGCGCTTGCGGTAGAGGCGGATTAGCAGAGATCACTTCAAAATGTGCGCCTGTCGGCGAAAGGATGCGCGCCTGAATCTGGGCCTTGCCCTGTGTGAGCGTGGCCCTATCATCCTCCAATGCGATTTGCGCGCGAGTGTGAAAGTTCCAGACGATCTCCACGGGCCGTGATGCACGCACTTCGTCTTGCACGAGCACCTGCCGGCGATCAAGTAGTGCCACACCACGAGTGGCATGCGTCAACTGTGCTTTGTATGGGTCACTTAGATCCGTCACGGAGAAGGCGCGGCGTGGTGTTGACAAAAACGCCATGATCGGAGCCTTGCCTGCCGGGTCTTGATTCTCTCCATCTATCGTCAGCGTGTTATGTCCCTCCGTGCGATTGCGGTAATAAGTCCAGCGCTGTTTGCTGAAATCAAAGTAGCCCGGCAACTGATAGCTGTCCGGGCCGAGGTCTAAGGCCCAGCGATAGCCCTCAGCGTCGAGCACAAACGTGCCTAAGTCTAACTGGCTGTGGCTGGCCTTGCTGTTGCCTCCTTTGAAGCCGACATAGACTGCCTGTGGGTCTCTCCAGCCACTCCGGAAGAAGGCCACGTTCACACCGCGAAAGAGAGTATCGAGAGGTAACTCTGTTTCAGGCGCTGCTCTGGTTGATGAGTCGTACCAGAAAAGATGAAAGATGTCCGGCTTGTCTCCAATCAGACGGCTTTCGTGCTGGGCATAGAGGGGTCGTTTGAATTCCCTGGCAAACCAAAACATCTGTGAAGCGCTACCAATACTCTCTCTCGCGTCCGAATAATTGAATTGCAGATTCAGCGGGCCAATCGAGTAGATCCGAAAGAGGCCCGTGTCTGGCAACCCTTCAGTCTTCTGCTTGAAGCCGAGGTCCGTCGCGAGCGCTGTCTGCAAGGCAGCGAGAAAGAAGACTTCGTAGCGCGTTGCATAATTCCAGTAACCGGGGCCTTCGGCGCCTCCGCCATCGGGCGCGAATGCAAGCCTGGAAGCCATAATTGACTCGCGCGCGTGATTGATGATCTGGCCCGCCACATCAGGCTCCTCGTCAGCCACGGCCAGCGCGCCGACCATCAGTCCACCGTTGCAGACCTGATTCCAGTTGTTCTCTCTAACAGTCCACCTAACGCCCTCCGCATAGTCTTTCAAACCGGGTTTGAGACCTTTCTCCACAATCGCCTTGCGAATGGTTGCGCGATCCTCAGCGGACAGATAGTCGAACAACCAGTCGTAACCAATGCCTAGAGCGTTGGTCATCTCGGCGGTGTCAAGAAAGTGAGGGGGGTTCCAATCCGGCAGAGAAGCCGCCGCGAGCATTTCCGCGCGCGCTCGCGCGGCTTTCTGACGGTCACCATCGAGACGGTAGAGACCGGCGAGCGTGCTGATACGACGAAGTGCCAAGCGGCTCTCGCTAAGCAGATCGGGTGCCAGCCGATGCTCTACGGGAGATTCCGCAAGCATCCTTCGTGCTTCCTCTTGCAAGCGGGCATACCAAGAGCGGACCAGCTTATCGTCTTCGATGTTTCGCGTGACGCGCGGCAACTCTGCGTTCAAAACCATCAGGCGCGGATGTCCTGTCCGCAAGGTCTTTAAAGGATCATCGGTTGGCGCGATGGCTGCCTCCGACGAGCCGCGCTGAATAGGCCAAGGAAACGGTTGTAAGCCGCTTGCGCTTACGATAATCGCAAGCAAAATGAGCAACTGTGGATTTCTTCGAACAACCGAAAACATCTCTCCTCTCCCAACCCACCAGCGGTTAATGCCATCAAAGCTCGTTTTTGGCTCTCTTGTTCGCCGACGACAATTACGTCATGAACGCTCGCTCCTAAGCGAGTATCACTTCGACTCCATTCTGGCGCAGTTCGGCTTGGATATTTTCCGGTAGGTCGGAATCACTGATCACTTTGTCTAATTCAGCGAGAGACATGATGCGGGCCAAACTGCGTTTTCCGAACTTACTGGAATCGGCGACGAGAATCCTCTCTTTCACGATCCGCACCATCGCTTGATTGACTTGCGACTCTTCCAGATTGGGCGTCGTCAGGCCGAAGTCGAGGTCGCAGGCGTCGGCGCCGATGAAGAGTTTGTCAGCCGAGAACTGCTCAAGCATCTCTGTCGCAAAGTGGCCGACTACTGAGAAAGAGTTTTGTCTGACCGGGCCACCCAAGAGAATTAACTCAATGCCCGGCGCGCCCAAGAGCTCCATTGCCACGTTCACGCCGTTAGTAATTACCTGCAAGTTCTTTCTCGCCTTTATATGTTTGGCGATTTGTTGGGTGGTAGTTCCCGAGTCGAGAATGATCGATTCACCATCATTGATAAGCGTGGCCGCCGCTCTCCCGATCCGGTCTTTCTCATCTGCGTGTAACTTCAACTTTTGGTGCAAGCTGGGGTCTATGTTTACCAGTTCCGGATTCACGGCTCCGCCATGAGTTCTTTGCACGAAGCCTCGCAGATGCAGTTTTTTCAGATCGCTGCGAATGGTGGCCTCGGAGGTATTGAATTGTTGACTCAAATTAGCCACATCCACCCTCCCAAGTCGTTGAACCAGATGAACGATTTCTTGCCGACGCTGTTCACACAACATCTCTGTCTCCATTTTGACTTTTCAAAGCTGAACCGTGGAAATTAGCTATTATCATCAAGGTTGAATCACAGTCAAGGAAAAATCGCGAACAAGTTGGTCCGATACGAAAGCCAGTCGAAAGAACAAAGAGACTATTAAGAAAGGAAATGAACACTTGACGCGGTTTTTCCAAAAAGGAAGGTGGTGGCCGATCAATAAGGGAGAAATAGAAGCCGCTAAACGTTCAGGCCCTTTGTCTAGAATTCTGACGGACTAGGGTAGCGTCGACGCGTCCGCGATAAGCCGGCTATACCTGCAACACTTCCGGTTACTTAGGGGCTATCGGCTTTTCCGTCTCCGGCTTGTGGGTCTTGAGCCACTCCTGTCCTGCCTTGCTGGTGAAGAAGTCCATCCACATGTAATAGAGCTTCTTCCCTTCGAGAACCTCGACTCCGTGCATGGAGCCCAGTGGAATGTGAAGCAGAGAATATTCAACGTGTGGCGCCCGACGTCCGTCGGCGATGACGGTGACGTCGTGCGATTTCAGACCCAGAAAGAACTGCTCCAGCATCGGATGCCTATGAGCGCCCACGCGATCCGGGCCAGTTGTCTCGACCGTGCCGATGGCTACTCGCGGAACGTGGTTCTCCGCCAACAGTGTCCGGCTCACGGTCTTCGCGCTCTTGATGGCCTCGCCATACCGTTGAGTCTCGCGGAATTTCTTGACGTATGGCGCGGCATTATTCGCCTGATACGCCGCCCCGCTCAGCTCTGCCTTATCTTCGGCAGTCAGCTCTTTCCAGATACGAACGAGATGTAGAGCTTCCCCGTCCGCAACGCGTAGGGTCCGAGTCCAACCGAGGGGAACATGCACGATCGTATCGTCACCGAGATCGAACTTTTGGCCGTTCGTCTCCAGCGTCCCCTTCCCCTCCAGAATCAGAAGGATCACGTCGTGGTCCGGGTCGGAGATCTCCACGTGCTTTGCTGGACCACACAGCGACACGCGGTGCACGGCCACGCCCGGGATCTCGCCCGCCATCAGCTCCTCGAATACCACCGTACCAGGCTGGGGTGCAGTCAGAAGGAACCTCTGCTGTGGGATCTTCTGGGCCAGCGTGAGAGTCGCCGTCAAGCTCAACGCCCCTAGAACGCTTCCAAAGCGATACATATTCCCTCCGCCTTCCGCGTCCTTACTTATTGAACTGAACCCGATTTAATTCTGATTCCATCCTCCGCCGCCGTCGAGATTGGAGTCGTATCCACGAGGCTGCGCGCCAGGATTTTCTTGACGTCACCCGTCGAACGAATCGACACCCTCCGAGACTCACCCGGCAACATGTGGAAGTAATTATCGGTGAAGTGAACGTCCCCTTCCCCCGAGAGTTCCACGAAGGCGGCAAACCGTCGCGCCTGGATTCGCACCTCACGCCCCGATGGAGCGATCTGCCATTGGAGGTCCGGCTGCGGGAGGTTCAGATATTTGTACGGGGCAAAGAACGCAACATTGGCCGAAAGCTCCTTACCGCCGCTCACCAGGCGATAAGTGAAATAAAACTGCCCAGCCGTGGAAAAGCTATCGTTCCGGTAAGTGCGCTCACCCGAGGGTTCAGCGACTTCGTCGCAACGGATCTGCTCCAACAACCCAGACGACGTGGGGGCCAGGGTCACTTCTCTTCGTCCGCGCCTGACCACCGCGCCATCCAGCCGAGCGAGCGTCCACTCCAACTGTGCCGTCACCGGCACGAGTCGATCATTCACGCCTGTGATGGAGACGCTCGTACCGTCCACGACCGCGCTGGCCAAGACAGGCGCAAAGAATCGGCGGGCCTCATAGTGCAACGCCTTCCAGCGACCGTAGTAATCCAAACTGGCCTTTGACAGCGTTGGCCAGTTGTCGTTGAGTTGCCAGTAAAGCGCTCCCGTGCAGCTCGGGAAGGCGCGACGGGCCGCTTCACTGCCGATCCGTATCGCCTCCGCCTGCAGAACCTGCGCGAGGTAGACCCAATCCTCGAACCGCGTCGGCAGAATGAATTGCGCTGCCAAATGTCGGGCGATGCGCGCGGCCGAGCGATTGTGTCCCATCTCGATCACGGAGCTGCGGGTCGCGTTCCCCTCCTTGTCATGAAGATCCATGACGTAGGAGTTCAGCGCTCGATCTTCGGGGAGAGTAAAAGAGCGAATCGTCTCCATCGTCGGAAGTCCGGCGAATCCAAACTCACTGACGAACCGGAATCGGCCAAGGGCGTTGAGGGCTGATCGGCCTCGTCCCGTGCCACACGCTCCAATCATGCGCGTCACCGGAAGCCGAATCCCAATCCGGCGTCTTCTTTTCTCGATCGAGCGGGTGATGAGGGCTGCTCGGCCAATAGGGGCGTGTGCTGTCCAGCTTGCCGACCGTCAGTGGAATGAGCTCATGAAAGACGGCGTCATAGTCCTTCCAGCTCACCACCGGATACGTCCCCACCCAATTCTGCCCGCTGCCGGTCATGTTGTCTTCCTGCTCGTTGTTGCCGCACCAGAGCACGATCGAAGGGTGATGGCGACGCCGACGCACTACGTTCTCTACTTCGGCGCGAACGTTTTCTAAATAAGAAGGAACGGCGAGATAGGGGCCCACGGCGAACATAAAATCCTGCCAGATCAGGATTCCGTTCTCGTCGCAGAATTCATAGAACACGTCCGGCTCATAAAGACCCCCGCCCCAGACGCGCAGCATGTTCAGGTTTGCATCCACGACAGACTGCAAGAGGGAGCGGTAGTGCGCCTCGGTCAGCCGATCCGGAAGCGCGTCGGCCGGGATCCAATTCGCGCCCCGGGCGAAGAGCGGCTTGCCGTTAACGCGGAAGCCAAACGTCTCCCCTCTAGCATCCTTCTCGCGGATGAGCTCCACGGTCCGCAGCCCCGTTCGCAGGCTTCGGGTGTGCACGGTACTCCGGTTCCTAATGAGCTTGGCGTCGATCGTGTAGAGCGTCTGAGGACCCCAGCCCCGCGGCCACCAGAGGGTTGGGTTGGCGATCTGCAAACGCGCTGACGCCGAGTTACCCTGAACGCGCACGGAGCGAGTCGTGACGAGTCGCCCATCGAGCATCACGGTCAGATCCAACGTCAACGGGTCCGTGTTCCCAAAGCGGTCGACGTCGGCACTCACCTCGAGGATCGCGCGGTCTGCTACGTTCAGGTCCGGTGTGACACGGAGGTCCGCAATGCGAGCGACGTCATAGGCAGTGATACGGATCGGCTTCCAGATGCCGCTCGTCAGGAGCCTCAGCCCCCAATTCCAACCAAAGTCGGAGCCTTCCTTGCGCGCGACGAAGGCATTGCCTTTACCGCAGTCCGCGCGCGTGTCCCCCTCAGGGCAGAGCGAGGCGGCGCGTGGATCCGCGTCGACCTGCTGACGGACCCAGCTCAGGATGGAGCCGAAGACGATGTGAATCTCGTTCTCACCAGGACGGAGCAACGGCTTCACGTCGAACTCGTGCTCGATAAACATGTTGATTGTCTTAGCTAACGGCTGACCATTCACATGGATCTCAGCGATCGTGTCGAGGCCCCGACATTCCAAAAGGACCCGATCGTGAGCCAAAAGTGCCGCATCGACCTGAAAGCGGCGCCGATACTCCCACTCCTTACGCTCGACCCACTGAACCTTCAGTTCATTGTCACGGTAGAAGGGATCCGGAATTCTGCCAGCGCGTAGCAGGTCCGTCTGGACTGTGCTCGGTACATGTGCGCGCATCCACTGTGATTCATCCGTCGCCTTGAATTCCCACGCGCCGCCGAGATCGAACATTGCTATCGGGCGCGATCCGTCGCGCACCTGAGCGAATGCGGGCGGTGATCCGGTGGATTGAGCGTGGGCGTGTGCCACACCACACGCTAATAGAAACAGCGAGCAATACACGCGGAGAGTCAATGAATAACCTCAATCGGTCTCGATGGATGACGGCGGCTAATGGCGGAGCGAAAGCAATTCCAACAGCCGGAGTTCGTCATACCAAATATTGGAATCAATCTTCAATAACTCGCCCGCCGCCGCTACGGAGGTACCCTGACCTATCGGCACTGAACCAGGAACACCAGTTATTATCAGCGGGATTGAACCACAGTCAAGGGGATTTACAAAGAAAATGCCGGGGACGAAAGGTATCGAAAGAGATAAATGGCGGCCAGAGAAATAAGTAGGAGAACTTAACGGCCAAACGAAAGAAAGTGGTTGACAATCGATAATGGAGGTGGTAGAAGCGGCTAAACCATAGGGAATCGCTACAAGCCAGCATTACTTCGATAACAACTCAGCGCGGAGGTAAGACGGATGAAATGTTTAGAGTCTTATATCAGCTTGGCGGCATTGCTTTGCCTATTGTTTTTAGCGGCCACCCCTCTGAAGGCTCAAGAAGTTAGAGGATCTATTCTCGGGCGGGTTACCGATCCCTCCGGCTCGCTCGTACCCGGCGCGACGATTACCGTAACCAACGAAGGAACTAACAGCGGCATCTCCGTTAGCTCGAATGAGGACGGCAACTACAACATCCCCTTCCTGCTGCCTGGACGCTACACAGTGATGGTCGAAGCGCCTGGCTTCAAAAAGGCCATTCAGAGAGGCGTCGTCGTACAGGTGCAGGATCGACTCACGCTGAACTTTGCGTTGGATGTCGGCGCTGTTACGGAGACTGTCTCTGTCACGGGCGAGAATCCGGCGCTGCAAACTGCCAACGGCGATCTCGGTCAGGTAGTCACCCGTGAGTTCTTGGACAGACTTCCTACCGCGGGCCAGAGTCCATTGAATCTAGCCGACATGGCGCCGGGCGTAGTAACTAGCAGCGGTGGTGTGACGAGTAATGCTCAGAACGATATATCGATCAATGGTGGCAACGGCAAAAATCGCGGGAACGACGTCACGGTCGATGGCATCCCCAATCTTTCGGCCCGCCAACGCGGACTAGCTGTAACAATGCCAATGGCCGATGCAGTTCAGGAATTCAAGGTGAACACCACGATGTTCGATGCCAGCCTGGGCCATTCCAATGGTGGTTCGCTATCGGTTACTACCCGCTCCGGAACGAATGATCTGCACGGCACGCTCTATCTCTATTTCGTCAACCGTGCTCTTAATGCTAACAGTTGGACAAACAATCGTCTGGGGCAGTTGAAGCCAGCGACAAAAGTTAATGAGGAAGGAGTAACGGTGGGTGGGCCGGTGCGTTTGCCGTACTATGATGGCCGCAATCACACTTTCTTTTTCTTTGGGTTTGAACGAACTGAAAATGCTCGACCGCTGTCTCGGCAGGCTCGCGTCCCGACGGCGCTTGAGCGCACGGGCGATTTTTCACAAACCTTAGCCCCCAACGGCCAGCCGATCAAGATTTTCAATCCCTTCAGTACTGTGGTCAATGCGAATGGCGGTTTTGTCTCAAGGCCGGAATTTGCGGGCGCAAAGATCCCGTCCAATTTCCTCAATCCGGTGGGCTTGGCCGTGCTCGCCCAGTATCCCCTGCCCACTATCAGCGGTAATGTTCCGATCGGCGGCATAAACTGGACTGGATCGAGCACCTTTACGACGACTACGAAGAATTACCAGGCGCGCGTAGATCATCAAATTAGCTCGCGCCAGCGTTTGTATGTGCGCTTCAGTGCGCTGCGCCACTTTCAGTCCCCCACGCCGAATTTTTTCGAGGGAGTATTCAGTTTCCCCATTGAAGGTGAAACGGATGTCGCAAACGACTATCGGCGCAACCATTCGGTGGCAATTGACGATACGATTACCTTCAGCTCGACTCTCGTCGCCTCTTTCCGCTACGGTTTTACCCGAACTAATATCAATGTCAGTGCGGCTGGCGACGGTCTCGATCCGGCAATACTCAAGCTACCCGCAATCATTATTAACAACCAGTTTGACAAGGCATGGCCCGTTTTCGACTTGGCTGTGGATGGCGCGCCCAGCCTCGGCAGCCGATCTCGCAGGAGTGTCAACGACATCCACGCTTTCTTAGCGAATTTCAACAAGCTGTTGGGCAACCAGACTTTCCGGTTCGGGGCTGACTACCGGTTGCTCCGCTGGAATGAACCGAATCCAGGAACGGCGGCCAACGGCCGATTCCTCTTCAATAAGACACTCACGCGATCTAACCCCACCAGCAGCTCGACCGAAACTTCATCGGGCAGTGCAATGGCCTCGTTGCTTCTTGGTCTGCCGCGGACGACTGGTGGGATCGGCTCTAATTCCACACTCTCGCTCCAGAACCATTATCTGGGTCTCTTCTTCCAGGATGACATCAAATTCAATTCGAAACTCACGATAAACTTAGGAATGCGTTGGGAGTTAGAGACACCGTTTACCGAACGCTACGACCGCCTTCCCTACGGTTTTGATCCGAACGCCCAATTGGGAATCACTCTGCCCACAGTGACTTTGCCCGCCTCAGTGGGTGGCGGCACGTTGACTGTGCCTCCTCTGCATGGCGGCCTTCTCTTTGTCAACAAGGATGGGCAAAGCCGGAGTCAAGGCAAAACGGATTGGAATAACTTTGGGCCGCGGGTGAGCTTCGCTTATGCTCTAAACGAAAAAACAGTAGTCCGGGGCGGCTATGGCATCTTTTACTCCAGCTATGCAGTTAATATCGATAGCGGAACGCCGACGACAGCCGCCTCCTTTGGTGCGATTACACCTTATGTCGGCTCAACCAACAGCGATGTCACGGTCATCCCCGGGGTCACTCTGAGCAACCCTTTTCCGAACGGTTTGCTTTCGCCGACCGGCAGCACCCTCGGAGTGAAATCGTTACTGGGCAACAGCATTACCTTCGTAAACCAGGATCGCGTGCTGCCCTACATTCAACAGTGGCAACTGAGCATTCAACGAGCCTTGCCCTGGAAGACTCTTTTTGAGGCTGCGTATGTCGGTACGCATGCGGTGAAGTTGTTTGAAAATTTCAATCTGGACGAACTGCCGGATAGATTCAATACCTCCACAGACACAGCAGCCTCAGTGCCGAACTCCTTTCTGGGCGTTTTACCTGCAACATCGACTTTGGGCCAGGGTACCACCATCCGCGTCAACAAGCTGCGGGTGCCTTTCCCGCAATTTGACCAAGTGAACATCCAAAGCATGAATACCGGGCGCGCACAGTATCACGGCTTACAGTTACGCCTGCAGAAGCGGTTGTCTCAGGGATTAAACTTCGTCTCAAATTACGCTTTCTCCAAAATTCTTGAATACACGGCCAACAGTCTTGTCAACCAGCGCCATTACCGCACCGTAGCCACGGATGATCGGACACACATTTTCAGATTGTTCGCCACTTACGATCTGCCAGTGGGGCACGGCCGCGCGTTCGGTAGCAAGTGGCCGGGATGGTTGGATAGGGTCGCTGGCGGCTGGGGTATCACTTGGGTGACGAAATATACCAGTGGCGAGCCGCTGGAAATCGTTGACGGAAGCCGTGGGCGACCCTTTATAATTCGTGATCCAAGGTTGAAAGGGGCGGTCAGCAACCGAACGGGTGACTTGAAAGATCCTGTCACCAAACTGCCTCTCAATCCATATTTCGACACCGGAGCTTTCTCTCACCTGCCGGATTTCACAGCGTCGCCAGCGCAAGTACGCTATGGTTGGCTCCGCGGGCCCAGCCGTACGGAGAACGGCATGGTTCTCTTTAAGACCATTAGCCTCTTTGAAAATGTGAAGCTAGAAGTGCGTAGCGAGATTAGTAACATTTTCAATTCGCCCATCTTCAACAATCCCGGCATTGATCTTGCGGCCCCTGCCACATTCGGCGTCATTAGTTCAGCCGGCGGGAATCGCACGATCCAAGTTGGAGGAAAGCTGCGGTGGTAGTATCGGTTAACAGCTAACATCCGTTATGCAACTGAAGAACGCTCTAGCCGCTCTGCCTTGAGATAAATTGAAGGGCCGCATGAAAGCAAGCGGCCCTTTAATTTGGTCGACAAACGATAATGCTTATGAGGTGCAAACCCTTTATCTTTTGTAAGCGTAACTCGGTATGTCCTGCTAATCTCTTACTACTCCTGGCCGCTTACACTCTCGCATCTCCATTCATCGCTCGCAGCCAGAATCTACCCGCACCGCCGAAAACTAATCGGGAATCCAGGGCCAGTCTCTCAGACGCTCGTTTACACAAATTGCCATCTTCGTTGCGCTCCGAAGGTCTGGCGCTCCTGAAGCAGAACGACGCCACGAAGCTTGCCGAGTTGGCAAATGCCCTCGCGGTAAAGGACCCCGTCAGTGTGATTCCTTTTTTGATCTCAGTCTTGGACACTGACCCCTCACCCAGCGTGCGGCGTGTCATGGTTACCGTACTTGGTAGATACTCACGCCCGGAGGTGCGCCGGGCTTTAGAACATCATGCGACGTCCGACGCGGATACTGGCGTCGCCCTCCTGGCGCTGGAGAAATTCCGCTTCCAGCAAACTCAAGAGATGCGCAACCTGCTCCTGCAACGAATGGAGATGGCGCGACAGAACGGCGACGAAGCGTCGTTGCGTCAGCTTGCGCAAGAGCATGAGCGTTGGGTCTCCCTGGTAAGGGGAACAATGCTCCCGGCCTTTCTGCGTATAGTGCCGCCAATATTCTCGCTCAAGCCCGGCCAGGGATTTGTGCGCGTGCTCGCTTTCGGAGATTTCGGTAACGGCTCGTCGGAACAAAAGCAGGTAGCAGCGGCAATGCTTCGCTATCATCGCCAGACGCCTTTCGATTTCGCCCTTACGTTGGGAGACAACTTCTACGACTTGGGAATGCAGAGCCCTGACGATCCACGCTGGCAAACATGGTGGGCCGCTTTGTACGACCCTCTCGGGATCAAGTTCTACGCTACGTTTGGTAATCACGACTGGGGTTTTGGGGACAGTCCTGCCGCGGAGATTCTTTACACCGACCGAAGTCAAAGTTGGCGACTGCCCGCGCCTTACTACACCTTTACGGCCGGCCCTGTGCAATTCTTTGCGCTCGATACGAATGAGATCTCGGTAGCGCAGACATTGTGGCTGAAGGACGAGCTTACGAAGAGCCAGGCGCGTTGGAAAGTCGTCTACGGTCATCATCCGATCTACTCCGCCGGCACACATGGAGATAACAATGGACTCATTCGGACGCTCTTGCCGCTTCTCAAGGAACGCGCAGACATCTATCTCGCCGGTCACGATCACGACCTGGAGCACTTGAAGCCTGTAGGCGGGTTGCACTTTTTCATTTCCGGCGGTGGCGGCGCCGGACTTCGACAGCCAAAAACTGACCCGCGCTGCTTGTTCGCAAAAGGCGTACATGGATTCACGGTGCTGGAGGCGGATGCGACCGATCTCAAAGTTTCCTTCATCGGTGCGGACACTGCCTTGCTATATGCTTACACTCTGAAGAAATAGCATCAAGTGGATGAAAACAAACCGAAAGCGTTATGAGACGGCGTAACTTTTTTGGGGTTGTTAACTCTGGGTGCCGCGGCTGGAAACGCCTTGGCGCAGGAAGTTGCCCGGCGCATCGAAGAACAGACGCTGAATCCTGCGCTGCGGTTTATCAACAAGAAGTCCGGAACACATCCTTTTCGCGTCCGAGATTTAGGCTGGCGACCTCACATTTTCTTAATTACGCTCGACATGGTCAGTCCCGATCACTACCACTCTTCAAGACCGCTTCAGACAGAAATAAATCTGCCGACCATTCATTCGCTCTTCGATGAGGGAGTGGTGTTCGAGAACGCATTCTGCTCGAGCCCGCTCTGTGCTCCCGCACGCGCGGCACTCGCTACCGGCAGGTATTCCTACATCACCGCAAACGGCGAGCGCGCCCTTGACGGACACGAGACTATCCTGCGGTCCACGGATGTCATCTTTCAGGAATATCTGAAGGCCACAGGCTACAAGACTAAGCACGCCGGCAAAGGTCATCTGGGCACGCAGAAGTTCATGGACGCTTTTGACGAAAACGATAACGCCTGGGACCGCTGGGCGCCACCGGTTTTCGAGAATCAGCTAGTCCCGTTAGGGACGGAATGTTTATAGACAACAACCCTCTTAAGGTATTCCGCAAGCTCCGTCAGAGCGGAATGTGACCGCTCGATGATCCCGTCAGACACGTATGAGGACCCCATTACTGAACAATTTACTTATCATTCTTTGGATCACTCTCGGCACTTGCTATATACACGCGCAAAGCGTTGTCTCGTCCTCTAACGCTGATGCCGATAGCCGAATGGCGCTTAGCGGTGGCGACTGGAGCTTTATGCTCGCCGCGAATTCAGCAGATGCCGAGCGCTTGAGTCATTTCTATCAGGCTTCTTTCGACGCCCGCGAGTTCCGCAAGATTACGGTGCCTTCGAATTGGGCTATGCAGGGATTTGAAGAGCCGACGTACGACCGGGCGTCCGAAGCCGAAGGCTTCTACTTACACCGTTTTCACCTGTCTTCATCTCGGGCTGAGAAGCGGATCGTGCTCCATTTCGACGGAGTGTGGGATTCGGCTGAGGTTTGGCTTAACGGCCAGGCGCTCGGGCGTCATGACAGCGGTTTCACGGGCTTCGCTTTCGATGTCACTCCATATCTCAAACTTAATGCCGATAACACTCTTGCCGTGCGCGTGCGGCAGCTAACTAAGGATTCCAGTTTCGACGAGAACGACGATTGGTCGCTCGGCGGAATCTATCGCGATGTGTGGCTGGAGTTTATGCCGAGCGAGCTCTACATCGACCGCATCGAGGCGGTGACTGACTTCGACGAGCACTTCCACGATGCCGACCTGCGCTTACGCATTCTCATCACGCGGCGTGATGAGAATGACAAACGCCAGACTGAGGTGCGCGCGGTCCTGACCGCGACGGACGGCCGCGAAGTGCAGCGCACGAGTTTCGTAAGCGCTATCGCGGACTTAATCAATCATGTGCGCGAACTAAACACGCGTGATGTCTCGATGCAGATGCACGTGCGAGCACCCGCTCCCTGGACCGCAGAGACGCCGAATCTTTACACGTTGCATGTCGAGCTTCTCATTGACGGCCTCATTACGCAGACGCGCTCGCAATCGATCGGATTTCGCGAAGTCTCGACGGCCGACGGCGTCCTGCGCGTCAATGGGCAACCTGTGAAACTGCGTGGGGTGTGTCGCCATGATGAGCACCCGGATGTGGGACGCGCCACGCGCCGCGAACACTGGCTCGAAGATATAAAACTAATGAAGGCCGCCAACATCAATGCCGTGCGCACGTCTCACTATCCGCCAAATGAGGGATTCATTCGGCTTTGTGACGAGATGGGCCTTTACGTGATTGATGAGGTTCCGATGGGCCACGGCGGCGACTTGATGCATGATCCCTCTTTAGCCGGCGGGGCCCTGCTTCGTGCATACGAGACTGTCGCGCGCGACCGCAATCACCCTTCGGTCGTTATCTGGTCGATCGGCAATGAAGACCCGGTAACTAACCTGCATCTTGCAGTGATTCGCTTCGTCAAGGGAATGGACCCAACGCGCCCCGTGCTGATGCCGATCAATTCGGATGACAGTGCCCTGCCACCCGAGATAGATATTCTTGCGCCGCACTACAGAAGCGCGGCCGAGTATGACGAGATGGCCGCCAGGGCGGGTCGTCCGATTATCACGACCGAGTACACACACGCGCTTGGCGAAGGAGCATTCGGCGGGCTCGAGGATCGTTGGCGGGCACTTACACGGCATCCGAGCGGTGCAGGCGGCATGATTTGGCTCTGGGCTGATCAAGGTTTGCGACGTCGCGTGCGCAATCACACCGTGCTCGATCCAATTCGAGACCTGGAGCGCTACCGCCTGCGCGGCAGCGAGCTTGTCCGTCACAGCGATGCCGGCCAGGACGAGATCTATGATTCTCACGGGATCTTCGGCTCAGATGGAATAGTCAACCCGGATCGCACTCCACAACGCGACTACTGGGAGACCAAAGCCGTATACGCTCCTGTCGTCGTCACTGTTACGGAGTTACACTTGAAAGCAGCCCAGCCGCGCATTATCGTGCTCGTGAGGAACGATTATGACTTCATTGATCTCTCCGCCATCAGTATTCACTGGAAGCTGTTCGCCGACGAGCGTGAGCTCGCAGAGGGCGATGCTAGCTTAAGCGCGCCACCACACACCACCGCGGCGCTTGAACTGCCAACGAGTGCGATTACAAAACCCGAGCCTGGGGTAGCATACTATCTACATCTGCGCTTCAACCGCGCGGACGGCTCAGAGATCACTCAGCGTTCCGTGCAGCTCATAACCGAAACAGTCGCGGACGTTTTAGAATTGCGAGGCCGGCAAAATTTCTCACCGGCGCAAGTATCAAAACGTGGTTCCAAAACACTCGTGAGCGCTGGCTTAGCCTGTTATGAGTTTGACTCGCAGACGGCGCAACTCGCCTCTGCCACATGGGCCAAACGCGCGCTCATCAACGGCGCACGCGCGACCATCTGGCGGCCGCTTAGCCTCAGCGAGGTCTTCTTTTATCGTGGAGTCCCGCCGCAGAGGCCAATGCCTCCTGATCTCGACCAGTACACAACTGAGATTAAGCATTGGAATGTCTCGGAGAGCAGAGATGGCGTGCGCATTGAAGCCGAGGCCGATCATCGGGTAAATAAGAAGAATTGGTTCACCGCACGTTATGTTTACTTGATTGCCCCAGAAGGTTCGCTGCGCGTCGAATACTCGATCACGCCACAGGTTGAACTTGGGTGGGTGCCGGAGGTCGGGATGGAATTTGAGGTACCCGCGGAATTCAATACACTTCGCTGGCTCGGGCTTGGGCCCCTCGACTCTTATCCGAACGAAAAGGCAGCAGCAATCTTTGCCGTTTGGTCAGAACGCGCTGGCAGCAGCGAAGTGCAGGGCGTTAAAGCTGAAGTGAAGTGGGCAGAGATCTTTGATGCAAAAGGGGTCGGCCTTCGCGTCACAGGCAGCCCTTCAATCCGCTTCGATGGCGACGGGACTAAATCGGGGCGATTGCGTTTGCTGTCAGCGGTGGTGGGACGCGCATCCAAATTCAATCCGCCCGAGCGTCCTGAATATCGCCTCGACCTGTCTACGGCGCGGACTTTCACAGGCACCTTCAAAATCTTTGCCTTGAAGTAAGCCGATGCCGAGAACAGAAACACCTACCGTTGCTGAAGAAATCCACGTCTGTTGCGTCGGTTCGCTCGAAGCTACGGCCCTTCTTCCTATTCAACACCGTACGAATCGGAGCCGACCACACGGCTCTGACCCGTGAAAGCTTCAGCTTTCCTCACCGTGGGTTGGCAGCCTCTACAAATTTCGGCCGTTTTGCACATCTTCCGAGACTCTTAGGTCTGTTGTATCCGGTAGCGAGGAATTTTTGGGCCACAAATGGACACTAACCAAAGAATAAGGCCGCCATTACTAGCGGCCGTAAATAGTTGTTACTTTTGATTTTAGATTGGTCGGGGCGAGAGGATTCGAACCTCCGACCTCACGGTCCCGAACCTTAATGCCGTCAAAAACGTAAGTTTCTGACTTTTCTGGGGTTGCAGCCACCACTCAATTTCGACCGTTTTTACATATCTTCACATTCTTTACGGTTCCTTCTACCTCGCTTGTCGGATATTTCGGACACAATTTGGCCACAAATTTTTGGGGTGAACCCCTCTCTTGAGATAGTAGGGGGCAATTAGCAAACTTCCCGTCCAATAGTTTTTCCTTCTCAAACAGTCTCTTGCCTTCAGAATCGTCGCTGGCTGGTGAAGCGGAAGCGATCTCTGCTGGAGAACAACTCGCCAAGGAATAACCAACTGCAGACTCATCGAAACCGATCACAATACCGCCTACACCATACCAGCAGCAGTTCTATCGTTGGTCGCGGATAAGAACTGCTGCTATCCGGAAACTCGAACACCGACGGGACCTACTGACTCGCAAGATTCTTCGTCAGGTTGCTTGGATGATGTCGACGCAATTGAACGAGGTCACGGGGTTCGGGCCGCCCTCGTCCAGCGTGACTGTCAGGCGGTACGCGCCTGCTGCGAACGGGCCGACCACCGGAGCCATCAGCGGGCCCGTGGTCTGGTCCGGGAGCTCCGGTTCCTCGAAGTCGGCCGGATCACCATCGGTGGTGCTGTCGTAGACGGTGGGGTGCTCCTGATCGTCCGACCCAGGGCACCCTTCAGGAATCTCGGAAATGACGAGCCGATCAATAAATGCCGGTGCGTCACCCGGCCCGAGGTTCTGGGCGTTCCACTGGACTGCGAAGGTGTCGTTGTCATGGAGGATTGCGATGTCCGGGTTGATGCCGGCTTGCTCGAATCGTAGAGTGTGTGCCATTGGTTCTTCCTTTCACAAATCGGTATCAGTTTGCTTCGGTTCCACTTGCATTGCAACTCAGAACCCACTGCGGCGAAGAGCATCTGTCAACAAGATGCTCGGAAACATGTGGTGGACTTCCGTGAACTGAAAGCCCATTGATGGAAACCCGCGAGCGGCGGTGGCGGCCCGCCACGTCGCGGCGGGAACAAGTCCCAGCGTCCGCTTCCCGTCGGCTGTCGTCGCCACGAACGTCCCTGGGCCGTTCCCCGAAGGTGCGTAGCCCCCTTGGCAAAGGACAGGTGCTCGCGTGATCATGGGTTCAATGCTACGATCTCAAAACTGCTGGCTAAGTCGATGCTCCAATGCGCCAAAAGCAACTTGGGACGACCCATCTTCAATGCTGCATCAACGGCTTGGGCACGGTTCTTGAAAACGCGAGTTGACAACAATAGTTCGCAGCCTGTGATCTTCTCATCGATACCCATTGAAAAAAAGAGATCGCCGCGAGTGATCCCTAGCAGGTCAAGTTGTTCGCGGAAGCTGACGGTAATCCCCGCGAACATCGACTCTGGAGAGAGAAGCGGTGGCCCGGGGATCGCCAACAGGAACAGAAACACGAATGCGCTAGATGCCCCTCTCACGACGTGCTTGATGAAGTCTTTACCAAGGATCTTTAACAGTTTGCCTTTGTGAAGCACATGATCAAATGTCTCGACAGGCGGCGATGGTTCCTGAGACAGCGAGACGCACGGGTTTTCGACTTCTAGTCCCTCAATCGCTACCTGTTGGCCCACCAACATCCCTTCGTTGAAAGCGTCCAACTGCTCAGGAGCAATTACGAGGGGCGGATCTTTCGAGAACGGCGGACTCATGAAGCCAAAGGCAAAGCCCATTGCCCAGCCGCCTTCCGTCGGAGTTCCCAAATGCGGGTTCGTTGTCATGGCATCTCTTTACTTGTGAATCACATTCAAAAAGTAACCGACAAATTTCTAGCCAGAGAGATTTGCAATAGAGCAAAAAACAGAAATCGCACTTTGCTCAGTTCGTATCAATCACCAAATCCCGCAGGAATTCGGACAGGCTTCCGAGGGTGTCTACGTAGGTCTCGTCTACGAGCATTTGCGGCCCGGCGGGGATTTCAAGCAAGCTCAAGACCGGATCCATATTCGCGTCCAGGGATGTAAACAAATCGCTGTCGGCGAGATCGATGACGCTTGCAAGGACAGCCTGAAGAGGCTCACCTAGAGTTCTACTCGGCGGCCCACACGCGCTGAGATAGAGCTGTTGAACCTCCTCAAGAGACACTGAGTCCCAATCCAAGAACTCTTGGGAGTCTCCCCAGACTTGATTGATCGCGCTCGCCAGTTCGGCGAGGATGTCATGTTGGCCGGCCGCAGACTGCGCATTGTGCCTCACCGCCTCAACTTGCCTGTTCGCGGCGTTGAGATCGTTGGCGTCGCGAGCTCCGTCGTGGCGCTCGAGCGAGATTACTAGGGCACTTAGCGAATCAGAAAGGATGACCTGATGTGCTGCAAACCGGTGCAGGGTAGCTTGCGGCTCGTCAAGCGGTACAAGTTCTTCGTTCAAGCGAGCGAAACTCTCTGATACCTGATCGAAGTCGGAACGTAGTGGGTCGTTTGCGAGTCGCTGGTAGCGATTTCCTATCAGCCAGGCGCCGAAGCTGCACACTGCAAGCGCGGCTCCCACCCCGACCCCTGCCAGCGCACCAACACCGCTGGCCGCGCCGGCGCCGGCGACAACGACCCCTGAGACGCCCAACACGACGGCCGTATTGTTCGACGCGACCGCCGCGTTGGCCGCAGCGGCCTTTGCCTGTTGCCTTTTTTCTGGGCTGATTTCCGACATCGAGAGTTCTCCTTCAGTTTGGTGACTGGCAGTTGCGCGGGTTCAACGTTTTTGGGGAATTACTTCATCGGAGTGAGGACGACGTAGCCGATTGGAGTGCCGTCTTCTAAGTGACCGCGGAAACGGGTTTCCCTAAGAATGGGCGACGGATTGAGAAGGGAGATGGCCACGCCTACAATAAGACCCCCGAACTTGACGACACCCTGTAAGCCCGCCACGACAGCGTGGGCGATCAAATGTTCGAAGCCCACGATCACCGTCTCGACTTGAAGCTCTGCTAAGAGTTCTGTTGCGTCAGCCAACAGCTCTTTCGATTCGGTCGACCCGTTGTAGATGACAACGTAATACCAAGCAGCCGCATTTCTTGGGTTGACCCTTATTTGGGCATCGTCACGTATACGGTTGCCCTCCGGCGCTTCGTCAGGGATCGGGATTAATGTCCCGTCAGGGGCTGCCTCAAAGCGAGAGAAGTCGCTGCTTGCGGAAGAAGGGAGTGGGTCCTGAGACGCAGGCTCATTGCGACGGTCATCACGCCCGGTCTGCTCACCCAGGCCGAAGACTTCCAGCAGTTCTGGTTCCAGAGGGGGAAGATGATCCGTCTCAGGCTCGGCATAGCCCGCTATGTAACCCTGTTCCCATGGTGCTGCGCGCTCGGGATCGTTCGCAAACGGGTTGACTACTGCCATCTTATCCTCCTTCTCCTGCCGATGTCGGGTGTAGGAATAACAATTTCACATCCAATCCTCATAGCTCGATCGTGTCGGCAAACACCAACCGCTCTGCCCCAGGGTAGTAGTTTTGCGTGATGGTAAAGGTGTCCCCTGGGTGGAGGGGGCTATTAGGCGGAAGAATAGCGTTATCTGGCACAATGTCCTGTATTTTGACGACGTTTCGCTTATCGGTCAGAAAATGCTCAATCTCTTTTATTACCACACGAAATTGCGCGGGCGTGCGATTGTTTGGAAGTATCACCCGGCCAAGCCACAATGGTGTGCGGGGATCAGGGTGGTTGCCAGCATCGACGACGCTCGTAACATCGATCTGGACCGCCGGGCCGCGGGTGTGGGGTTGCCAGCCGGCCTCATCGTTCGTTCCGGACATCCGCTCCTCCACCGACACCTGGATCAGATCCGGCGCCTCCGGGATGGTTGTTAGTAACTCTTGTTGTGGTTCGAGATTTATACCTGCACGCCAACGCCAACCATTGGCACGGTAGGTCAATCCCTCAACTTTGACGGTGAAGCTGTCAGCGTTATCGGGATCGGGACTGAGTGTGACTGTTCGGTTGGGCGCAAGTTGCACGAAGTCTGTTTCGACGACGCTCGAGAGATGGGTGTTCTCAATCGAGTGAGGCTGATAGCGGGCCAGCGCCAGTCGCACAAACGGGAAGTAAGACTCGCCTGCATCGATCTCGATGTCACAGAACCAGAGCTTACGATTTTCATCGAAGTCCACCGCGTGACCGACGACGGTTACCGTGCTCGCACCGGGGACCTCATCCAGCTTGAGACCTGACTGAGACTTGACGGCGTTCTTGAAGTTGATCGGTGACGGTGCACGGAAGGTAGGGTTAGACTCCCAGATCGGGTCCCGACCCCAGTGCGTTACGTAGGGCTGTAATAGGTGATTCGGCGAAGCGGCCGCATCTGTTTCCATGACGACTCCGAGCAATTCACCTTCGCCAGAGGAAAACCACGGTCGGTCCAAATAAACTCGGACGCCCCCACCGAAACGTTCGCTTGTTGTTACACCTGTTTCGTCATCAGTCGATTTCCGCCACGCGAACGTAGGCAACACATAGCGCACTTGTGGCACCGCTGGGCGTGCGGAGCTCAGGATGTTTATCTCAACCTCCTGACTAGAGCGGGATAAGTTGTTGGGATCCTTCGTTACTTCTAAGGGGAAATACTCGCGAAAACGTGTGGTTCCAATGGCCTGGTACACCACCTTCCGATGTTTGGTATCACTGAACTCGTGTCGCAGAAAACTGAACTGGACCTTGTCGCTGGACTGGATCTCGTCGCTTGCTGGAACAAACCACATACCCGGTTTCAGCGGAAGGAGAGCACGCGGGAGTTCCCGCTCCACCGGCGTAGCGCCGGGCAGGTGGATGGACAGCTCAGAGACTTGGGCGCTGGCAGTGGGCCAATGTTCCTCGCGCTGATCGGCCGGTTCTCGCCAATGCGCCATCAGGTCCAATTTCATCGTACTCTTGCCATCCACTTGGATTTCACCCATGAGCAGAGCGCAAGTGCGGCCATGGTCTGATGCTAATACCTCCGCTGGGAGGGGAAGCGAGATGCCAAAGTCCGCTCCCTCACCGACGGCCGCTGTTAGCTCCTCAATGATGGGTGCCAACGCCTGGCTGAGTCGTTGTTCCAGGAATAGGAATCTCGGTTCGGTCAACGGCTGTTGGACGGCGTGCACCAATGTGATCTCGCGAAACGGAGTGAGCATCCACAACGCGCCGGCACGCGCAGTCTGGATCGTAACGGGACTTGCCGGAGGCAGCCCTTCGACACTCTTCATCCACTCCCACATCCCCAGCAGGAGAAGGTCCCCTGGGTTCAGGAATGAACTGAGGCGGACAGTCGCTTGCTCAGCCTGTTCGAGGGGCACAGTCAATACTCTGTTGGCTTTGTCCCAACGCAATGGCCGTCCGTCAGACTCGATCACTTCCAGTCGGAATGGCTGAAGTTCCGGCCAGTCATCGTCGGACGTAAAGGAAATCTCGGTAGTCGAACGCAGCCCCTTGATCACATCATCGGAAAGGAGAGACTTCCCAACGGACATATCTTCGCGTCCAGAGACTTGGGCACTCTGTCCGTTCTGTAGTCCTGGCAAACCGAACAGCGCCGCGCCGCGCGCAAATGGATCGGGTAGATATGGCAACCGAAGCTGTTCCTCGTGGTGGACGGCATAGCCGGGGTCGGTTGCTCTGTTTGGGTTGATGGGATCGACGTTAGTAGGAATGAATTCTACGCTGGGGCGGGAGATGCTTGCGCCAGTCTGCGGATCGATTCCCACGGTAGGCGGGATGGGCAACGGCTTACCTGTAGTAATGTCGATGATGTCAACATCGCTGAGCTGGCCCTTCTCTTTTTGAGCGAGGTGGTAAGTCCTGGCGCAGCGTTGCTCAAATTGCTCTTTCGTCTCACCGGGCCTAGTGCCGAAGGAGTCGTCCAGTAAGCCATGCATTTCGGCCTGGCAGAGCGGGCTCTTCGGTGGGACGACATGGCGATCGTTGAAACCACGGTAGATCTTCCTGAACGCCACGAGAGCCCCGAGCTGAGTAGCATACGCGGTAGCGCTCTGGCCACGATTGCTTCGGATCACGAGACACTCGAGCGATTCACCTTCGGTAAACTTCTCGCGGGCAACGAGTACAGGTGACGGGACTGGCTCGAAGCGGCGGTATAGAAACTCGTTTGCGGTCTTGGGCAACACGAGTGCTGGATGATCCAGTTTGGACAGCTCTTTGAAAACTTTAGCCGCTTCATCGAGCGACAAGCAGTTTCCTGCCAGATCCACAGACCGGGCGCGAAACTGATAGTGCCCGCCGAACCGTAGCCGTGGCAGGCTGCCGGGCTCGACGGCAAAAGTGACTTCGAGCGGAAAGCCGTCGGGTGGCGCGGTGTTAACGACAACCCCGGGGCCGTCCGGCGTGACAGCTTTGCCGGGGCGGGGGGCCGCCAGACTCCAACCTTGCCAGTGAAAGAGTGAGTCATGCACATACAGCGGTGAGTGAGGATCGGGTGCCCCATCTAGATCATCCAGCTCCTGCGTCAACGCAGGTTGGGTGGTGCCTTCGTCGGCAATGGACAGGGTGAGCGGGCCGTCCTCATGACTCTTGAACATATAAGTCCCCTGCCGTTGGTGCAGCGAATGCCAGTCCGATTGGTCATCTTTCACGTCCACACGAAAGCCTCGAATGAGATCTTCGTTGAAGAAAGTGACGGGCTGGGGCGGGGGCGGATCAGATTCGAGGAGGGGTTGGTTGTCTCGGGCTGTGTTGATGCGTTCGTGCAAGGTACGGGCATGGTCAGCCCGGGCGATCCACACTCCGCTGGTGCGGAACGCCGGCACACCTGTGGGCGATGCCAGCGGATCGACGGTGCCTTCCTTCTGCGGGGCGATCTGTCCTGCCACCATATTAATAGTCTTCAACCCAGCGCCGTCTACATCGACTTGAATCACCTTGTACTGTTCCGGTCCCTCAAGGTTCAAGAACCCGCTAAATGTTTCCGGTCCTTTACCCGCCGGCCTGGACGCTGGCAGAAAGACCGTGTTCCCTTCCCGGATGTAAGCAGTAAAGGGTATGTAATTGGTGCTGGAGAGAGGAGCAGTGAAGGTTGGAATGATCTGGAGAAGGCGCGGAGGAGATTGAGTGCTGAGCGACTGGGTGAAACCCGCTGCTGGTACTTCAAAATCGATCACAAGGCCCAACCGACGCAGCAGCTCAGGATACTCGCCAAGCGCCGTGACGGCCTGATGAAAATCCAGTTTTGGAGGAACTGCCTTGGTCCGCGCTGCCTTCCTGTGGTGGAAAGCCGCAAGTTGAGCAAAGTGGGAATCCTCGGTACCGTTATCTTGTATGACTTCCGTAAATTTCCGCGGATCGTTCTTCGCCAGTTCCTTGGCGCTGGTCACTGCGCGAGCGATGTTCGTGGAGAGATCAGTCTCGGGTCCGATTCGAAACAAGTCTTCGGCAAGCTGGTTGTGAAGCACTTGCGGCGTCAGTCCAGCTGCTACCGGCTGTCGGCCGGCCGCTCGGAGAAAGGCACCGTGTAGGGGAAAAGCCTGCTCCAGAACAGCTTGATTGGGCAAGTGAACGGGTGAATTCGTGCTGACCTTTTGATAGCTGTTCTTGGTGTGGTCATGAATCGAGGCGGCCGAATAGGTCTGAATCGGCCGGCCCGTCAGGTCGTCGAACTGGTGCGATCGTACCTGGGTCGAAGGGGCGAAGAGGGCCCTCCATAGGCTCGACTTAGGCGGTGGGCTGATGATCGTCGGGAAAACTGGGTCTGCCCCGGCGACTTGGACCACGAAGCTAACCTCGCCGGGCTGCAAATGTGAAGGCCAGTCGTGGAAGTCACGAAATGACGAAAGCACCCCGTCCTCGCCGTCGGTCTGCAGCCGCGGCGACACAAACACGGAAAGGCGAAGTCTACGGCCCGATGGTTCGTCGACGATGCCGTTCGGCAGTGCGGTCCACATGATGATCTGTTTTGCCATCACCTGTCCTCCCCAGGCTCTCTCGCGCCGCTCAAGCGAACGCGCGACAATACGCCGTCCAATCGCTAACGGTTACCATGTCTTCAAAGCGCACCTTCGCCGCGGTTTTTTTACGGAGCGGCAGTGAGCCGCCGCTTGGGATAGTGCCGCCCCCGAGCATGACCCTTTCAAGCGAAAGCTCACCGGTATCAATGTCAAATGTGCATCCGACCGACAGGCTGATGCTCTTCGTAAACATGAGCACATGCACGCCGATCGTGACCGACGCTTCTCCCTTGATACTAGCCGGGTGCGTAACCCCCAGCGGGTCAGTGTGCTCTGGCTGAAACTTCAGTCCAACGTAGAACTCGATCGAGATTCCGACGAGACCCAGCACTTCCACGGAGCCGCTGACGCGCACATAGGCCATGAAAGCGAACACCGGGTCTCCGCCGTCCGACTTCGTCATGCCGAAATAAAACCCTGCCATCACCTGCACGTTAGCGCTGGTGATGACGAGACTGATGGTTATGTTTCCGCCCACCTCGAGCGCGCCTTCGATCTTTTCGATTCCTTTGGTGTTGAGCACGATCGCAAAGAACCCTCCGCCACCAATCATCGAAATGGTGACGAGGAAAGGATGCTCGCGCGTTGAGAAGGCGAGGCGGAGTCCTGCGGGCTTGTCGACAAAGGGCAAGAACAGTTCCGCCGACAGAGCAATATTCTCCAGGCTGAAGGCCCCTACGCCGGCGCTGGGAATGCCAAGTGAGTAACCAGTCGAGATGCCGTCGGGCCTGATGGCAATGCTCGGCCCGTCGCTGAAACCTTTGGCCGGCAGGACTTTGGCCAGAGTGTTGATAAACTTCAGCGCTTCAGTGAACTCGACATCGATCCCTTCTGCGCGGAGATCCATTTTCGAGCCATTACTCGACTCAAAACTCAACTTTGCGAAGGAAATGGTGATCACACCCAACAGGTTGAGATCAAAGTTCGTCAACGAACCTTTAACGGTGGTGGTAGCCTGGCCCCCGTTTAGCTGAGTGAGCATATTCGCTGTGAGGATCAATTGTGTCGGGTTCGCTGGTGTCGGCTTTGTCTTAAACGGCCCAACATTATGGACCTCTGGCTTCCATAGGAATCGCGTCTCAATCGCCGTCGGCTTCCCTGCTGAGTCGGAAAGGGTTCGGGTGGTTAGCACAGGAACTTGGATCTTAGTTGTCGTCAGTTCCAGTATCTTGTTGAGCTGATCTGGTGGCAGGTCGACCTTGGCGAGATCACTTGGCTCAAAGTGGAATTTTCCTGGAGTGAAAGGCACCGGTGGCTGACCAGGAAGCGGAGTGGGAGGCGGAGGAGGCTGCAGGATGTCACTCAAATTAATCCCGAGGAGCTTGGCGTCGCCCAGAATTTTGGAGAGGTCGAACTTGCCGAGGTTCATTTCGCTTGCATTTGCAACCGGGCCCAAATTCCGCGATAGCCCATCGAACATCATCTGCGGAGTAGCGAGACCACCGGCCCTGTCAGCAGGAATCTTCAAGCTTTTTTCGCCCATCACGTTGGCAAAAACCTGCACGGCATTGTTCGCCGAAGCGATGCCATGTTCCAGGTAGGCCTGGGCGATGGTGATGGTAGTGCCCTCGGATGCGCCAGAAGATCCTGAGAACTGATCGATGGCGGCGATGCTTACCTCTGCCTTGTCAACAAACGGCAAGAAGGGTGGGTGGCCTGGCGGAAGGTGGTCAACCTTGAGACCGCCCTGAGGTCCGTCTCCCGAGTCTTGGCCCGAGAAAAACAGGCTCGCCGTCGCCAGACTGGTAGCACCAGGTTTGTCTGGACTAGGAGCAAGCGCCACTTTCTGGCCATGCAGATCAGCCTGGCGGGCATCCTCGTACAGCCGCCGCATTTTCGCCACATCCGCAGCTTCCTCAACCGGCACAAAAACCAGCGGCACGAGGAAATCGACCTGATGCCCCTCCCAGTCTTCGCCAGTCATCTCGAAGCGGAAGGGAGCAGCGCCGATTCGAGGTAGGAAGATCCCTGGATCATTTACGTTACTAAGGTTGCGTGTAACCTGGGTAATGATTGTCACGCGCCTCAGGGGCATCTCGCCGCCCTGGCCGTGCTTGCTGGCGTACGCGCCCATCAATTCGTCGGCCGAATAGTCCTTCTGCGGCTCCTGCACCACAATGCATCCGCGTTTTGCAAGGTACGCGACCAATTCACCGGACGGTGAACGATTGAATTTGCGCTCAGTGATAGTCACCAACGAGCAGCGATGACAGAACGGGTAAAGAAACCCCTTCTTAACCACGCGCACGTATTGGTCCCGGCCCATTGAAACTACGTGGTGCCATCCGACGAGGTCCAAACTTAAATCGGTCCACGCCCCCAGTTGCGAGAGCATCAAGTGCGTCACCTTCAGAGGTACGGGAATCTCATGCAACGAGAAGTCGGCGGACGCTTGCGCGATGCCTGTCCGCTGAGCCGCCGGCAGCGGCGAATGATCATCAGCGAACCGCTCCGAGATTGGCCTACGTGGGTGCGCCGACCAGATAGCGCGCACCGCCGGCAGGCCCGATTCGTCCACCTTGTTGTCCCGGAGGACTCCCAGTCGTGTATGCCAAAGTTCAGTGTGCTCCTTGTGAGTCACAGCACTGGTGGCGTGCTCCCAGCCCGCGGAACTATCAGGCGAGAGGACCAGGCCGTAAGGCAACTCAATGGCGGTCTGCTCCAGCCTTGGTTGGACCAATCCCGGGCGGTTGTGTTGGCCCGGCGGATCTGGCAACGCATTCTCAGCCACAACCAGCTCATAATTAGTCCACGTAAGCAAATCCTTGAACGTGAAGGGGATGGAAAGGATAGCGTCCGGCACTCGAAAAGCGAGTCGGCTAGGAGCAGCCAAGATGGACTGGATAGGCGGAGGTAACAGGTCCTGAAGTTGACCTTGCGAATTCTCAATGAAAGTATTCTCGGCGATGTGCTGCGGCGGGAAGTGAACGATGATGAATGCCGGCAGTCCGCCCTGAGACCGCAACAGCCGTGGCGCTTGGCCCTGAGTGGTGGCGAGGACAAGGTTGACAAACTCGAATCGCAGGGCGAGCAGGTCGGCGGCACGCACAACGCTCACCTCTAAGTTGCTCATAGGGCCTCCTCTGCTTGCTACTGCTCACGACTCTTCGTTATGTGGGTGGTCGATGGCCTCGACTGCTATAGCTAATCGGGAAGGTCGATTCGATCTGTATCCCACGCTCCAACCGCTACTCGCGATTGAGCGCGCACTAATCGCTCATTGTTAACTGACCAATGGAGTGGCCTCAATGACGATGATCTGCGATTACTCTCACTGATGATTAGACGACAGGTCGGGATGAGGCTGTGTTGTGAGAGGACTGGCTCCGACACTATCGCGATTAGTGTTGGAACTCTTATTTCAATTCATGCGGACAAGATGCCAACTGCACGTTAGCGCTCCAAGCACAGCTTTGGCTTGGTGGGAAACTCTGGCTACTAGTCGGAATCGCTTACGTGTTTTGATTCTCAGTAGAACTAACAGCCTGCGATAGGCTCAAACCTTGTCCGAAGGCAATGGTCCCGACTGTTTATCGTTCACGTGAGTCTTAAGCGATGTGAGTCGCACGTGAATGTCAGGATTAGATAAGCAACGGCTCAAATAAGTGCGATTAAGATTCGGGCGCATTATAGTCCTGTAGTTCCGTAAAGCCAAGTTATGATTCTGTTACAGCCATGTACGCATCCCCGATTGTTTTGAAAAGAGGTCAGAGCAAGCTTTGTAGCGAAAATCGCATTCGCAGCTCTGGAGGTTGAATCGCCAGAGATTCTGGCGCATCTTTCGCTAGCGCAAGATTCGTCCGTGAGTGCTCGTTGTACCCTCAGAATTCCGCAAGGAAGGTTCGTTAAGCACGATGACATGGTTCATTCATTCCCGTCGTCGGGAACCGATTAGGCGCTTCGCACACGGACACCTGCCAAGAGGATCCCGGGGGGTGAGCACTTCGCGCACGCCCATTGCCTTAACGCGCTGATGAAACGATTCTCCGTAAATGCGATCTCGATCGTGGACTAAATAACGCGGTGCACTATCTCACTGGAAGCTTCTGAGATTTGCTTGGCCTTCCATTCGAGCAATGCACTGGATGACGCCTGTGGTGGGCCAAGACACGAAGCAAACAACACGCGAAAGTTCACTGTCGGCATACGAGGAGATCTGTCGAAACGAACTCCTCTACGTGCTTTCCAACAAAGGCACGCCACGCGAGCGATGGCGGCTTCCTCGGGCGCACTAAGTACTGAGATCCTCGCTTGCGCCGTCTAACCGACGTCGGCGAAGACGTACTGCAGAACATCGCCCAGGTACTTCGATGTTGCGCGCGCGTTCTGTTCTGTAGCGGATGCGAGCGTAAGGCCTTTCCATGGCCGCAAAATTAAAGCCAAATTTCCATTATCGTAGTCATATTTGACCCAAGATCCGTCTGGGTAGGAAATTGACTACTTGAGTACGCCGGAATCGATGCTCCTCACCGTTTTTCATAGCATGAGGCTGAAGCCTGGTTGGTTTCTCAATGTGAACGCGCGAGTTCGAATTTACTAATGTCTGGTTTAAGGTGGGTATCGATAAGAACTACTCACCCTTTGGACCATCACACATCTGTGGCTAGCCTTCTAACAAGCAAAGGGAACGATATGGGCGCGTCCTTGAAGATGTCGACGGCATCATTCGACTCCAGCCCGCTGTCGAAATCAGAAGAGAGATTATCAAACTGGCGAACCATAACGATCCACCAAACCACACGAACCAACACAAAACGCTGTGTCAATTTGTGCTTGACGCGTCTTACCGCTGTCGCACACCGTGTTGCTGCGCGAGAGGAATCCTACACATTTCAGCTCGTCCCTCCACCTTACTGCAGCGGTCCGATGATGGGGCCGTCGCCGATGACGAAGTAGCCCGGCGGCGGATTGCCGTTGTTCGCATCGGCGAAAGCCTTGGCCGCCGCAGCCTGAGCAGTCACAGTGCTTGCACTGGAGGGGCTTGGGCTCTTCGGCACAACCACAGTCGTGGTGGCGAAGCCCACCGCGCCTCCGGCATCGGTGGACTTGACCACGATGAGATAAACTCGCCCATCGAGGTTTTTCACGCGCTCCGCCCGCAACCGCAGTGTCCCGATTCCGATATCCGCGGCGTCAGGCGAGAATACGTCGTTATTAGCAATTGGGGTCTCATCGTCCTCATCGCCGAACACCTGTACGCTGGAGACAGCGGGCGCCGCGCAAACGCCATCGCTGGTGGTCGCCGAGAGTCCAACGTTCACCAGACCGGGGTTATGCATGAACGAGAGCGAGCTCGTAACAACCGCGGCGCTCACCGTGGGCGGTGAGTTCGAGGCGGTCACACTCGCTGTTGAGGAGTTGTCGCTAAGGTTTGGATCAGGAGTGCTGGCACTCACCGTCGCAGTGTCGTTGATCACGGTGGTGTGTGCGACGTTGCAGCTCACCTGGACCACCACGGTGAATGTAGCCGTGTCGCCGTTCGGCAAGCTCGCGATGGTGCAGGTGATGGCGCCTGTGCTGCCCACCGCAGGATCGAAGCAAGTCCAGGCGCTTGCTCCCGAGTTCGAGACAAAGGTGGTGCCGGCCGGGAGGTTGTCCGTCAGCGTAACGTTAGCGGCGCTGTTCGGGCCGTTGTTGGCAACCGTGATCGTGTACGTGATGTTGGTGCCGGTGTCTACCGTACCCGGTGAAGCTGTCTTTGTGACCGCCAGGTCGGCCTGATTGATCACCGATGTAGTGGCGGTAACGGAATCGTTTTCCGGGTTTGGGTCGAACGTGGTGCTCGCCACCGATGCCGTATTACTGATGATCGTGCCGTGCGCGGCGTTGACGTTGGCCACCAGGGTAACCGTCTCTGACGCACCTGCGGCCAGCGAAGCGAACGTCACCGTGCGATTGTTGCCCGAGCCGCTGCAGCTTCCTCCACCCGTGGAATTGCAGGAGATAAAGCTCACCTCGGGCGGCAGATTGTCGGTCATAGTCACAGAACTGGCATCATCCGGCCCGTTGTTGGTCACGGTGATGGTATAGGTCAGATCGTTGCCGGCAAGTACCGGGTCCGGCGAGCCGGCCTTAATCACCCCTAGGTCCGCCTCGGGGCGCACGAATACGTACGCCGATCCTTGTTCACCGTTCGCGCCGATGTCGTCGCGGTCCGACCCGACCGCGATGATCCCGCCACTCACCGCAACCGACCGGCCAAACTCGTCACCCGCCGTGCCGTCGGAGGCGATCAGCTTGTCCTCCTCGGCCAGAGCTCCACTCCAGCCGCTGGCCGGCTTCACAAACACATACGCCGAGCCTTGACCAAGATGTGCCCCGATGTCATCGAAGGGCGCCCCGACCACGACGGTGTCGCCGCTCACCGCGACCGAAAAGCCAAAAGAGTCACTCGGCGCGCCGTCGGAGGCGGTCAGCTTGGCGCTCTCGGTCAGAGCTCCACTCCAGCCTCCAGGCGGCTTCACAAACACATAGGCCGAGCCTTGGTCAACGTTCGCGCC
>Ga0137372_10000577_pt1 | contig 34601 bp, 39 predicted proteins | sample SagtaG_6_FD_104911 | JGI IMG/M metagenome (GOLD analysis project Ga0137372, IMG submission 104911) | Vadose zone soil microbial communities from Sagehorn Ranch, Mendocino, California, USA - Sage1_R_60_16 metaG | ecosystem: Environmental > Terrestrial > Soil > Vadose zone | place: USA...
CTCGACCGCATGGACTTCACGGACGACGAGCTCGCGGAGATCGACAAGCACGCGACCGACAGCGGCATCAATCTCTGGGCCGCCTCGAGCAACGAATAGGGAGCGAAGCGGAGGCGATCGTTCGAAGCCTGGCCGGCGACCTGCTCGCGGCAGTCGACGCAGCGAGGGGGCGATTCCTGCTCGGAATCGCCGGGCCGCCGGGGGCGGGCAAGTCGACGCTGGCGGGAGGGCTGGCCGGGGCGGTCGGCGACCAGCGAGGTGACGGGGCCGCCGTTGTTGCGCCGCTCGACGGCTTTCACCTGTCGAACGAGACGCTCGATCACCTCGGGCTTCGCTCGGTGAAGGGCGCGCCGCAGACGTTCGATGCGGCGGCCTTCGTCGCGGCCCTGCGGCGTGTCCGGGAAGAGCCCGCTGCCACCGTGCTTTGGCCGGACTTCGATCGCGTCGTCGAAGCGACCGTCCCGGACGCGATCCCGATCGGTCCGGAGGCGAGGCTGGTGATCACGGAAGGGAACTACCTCCTGCTCGATCAGCCGGGGTGGCGCGAGGTGCGTCAGCTGCTCGACGAGGTCTGGTACATCGACGCGCCCCGCGACGTGCTCCGCCGGCGTCTGATCGAACGTCAGGTCGCCGGCGGCCGGCCCGAGCAGGAGTCGGTCCGGCACGTGGACGAGAGCGACCTCCCGAATGCCGAGCTCGTGGCTCGGACTCGCCAGCTCGCGGACAGAGTCATCCGCCCATGACGGCTCGGGAGCGGATGGTGGCGGGCGAGCTCTACGATGCGCTCGATCCGGAGTTGGTCGAGGCCCGCGAGCGCGCCCGGCTGCTGCTCGCTCGCTACAACGCGACTGGCGACCGGGACGCTCTGACCGCGCTCGTCGGGCGGCTGGCCGACGACACCGTCGTCGAGCCGCCGTTCCACTGCGACTACGGCTTCAACATCTCCGTCGGGCGGCACTTCTACGCGAACGTGAACTGTGTCTTCCTCGACTGCGCGCCGATCGAGATCGGCGACCACGTCCTCCTCGGGCCGGGTGTCCACCTCTACACGGCCACGCACCCGCCCGACTCCGCGGAGCGGCGCAGCGGCCTCGAGCTCGCGAAGCCGATCTCGGTCGGCGACGATGCGTGGCTCGGAGGCGGCGCGATCGTGCTTCCCGGCGTCACGATTGGCGCCCGCGCGGTCGTTGGGGCCGGCAGCGTCGTCACGCGGGACGTTTCTGCAGACGAGAGGGTCGCCGGCAACCCCGCACGGCCGATCGGCCGCTGACGACGATCAGCGCGGCACGAGCTCGAGTGTCGCCGCTTTGGCTCCCGGCGTGAACAGTGGGTCGACGGAGCTGGCTGCGTAGTGCTGGTACTTCGTGCGGTAGGCGCCGTCGATCTCGTCGATGACGTCGTCACCGGCTTCGACGAAACGGACGTCCTTGTCGACGCCGCCGGCGCGGATGTGACCTTCGTGCCGGTCCTCCGTGCCGCGGAACCAGTGCGACGTGCGCCCGTACACTGAGCGGACGTAGAGGTCCTCGCCCAGGCGGACGACCCAGATCGTCACCGGCTTTCGCAGCCTCCCGTCGGGCCGTGCGGACGCGAGCTGAAGCTCGTCCGCGGCCGCGATCTTCTCGAGCTCGTCGCTCGGCCAGTCGGTCATGAGCCCTTTAGTGAAGCATGGGTTGCTTCCGCTTGTTCAATCGGATCGACCGGCGGGGGCCTCGCTAGAGCCACGCCGCCGTTTCAGGTACCAGCGAATGACCTCGACGGCGCCCGCAACCGCGAAAGCAATCGCGAGTGCGAGCAGGAGGCCCTTCCAGGGCGCCGCCTCGAACGCGTGGCCGCCGAAGTACCCGAGCAGCGAGGCGTAGAGGGCCCAGCCGAGTGCCGCCGCCGCGTCGAAGATCACGAACCGACGCCACGGGTAACCGAGCGTGCCGGCGCTCAAAGTGACGACTGTGCGGCCTCCCGGGATGAAGCGGGCGATCAGGATCAGCTCTCCGCCTCGCTCGCTGACCTGCTGGTGAGCCCACTCGATGCGCTTTCGAGCTTTCTCGCCGCTGAAGAAGCGGTCGTTGATCCGGGTTCCAAAGCGGTGTCCAACGTAATAGGCGGTGTTGTCGCCGAGGAAGGCTCCGGAGGCGGCCCCGGCAACCACGATCGGCAGGCTCAAGTCACCCGTCGACGCGACGACGCCCGCGGTGATCACCGAGGTCTCGCTTGGCACGATGGGCACGAGGGCATCGAGGTACGCCAGCAGCGCGATGATCAGGTACGCCCAACCGGAGGCGTTCGAGACGAGGTCGGTGAACTGGCTAAAAATCGCCGCCTACCTTAGAGGCCGTGGCCGTGCTTCGGCCTGACCGAATCCGCGGGCTTAAACGCCCAGCTTCGGCTGCGACTCGCCCGTGGAGGGCCGCAGCGAACGTCTCAGCTCGAGCGCCCGCGTCAGATCCGTGATCGATAGAAGCCCGGCCAGGTGCCCGTTCTCGACGACCAGGCCGCGGTTCGACGTCGGCGACGAGAGCGCCGTCAGCGCGTCGATCGCCGTCTCGTCCTCGGTAAGCAGCGGCACCCGCTCGAGCGGAAGCATCGCCTCTCGAACGCGCCGCGAGTCCCACTCCGAGCGCGGAAGCGCAGCGACCGATCCGAACGCGAGAAGGCCGATCGCTCGCCCTCCGTCGACGACCGGATACGTCGTGAAGCGACGTGACCGGGCCACCTCGTCCATGAACTGACCGACGGTGAGGTCCCCGTCGACCGTCACCGGATCGCGCACCATCAGATCGCGTACGCGCAACCCGTGAAGCGCGGCCTCGGTCGCGATGTATCGAGCCTCCGCCGTCGCGGCCTGCAGGAGGAACCAGCCGATGAACGCAAGCCACGCACCGCTGAACGAGCCCTGAACGATGACCATCGCGACTCCAAGCCCGATGAACAGGTAGCCGAAGACACGCCCGATGTCGGTGCCGACCCGCGTTGCCCAGCCGAGGTCGCCTTTGCTCTGCCAGAGCGCCGCCCGCAGCACGCGGCCGCCGTCAAGCGGCAGCGCTGGGATCAAGTTGAAGACCAGCAAGGCGAGATTGATGTAGCCGAGCCAGGCAGCGACGCCGTCGACAGCGCTCGGCAGTCCGGCGATCGCGATCAGCACGAAAACGACACCGAGAACGAGAGACACGAGCGGTCCTGCGATCGCGATCCGGAACTCCGCGCCCGCGCTGGGGAATCCACCCTTGAACTGCGACACACCCCCGAACAGCCAGAGCGTGATCCCGTCGACCTCCAGCCCCTCTCGCCGCGCCGCCCAGGCATGGCCGAGCTCGTGCAGGAGGATCGAGGCGAAGAACAAGAGAGCCGCGACGACCGCCATCGCGAGGTGCGTGTCGCGGGAAAGCCGCGGGTTCTGGGAAGGAAAGACCCCGTCTGCGAGCGTCCAGACGATCAGCGCGAGGACGACGAGCCAGCTCCAGTTGACCCGAACTTCGACGCCGCCGATGCGGCCGAGTGAGATGTTGCCGCTCAGCACTCGGTCGTCCAGCCTATCGAGAGGACGCCGTTGATCATCCCGGGTCGTCCGAGAAAGCGACGACGGCGGCGACAAAGTGCTCGACCGCCGCTTCGTGGCTGAGAGGTTCGCGTTGCATGCCGCCACGATGACCCTCCGGCCAGGCCGCGTCTTCCCGGCCAGCGCCTCAACACGACTACAGGCCAGCAGGAATAGTTCCTGTCACTCCGTCGAGTATTCCGACGCAGGTTCGACGAGCTTTCGGCCCCATCAACAGGCATGGGGATCACACTCTTTCGCCGCAGTTCGCCGGGCGAGCCTCCGTCGGACGGACAGGAGGAGCTCTCCGCTGACAACCTGCGCCGGCTCCTCGAGATCGAGCGCGGTCAGCGGCTACTGCTCCAGAACGCCTGCGAAGACACCGTCGTCGCGCTTGCCCGCGCGCTCGAGTCGAAGGACATCGGGACAGGGGCTCACTCGCAACGCGTCCAGCGCTACGCGCTCGAGCTAGCCGATGCCGCAGCGCCCGAACTGCTCGGCGACGCGAGCGCGGAGCACGGGTTCCTCCTCCACGACGTCGGCAAGATCGGGATTCCGGACCGCGTACTTCGCGAGCCGGGGCCGCTCGATCCGGACGAGCGGCGGCTGATGCAGACACACACGTTGATGGGTGAGCGGATGCTCTCCGACGTGGCCTTGCTGCGAGGAGAAGGGCTCAGGGTCGTCCGCTCCCATCATGAGCGCTGGGACGGCCTCGGCTATCCCGACCGGCTCGTCGGAGACGAGATTCCGATCGGCGCCCGCGTGTTTGCCGTGGCTGACACGCTCGATGCGCTAACCAACGACCGGCCCTACCGGGCCGCCGGCAGCTCGGAAGACGCCGCGGCGCTGATCGTCGCGGAGGCGGGCGGGCAGTTCGACCCAGACGTAGTCGAGGCTTTTCTCGAGCGCGAACTCGCCATGCGCTCCTTGCAGCGCGAGTTCGCCAGTCTCGCGACGCTCAACTAAGCGAGCGGCCTCAGCGGCTAGACGCCTGCTCGCACTCATCGTGGGCCTGTTGGACAACCGATGAGTTTCAGAAGGCCGGGCCGTCTTAGGCCGTATGGATTGCGTTGAGGTCTTGAGAGGACCGTTCCAACTCGCCGAGCCCGTGTTCGAGCAAGTGGTAGGCGCGGTCGAGGTCGGCGCGCAGACGGCGGGTTGCCGCCGGCCCGTGCTTGCCGGCGAGTGCCTGCTTGCGCGCGGCGCGGAAGAGCTGGCGATGAACGCTGACGAGGAGCCCGGCGGCGAGGCGCGCGTCCCGCTCGTCGAGGGCGAGCTCGGCCTGAAGGGTCTCGGTCAGAACCTGGACAAACCGGGACATGACCTCGAGCTCCTTCGCCTTGAGAGCCGTCGACTCCTCGATGATCCGGGCGAACGTCGCGAAGCCGGGGCTGCAGAGCCGCGGGCACTCGGTGGCCTGGAGCCGCCGCAGCGCCTGGAGGATCGATTCGCCCTTGCGGCGCCCGGTGATCGCGGCGACCAGCGCCGCCTCTCGCTCGGGCACCTCGTCGAAGAAGAGATCCTCCTTGGTCGGGAAGTAGTTGTAGATCGTTTTTTCGGAGACGTTCGCGGCCTCGGCGACTTCGGCAACCGTGACGTGGTCGAAGCCCCGTCGCGCGAACAGCTGCATGGCCCGGTCGGCGATCTCCTGCCGCGTGTGCAGCTTCTTCAACTCGCGCAGGCCCACGCCGCCAGTGTAACCAAATTTTTACAGTTGCAGAAAACTTTCTGTTGCTGTAACGTCGTCGCCTTGTTCAAACGGAAGGAGATTTCGTGCTAGCTCGCCTCGCGCACACCGTCGCCCGTCACCGGCGCGCCATCATCGTCGCCTGGGTCGTCCTCACGCTCTTCGGCGGCTTCGCCGCCGGCCAGGTCTCGAAACGCTGGTACCAGAGCTTCTCGATCCCGGGCAAGTCCGCCTACGAGGCGAACCAGCGGACGCTGAAAGCGTTCGGCAGCGGCGTGCGGCCGCCCGACGTCGTCGTCTTCCGCACGAGCGACGACGCGACGAAGAGCGAGGCGATCAAGCAGGCGATGCAGCGTGCCGCGGCCACCATGCCGGGTGCGCGGACGAGCTCGTACTTCTCCACCGGGAGCCTGATCTACGTGTCGCGCGACCGCCACACGACCTTCGAGGAGGTCTACCCGCCCGGCCTGGCCAAGTTCGACACCAAAAGCGGTGCCGCTCGCATGCGCGCGGCAGCCGCGACGGGCCTACCGGCCGGCATCACCGTGGACGTGACTGGCCACGACCCGCTCGAAGAAGCGAGTTCGCACGGTGGGGGTGGGCCGAGCGTGCTGCTCGAGGCCGTGATCGGAGGCCTCGGCGCGCTCGTGATCCTGCTCTTCGTCTTCGGCACCCTGCCCGCCGTGTTGATGCCGATCGCCGTCGCGGTGGCGGCGATCCTCAACACCTTCACCCTCGTCTGGGCGCTGACCTACATCACCAACGTCTCGATCATCGTCCAGTTCCTGATCGCCCTCGTCGGGCTGGGAGTGGCGATCGACTACGCACTGCTGATGATCTTCCGCTTTCGCGACGAGCTGCGTGAGGGTGAGGACGTCGAGACCGCTCTCGTCGAGACGATGACCCACGCCGGTCGATCCGTGATCGTCTCAGGCTCCACCGTCGCTGTCGGTCTGCTTTCGATGATCATCCTGCCGCTGCCGTTCCTCCGCTCGATCGGCATCGGCGGGATGCTGATTCCGGCGGTCTCGGTGATCACGGCGATCACCCTGCTCCCCGCGCTGCTGGCAACGCTCGGCACACGAATCAACAGCCTGCGTGTGCTGCCGAAGCGGTTCGTCGACCGAGGGCATCCCGAGGACGGCGGCTGGGGCCGCTGGGCGCGATTCGTGCTGCGGCGTCCTTGGCCGGTCGCGATCGTCGGAATCACGATCGTCGCCGTGCTCGCAGGCATCGGCACACAACTGAATCCGAACGAGTCGCAGCTGAAGAACTTTCCCGGCACGGGCACCGCGATCGCCGGTCGCCAGATGCTCGCCGACGCCGGCATCAGCCCCGGCGTGATGAAGCCCTTCGACGTCCTCGTCGAGCACGGCGGGAATCCGCAGGCGGTGGCTGCCAAGCTGACCAAGGTCGACGGGATTGCCGGCGCGGCCGCGCCTCCGTCCTGGCGCCGCAGCGGCGACTCGATCGTCGAGGCCTTCCCCACGATTGATGGCGCAGCACCCGGCATCCAAGAAGTGATCGACCGCGCCAACGGCGTGCTTAGCGGAACCGACGCAACGCTCGCCGGCGTTCCCGCGGTTGACCGCGACTTCGTGCACGCCATCTACGGCAACTTCCCGTATCTGCTCGCCTTCGTGCTCGTCCTCACCTTGATCCTGCTTGCCCGGGCATTCCGGTCGATCGTGCTCCCGATCAAGGCGGTGCTGCTCAACCTGCTCTCACTGGCGGCTGCGTTCGGGATCGTCGTCTTCATCTTCCAGGAGGGCCACGGCTCCTCGCTCTGGAACATCACGGCCACCCAGGCGGTCACGGCCTGGATTCCGCTGATGATCTTCGCGTTCCTGTACGGGCTCTCGATGGACTACGAGGTCTTCATGCTCTCGCGCATGCGCGAGGCCTACGACGAGACGGGCTCGACCAACAAGGCGATCGAGCTCGGACTGGCCCGAACCGGGAAGCTGGTCACCAGCGCCGCGCTGATCCTCATGTTCGCGTTCCTCGTCCTCTCCTCGAGCCCGGGCTTCGAGATCAAGGAGTTCGCGATCGGGCTTGCAGCCGGGATCATCTTCGACGCCACGGTGATCCGAGGGCTCCTCGTTCCGGCGCTCATGCGACTCCTCGGGGAGGCGAACTGGTGGATGCCCCACTGGACGCGCAGGGCGCTCTTCCTTCCAACCCGAGAAACCCTTCCCGCCCCCGCTTCGGACAACGTGTAAGGAGTCGAAAAGCCAAGGGGCGTCGGGTGAAGCCGACGCCCTTGGGAATCACTAGCGCTCGCTACGATCGAGCAAGTGGCGGGGCATGAGCATGACCCCTCGGGCGACCGGCGGATGCTGGCCGGAGCGCTCGCGCTCATCGTCGGGCTGCTCGTCGCCGAGATCGTCGTCGGACTCGCGGCGAGCTCGCTCGCACTCCTCGCCGACGCCGGCCACATGCTCACCGACGCGGCCGCGCTTGCGCTTGCGCTCGTCGCGGCCTCTTTCGCGCGACGCCCGCCGGGCGGAAGCTGGACGTTCGGCTTCCGGCGGGTCGAGATTCTCGCGGCGTTGGCGAACGGGATCACGCTTGCGCTCGTCGGGATCTGGATCGTCTTCGAGGCGGTGCGGCGGCTGGTCTCGCCGCCTGATGTCCATGGTGGGCTCGTGCTCGCGCTCGCGGGAGCGGGCATCCTCGTCAACCTCGCGGCAGCCGCGCTGCTCGTGGGGCCGAGCCGCAACAGCCTGAACGTCCGAGGCGCCTTCCTGCACGTCACAACCGACCTGGCGGCGTTCGTCGGCACCGCGGTCGCGGGCGCGCTGATCCTCGTCACCGGCTGGAACCGGTTCGATCCGCTAGCCAGCCTTGCAGTCGCAGGACTGATCTTCTGGTCGAGCGCGATCCTGCTGCGGGAGTCGTCGCGGATCCTCCTGGAGATCTCGCCTGGCGAGATGCCGCCGGACGAGGTCGCCGAGGCGATGCTCGCCGTCCCTGACGTCGTCGAGGTGCACGACCTGCACGTCTGGACGGTCGGCAGCGGCTTTCCGGCGCTCTCCGCGCACGTGCTCGTGCGGCCGGAGGGCGACTGCCACGAGGCGCGCCGCGAGCTCGCGGCGATGCTCGCCGAGCGCTTCGGCCTCGAGCACACGACACTCCAGGTCGAGCACGCGCGGCAGCAGCGGCCGGTCGGCACCGAGCTGCCGCTGGCGCGCGGCTAAGTCGTCCTTCGCCGCTGCGAGGCCCTGCTGGCGGCCGCAAGCTAGTCTCCGCCGATCGTGGCGGGCCTCGAGCGAAAGACCGCGATCGTCACGGGCGCCTCGAGCGGCATCGGCGCCGCGACGGCGGCCGCGCTCGCCCGCGAGGGAGCCCGCGTCGCCGGCGGCGCCCGCCGCGTCGACCAGCTGGAGACGGAGATCAAGCTCGAGCTCGACGTCACGGACCAAGAAAGCTGCGGGCGGTTCGTCGAGGCCGCGATCGGCGAGCTCGGCGGGCTCGACATCCTGGTCAACAACGCCGGCCTCGGCCTTGGCCGCGACCCGTTTGGGGAGTCGACCGAAGAAGACGAGGAGATGCAGCTGGAGACGAACATCCACGGCCTGATCCGGATGACGCGTCTCTGCCTGCCGCACATCCGCGACGGCGGGCACATCATCAACATGGGCTCGATCGCCGGCCGCCAGGCCTACGAAAACGCCGCCGTCTACGTCGCCTCGAAGTTCGCCGTGCGCGGCTTCACCTACGCGCTCCGCGAGGACCTGCTCGGCCGGCCGATCCGGCTGACGACGGTCGATCCCGGCCTCGTCGAGACGAACTTCTCGCGAGTCCGTTTCCGCGGTGACGAGGAGAAGGCGAAGGCGCCGTACGAAGGCGTCGACGCCCTCCGTCCAGAAGACATCGCCGAATGCATCCTCTTCGCGCTCACCCGACCCCTCCACGTCAACATCGACGAGCTCGTCGTCAAGGCGCTCGCACAATCAAGCCCCGTTCGCATCGCCAGGACCTGATTTGCCGCAGTTGACGATTCTCGAGGGCTCGACCTTCTGCATTTGCGATGAGGTCGGCGACATCGACCGCCGCACGCACGGGTTCTACAGCGAGGACACGCGCTTCCTCTCGGTGCTGCGCCTGCGGATGAACGACGCGCGGCCGCTCCTGCTCTCGTCCGGCAAGGTCGAGTACTTCTCGGCCGCGTTCTTCCTGCGGAACCCGCTCGCGGGCGGGCTCGAGCAGGACGTCGTCTCGATCCTGCGCGAGCGTTTCGTCGGCGAGTCGATGCAGGACGTGATCGTCGCCCAGAACCAGAGCATGGAACGGCAGTCGTTCGAGCTCGAGCTCGAGATCGAGGCCGACTTCGCGGACATCCTCTCCGTCAAGGCGCATGACTTCGCGCTCGGCGACCCCATGCGCGCGAAACCACTGCCCGAGCGAGTGCCGATCCGCTTCTCGGAAGAGCACAACGAGTTCCTGCTCGAGGACCCCGACGACGGAGCGCAGACGCAGGTCATCTTCTCGCAGCGCGGTGAGATCGACGGCGCGAAGGTGCGCTGGAAGGTCGAGCTCGAGCCGCGCGAACGCTGGCATCTCCGGGTCGACGTGATCCCGTCGCTCGAGGGCGACCACGTCGTCCCGCGCCAGCTCGAGCGGCGCTTCGGGGACGAGATGACGCGCGTGCGCGACTCACTTGCGGCGTGGCGGCTCCGTGTGCCCCAGATCCGGGCCGACTGGGACGACCTCGGCCGCTCGTTCTTCCAGTCGGTTTCCGACCTCGCGTCCCTGCGGATGCAGCGAGGCGGACGGATCGGACGCCTGCCCGCCGCCGGGATGCCGTGGTTCATGACCGTCTTCGGCCGCGACACACTGATCACCTGCTACCAGACTTTGCTGTTCGGGCCTGAGCTCGCCCGCAGCGGGCTGGACGTGCTCGCCGACCTGCAGGCGACCGAGGACGATCCGACGATCGACGCCGAGCCGGGCAAGATCGTCCACGAGGTCCGCGACGGCAAGGCCGCGAAGACCTGGTTCCACACCTACTACGGCACCGTCGACGCGACGCCGCTCTACCTGATCCTGCTCTCGGAGGTCTGGCGCTGGACCGACGACGCCGCGCTGCTGCTGGAGCTGAAGGAGCCCGCGATGAGAGCGCTCGCGTGGATCGACGAGTACGGTGACCGCGACGGCGACGGCTTCGTCGAGTACGAGCGGCGAACCCAGCGCGGGCTTGAGAACCAGTCCTGGAAGGACTCGGGCGACTCCCAGCGCTTCCACGACGGCTCGATCGCACGCGGGCCGATCGCGCCATGCGAGGTGCAGGGGTACGTCTACGACGCGAAGCGCCGCACGGCCGAGATGGCCCGCGAGGTCTGGCGCGACCGCGCGCTCGCCGACCGCCTCGAGCGCGACGCCGAGGAGCTGCGCCGCGCCTTCGATGAGAGGTTCTGGACCGAACGCCGCGGGGGCTACTACGTGCTCGCACTCGACGGCGAGAAGCGGCAGGTCGACTCGCTCTGTTCGAACATCGGCCACCTGCTCTGGAGCGGCATCGTTCCTCGCGAGCGCGTGGACCCGATCGTGGACGCGCTGATGGGTGAGGAGCTCTGGTCCGGCTGGGGCGTGCGGACGATGTCCGAGGGAGACGCCGCCTACAACCCGCTCTCGTACCATAACGGCACCGTCTGGCCCCACGACAATTCCCTGATCGCCGTCGGCCTCGCCCGCTACGGGCGCTGGGCCGAGGCGCAGCGGATCGTCCGGAGGATGCTCACCGCCGCCGGGCACTTCCAGTACCAGCTGCCGGAGGTGTTCGCGGGGCTGGCGCGCCAGGAGACGCCGTTTCCGATTGCCTATCCGACGGCTGCGCGCCCGCAGGCCTGGGCGGCCGGCACGCCCGTGCTGCTGCTGCAGGTGCTGCTCGGCCTGCGGCCCGACCGGGGCCGCCACGCGCTCGAGACGCTGGCGCCGGCCGAGCTGCCCTCGTGGGTCGGCCGCTCGCTGCGGCTGGCCGGCGTCCGGGCCTTCGACCGCCAGTGGGACGTGCGCGTCGAGGACTCACACGTCACAGTTGAGGAAGCCTAGGAGTCCCTTTCACGATGAAGCACTGTGCCCCCGGAACGCGCTGGACGGCCCGTGGCGGCGTCCTCAGTCGCGCCCGTATCTCATCCGATACGAACGCTCCCTGCGTCCTTGCCACGAACCCCCCAGCGCGCTCAGGGGACGAGGCCCCATCATGAGAGGATCTCCATGAAAATCGCCATCCTCAGCCCGGTCTGGTTCGCCGTCCCGCCGAGCGGCTACGGCGGGATCGAATGGATCGTCTCGCTGCTCGCCGACGGGCTCGCCGACGCAGGCCACGACGTGACCCTCTTCGCCTCCGGGGACTCGCATACCAAGGCTCACCTCTCCTACGTCTTCGAGCACGCGCCGAGCGAGCAGATCGGAAAGTCGCTCCCGGACCTGCGCCACGCCCTCGCCTGTTTCGACAAGGCACGCGAATTCGACGTCATCAACGACCACTCTGGGCCGCTCGCGGTCGCGCTCGGCGGCCTCGTCGAGACCCCGGTTCTGCACACGGTGCACGGGCCGCTCGAGGGCGACCCCGGACTCGTCTACGAAGGGCTTGGCCAGGTCGCCCCGGCCGTCGGCCTGATCTCGATCTCGCTCAATCAGCGCAACCCGATGCCGGAGCTCAACTGGGCGGGCAACTGCCCGAACGCGCTCGACCTCCAGCTCTACCCGTGCAAGCCGCACATCGGCGACTACCTGCTCTTCCTCGGCCGGATGAGCCCTGACAAGGGCGCGCACCGAGCGATCTGGGTCGCGAAGGAGACCGGGCTGCCGCTGAAGCTCGCGGGCAAGAAGCAGGATCTCAAGGAGCACCGCTACTTCCACGAGTTCGTCGAGCCTCACCTTGTCGACGAGCTCGAGTACCTCGGCGAGGTTACGCACGGCGAGAAGGTGGAGCTGCTCCAGAACGCGCGCGCGACCCTCTTCCCGATCGAGTGGGAGGAGCCATTCGGGCTCGTCATGATCGAGTCGATGGCCTGCGGGACGCCGGTGATCGCGACGCGTCACGGCGCCGTCCCCGAGGTGATCGAGGACCTTGTCAGCGGAATCATCGTCGACAACTACCGGGAGATGCCCGCGGCGCTCGAGAGCGCCGACGCACTCGAGCCGCTCGAGCTGCGGCGCCACGCCGAGGAGCGCTACGGTCCGGAGCGGATGGTCCAGGACTACCTGCGGGTCTACGAGGCGGCCGTCGCTCGCACCTCGGCCTCGGTGTAGGCGGGCTCCTCGACGCGGCGAAGGGTTCGGACGTCGCGGCTCAGCAGCGCCGCGCCGATCGAGACCAGGCCGACCGCGAGGAATCCCCAGAGCGTGTTGGTGACGCCGAACCGGTCGGCGAGCGGGCCGGCGATCACGAGCCCAAGCGGGATGAAGACAAAGGAGCCGAGCGCGTCGTACGAGTTGACGCGTGAGAGAACGCGTCTGGGGATGTGCTGTTGCAGCGCGGTGATCCAATTGACGCCGAAGATCTCGAGCCCGATTCCTGCGAAGAACGCCACCGTCGCAATCACACCGGTCACCCGCACGCCTGCATAACAGGCGATCTCGCCTGCCGTCGGCAGAAGCGCGAACACCGAGACGAGCAGAGGGCGAGCCGGCCGCCAGCGCAGCGAGAGCAGCCCGCCGGCGATGAAGCCCGCGCTCTGCGCGGCGACGATCGCGCCGTAGGCGGACGCGCCGCCAAGGTAGCGCTTCGCGATCAGCGGTCCGAGTACCGCGAAGCTGGCTGTGGCGACGAGGTTGCCGACGGAGGCGCAGACTACGATCACCCAGAGCCACTCGCGGGAGCGAAACTCATTCCAGCCCTCGACCAGCTCGCGGATGATGGTCTCGCCGCGCTCCACGACGACGCGAGGGATACGGATTTGCACGAGGATCAAGGCGCTTGCGAGGTAGGTGGCCGCGTCGAACGCGATCGCCCAGCCTGGGCCCGCGGCGGCTACGGCGATGCCTCCCAAGCCGGCGCCGATAACCGTGCTGGAGCTCGTGGCGAGCCGGAGCAATGCGTTGGCCGGCTGCAGCAGTTCGGCTTCGACGGTCTCAGGCACGAGGGCCTGCGCGGCGGGAAAGAAGAGAGCGGTCGCCGTGCCGCGGACTGCCGCGAGCGCGGCGAGGTGCCATGGCGCCGCGACGCCGGCCAGGAGCAGTGCTGCGGTCGCGCCCTGGGCCGCGGCGCTGAGCAGGTTGGCCCCGACCATGACGAGATTCCGCGGTAACCGGTCGCCGAGGACACCCCCGACCAGAATGAAGACGATCTGTGGCAGCCAGCCGGCCGCGAGCACGTAGCCGAGGTCCGTCGCCGACCCCGTCAGGTCGAGAACTGCGAAGGCAAGGGCGACTGGAGCAACCGCCGTCCCGAGCAGGGAGACGAGCTCACCTGCGAAGAGCAGGCGGAATGGCTTGCTGCGAAATGCCGCGAGAGCGAGTCTCATGCGCGCGTCCCCGACGTGTCGCCGTCCGCGGACGAGAGGTAGTTCTGCCGCACGTACAGCGGCTCGAAGCCCGCGCGCTCCAGATTTCGGTACGAGCCGCCGGGTTGGCCATCGATCGGCTCGCCGGTTTCGGTGACCAGCGTCTCGCAGCCCGCCTCGCGTCCCGCTTCGATCCGCGCCGCGAGCAGCGCTCCCTGCGCGCCGCGGCGCCGGAACTCGGGAAGCGTCCCACCCGGGCCGACCCAGCCCACCGCGCCGGTGACGAACAATGATCCCGTCGCCGCGGGCTCGTCTCCGTCGAAGGCGACGAAACAGTGCCAACCCTCGCTGTCCGGGAGCCGCTCGAGCAGGGGACGAGTGACCTCGGGCGTCCCGTAGGCGCGCATGAAGACGTCCGCAAAGAGGTCGGCTCGATCGGTTGAGACTGCCTTCACGCGCAACCTCGATCCGAGCAAGTGATCTAAATCATCTGTCAAGTCGGCCCGCCGGGCGAACTTCGTCCAGGCGTAGCCGCGCCGAAAGCCGCGCGCTTCGAGCCACTCCGGAAGCTCGGACGGTTGCGCGTCGGGCGTCAGCGGGATGCCGTAGGCGAGGCCGCGGCGGCTGAAGAAGTTGTCGATCGCGTCGAGGGCCGCTTCCGTCGCCGGCTCGGCGAGGCCGAGCCCGAGGGTGCGGTTGAAGAGCGCCGAGCCCCGCGTCGCCTCGAAGGAGGTGCAGAGCGCGCCTCCGATCTCCGCCTGCTCCTCGCCGCTCAGGAGGCTGCGGAACGCTTCGAGCTCACCGAGCTCGGCCGGCGGGATCACGCAGCCTCGCGCCGACTGTCCCGGGAAGGCAACACCTTTTCAGACTTGCAGAACGCCCCGACAGGCGTCGCGGAATGACGTCGGTCAGCCCGGGGAGCACGAGTCGTCACCGTCGGTGACGCCCGGGAGCTTGCCGAGAATCTCGGCGACCGCGTCGAGGTCTTCGGTCTCGAAGTGCTCTTCGAGCAGCGCACAGATCGAAGCCGTATGGGCGCTCGCAGCCGCCTCGAGCTTCTCGCGGCCGGCGTCCGTGAGCTGCGCGTAGGTCACACGCAGGTCGCTCGAGCAGGACGCTCGCTCGACGAGCCCGGCATCCTCGAGGCCCCGGAGCAGGCGTGTGATGCCCGACGGCGTCAGCAGCAGGTTCCGCGCGAGCTCCACCCGCTTCAATCGCCCGCCCTCGGCGTTCGAGAGCACGAGCAGCGCCTCGAAGTCGTTGATCGTCAGGCCGTGCGCCTCCTGGAGCTCGGCACTCAGCAATCTGGTCGTGAGGGCGTACGCGCGTAGCAGTCTCGTCCACGCCCGGACGGCCGGCTCAATCGCTTGCTCTGTCAAAGTTTGCGTCATCAAGGAATAATGATAGAGTTGTTTGCGTACTCAATAGTACACCACGCAACGAAAGGAGCAAAATACGCCATGAACAGCACTCTGACTATTGCCCCGGCCGGTACCTGGAACCTGGATCCCATTCACTCGCGGGTCGACTTCGAGGTTTCCTACCTCGCCGGGACGTTCAAGGGCCACTTCAACGAGATCGCGGCAGAACTGACCGTCGACGGCGAGCGCGCCACGCTCGAAGGCACGACGAACGTCGCGAGCATCGATGTCAACGAGGAGAACCTCTCCGCTCATCTCCAGTCGCCCGATTTCTTCGACGCCGAGCAGTACCCTGAGCTCCGCTTCACCGCCGACGACATCCGTCTCGAAGGTGACGGCCAGGTCTCGGTCGACGGCGAGCTGACGATCAAGGGCGTCACCCGGGGGGTCACAGTGACCGGGACGGTGACCGCGCCGATCGCCGATCCCTACGGGAACGAGCGCATCGGCCTCAACCTGACCACGAAGGTCGACCGCACGAACTTCGGGATCAACTGGAACAACCCGCTCCCGAGCGGCGAGCCGTCGCTCGCGAACGACGTCACCATCCTCGCCGAGCTGCAGTTCGTCAAGCCGGGAGAAGAGACCAGCTAGTGACCCGCATCCTGGGCATCTCAGGCAGCCTCCGCCGCGACTCGCACAACACGAGTTTGTTGCGCGCCGCGGCTGAGGCCGCCGGCCCGGACATCGAGTTCGAGCTCTACGACGGCCTCAAGCAGATTCCGCCGTACGACGAGGACGACGACGTCCATCCGCGCCCGGAGAGCGTCGCGCGCTTGAACGAGGCGATCGCCGCGTCGGACGCGGTGTTCTTCTCCACGCCCGAGTACAACTCGTCGATCCCCGGCCAGCTGAAGAATGCGATCGACTGGGTCTCGCGCCCGGTCGCGACGAACGCGCTTCGGAACAAGCCCGTGGCCGTCGTCGGCGCGAGCACCGGAGGCTTCGGGGCGGTCTGGGCACAAGCGGAGCTGCGAAAGGTGCTGGCGGCCGTCGGCGCGCGCGTCCTTGATCTCGAGCTGCCCGTCCCACATGCGCACACGCGCTTCGAGGACGGCGGGCTGACCGACGACGAGATCCGGACCCGCCTCGAGGAAGCGATCGAGGCCCTGGCCGACGCAGTTCGAGCGCGCGAAGATCTAAGAGCCGCCGTCTGATGCGGATCGACGCCTCGGCAACGGCGATCACGTGGCTACCGTTTGCCGCGCTCGACCGGATTCCGCTGATCCCGCTCGAGCTCGCCGTCGCGCACTACGACGAACCTCCGCCGGAGACCGTTCCGGACATTGACGTTCTTCGCCGCCAGGATGCGTTTCGTGAGGCCAACGAGCTTCGCGCCTGGATCGAGGTCGACGGTGGCGAGGTCGTCGACTACGGGCAGACGGGCAGGAGCCTGATCGGCGACGGGCCGGAGCTCGAGTCGCAGCAGGTCTTCTTCCCTGCTGTCGAGTTTCCGGTTATCCAGCCGGAGCCGGAGGTCGGCGACGGCTGGGTCCGGTTCACGCAGACCGTGGGCGGCCGGATCGGCCTGCCGGCGCACAGGCCTGTCGTCGGCCGTCCCTATTTCCACGTCGGCGCCGTTTCGGCCTGGACGACGCTCGAGCTCCTGATCCACGCGGACGGGACGAGCGAGACCAGGCTCGCCGCCGCGAGCCCGTTTCCCCGCCACTCGCTCTACGCCGCCGACCGGCGGCTCGTTGGTGTCTTCGGGGCGGACGAGTTCGAGCTCGGCGACGGTACGCCGTGGGGCGACGAGGGGACGCCGTCCTTTGCCGCCGCAGTGGAATCGGAGCTTGAACGCAGGCTCGCGACCTCGATCCTCCGCGACGGCGCGAAGCTCGTTCGGCGTCGCGTGGCACGAGGCGAGACGCTCGTCGAGCAGGGAGAGCCGGGTCGCGACCTCTTCGTGCTCCTTGAGGGAGTATTCGACGTCGAGATCGACGGCGAGGTCGTCGCGCAGGTCGGTTCGGGTGCGATCCTGGGGGAGCAGGCGGTGCTTGGAGACGGCCGTCGCACGGCAACCCTGCGCGCGGTGCGCTCGTCGCGGGTCGCGGTGGTCGGTTCGGACGCGATCAGCAGGCCGGACCTCGCCGAGATCTCGGCGTCCCACGCGAGGCCTGCGCCGGAGCGGTCGTAGTCCAGCTGGCGGGGGGTATTTGACGCGGCTCAGCCGAGCTGCCTGGGGACGACGTAGTCGACGAGCTCGGCATCGCCGGGGCCGAGAACGGCCCAGGTCTCGCTGTCGACAACGAGTGTGGCGAGCGCGCCGGTCGGGAATTTCTCCTCGAGCCGCGGCAGCTCGGCGCCCCGAGAAGCAAGGGTACGGGCGAGCTCGTGGAGGCCGGGGTTGTGCCCGATCAGCATCACCGAATCGACAGACTCGGGAAGCGCCTGGAGCCGCTGGAGCAGTTCTCCTTCCGAGGCGGCGTAGAGCTGTGGCTCGAGCTCAAACGACGACCGCTTGCCGAGCGAAGACTCGATTGCCTCGAGCGTCTGGCGAGTGCGAAGCGACGGAGAGCAGAGGACGAGCGCGGGACGGATTTTCTTCTGTTGTATGTACTTGGCGATCCTCCGCGAGGCGCGCTCGCCACGCGGCGCGAGCGGGCGATCGAGGTCGGCAAGGGTCGGATCCGACCAGCTCGACTTGCCGTGTCGAAGCAGAATGATCGTTCGCACCCGCCCGGACCGTGCCCAAAACGGGCGATCGACGTCAAGCGCGTAGTCTGCATCTGGAACGGGCTTTGCCCATGTTCGAGATCGGCAACAATCTCCGCGCGGCGCGGATACGTCAGAAGTTGGAGCTGTCCCAAGCCGAGGGCGACACGCGGATCCGTGCCAAGTACCTCAGGGCACTCGAGGACGAACGCTTCGAGGTCCTACCCGGCCCTGCCTATACGAAAGGGTTCCTCCGCACGTACGCTGACTACCTCGGTCTCGAGGGACAGCGCTTCGTTGAGGAGTACAACGCACGCCTCGCCCCTGAGGAGGAGCCGGCGGCACCCCCTCAGCTTAGGATTCGACGCCGCCGCCGGTTCGTCCCTGCACCGCGGCTGCTCGCCGTGGCAGTGCTGGCGGCCGGCATCGCCGTCGTCGCCTGGCGGCTCTCGAGCAACGGTGGCCACCACCCCACCGCCGCGCCCCCGCCTACTCAGACCCGCACGACAACGCGGGCGGCTCTTCCAACTACGCCCCCCGCGGCCAGGCAGCCGCCGACGGTCGCTCGGATCGTGCTGGTGGCGAGGCGAGGTCGCTGTTGGCTCTCAGTGCACCAGGGCTCGGCGACCGGGAGATTGGTCTACGAGAGGACGCTCGAGCAGGGTCGAACGGCCCACTTCGTTTCGACGCGACTCTGGATCCGTGTCGGCGCCCCGTGGAACGTGGACGCAACCTTGAACGGCAAGGCGGTTCAACTGCCGGCCGCGACCGGCGATGTCGTCGTCACCCCGGCCGGCCTCAGCGCAACCCCAGGCTGACGTCGGGCTCAGGGCCAGCGGAAGCCGACTTGGCGCGAATGGTCGGCTCTTGAGTATCGCCTCAGACGGGCGCACAATGGACGTTCTAGGTCCGGGGCAGGGGCCTCCCCTCTCCCTGGCGCCCTGCGGCACTCACCGTCTAGGCGCGAAAGCCCCTGTCCCGGCTCTCAAAGATGATCTCGAACGCTGGATTCGACGGCTTCCCCCGTAGGTCTGACATTGCCCGAACGTTCGGGTGGCAGAGGCGGATGTCTACGGGTTCTCGAAATCAAAGGCCGGCGGCGGCCTGTTGACAGACCTTCCGTCCGAACCTACAAGGAGGGTATTGCGGCTCGCAGTCCAGGGTTCACTCATGAAAGGGGATGACGTGGAGGAGTCGCAGCTCAGAATCTCATCAACTACCGCCGCCGACGACGAGTGCGTGGAGTTCTGGCCCGCTGGTGCCTTGGCGAAAGGTCAGTTCTCCTGCACCGCCTGTGGGAACCGCGTAACCGTGCACCAAGTACTCCCGCGCTGCAGCGTGTGCGGCGAGCGGCTCTGGGAGGCCGAGTGGAGTCCCTTCGCGCGGGCTGATACGCCGCGCTAAGCTCGCCTAGCGCCTACAAACGTCATCAGCTGGTCCCGCAAACGCGGAGGGGGACTTCGCTTGACGCGATTCTGGGGACTCTTGGCCACCGCGGTTTTGGCTGCCGCGATTGTGCTCGCGCTTGCACCGGCCGACGCGCTCGCAACGCACGTGAGCTGCGGCGACACGATCACCACCGACACGACGCTGGACAGCGATTTGATCGACTGCCCGGGCAACGGGATCGTGATCGGCGCGGACAACATCACGCTCGATCTCAACGGCCATACGATCGACGGAACAAGCTCATCGGGGGACGGGGTCGCGAACGTGAGTCATCTCGGGGCCACGATCGAGGGCGGAACGATTCAAGGCTTTAGCGTTGGCGTTAGGTTGGGAACCTGCAGCCCGGCCACGGGGTGCCCTTCAGGAGACATCCTTCCTGGTGCCGACGGGAACACGGTACGGAGCCTCACGATTTCGGGGAACGGGGTAGCCGTCGTCTTGGCGAAGACAGCTCACAACGTGATCCGAAAGAACCAGCTGCTGGACAACCGCTTCGGGATATTCGTCGGCAGCGACCGCTTCGTGTTGACCCAGGACACGCTGATCGAGAAGAACGTGATATCGACGACCGTCGGCGCGGCAATCACCACGGATCGAACGCAAGCTGAGACCTCTGTGATTCCTAAGACGACGGCATCGAGATCGATAGTGGTGGCGCCATCCCCGGAAACAGCGTTGTGCTGACCCGGAACACGGCGAACGACAACGGCGACTTCGGTATCGAGGCTGTCCCCGGCGTTACGGATGGCGGCGGCAACAAGGCATCCGGCAACGGCAATCCGTTGCAGTGCCTGAACGTGTTCTACAGATAGTCGGCGAGAGCTTCGCGGCCACTGGCGGCTTAACGCAAGAGCAATGTGACGTTAACGGCGCCGCAACGCCAACGGCTTAGTCTCGGGCATTCCATTCAACTGCTCGCACGCGAGCAGGAGTCTGAGGAAGGGATCTGCGAATCCCATCCTCGAGCGAAGCGGCCCGGATGCCTGCCCCGGGCCGTTTCGCGAGTTGGGACACATGGGGTAAGCCTCAGAACAAGGGATCGGTACAGCAGATGAAGCGGTCGATTCCTTACGTGCGCACACACCTGTGCGTATCCCTGTGGCCCTATTCGAGATCGGAACCATCGTCAGTTACCAAGGGCGGCTCTACGTTGTCCTCGGCGTCACGCCGATGAGCGTCAGACCTGCCGTGCTCGAGCTTGAGGACACCGAGAATGGAAGCATCCGCCGAGTACGAGTGGACGATTCCGAGCTCGTCGTCGGAGTCACGAAAAGGCCTCCAGCCGACGACGCATGATCAAGGTGAAGGCCTAGACACCTCGCTCGTCGTCAAGCTGTAGTCGGCCGCTGAGCGGCTTAACGTGTCAGCTCTTCGAAAGCGTGGAATCACCTATTCGTGCAACTGCTTTCCCATCTCGCCGACGCGGATATCCGGCGCTACGTGACTGGAACTGTGGATCCGGAAACGGAACGGCACGTGAGGGTCTGCGTCTGCTGCGCACTTCGGCTTGCGGATGCCGCGATGCAGGCCTATTGGTGGGAACGGCGCGGGCCCCTCGGCCGTCTCGTGCGGTTGAACAACACCCAGGCGGTCGACGAACTACTCACCGAAATCGCGAGGGAACAGCGACGTGACGCTGCCTGACCTCAATCAAGCAGTCTCGGTGCGACGCTTGTCCCAATAGCGCCGGAGCCCGGCATAGGACTGCCAGGGCGGCATCGCCTGAACGTACGGCGGCGCGTCGTCGCCGAGCTCCGCCAGCGCGGCCGCCTCGAACTCCTCCTCTGTGGTTCCGTCTCCAACGAGGGCGGTCCAAGACCGCAGTCGCCGGCGCAGCTCGGCGAGGTGCTCACGTGGGTCGTCGGCGACGCCGAAGTGGATCAGGGCGAGGCGCTCTGGAGCACGCCGTTCGAGCTCGTCCAGCGTCGACTCCCAGACCGCGAGGTCGAACTCGGGCGGCGGCGTTGGCGGGAACACAAACGCGCTTGGTTGGATCCTGACGCCCGCCGCGTCGCCCGCGTACAGCGTTCCGTCACTGTCGAGGTAACAGACGTGGTGGGAGGCATGCCCGGGGGAGGGAAAGCAGTCGAGGCCGACCACGTGGTCGCCGGTCCCCCGCACGTTCTCCTGCGGCACGGACGCCAGCTCGCCCCAGAAGGTGTCGAACTCGTCGCCGTAGAGTCGGCGCGCGCTCTGCTCCAACCGGCTCGGGTCGACGAGATGCGGCGCGCCGATCGGCGAGACGTGCACCTGCAGCTTCGGGTGCTCGCGCACGAGCACTCCTGCCGCGCCCGCGTGGTCGAGGTGGATGTGCGAGAGCAGCAGGTGCGGCACGTCCTGCAGTTCCAGTCCACGCCGCTGCAGGCCCGCCTTCAGGGCCGGCACGCAGGTGGTCGGCCCGCAGTCGAAGAGCGCCGGGCCGTCGGCTGTGTCCAGCAGGTAGGTGCCGATCACGCGCTCGCGGCCGAGATGGAGCAGGTCGAGCGGCTCGGGCGGCACGCGCCCGGTTATGCCCCATCCAGCGGCATTACTGGAGGGGCACTAGGCGCCGGTGGTTGCAACCGAGACCGCCAGTGCGACCTCGAGGTCGGCGAGCAAGTCTTCCGGCGCCTCGAGCCCGACCGAAAGCCGGATCAGGTTCGGCGGCGCCGCGAAGGGCGATTCGGCAGTCGACATGTGCGTCATCAACGCGGGGATCTCGATCAGGCTCTCGACCCCGCCGAGGCTCTCCGCGAGCTTCCAGATCTTCGTCCGCTCGACGAGGGCGACCGCCTCGTCCTCCGACTCGACGAGAAACGAGATCATCCCTCCGAAGTCGCGCATCTGCCGTGAGGCGATCGCATGACCCGGATGGTGAGGCAGCCCCGGGTAGAGCACCTTTTCGACGCGGGGGTGCCGGTCGAGGTAGCCGGCAATCGCCTGTGCGTTGTCGCAGTGCTGGCGCATCCGCACCGCCAGCGTCTTCGCCCCACGGAGAACGAGCCAGCAGTCGAGCGGACCGGGAACCGCGCCCAGTGACTTCTGCAGGAAGTAGAGACGCTCGGCGACCGTGGGATCGCTCGTGGCGACGAAGCCGCCGATCAGATCGGAGTGGCCGCCGAGGTACTTGGTCGTCGAGTGCAGGACGACGTCTGCGCCGAGCGAGAGCGGCTGCTGCAGGTAGGGGGAGGCGAACGTGTTGTCGACCACGACCATCGCGCCGGCCTCGTGTGCCGCCTCGGCCGCGGCCCGAATGTCGACCACGTTCATGAGCGGATTCGTCGGCGTCTCGAGCCAGACGATCCGTGTCCGCTCGTCCAGGTGCGCCGCGAGATTCTCGTTGATCTCGTCGTGCGAGACCCATTCAAAGACGTAGCCCTTCGGCTCGTAGACCTGGGCGAACATCCGGTAGACGCCGCCGTAGACGTCGTTGACCGCGACGACGCGGTCACCGGGGTTGATCAGATGCATCAGCGTGGTCGCCGCCCCCAGGCCGGAGGCGAAGGCAACGCCGTGCTCCGCTCCCTCGAGCGAGGCCAGGCACGTCTCGAGCGCGCTCCGCGTCGGGTTCGAGGCGCGCGAGTAGTCGTAGCCCTTGTTCTCGCCGACCGCGCTCTGGAGGTAGGTCGAGGTTTGATGGATCGGCACCGTCAAGGCGCCGGTCGTGGGATCGGGCTCCTGACCGGCGTGGATCGCGCGGGTCTCGAACTCCATACGCTCGATTCTAGTTGCGGCGGTTTGCCACGCCGGCCCGGTTCCTAGTAACTGAAGGGCTTCGCCACCATGTCGAAGACGATCAGGAACATCAGCGCGACATCCACTCGGACGACGAGCAGGATGCGCCGCAGCCTCGCCTGCACCTCGGGTGCCTGCGGCCCGTGCTCGGCCGCAGCTTTGTTCAGCCGCTTCGATTCGGGTCCGAGAAACAAGATCCCGGTCGCAGCCGACATCGCCCAGGCGACGAGGCCGAAGATGATCCAGAACTGGTTGTACGGGATGTCGCCGTTGGAGGTCATCGCGATCGCGAAGCCGAGGACGACGAACGACATCACCGGGAAGAGGCGGCCGGCGACCGTCTCAGCCCAGTGGCCGATCTGAAGCAGCTGGTCGTCGTCGTTCGCGAGCTCGGCGAGCAGCGCGATGATCGTGATGAACAGGCCGCCGCCGACCCAGACCACGGCCGCGCCGACGTGAAGCATCTTGAAGACGAAGTACCAGGGCGTGTTCGCCGCGAAGACGATCGAGACGACGACGAGCGTCAGCGCGATCACCGACGTCACAATGAAAGACGTGCGGCGGCTTTCCGCGCTCGGTGCAGCGACTACCTGTTCCATGTATGTGACCTCTCCCTCGGACGAAATGACTCGGACCGAGGCGGGATTTTTGACGGGGTTAGGCAGAACCCTTCAAGGCAGGGTCGACGTCCGCTGGCTCACCGGCCGGGTTTGAACGGACGCCCCGGCGAAGCCGGGACGTCCTCCAATCGGCGTCGCAAGCGAACGCCTCAGGTGACGGTTACTACCCGCTCAGCGCCTTCTCCGCGGTAGTCCGGACCGAGCTTCTCCTCGAGCGTCCGCTCGAGCTCGCCGTTCTGGGCGAGCTCCTCGACGATGTCGGCGCCGCCGATCAGCTCGCCGCGGACGAAGACCTGCGGGATCGTAGGCCAGCTCGACACCGCAGAGAGCTCCTGGCGGATCCGAGGGTCGGGCAGGACGTCGACCGCCGTCACGGGTGCACCGGCCGCGCGGAGCGCGTCGAGCGCGCGCGAGGAGTTCCCGCACATGACGAACTGGGGGGTCCCCTTCATGAACAGGGCGACGTCCTCGGACTGGATCACGTTCTCGATCTGCTCGCGAAGCTCGCTCACTGACTCCCTTTCGTTTGGATGCGCAACTCGTGAATCGTGCCATCGCCGAGGGGGGCTGCGAGAGCCTGATTGACCAGCCGGTGCTGCTCGATCAGCGGCAAGCCGTCGAAGCGCGCGCTCGCAACCGTGACCTGGAAGTGATCGCCGCCGCCGGTGCGATCCTGGACGTCCACCTCCGAGCCTGGAAAGGCCTGCTCGAGCAGGCTTCGCAAACGGTCAACTGCCATTGTCAGCTTCCCGAATTTCCGCGCTGGTGGGCGAGAAACTCGAGCAGGTCGGAGCGGGTGATCACGCCGACCGGCCGCCCTTGTCGGGCGACGACCACCGCATTCGTACGTCCGGTCAGTGTCGGGAAGACCTCGTCGAGCGAATCGGCGGCGTCGATCGTCGCCAGGGGCGGCTGCATCGCCTTGGCGACGTCCTCGTGCAGCGCGTCCGGGTTCTTGAATACGCGGTCGAGCAGGTCCCGGTCCTGGAGCGAGCCGACGACGTCGGCCAGCGACTCCGAGGCGCCGTTGCGTACGACCGGGAGCTGGGAGATCGAGTAGCGCTGCATCAGCTCGATCGCCTCGCCGACCTTCTGGTGCGAGCCGATGACGATGAATTCCGGCACCCCGGGCTCCTCGCCGCGCTTTGCCTGCAGAACCGCGCCGACGGTCGGAGCCGGCGTCCGCCGCTCGAGGAAGCCGTGGTCGAGCATCCAGTTGTCGTCGTAGAACTTCGACAGGTAGTTGCGTCCGGTGTCGGGGATGATCGTCAGGATTTGAGCGTCGGGGCCGAGCCGCGCGGCAATTTGAAGTGCCGCCCACACCGTCGTCCCGGCCGAGCCGCCGGCGAGGATGCCCTCTTCTCGCGCGAGCCTGCGCGCGGTCAGGAACGAGTCGCGGTCAGAGACCCGGATCCACTCGTCGACGACCTCGGGATCCATGGTCTGCGGCCAGCTGTCCTTGCCGATTCCCTCGACCAGGTACGGGTGGACGTCTGCCTCCTCCTGCGCTGTGTAGACCGAGCCCTCGGGGTCGGCCCCGACGATCAGGATCTCGGGCTTGCGTTCCTTGAAGAAGCGCCCGACGCCGGAGATCGTGCCGCCGGTGCCCACGGAGATCACGATCGCGGCCAGCTCGCCGCCGGTCTGCTCCAAGATCTCCGGCCCGGTCACCTCGTAGTGGGCGTCGGGATTCGCCATGTTCGAGTACTGGTCGGGCTTGAAGCCGCCGGGGATCTCCTCCGCGAGCCGGTCGGAGACCGAGTAGTAGCTCTCCGGCGAATCCGGCGGCACGGCGGTCGGGCAGATCACGACCTCGGCGCCGTAAGCGCGCAGCAGCGCGATCTTCTCCTGGCTCATCTTGTCGGGCATCACGAAGATGCAGCGGTAGCCCTTGATCGCGGCGGCGATGGCGAGGCCGACGCCGGTGTTGCCCGAGGTCGGCTCGACGATCGTGCCGCCCGGCCGGAGCTTTCCTTCTCGCTCGGCCGCCTCGATCATCGGCAGACCGATCCGGTCCTTGACCGACCCTCCTGGATTCAGGTGCTCGAGCTTCGCGAGCAGCGTGGGCTCGATGCCCTGCCCGAGCTTGTCGAGCCGGGCGATCGGGGTCCTACCGACGAGGTCGAGCAGTGCGGGGTATTCACGGGCCATTCGCCCGCGAAGCTTAGACAGCCACCTCGGCCGGCTCCTGCTCGACGACGTCTTCCCTGCGGACCCCGCGCAACAGGATGAACGCGGCCACCGCGCCAATCAGCGCCAGTGCGATCAGCGCCCAGAACGCGTCCTGGTAGCCCGACACGAACCCTGCGGGGGTGAACCCGAGGTCCTTGGCCTTGGTCCTGAAGATGGTCGTTGCGATCGCAATCCCGATTGCTCCGCCGATCTGCTGGCTCGTGTTGATCAGGCCGGAGGCGAGGCCGGCTTCACGCGGAGCGACCTGGGCGAGGGCCGCGATGGTCACCGGGACGAACGCGAACGCGAGCCCGAGCGCGAAGGCGAGGTAGGCCGGGAGGAGATCCGGCCAGTAGTGGCCGTGGAGGGGGATCTGGGTGTATTGCACCATCGACGCCGCGAGGACCAGGAGCCCGGCGACGATGACCGGCCGCGGTCCGAACCTCGTCGTCAGAGCCTGCGCAACGCCGGCCCAGATCACCGTCGTCCCGGCGGTCGCAAGGAACGTGACGCCCGTTTTCAGTGCCGACCAGTGCAGAGTCTCCTGGACGTAAAAAGTCAGAACGAAGAAGTCGGCGAAGATCACGGAACCGAGCAGGAACCCGACGACGTTCGCCCCCAGGAGCGAGCGGATCCGGAAGATGCTGAACGGCATCAGCGGGGCGCGGCCGCGTAGTTCGATCAGCACGAATGCGGCGAGGATGACCGCCGAGGCGATCAGCAGCAGGATCGTTCGCGCCGAACCCCAGCCGACGTCCGGGGCCTTCGAGATCGCGTAGACCAACAGCGCCAACCCGCCCGTGACGGTCACCGCCCCGGCGGCGTCGAAGCGGCGGTCGGGCATGTCGGCCCGGCTCTCCGGGACGAAGATCGGCGTCAGTGCGAAGACCAGCGCGCCGACGGGGACGTTGACGAAGAAGATCCATTCCCAGCCGAGGTACTTGGTCAGGATCCCACCGAAGAGGACGCCGGCTGCGGCGCCCGAGCCGCCGAGCGCGCCCCAGATCCCGAGCGCCTTGTTTCGGTCTGCCCCCTCCTCGAAAGTTGTGCTCACGATCGAAAGTGCAGCCGGCGAGATGATCGCGGCGCCGACTCCCTGCACCGCACGCGCGGCGATCAGGACGCCGATGCTCCCCGCGAGGCCACAGATGAGGGAGGCGAGGGTGAAGAGCGTCAACCCGACGAGGAAGATCAGGCGCCGTCCGAGCAGGTCGGCCATCCGACCACCGAGCAGCAGGAACCCTCCGAACGTGATCGAGTAGGCAATCAGCACCCATTGCACGGTCGCCGGGGTCGTGTGCAGCTTGAGCTGGATCGACGGGATCGCGACGTTGACGATCGCGACGTCGAGGACGGTCATGAAGAACGCTGCGCCGACGACGGCCAGCGTCAGCCAGCGGCGCGGGTTTGGTGCGGCGACGACGGTCTCGGTCACTTATTCCTCCCTTGTCACGACCTAGACGAACACAACGCGTTCAAATCGACAGCGATTCCGCCTCAGGGCAATTGCCAGAAGCTACCGATTAGGCCGAGGCGGTCAAGGGTCGCCTGGTTCTGCGCGCGGGTACGCGGCCGCCAGTCGGGCGCGAGCCTGGCGCTCCACCAGGCGTGGGCGAGCTCGGAGAGCTTCCCGGCGCTGATCGTCGCTCCGGACTCGTAGCAGTTCTGTTCGAGCCATCGTCCTACGTGCTCTTCCGACCGGAAGAGGTTCATCGTGCTTCAGGTGAAGACGATGTCGTCCCACCAATGCGCGGCCGGCACCGCGACGTGGAAGACGTGCTCGTCGGGGATGGGGCGCTCGTTTCGGATCTCGATCTCGATCGGTTCGCCGCAGTCGGGGCACGTGCTCGAGACGCGGCCGTCTACGTGCAAGGCCGCGGGGATGCCGAAGGCGTCCCAGGCGCAGTTTCCGAACCACGAGCGGCCGCCGGCCTCGACTCGGTGCGGCGTCGGCACGGCCGAGAACGGGTTCGCCATCCGGATCTCCGCTCGGTCCGGCTCGAGCACGAGCGCGTGGGCTCCGTGGAGGCGGCGGAGCGCCGGCTCGGCCTCGTCGCCGAGGTCGTCCTGCAGCTCGGCGAGCGTTGGCGCCCGGCCGAGCTCGACGAAGCGCCGGTAAACGTGGTTGCGGATCCAGAGGTCGTGGTCGTCCATCAGCCTGCGGCCTGGCTCGTGCGGGCGTGTCCCTGTGCCAGGCACGAGGACACGGCGGGAGAGGACAAAACGCCTGCATCTGAAGGGCTTGTGGGCGAGCCACGGGGCATGTCCGCAGTCCGATTTGGTGCCAGGCACAAGGCCATGTCTCGAGAAGCTAGCGGTCAGGCGCGGCGGTCGTGAACGCCCAGGTCCCTACGCGATGGACGACGCGACAAATGCCTCGAACAGTGGTACAAGGACGGAGACGCATCGGCACAGGAGGGAGGTCACATGCATCGAGCCTTGACCCTCATCGCCGTCGCCGCGGCGGCGCTTGCGCTCGGAACTGCTCCAGCGACTGCGGCCACGCAGCACCAGCTTGTCGGTATCGAGGTGAACAGCTCGCCGGCGACGTTCGTCGGCACGCTTGTCGATCAGGCGGGGACGTGGAATGCGACGATCCTGCACAACCCGCTCAACACGAGTCCCGGCGGAACGACGTCGATTACCGGCGGTTCCTTCTCGATTACTACGTTCAGGCCGTACGCGGTGGTCCGTGGAACGATCGTCGGCGGCCAGATCACCGCTCGACCGGTGACGATCTTCAACGCATGGTCGTGCAGGCAGCGCTTCGGCGTCGCCGGCGCGCTCACGTCGGGATCCTTTGGAGGCGTGCTCACGCACTACGGGTTCCCCAACGAAGGGGCTTGCGTCCCTGTGGCCGCAACCTTCGTCGGCTCAGTGACTCTCTAGGCGCGTAAGGAGGGTTTGACGAAATACAGTCTGTGCCGCCGGGCCGCGCTGCTCGCCCACCAGCTCCGCTCTGTTTACGCAGTCGCGCCCATATCTATGGATATGGACGCTCCCTGCGTCCTCCCCAGGGAACGAGCATCGCACCCCTGCGACGAGTGGTATTCCGTCAAACCCTCCTAATGGCGGAAGTGCCGACGATGGGTGAACACCATCGTCGCGCCCGCCTGCTCGACCGCGGCGATCACTTCCTCGTCGCGCTTGGAGCCGCCCGGCTGGATGAACGCCGAGGCGCCGGCGCGGAGGGCGAGCTCAGGCCCGTCAGCGAACGGGAAGAACGCATCGGAGGCCAGGACCGCGTCCTGCAGCGGATGCCCGTGCTCGCGCGCCTTCTCGAGGGCCAGCCGCACCGAGTCGACGCGGCTCATCTGGCCAGCGCCGATCCCCAACGTCTGCAGGTCGCGCGCGAGCACGATCGCGTTCGAGGTCACCTGCTTGCAGACGCGCCAGGCGAAGAGAAGGTCGCCCCAAAGCGCCTCGCTCGCCGAGCCGCACACGATCTCCATCCCCGCTCGGTCCTCGATGTCCCAGTCCCGGTCCTGGACGAGCAGTCCGCCGAGAACGCGCTTGAAGTCCCGCTCTCCTGCGGCATCGCGCCGCCGCTCCCGGTCGACGAGGATGCGCGTCGCCGGCTTTTGGGCCAGCGTCTCGAAGGCACCGTCCGCGTAACCGGGCGCGAACAGCACCTCCACGAACTGCCCGACGATCAGGTCGGCGAGCTCCTCGGAGACGGGCCGGTTCAGGGCGACGACGCCGCCGTAGGCGGAAACCGGATCGGCGGCGAGCGCGCGCTCGTAGGCGTGCTCGATCGAGCCTGCGACCGATACACCGCAGGGGTTCGCGTGCTTGACGATCACGCACGCGGGGAGCTCGAACTCACGCAGGCAGAGCCGCGCGGCGTTCAGGTCGTTGAGGTTGTTGAACGAGAGCTCGCGGCCGTGTAGCTGCTCGACCTGCGAGAGCAGGTGGCGCCGGGCGCCGATCTCCGCGTAGTAGGCCGCGCGCTGGTGAGGGTTCTCGCCGTAGGAGAGGTCGAGTGCTTTCTCGAAAGCCGGGATCAGACGGTCGGGGAACGTAGTGCGGTCCATGAACCACGCCGCGATCGAGGCCTCGTAGGCGGCGGTGACCGAGAACGCCTCCGCCGCGAGCTCGCGCCGCGTCTCGAGCGAGAGCTCGCCGCCGCTCCGCAGCTCTTCCAGCACCCGCTCGTACTGGGGCCCGCGGGAGACCGGCACGACGTGGGCGAAGTTCTTCGCCGCCGCACGCAGCATTGCCGGGCCGCCGATGTCGATCACCTCGACCGCGTCCTCCTCGCGAACGCCGTGCTTGGCGACCGTCTCGCGGAACGGGTAGAGGTTGACGCAGACCAGGTCGAGCGGCTGGATTTCCTGCTCCTCGAGCGCCGAGAGATCATCCGGCTCGTCGCGCCTAGCCAGGATCGCCGCATGGATCCGCGGGTGCAACGTCTTGACGCGGCCGCCGAGCAGCTCCGGAACCTGCGTAATCTCCTCGATCCGCGTCACGGGGATCCCCATCTCCTCGAGATAGGTGCTCGTGCCGCCACTGGAGACGATCTCCGCACCGAGGTCGACCAGGCCCTGGGCGAACTCGTCCAGGCCGGACTTGTCGTAGACCGAGATCAGGGCGCGTTTGATCACGCGGCCCCCACGGGCGACCTGAGCTTTCCCTCCAAGAAGAGCCGGACCGCGGCCGGCAGCAGCCGGTGCTCGACTGCCTGGATCCGAGCGTGGAGCGTCTTGGGCGTGTCGCCCTCGCGGATCTCGACCGCCTCCTGCAGCACGATCGGGCCCGTGTCGATGCCCTCGTCGACGAAATGCACGGTTGCGCCGGTCACCTTGACCCCGTGGGCGAGCGCGTCTTCCACCGCGTGCGCGCCGGGGAACGCAGGCAGCAGGGATGGGTGGATGTTCAGAATCCGACCCGGAAAGCGCTCGAGGAACGGCGTCGTCAGCAGCTGCATGTAGCCGGCGAGGACGACGAGCTCGACGCCTCGCTCGGCGAGCCACTCAGCCAGCTCCTCGTCCCGGCGCTCCCGGGAGTCGAACTCGACCGTAGGGAAGGCGCCCGCGTCGATTCCGGCCTTCGCGGCCCGGTCGAGCGCTTTCGCTTTCGTGTTGTTCGAGGCGACCGCGACGACCGGCAAGTCCGCGTCGAGCAGCGCTTGCAGGTTCGTTCCCTCGCCGCTGACGAGGACGCCGATCACCGGATCTCGCCGATCACGAGCTCCCCCGCGGCTTGATCTGCGGGCACGACCGCGCAGAAGCCGATCCCGAGGTTGAAGACGTTTCGCAACTCCGCCTCGTCCACATGCCGCGCGAGCCAGTCGAAAACCGTCGGCCGCTCCCACGCGTCCCAATCGATCACGGCCTCGCGCCCTTCCGGGAGCACGCGCGAGAGGTTGCCGAGAATGCCGCCACCGGTGACGTGAGCGAACGCGTGCACATCGGCGCGGCCGACAAGCTCCTCCACAAGGGCCTGGTAGAGCACTGTCGGCGCCAGCAGATCCGGACCGTCATAGGGCTCGTCCGCGAGGACACGCCGGACGAGCGTGAAGCCGTTCGCGTGCACGCCCGCGGACTTCCAGCCGATCACGACGTCGCCGGCCTGCACTTTGGAGCCGTCCACCGCGGCCTCACTATCAACGATGCCGACGCACGTTCCGGCGAAGTCCAGCTCCTCTTCGCGATAGATGCCGGGCAGCTCGGCCGTCTCGCCGCCGAGCAGCGCGCAGCGAGCTTCGCGACAGACGTCGGCGGCTCCCTCGACCAGCTCGGCGACGTCGTCGAGATCGATCGCGTTCGCGGCGACGTAGTCGAGCAGGAAGAGCGGCGTGGCACCAGTCGTCAGGACGTCGTTGATGCAGTGCGCCGCAAGGTCCCGGCCTCCGTCGCGGAGTCGGCCGCCTTCCCGCAGCAGGATCAGCTTCGTGCCGACCCCATCGGTCGACGCGGCGAGAAGTCGCTCGTCGTCCAGTGGGTAGAGGCCCGCGAAGGCGCCAAACCCCTTCGCGCCCGTCGACTCGACCGCGTTCCGCAGCCGTTCGACCACGGCCTCGGCCGCCGTGAGCGAGACCCCGGCCTCGGCGTAGGTCTTGCGGCTCACGAGCCGAGTTTAAGCGGCCTCTCGGTCATGCGAAAAGCTCGCCGTCGAGCTGCGGCCGGCCCGGCGGTCCGCCCTCGACGAAGCGCACGAATGCGTCCCCGACGTGGACGCTCTGGTCGTCCACCACGGAGTCGAGCAGCTGGGCGAGAGCGCTTGCCTGCGCGGCCGGGTTCTCGGCCTTCAATCGGAGGCCGGCGAGGCGCATCGTCTCTCCCTCGCCGAGCAATTCCTCGATCCACTCCCGCGGTGGGTGGATCTCGACCCGATAACCGGCGCCGGTGGCGACGAAGGTGCGGCGGCCTGGGTATTCCTGGACGCGCAGCTCGAAGCGCTGCGCCCGTTCCATCACCTCGATGAACTCGTCCTCGTCGAGGGCGAAGCCGACGTGGTCGATGCGGGGGAGGTCCCACTGCCCGGGCTGGACGACGATGTTGACGGCGCCGCGCTCGAGCTCCGAGAGGCGCAGCCGAAAGCCGAGCTGGTCGAGCTCCTCCCACGGCACGCCGGCCTCGAAATGGGTCTGCTCGTCCCCGATCCGCCCATAACGCGCGACGAGCTGGAAGCCGAGCTTGGCGATGTAGCGCGCCTCGACGTCGCGCACCTTGCTCGTCACCAGGTGGTAGTGGAAGAGCTGCACGCCGACTACGCTAGACCCTGGTGCTGCTGTACCACGTGTGGGTCGGCCCAAACGGGCCGTCGCTGCTGACGAGCTGGGCACTCGAGCCCTGGCAGCTCGTACCGGCGGCGCTGCTGGCTTTCCTCTACGGCAAGCGGACGAGGACGCTGCGCCTCAGGGGAACGCCTGTCCCTGGGTGGCGGCGGTTCGTCTTCTGGACCGGCTTCGCGCTCGTGCTCATCGCGCTCGTCTCGCCGATCGATGCGTTCGCCTCCGAGCTCTTCTTCATGCACATGCTCCAACACGTCCTGATCGGCGATCTCGCGCCGCTCTGCTTCGTGGTCGGGCTGACGGGGCCGGTGCTGCAGCCGCTGCTGCGCTTCCACTGGGTCAACAGCCTCCGCTTTCTGACCCATCCTGCGGTCGCCCTGCCGCTCTGGGCCTACAACCTTGTGCTCTGGCACATCCCGTTCATGTACCAGGCGGCGCTGCACAACCCGAGCGTCCATGCCTTCGAGCACATCTGCTTCTTCTCCTACGGCGCCTTGATGTGGTCGCCCATTGTCGAGACGCTGCCGGGGCCGGAGTGGTTCGGCACCGGCTTCAAGCTCGGCTACATCGCGCTGGTGCGGCTGTTCGAGACCGCGTTCGGAAACGTCTTCCTCTGGTCGGGGACGGTCTTCTACCCGTACTACGTCCAGGCCGATCCGCGCTGGGGAATCACGCCGCTCCACGATCAGGCGCTCGCGGGGACGGTGATGATGATCGAGGGCTCGCTTGTCACCGTCGCCGCGCTCGCGTGGCTGTTCCTGCGGCTGGCTGCGGAAGGGGAGCTGCGGCAGGAGCTGCTGGAACGCGGGCTCGATCCTCGTGCGGTTCGCCGCGCTGTTCGCTACGGCAGGGGGCAGGAGCTTTCCGAGCCGCGCTGAACCTTGGTGCGGCAGGTTCTGCGCAGAAAGGAGAACGCTGATGTCTACGACTCCGACCGAGCCGGGCGGAACGCGTCCCCCGATGGGCGGAGTGGCGCCCGGGATGTGGGGAGGCGCCCGGATGCCGATCCCCGGCAACGCCGAGTTCGCCGTCTACTTCCTGATCGAGGTGATCTTCGCGATCATCTGGATCGCTGCCGAAAGTGTGAACACGCACGACTGGGTCTGGTTCTCGACGATCCTGACCGCCTTTTACATCCTCAGCCGCGGGATCGCCAAGGCGAGCCGCGTGCTCGAGCAGTAGCGTCGGGAGCTTTTCTGGCTGAGATTTGCTGGGGGAACCTCCCGGTTCCCCCAGACCCCTTCCACTGGTCCGCCTTGGGCGGACACGCGCTCACGTGGCTGCCGGCTCGAACCGGAGCTTTGCTGTGTCGCGCGGGACCGCCGTCGGGTAGTCCCGCGTGAGGCACGCGCGGCAGAACGACGACTCGGGGCGCCGCGTCGAAGCCTGGAGGCCTTCGAGCGAGAGGTAGGCGAGCGAGGTCGCGCCGATGTACTCGCGTACTTCCTCGACCGTGCGCTTCGCGGCGATCAGCTCGTCCTCTTCGGCGAAGTCGATCCCGTAGTAGCACTGGGAGACGATCGGCGGCGACGAGATGCGCACGTGCACTTCGGCGGCGCCGGCCTCGAACAGCATCGCCACGATCTGCCGCGTCGTGTTGCCTCGCACGATCGAGTCGTCGACCGCGACGACGCGCTTCCCCTTCACTTCGGCGAGCGGGTTGAACTTCAGCTTCACACCCTGTTCGCGTAGGCCCTGGTCGGGCTGGATGAAGGTGCGGCCGACGTAGCGGTTCTTGATCAGCCCCTCACTGAAGTCGATGCCGGTGGCGCGGGCGAAACCGATCGCGGCCGGTGTGCCCGAGTCCGGGATCGGCAGGACCAGATCGGCCTCGACCGGCGCTTCCTCGGCGAGCCGCTCGCCCATGCGGACGCGGGCGCCGTGGACCTCGACGCCGGCAAGGCGGGTGTCGGGCCGGGCGAGATAGAAGAACTCGAACATGCAGAGGGCGCCACCGTTCGCCTGGGGCACAGCCTGCTCGGCCCTACAGCCGTCGTCGTCGATCACGACGAGCTCGCCGAGGCCGACCTCGCGCTCGAGCTCGGCGCCGACGAGGTCGAGCGCGCAGGTCTCGGAGGCGAGCACCCAGTCGCCGTCGAGCCGGCCGAGCACGAGCGGCCGGAAGCCGTGCGGGTCGCGGAAGCCGATCAGCTTCC
>Ga0137372_10000580_pt1 | contig 34525 bp, 31 predicted proteins | sample SagtaG_6_FD_104911 | JGI IMG/M metagenome (GOLD analysis project Ga0137372, IMG submission 104911) | Vadose zone soil microbial communities from Sagehorn Ranch, Mendocino, California, USA - Sage1_R_60_16 metaG | ecosystem: Environmental > Terrestrial > Soil > Vadose zone | place: USA...
CCTTCGTACTGGGTGGAAGAGCTCGCCTCGCTTGGGAATCTCGGGATGGACACGTTCGTGTTCTGGCCTGCTCACGACGAGGAGCGCCAAGCCGAGGTGTTCGCAGCCGAGGTGATCCCGGCTGTCCGTGAAGCCATCTCGAAGAGATAGCTCATCCGTCGGAAAGGCCGGTGCGTAGGAGAGGCCTCCACGCACCGGCCCCCGGACCTCGGGACTGGCACTCGGTGGTATCCGGCTTTTTAGGCTTCCCTTCCGGGCCGCCCCTTGGGTAGGCGAAGAGCCTGGCGAGCCTTCCCCATACCCGCAAGGCTCCTCGCCGACGGCGGATGGTAGGCAGGCTCGGGTCGGAGGTCAAGATCGCCAGGAAGCGTGTTGGCCCAGGTAGACGAGGGTAAGTGCCGCCAAAATCCCAGGCCAGCACGGACCCAAAAATTGAACGACAAAACACGAGAAGACGGTTTGTCTCCGTGGGAGCGATTCCCTAGGGTAGAAGGTGCCCCCGATGGGGCTGAGAGGCCGAGGCAGGGAACCGAATGGCGTCCCGAACTCGGGGAATCTCGGGGTACCTGCGTCGGCGGTCGGGAAAGCTAACTGGCTGCCGGTGTGGGGTACCTGGGAGTACCTGGGAGAGGGACGATCATAAGGAAACCAAGCCGGTTTCGGAGCTTCGTCGGGGGCACTTTCATGCTCCGATCCGGGCAGGTCCCCAAATTACCCTGAAGCCCTGCCGCCACGGCGGCTCTTCTTGGCTGTGTCGCGTTCCCTGGCTTCCTCGACACTCTGGCGGAGGGCCGCCAGGAGGTCGGCCATCTCCGGCCGTGGCATGGGTTCCACTTCCCTAACGGGCTCGAGGCCCTCGGCTTTCTGCCGGATCAGCTCCATGACCCGATCGCGATACGTGTCCGTGTACTCGCCCGGGTCCCAGTCTCCGGCCATCACGTCGATCAGCTTCATCGCCACGTTGAGCTCCCGTTCGCCGGTAGGTGTCGGCAGCCCGTACGGCAGCACATCTGAAGCACGCCGAACCTCATCCGCGAAGAACAGCGTCTCCATGCCGAGCACTCCGTCCATGGGACGGACCGCCGCCAGGTACTCCCGGGTACGCATGACGAAGCGCCCGACACCCACCCTCCGCGCGTGCTCGAGAGCCGCCAGGAGGAGACCGTAAGCTCGTTCCGCTCCCGGCGTGCCCTGGGTGGCTTGCCCCGGTGCCAGGTAGTAGCTCCGCTCGAAGTACACGGGATCGATCTGTTCCAGAGGGACGAACGACTCGATGTGGATCGTGCGGTCGGGGGCGGGACGGAGCGCCTCCAACTCGTCCCGCCCGAGCATCACGAACCCGCCGGGCTCGACCTCGTAGCCCTTCACCACGTCTTCGTACTCGATCTCGGCCGGTGCATGGGGGAAAGGTTCGCGACCTTGGAAGGCAGGCTGCTCGGGCTCCGGCCCAGACGGACTCATTTCGGGCAGGACCGGCTCGGACGCGGGGCGCCGGCCCTCCTGCTGTTCTCCGAGCCCCAGAGGCTCGAGCTTCCCCACCGTCTCCTGCTTCGAGGGTTCGCCCGAGCCCACGGCCCACCGCCCGAGATCCCATGGCGCCTCCTCTTCGACCACCCGCCGATGACGCACCCGTCGGCCACTGCCTCTGGCGAACTCGTGGAATCGGACGTCTCGGGGCGTAGTGGCCGGGAACAACTTGACCGGAATCAGAACAAGCCCGAAGCCGACCCACCCCGTCCAGATCGCTCTAGGCACCGCGCCCTCAGATCACCACGCGCCAGCCCAGGCGTCGATCCGCTCCTGGACCTCACGCAGCCGTTCCACCAGGCCCTTCAGCATGGCCACCGCCACACGGGGCTGGTGCAGCAGGAAACCTTGGAACTCCTCGGAGCCGATGCGGAGGGCATCGACGCGCTCGGCGGCTCTCACGGTGGCCATGCGCTTCCTCCCGGCGACCAGGGCCATCTCGCCGAAGAACTCGCCCGGCTTGAGCTCGTGGTACCGGCCGCCCACGTCGACGTGGGCCGTCCCCCGCAGGACGATGTACATCGCGTCGCCCGGCTCGCCACGCTCGACGATGCTCTGGTCGGGTTCGAACGAGCGCAGCTCCCCGATCTTCAAGATGTTTTGAAGGTCGTGTCGGGTGACCCCGGCGAACAAAGGCATCCCCTCCAGGGCCGAAATCCCTACCGCTTGGTCGTCCATCCCCTGACCCTCATCATCCGAAGACCGACCCGAGTGGAAAGATCCTCGTTAGCTTAATTCCCCTTCCGAGGAGACAACCTCCTCGGATACACTTCGCCGATTCCAACCCCGGCTCGACCGGGGGAAACCATCGCACAGGGGGGGAGCCGTGACCAAGCCAACGATCGACGAGCTGCGTGAGCGCGCCAGCGGGGAGGTGATCACCCGGGATGACCCCGGCTACGAAGAAGCACGCAAGGCGTACAACGCCATGATCGACCGGCGGCCCCTGGTCGTGGTGCGGTGCGCCAGTGATGGAGACGTCGTGGCGGCAGTGGACTTCGCCAGGGAGAACGAGCTCGACCTTGCCGTTCGCGGAGGAGACCACAGCGTTCCCGGGTTCGGCACGTGCGACGATGGCGTGGTGGCTGACCTGTCGGGCATGCAGCAGGTCACCGTTGACCCCGACACGCGGACGGCCCGAGCGCAGGGAGGCACGACCTGGGGCGCATTCAACGACGCCACGTATGCCTACGGCTTCGCCACGACCGGCGGCATCATCTCCACCACGGGGATCGGCGGGCTCACGCTCGGAGGCGGCATCGGATACCTGGCCCGGGGCGCCGGCCTCTCCTGCGACAACTTGCTCTCGGCACAAGTCGTGACGGCGGACGGCCGAACCCTCACCGCCAGCGACAGGGAGAACGAGGATCTGTTCTGGGCCCTCCGCGGCGGGGGCGGCAACTTCGGCGCGGTGACGGCGTTCGAGTACCGACTCCACCCCGTCAAGGACATCTACGGCGGCCCGATGCTGTACGAGCTCGACGACGCGCGAACGGTGCTGCAGTTCTACCGTGACTTCATCGCCGACGCGCCCGAGGAATTCGGGGGGTTCCCCGCATGGCAGATGGCACCGCCGCTTCCATTCATACCTGAGGATCGCCACGGCGACATGTTCTGCGCCTTCGTTGCGTGCTGGACTGGCCCGATCGGGCAAGGTCAAAGTATCCTCGAGCCCTTCCACGACATCGCGCACGTGGTGGCCGAGCAAGTGGGCCCCATGCCGTACCCCGCGCTCAACGCGGCGTTCGATGCCCTCCTGCCGGCCGGTCTCCAGCAGTACTGGAAGGCCAACTTCCTGACCGAACTGAGCGACGAGCAGATAGACGCACAGATCCAGTGGGGTCCGAAGGCTCCCACGGTGAACTCGACCGGCCACATCTACCCGATCAACGGCGCTGTCCATCGGGTCGGTTCCGCCGAGACCGCGTTTCCTTACCGCGACGCCAACTTCGCCACCGTGATCGCTGGGGCCTGGCCGGATCCGGCCGACAATGAGTCCAACATCAAGTGGGTGCGGGACTTCTACGAGGCATCGGCCGCGCACGCGGAGGAGGGAGGCTACATCAACTTCATGGCCGCCGACGATCAGAGTCGGATCAAGGCCAATTACAGAGGCAACTACGAGCGGCTGGTCGAGACCAAGAGAAAGTACGACCCGGGCAACCTGTTCCACCTGAACCAGAACATCAAGCCTTAGAAGGCCACCATCCGGTTCCCGCGCGCTCGGAGGTTGATGCTTCCTCCATCGCCTCCCCGTTCGACGTCGACATCCCTGACCTCGGCGCCGTAGTCGGCCGTGAGGACCTCGACGATGGCCAGAGCGACCATGAGGGCCGACTGACCGGACGCCACCGGGATCCAGTAACGGCCGGGCTTGGAGCTGCTCGCGAGCGGCGCGTCCCTATGCTCGGGGGTCGGTGGCACGTGCCATCCTCTCTCCGGCTCCAGGGAGCGTCTCGCTGACCGCGAACCGATCGTTCTGCACCAGCACGCGGTCGAGTTCAGGGTTCTCGTGATCGAGGGCGATCAGGAACCGAGCACTGTGGGCCCGAACGGACTCGTACTCCTCGCGGGTCAGGAGGATTGGTTGCCTGCAATCCCGGTCGCCGCACTCGCAGATGAACTCATCTTTCAGCCGGTGGTTGCCTATCCGATCGGTCGACGACCGGATCCATTCGTTGAAGTCGCGGAATCGCACCTGGTTCTCCACCTCCTCCATCCGCCAGTCATTCACCGTCGGCTCCCGGCAACACGATGGGCGACCATTCTCCTTCCCCATCACTTGTGGAAGGATCGAGGATGGCGGGGGGGGCGCTCGAATCGATCAGGTGCTCGGTACGGGTGAGCTCGAAGACGCTTCTTACACCCTCGCGGCCGTTGACCACGACGAACGCCCGCCCGCTTCCCGTGGCCTGTCGATGGGCGTGCAGCAACGCCTTGAGCCCGGTGGAGTCCATGAACCTGAGGTCGCCGAAGTCCACCAGGATCTTCGTGGGCTGAAGCTGTTCGACTGCGGCAAGCCATTCCTCGAGGAAAAAAGCCGTGCTGATGTCGAGCTCACCACTGGCGAAGAGACGAACGACACCGTTTTGATGCTCGCCGCGAACGGCGAAGGAGGTTGGTCTTTCGGATACAGCCATACTGCCCCCAGTCTCACTCGGTCGGCCGAAGGTTGGGGCCGAGCCCGATGCGGCCTCAGAGTTTTGGGTCGCTCATTTGTGGCCGGTAGCTGGGGCCAGTCCCTAGACTTTAGGCCTTCCGGTCGAGTCCCGCAATGGAGCCGAGAGAGCCGTGGGCTCATCTGCTCGATTCGCCTGGTCGGACACTTCGACCTCCCACCGAACCCGAGTTAATCTTCGGATCGAACAACGATGGATCCGATGAACAACGCTCCCTTGACGATCCTCGTCGCCGACGGGCGTCGAGAGCGGCTCCAAGAGGTCGCCAGCACCTTGATCGGGCTCGGCCATCAGACCCTCTCCGAGCTCGAGCTCGCTCGGGTCGGACCGGTCACCGCGGCTGAGAGGCCCGACGTGGCCATCGTCGTGGTCGGGGAGAGTTCCGAGCACGCCCTCGCCATGATCGGCAAGATCGTCCATGAGGCGGCCTGCCCCGTGATCGCTCTGCTGGATGTCGAGGACTCCAACTTCGTGAAGGAGGCCGCGAAGCGCGGCATCTTCGCCTACGTCACCAGATCCGAGGACACCCGGGAGCTGGCCAGCTCCTTCGACATCGTCCTGCGAAGGTTCGCCGAGTACCACGCCCTGGAAGGGGCGTTCGGCAGAAGGGCGCTCACGGAGCGGGCCAAGGGCATCCTCATGGAGCGTCACGCCGTCGACGAGCGAGAGGCATTCAACATGATGAGAACAGAGGCCCGGCGGACCGGTCGCAAACTCACCGACGTGGCAGAGGCCATCCTCGGGAGCCACAGATTGCTTCCCAGCGAGCAGCTGAGGCAGTCCCCAACCGACCGGGGAGCCAAGCCCTCAGACGGTTGATCTGTTAGGGATGGGTGCCATCCCCCCCGGGCCGACCGGCAGTCCGGCGCAGCTGCAGCTCGAACCACACGACGGTGGCCCTGCCCCGCTTGACGCCCCATCGTCGGGCGACCTGCTGGACCAGATGCAAGCCTCTCCCTCCGACCGCCGAGAGCTCGGCCGCAGCGGGGTCGGGGGCGAAGCCCGGGCCTGGGTCGGAGACCTCCACCTTGACCACCCCTGAGTCCCCGTCCACCTTGACCGAAAGCTCGATCGAATCGTTGGGGTTCAGGTTGCCGTGGTGAAGACTGTTCGTCACGAGCTCGCTCACCAGGAGTTGCGCAAGGTAGATGTCAGCGGGCCTAGCGGCTTCCCCCAGGCACTCTTCGACGGCCCGGCGGGCCACTCCCGGCGCTCGAGTGGTGGGCGGGAGCCGGATGTCGATCTCGCCTCCTCCTTCGGTTGGCCACGGCGTTACCCGATGCCGGGCAGGCCCACGACTGGCCCCTCCGGGGTCATCTTGTCTATTTACCCAGCTGAAATGGGTCCACCCCGTCCCCGAACCTGCTACCTGGACTGGGGCCTGCTCGAAGAGCAGACTGGTTTCGGGTCACCGTCGCCCGGCTGGCCTCCGGCGCGCCGTTGCCGCCGGTCTGCACACGCGGCAGTCCGAAGCGGTCCGACACGGCTACCTTTGTCGGCGGCGGCCACGCGTGGGCGCTCAGTCCCGCCGGCAGCCGGCTGACCTGCTTGTTCGATGTGCAGGACCCCGGCCCGTTCGCGTGGGGTCCTCTGGGAGATCGGGCGCTCGTGGGCAATTTCGAGGTGAAAGGCCTCCCCGGCGCCCTCACCCTCCCACCGACCAATCTGCAGAGCGGACCGACCTCGTGGGGCCGGCCAACAGGAAAGTCGATCGTCCTCGTCTCCGGAGATGGCACGGGCCTGGAGAAAGCGCATCTGGACGCGAAGCCGGTCGAGGACATCTCGCCACTTCGGAACGCGCGGTACCTGGGGGTCACCTATCACCCGTCGGGCCTGGCCATCGCCTTCACCGTCCAGCGAGGCACAGGCCAGTCCATCTGGATCTCGTCGAACCAGGGGACCAAACCGATGCGGCTGGTGTTCTCCAAGGAAGGGACCAAGTTCGGGACGCTGGCGTTCGGCGCCGATGGCGTGGCTCTTTACTACGCGGCTCTTCACGCGAGTGGAACCTCGGTCCTCCACCAGCTCTCATTGGAGAATCCGACCGAGGTCGGGGCCTTGTGGAGCGCCTCGCCGGGCCAGCTGATTCTGGGCATCGTGGCGGGGCCAAAGCCAGGTGCCATTGCCTGGACGGCGGGGAGGTCCTGCGACGACAGCGTGGCCGAGGCGCAGGACGCCGATGGGAACAAGCTCGCGATCCCGGGCGGGTCGAGGCCCACCCGCGCGGTTGGATGGCTCGATGCCAAGCGGGTTCTGGTGGCAACCGGAGGTTGCTCGGGACCGATAGATCTGAGCGCGGTCGATGTGACGTCGGGGACGACCGTGCCTCTGGTGTTCGGGGTCGTCGCTGCCGGCGTCCGGACCCCCGCTCCCAGGCCCCCGCCTCCGCTGCCCAAGACGGACGCGGACGTGGGAAGCGGGAACGCCTGATAGGGACCTGAGCGGCCGGTCGGCCGCCTAACGTTATCTCCTCGGCCCCACTCAGTGATCTGCCAGGAGGATTTCCCGGTTCCAGGCGCGACTCCACGAGAGGTTGGCTTCAACCCCGGAGGGGCGGAGAACGTTCAGCTCGTGGAGCCATCGCAGGGCCTCGGTGCGGATGTCTGCGCGGCAGGCTTCGCACCACACGCCATTCCCACACCAGTTGCCGCAGTCGGAAAGATCGACCAGGTCGCGGCCAATTCGGAGGGTCACTCGAGGCTCGGACGAAGCCGCGAGGGCGCGCAGACGCCCCAAGCCATGGGCTCGGACACTCGAGTGTTTCATGCGACTGATCCGGAGGCTGGGATGGCTCATCCCAGCCTCCTCCGGGACCGGCCAGAGCACCTCCGCCGTTACCGGGGCCTCGCCCACGACCCCTCGAGCCCTACGCCGCGCCCTTCTACCATCCCCCACCGCATCCTCCTCCCAAAGAACTCTTTCTGCTGCGACCCCATGGTCCTCGAACGGGGGATGCGTGCCAAGCATCGAACGACCTAAGCGCGTCGGCCGAAAGGCCAAGAGTTCTTCGCGCCCTCCCTCAGTCCCGGGCGGCCCGAACCACGATGTCGGCCGCCTCGTCGAGGCTCAATCGCTCCGTGTTGATGACAAGATCGTAGTGAGTCGGCACCTCCTGATCGATGCCGTGGAAGCGTTTGATGTAATCCGCGCGGCGATCGTCGGAGCTCTGCACGAACTTCGCGGCTTCCGCTTCGTCGATCCCTTCAGCATCGGCGAGTCGCAGCGTCCGCGCCTGGGGTGGGGCGGTGACGAGCACGCGGAGCAGGTCATCCCTACCGGCGAGGACGATCGAGGCCGCATGCGCGACGATCACGACGTCACCCTCTTCGGCGGTCTCGCGAATTGCGTCCAGGATGAGCGTCCGGAAGTCATCGCTCCTCTTGAGTTCGGACACCTGACGGATCGTGACCGCACCGATGCCTGCCCCCGCCACTCCGAACCTCCCGATGCCGGCGACGAGACGCGCCAGCAGACTCCTCCTTTTCTCGGCATCCGCCACGAGAGCCGGATGGACTCCCTCCTTCTCGGCGGCCCTGGCGACGACTTCCTCGTCGACGTAGCGAAAGCCGAGCCGCTCCGAAACGATTTGACCGACGGTCTCGCCTCCGGCTCCATCCGTGTGCGAGATGGCAACGACTTGTATCGGCATGGCTCCCTCTCATCCGACCGATGAACGCTACCGGTACCGGGCTCACGGGATCAAGTCACCCGACGTGCGAGGCCCTCGAGGCCCGCCTGGACTCGGACTGGAGCGACTTGCTGGGACCGGAGGTGCGGGCTCGGGTCGTCGCTCGCGCCTACAGCTCGAGGAGGCAAGGAGCTAGTCTTTGTTCCAGAACGTCGATTCGGGCGTCGGGGGGCGAGGGATGGGCCGTCGAGGTGGAACGCTGCTGAAGGGTCTGACGGCCGAGCGTGACCGCGCCGTGAGCGCCAGATCGGACTTGCTCTCCGATGGGATGCAACTCGTCCTCGTGGCGGCGACATATTACCTGGCTGCACGGTTCAGCCTGCGACTCGCCCTGATCCAGAACAACGTCACTCCTCTGTGGCCGCCGACGGGCATCGCTCTCGTCGCCTTTCTCGTCCTCAGACGGAGGATCTGGCCGGCGGTCGCGTTGGCGGCGTTCCTGGTGAACCTGCCGATCAGCCCGAATCCATTGGCCGCGGCGGCGACGGCCGCCGGGAACACCCTCGCTCCGTTCGTTGCCGCCGAGCTGCTCCGCAATGCGGGGTTTCGCAGGGAGATGGACCGCGTGCGGGACGCGATCTCCATCGTGGTGGCCGCCTTGATCAGCACGCTCATCAGCGCATCGATCGGGGCAGGGACCCTTGTGCTCTCCGGCAGCATTTCCACTCGAGATTTCCAGACCGCCTGGGCGGTGTGGTGGACGGGAGACGCGATGGGGATCCTCGTCGTGGCTCCGTTCCTGCTGAGCCTGTTGCTCTTTCGGTATCGATCCAAGGCCTCCTGGGGCCGGCGCCTAGAAGCGATCGCATTGTTCGGCTTGCTCACGATCGTTTCTCTCGCGGGGGTCAGCACCGAGATCCGGCCGCTATTCTTGGTGATCCCCGTGGTCGGGTGGGCCGCCTGGCGCTTCCATCTGCGCGGATCCGCTCCCGCAGCCCTGCTCGCGGCCGGCATCGCGACGTGGGCGGCCGATCGTGGCTGGGGGCCCTTCGCCCACGGCTCCCTGCTGACAAGGATGGGCACTCTCCAGGCGTTCAATGCAACGGTCGCCTTCACGTCGTTCTTCCTGGCGGCGCTGGTGTCGGAGCGGGCGCGCGGCCGGGAAGCGCTCGAGCAGGCCGCGTCCGACCTGGAGGGGCGGGTCGAACGGCGAACATCGGAACTATCTGCGGCCAACCGACGCCTCACCCGAGAGATCACCGAGAGGAAGGAGGCCGAGCGACGACTCCGACAGCAGGAGCGCCAGCTCGCCGAGGCCCAACAGATGGCTCGGGTGGGCAGTTGGGAATGGCTGATCCCCGAGAACCACGTCACGTGGTCAGACGAGATGTATCGCATCCACGGCTACCAGCCCCAACAGTTCCCGCTGACGTTCGAGAAGGCAGTGGAGCGAATGGTTCCAGAGGACCTCTACCGCATCCGACAGAACGTGGCTGCCGCACTTCGGAAGCGGAGAGAGCATGTGCTTCCCCCGAACGAATACCGGATCGTTCGCACCGACGGCGAGGAGCGCGCCTTGGTCGGAAGGGCGAGGCTGATCGTGGATTCCGCGGGAGAGCCGGTCCGGTTGGTGGGCACCGTCCAGGACGTCACCGAGGACAAGCGGGCCCAACGGGAGCATCGGATCGCCGAGACGCTGCAGCGAAGCCTCTTGCCCGAAGAACTTCCCGACATACCGGGCGTCGCGCTGGCCGCCAGGTATGTCCCGGCGACCACAGGCATGGAGGTGGGGGGAGATTGGTATGACGTCGTGTCGCTTCCCAATGGGCAGGGGGCGGTGGCCATCGGCGACGTCGCCGAGCATGGGCTTCGGGCGGCCGCCACCATGGGGCAGCTTCGGATGGCCTTGCGAGCCTACGCGCTCGAAGAAGGCTCACCCCTGCAAGTGGTCCGACGCGTTCGCGAACTCGTCCAGCGGCTCGTGCCGTCGGAGATGGCCACGTTGCTCTACCTGGTGTTCGACCCCGACGCTGGTTCGATCACGTTCTCGAACGCCGGTCACCTACCTCCGCTCATCGTGCCAGTGGACGGGCCTGCATCGTATGTGGAGGAAGGCCTCGCCCCTCCCCTGGGTGCGGCCCCCCACCCTGAGTACGACATCGAGGCAACGGCAGCGATCGAGCCCGGTTCCACCCTGCTCCTGTTCACCGACGGGCTGGTCGAACGACGCGGCGACTCGCTGCACGACGGCCTGGCCCGGTTGAAGGATGAGGTCAAGGTCACCCAGCCCGACCTCGAGGCGATGTGCGATCACCTTCTCGCTGCCCTCTTGGAGAATGATGTCTCGGACGACGTGGCCCTACTCGCTCTCAGGCCGATCCGGTTCGCCGGAAGACCGCTCCACCTTCGTGTGCCCGCCGAGCCGACCGTGTTGGTCGCGCTGCGGCATACCCTTCGCCGATGGCTCCGCGAGGTCGACGCCAGCCCCCAGGAGATCTACGAGATCCTGGTGTCCTGCGGGGAGGCCTGCGCCAACGCCATCCAGCATCCCCACGGAGTGAGGACAGGATTTCTCGAGATCGACGCTGAACTCACGCACGGCGAGGTCGACATCAGGGTGCGCGACTCGGGAACATGGAGAGAGTCGCGCCCCCCCGACGGTGGACACGGACTGACGTTGATGCGAGGCCTGATGGACACGGTCGAGGTCGACCGGCAGTCCGACGGGACGGCCGTTCGCATGCGCCGCAGGCTGCGGGCGGAGGTTACGGGATGAGCGAGCTCGCCTCGATCGAAGCGGAGCAGAAGGGCTCTTGGTTCCTCCTCCGTCTCCACGGAGAGATCGACATATCGAACGCTCGCGAGCTCGCCGCGGCGATCGAGGCTGCCGTCCCGAACGGCACTCCCAGGATCGCGGTTGACCTCACGCATGTTTCCTACCTGGACAGTGCTGGGGTGAAACTGCTGATGCAGCTGGCCGACAGATTGCGCGCGCGGCGACGGGTATTGCGGCTGGTCGTGCCCGAGAACGCTCCCATTCGAGCCGTCCTGGAACTCACGGGGCTGCCCGGTCTGGTCCCCTTGGAGTATCATTTCGACGAAGGCCTGGACGCTCCCGAACGATGACGCTACCCATGCGTCCGGGTGAAGTCGGGCCGCTCGGCCGCATCCGGCCTATGGAGTTGGCTTGGTCACCATGAGGAACACGATGGCGATGACGATGACCCCCAGCACGATTCCCACGACCGTCCCGCGGTGAGCGAGGCGGCGGTACTCATCGGACGCAGCACCCTGCCCCTCGAGGACGGCGATCTGTCGCCTGAGGGTGGGCGTGTAGACGGCAAACGCCACCACGACCAGGACTCCGTACAAGGCGAGGGCCGTGGCGAGCCAGAACGTGGCCAGCGAAAGGTCGCCGACCAGCACCATGGAGATCCCGGTCACCAGGAGGAGTGCATAGGCGGGATTGGCGAACCGGTCGTCCAGGAACTTGATCCCCCGAAGCACGTGCAGCTCGTGCTCGGGGGCGCGGGCCGCGCGAGCCAACCAGATGCCATAGGAAGCGTTGAACCCTACCGCGATGATGGCCAGGAGTATGTGGAGGAACTTGAGGAACGTGTACAGGGAAACGGCGACCATGGTACCCACCTCCCGACAGCTCGTCGACGCAATCTAACCGGCATTGACGGTTCTCAGTGACCGAACCACCATTGACTACCCATGTCGGAGAAACGGCGGTTCCACGCCCAGATGCTCCTCGAGCGGAACCACACCGGCGACCGCATTCGAGGACGGGAGCTTCTCGGCGGATCTGTCGACGGATACCGCCGGTCGAGCATGAGACGGCACGCCGAGATGGCCGCCGCCACGCTGGATGAGAGGTCCTCCTGAGGGGCTCGGAGGGGACTCTGCACCATTGACCACGAAGCTGCGGTCCGCCGCCGAGGAGATGCCCGAGCCTCTCCGGCGAGATGTTGGCCTGCTCGGACGGCTTCTCGGGCGGGTGCTGGAGGAGAGTGGTGGAGCCGACCTGCTGGCCGACGTGGAACGCCTCCGGCGGGCCACCATCGCCCAGAGGAAAGAGCCGACCGAAGAGCGCCGCCAGGGCGTGCTTCGGGTAGTGGACTCCTTCGATCTGGACAGGGCCGAGTCGGTGGCGCGTGCGTTCACCGTGTACTTCCATCTCGTCAACCTGGCGGAGGAACGCCATCGCGTCCGAACCCTCCAGGATCGTGGCCGGTCGCCCGGACCGGTCAAGAAGTCGATCGAGGCGGCAGTCTCCGAGATCCGGGAGCGAGAGGGTCAGGCCGTCCTGGAGGATCTGCTCGGCCGTCTCAGCGTCTCCCCCGTCATGACCGCCCATCCCACGGAGGCAAGGCGGCGATCCGTGGTTGACGCGCTCGAGCGGATCGCTGAACTGGTCAGTCGGCTTGACGATCCTCGGCTGACGCTCACCGAGGAGGCCGGAGTCCATCGCCGGCTCATGGAAGAGATCACCATTCTCTGGCGTACCCAGCAGCTTCGGCCGAAGCGCCCCTCGCCACTCGATGAGGTCCGGGGCACACTCGCCGTTTTCGACTCCACCCTGTTCTTCCTGGTACCCGAGCTCTATCGGGAGCTGGACCGCGCGCTCGGCCCTGACGACGTGGGGGCCCGCCCCCCTCGGTTCCGACCCTGGATCCGGTGGGGGAGCTGGGTGGGAGGCGACCGGGACGGGAACCCTGCGATCACGGCAGACGTCACCCGGGCTGCCATGGAGGTCCAGGCCGACCACGTCCTTCGTGGGCTGGAGCGGGCCACGCGCCGGATCGCCCGCTCGCTCACGGCGACCGCCGAGACCCCGACTACCCCGGAGCTCCTGGCCTCGATCGAGCGAGACGCGGCCCTCCTGCCCGATGCGACCGGCATCCCCAATCGGATTCCGGATCAGGTTCACAGGCACAAACTGGAGCTCGCCGCGGAGCGCCTCGTCTCGACCCGCGAGGGTCGAGAGGGTCGCTACGCCGACGCTGATGAGTTCCTGGGCGATCTCCGCCTGCTCCAGGACTCTTTGAGCCGAGCAGGTGCCGTCCGGGTTGCCTACGGGGAGCTTCAGCATCTGATCTGGCAGGTGGAGACGTTCGGATTCCACCTCGCCTCACTCGAGGTGCGACAGCACTCGTCCGTGCACGCGCGCGTTCTTGAAGAGTTCATGCCCGGCTCATCCCGCGATGCTCGGCTGCTGGACCTGTTGTCAGCCGAAGGCTGGCCGGAGAAGGCCATTCGCATGGCCGCAGAGGGGCGTTGCTCGGATGAGGCTGCGGAGACACTGAACACGCTGCGGGCCATGTCCGATCTGCAGCGCCGCTACGGTCCGGAGGCCTGTCGGCGATATGTGGTGAGCTTCACCCGAAAGGCCGGGGATATCGTTGCCGTCCGCGCACTAGGCGCGCTCGCGGTGCCCAAGACGCCACCGGCGCTCGATGTCGTTCCGCTGCTCGAGGAGGCCCAGGATCTCGAAGGGGCCACCCTCCTGCTGGACGACCTGCTTTCCCTTCCGGGGTTCGCCGCCTGGCTGGAAGCGGGCGGCCGGCGAGTGGAAGTGATGCTCGGGTATTCGGACTCCACCAAGGAGATGGGATTCCTGGCGGCGAACCTTGCGCTGTATCGGGCCCAGGCCGCCCTGGCCCAATGGGCCCGCAGCCAAGGCATCAGCCTGACGCTGTTCCACGGGCGGGGCGGGGCGTTGGGCCGAGGGGGAGGACCGGCGAACCGAGCCATCCTGTCCCAGGCCGCGGGGTCAGTGGCGTGCAGGTTCAAGGTGACCGAGCAAGGTGAGGTGGTGTTCGCCCGCTACGCCAATCGGGAGATCGCCCGGCGCCACCTCGAACAGGTCACCCATGCCGTCCTGATCGCCTCCACGCCTTCCCATGAAGCCGAGGTCGCCGCGGGGCAGGAGCGCTGGGGAGGCTTGGCGAGGCGGATGGCTGAGGCCTCCGAGGATGCGTATCACGACCTGCTGGAGCAACCAGGGTTCGCGGACTTCTATGCGAGCGTCGCGCCGGTCGAGGAAATGGAACGGATGCACCTCGGCTCCAGACCGGCCCACCGCAGCGAGAAGCGCGAGCTCTCGTCGTTGCGGGCGATTCCGTGGGTTTTCGCCTGGAGCCAGAGCCGGATCAACCTCCCCGGTTGGTACGGGCTCGGCACAGGGCTGGCCGCCGTCGCGGGCGAGCCCGACGCGCCGGATCCTGAAGGCCGGAACAGCCTGCGCGCGATGTACGCGGACTGGCCCCTGTTCCGTACCCTCCTGGAGAACGCGGAGATGAGCCTGGTGAAGGCCGACCTGCCCATCGCAGAGCTGTACCTCGGCCTGGGCGACCGTCCGGACCTCGCCGAGCGGATCACCCAGGAGTATCGACGGAGCGTGCGCCTGGTCCTGGCTGTGCGCGAGCAGGATCGGCTCCTGGCCGATCACTTCGTTCTTCGCCGGGCCGTGGAGCTGCGAAACCCGTACGTGGATGCGCTGTCCTTCCTCCAGGTGCGGCTGCTCGAGCGGCTCCGAAGAGGAGACCTCGAGCCCGACCTCGAAGCCCGCCTGGGGACGATCGTGCTCCTCACCGTCAACGGGGTAGCGGCAGGCCTCCAGAACACCGGCTAGCTCGAGCCGAGTCCATTTTTCTCGATATCGTCTGGTCGACGATCCAGCGATCGATTCCCTGGTCGAGACGCACCCCTCGCGGCTAACATGGGCGGCGCCTTGAGCACATCGACAGAATCGGCGGCACTTGCCTCGCTCACTCAGCCCTACTCCCCGCTTGCCCTCCGCGTAAGGCGAGTCACCGGAGCAGTGGTCGGCCGGCCTGTCGAGCTTGCGGCCATCCAGCAAGAGCTCGCTTCCGCCGGGTCGGGAAGGCTGGCTGCGATCACGCTCGAAGGGGAGCCGGGGATTGGCAAGACCCGGCTGCTTCTCGCTGCTCGCGAGATCGCATCGGCCGGCGGGTTCACCGCGATCGCGGTGGCCGCCGACGAGGAGCTCGGCGGCCCATTCCTGCTGGCCCGATCGATCGTGGGCTCGCCCGACGCCGCAGAGGCAGCGACTGGCGACGTCGCCGCCGCCCTCTCCCGCAGCATGGACGCGCTGTCCGGACGAGACGACCCCAGCCTGGACACTCTCCAGCCGGACCAGAAGCTCCTTCGGACGTTCGACCTCGCCGCGATCGCCATTCGATCTCTTGCCGCCCAGCGCCCCCTGGCGCTACTGATCGACGACTTCCAGTGGGCCGACGAGGACAGCCTCCGGCTCCTCCGCTATGTCGTGCGGGCCGACGCCACCAGTCCGCTCTTCCTCATGACGACGATCCGGCCCGAAGAGCTGGCCTTCGTCAACGAGGCCGTGAACCTCCTTGCCGATATGGAACGCCTCGGCATGGTCCGACGCTTCAAGCTCAGCCGGTTCAGCCAGGTCGAGACGGCCGAGTTCCTCCGACAGGTCCTGGGGGGCAGCATTCAGGCCTCCGGAGCGGCGGCGATGCACGCCCAGGCAGAAGGAGTCCCCTTCATCGTCGAGGAGCTCGCCCACGCCTACCGCGATGCCGGCATGGTTCAAGAGATCGACGGCGTATGGAGCCTGGCCAAGAACGCCGAGCGTCTGGTGCCGTCGGCCGTCCGCACGCTCATCTCCAGGCGGGCCGCGAGGCTCCCCGACGAAACCAAGGGCGCGCTTTCCGAAGCGGCGGTGCTCGGACGAGCCTTCAGCCTCAAGGACCTCCGAGAGATCGGGCTCCGCGTCGACGACACGGAGCCGCATTTGGAATCGCTTGCTCAGGCGCTGGCACCAGCGGTTTCCACCGGTCTCTTGGTCCAACACCCCGAGGGGTCCGCCGCCGACTACAGCTTCGCCCACGACCAGGTCCGGGAGTTCGCGGCCGGCTTGCTCACTCCTACCCGACGCCGGGCGATCCACGCCGCGGTGGTCGCGTTGCTCATGGCCGGCGACCCCGCGGCGGAGAGCCTTCCACTCCTGGCGCATCACGCACGGGCTGCCGGCGACGCTCCCATCTGTGTCCGGTTCTCGATCCAGGCCACAAGGAACGCCCTCGCCGCGCGGGCTCCCGAGGAAGTCATGCGGGTGGTGGAGCTGGCCTTGCCCTGCGCCCCCGCCGCGCAGGATCGCGTGGCTCTCCTCCAGGCCAGGGACGAGGCCCTGGACATGCTTCGCCGTCCGGAGGATCGGCTGGAGGGCCTGGCGGAGCTCGCCGCGCTGGCCGAGGCATTGGGCGACGCGCATCTCGAGCTCGACGTACAGCTGCGCAGGGCTGCGGCCCTTCGGGTCTCCGACGAGTTCGATGGAGCGGCGCAGCTCGCTCGACGAACCCGCAGTCTTGCGGAAAGTACCGGCGACGAGCGCGCGGAGCTCGCGGCGTGCCTCGAGCTGGGGCAGGACCTCCTTCGCGCGGCCGTGGGGGAGACCTTCACTGCCTCGCCACACGATGCCGATCTGGACGGAGCCGAGGAAGCCTACGCGCGAGCGGCCCAGCTGGCGGAAGACTTTGGCGACCAGGCCCTGATGGCCGTGACGAGCCGCGAGCTCGGCGTGATCGGCATCAGCCGCGTGCGTGCCTGGTTCGTCGAACAGATCCAGGCGGGCGAACACTACGGGCTCCTTGCTCGAGTCGCCTCAGGGGAGCCGCTGGACCAGATCATCAAGGAGACGCCGGTGGCCCCCTTGGCGCAGGCTGCCGGCTACCGCTTGCAGCAGGCCCTGGAGCTGTTCGAAAAGGCGGGAGATCGTCGTGGAGCGATGTCCACGATCATCGCAATGGCCTACCTGAACTGGGGGCCGGACATCCATCTCGGACCCGGGGCCGCCCGCCACATCGAGGAGATCCGCCGGCTCTCGTCGCGCATGGAGTCTCTCACCAAGGAGAGCGAGCGCGCGCTGGCCGAAGGACAGATGCTGTATGGCTCGCAGGTCTTCGCTCGGGCCAAGGTCATCCCCGATCTCGCCCTGTCCCGGGGCGAGGACACCTATCGACACGCTCGGGCGATCGGCGACCGCGCGCTCGAGTTCGCCGGCGCCGGTGGGGCAGCACTGGCGAACATCGACCTGGGGGAGGTCGGCCAGGCCCAGATGTGGCTCGATCGTGCGGCCGCTGCGGCGGCCGAGGCGCCCACATCGCTCCGTGCCCGGCAGCTCGAAAACTGGCGAGGCATGGCCCACGCAGCGGCTGGAGATACGGAGGGCATGCGCAGACACTTGGAGCGCGCGGTCGCGCTCGCCACCGAGCAGGGCCGGCCGGCAGCCCGGTGCGAGGCCCTTGCCAGGCTTGCCGTCGAGGCGTCGCGGCTGGGGGCGAAACAGGACGACGAGGAGCTGCTGGCGCTGGCCGAGCGATCGGCGAGGGGGGCGAAGGAGCTGATCGAGCTGCTGCCCGGCCACGCTCCCTGGGGAGCGCAGGCCGACGCGGCCCTGGCCGAAGTGGCACTCTCCCGGGGCGATCCAGAGGAGGCCCTAGAGGCCGCTCGCTCCGCGATGGCGGCCTTGGAGTCGGCGATGCACGAGGACGTTTACCTCGACGTGCTCCTGCCGGTGGCCCGGACCATGCTGGAGGCGGGCATGGAGGCCGAGCAGCAGATGGTCCGGTTCTACCTGTACGTCACCATGGCGACGATCGCCCAGCGGACCTTCGACGAGGACATCCGGGTCAGGTGGTTCCGGGGTCCAGTGGGGAGAGAGCTGTCGAGGCTGGCCGGACCGCTGCAGCTGCCGTCGGAGTCGGCGCCCAACGGCCACGACAGATCCGAGCTCGGCCACTCCGACACCACGCTACTCAGGCTCCTCACGGAAGGCCGGACCAACCGGGAGATCGGCGAAGAGCTCGGCGTGACAGAGGAGATCGTGGCGCGCCGACTGGCCGAGATGTTCGCGCGGATCGGCGCGTCGTCGCGGGCCGAGGCCACCGCTTTCGCGTTCCGGGAAAGAGTGGTGTAGGGGTGCAGGGGGGTAGCAGCATCGAGCGCAGCGAGGCAGCTGCGGACCCCTTGCCTCGTCGGGGATCCGCCGCAGGCGGAGCGTCGAGGAGGAGGTAAGGGGTGCTGCGGGCGCGCGTGGACAGGCATCGGTGCGTGGGGGCAGGCAACTGCATCACGCTGGCCCCCACCGCCTTCGACTGGCACGAAGGAGACTTCGCCAAGGCCGACGTGATCGACGCCACCAGCGTCGAGGAGGACCTGCTTCGTGAAGCAGCGCTGTCCTGTCCCACCCAGGCGATCGAGATCGATGAAGTGGAGGAGCTCCTGCCCTGGCAGCTCCGGGGGAGGACCGCCCCGCGGCGCGTGGAGAAGACCTTCATGTTCACCGATATCGTGCAGTCCACGAACCTGGTGGAGGCCTTGGGCGACGAAGCCTGGCAGGCCGTGCTCCGGTGGCATGACGAGACGCTTCGCTCTCTGTTCGGCGCACACAAGGGAGAGGAGGTCGCGGCGACGGGAGATGGGTTCTTCGTCGGGTTCGATTCGCCTGAAGAGGCCATCGCGTGTGCGGTGGCGATCCAGCGCCGCCTCGCGGAGCATCGGCAGACCCAGGGGTTCAGTCCGCCGGTCCGGATCGGGGTCCACGCCGCCGGCGCGACGCAGGTGGGTCGGAACTTCACCGGCAAGGGGGTCCACGAGGCCGCCCGAATCGCCGCATTGGCAGAGGGCGCCGAGATCGTCGCCAGCCGAGATACCGGCGCCGGCTCGAGGTTCCCCCTCTCCGAGCCCAGGGAGGTCAGCATCAGGGGCATCTCGGAACCCATCGAGGTCGTCTCGGTCGACTGGCGGTAGGAGCCCGGCCCATCCCAGAGTCGTCAACGACGATGGGGGCGGCACAAGGGCCGGTGAGGGGAGGCAGCGTGAGCGCACAGCTCGATCCCAACGGAAGCGCAATCCGCGTATCCGACGACGTCACCCTGATCACCCCTGGCCTCCGCGGGGTAGCGACTGTCATCGCTTCCACGCGAGGCGGAACGCGAGGAGGGTCTCTTGTCGCCGACCCTCTCGCGGACGCCCTCGCTCGACAGGACGTGCAGACCCACCACGTCATCGAGATCGATGACACCCAGGAGATCCCGGGACTCGGCGCCACGCGAGGCCTCGGCGCCCGTCACGGCGAGGACGCAATCGAGCTCCAGGTCCGTCCGCCCGAGCAGGGATGGGAGCAATTCGTCGTGTACCACGACGAGTCCGACGTCATCACCTGGCACTTCGCGCCAACCCGCTCGGGCGCGAAAGCACCGAGGGGTGCGCCCCGCGGGACCGAGGCGGTCGCCACGCGGACATATCTCATCCCTCGCCGTGTCGCGCCCGCACCTCGAGAGGGCCGGACCCGGGGGATATTCACCAGCCTCGGCAAGAAGGTCATTCGGGTCGTCGGGTTCAAGGTGGCAAGCCTGTTGATCCAGAAGGGCGCGTCGGCCTGGATGGGCCGTTGGGAGAACGAACACCAACCGTACGCGGTCCGCACGTTCACGCCCGAGAACTACCTGGAACCCGAAGCTCCGACCCCCGATTGGAAGGCTCTGTCTGGAAAGCGCTCCCTTCTGTTCGTGCACGGAACGCACACTCGCTCCCACGTCGAGTTCACTCACGCACCCCTGGATTTCGTCAAGTGGCTTTACGAAACATACGAGGGCCGGGTCTTCGCCTTCGACCATCCGACGGTGAGCGTCGACCCGGATCACAACATCGAGTGGCTCATGGAGTCGGTGCCTCGTGCCGTCGAGTTGGACCTGGATATCTTGTGCATCTCCAGGGGCGGGCTGGTGGCCCGAAGGCTGGCGGCCGAGCAAGGCGGGCCGCGAGCCATCCACGTTGGGAATATCGTGTTCGTCGCCACCCCAAACGCCGGGACCCCCCTGGCCGATCCCAAGCGCCTGAACGACTTCATCGACAGCTATACGAACCTCTTCAACCTGCTGCCCGACACTCCGGTCACCATCGTCATGGAATCGATCATCGGCATCGCGAAGCTGATTGCTGTGAACGCCCTGAAAGGCCTCAAGGGAGTGGATGCCATGGTCCCCGACGGCGACTACCTAAGGGACCTGGCCGGCCGCCGCGGTGCCGCCGATCGGCACTTCGCCCTGGCCTCCGACTACGAGCCGGTGGAGCCGGGACTGAAGGCCTTCGCCATGGATTCCCTGATCGACGCCTTCCAGAAGGAGGCCAACGACCTCATGGTGCCAACGGCAGGCGTCTACGAAGGCGCCGGTTCTTCGCCCTTTCCCATTCGGAGCGCCAACCGGCTGGTCTTCGACCACAGCAAGGACGTGAGCCACAGCGGGTACATCCGACACCCGGACGCCAGGGCGGCCATCAGCCGCTGGCTCGGGAGCTGAGCCAAGGCCTTTCAGCCTCGCTTGCGCGGCACCTTCGCCCGGACGACCTCGGGATCCCTCGGGTCAAGCGGGAGCACATCCCATCGCGCCGCGCGAGGACGGCGCGACTTCCGGTCGATCCTGAGTCGATGGATCACCGTCTTGGGCATGGTTACAACATAGGCATCAGGCAGTCCGCCGGGAAACATCGCTTTCCCGGAGTCGGGCTACGCAGTTCTACGTAGCGGAGTACCGGCCGAAAACTGCCTCCCGGTGGCTTCAGCCTGAATCAGCCGACTCGTCGCGGCTATCCCCCGAGACTCTCCACCCTCCTCGCCGCGCGATCGGCGGCGTCCTGAGCCCGGGTCGCCTCGGTCTCGGCCTGCTGGGCCTTCTTGCCCACATCCCTGGCCTGGACCCGAGCCTCCTCGACCTCCTGGCGAAGCCGGTCCGCTCGGCCCTGTGCTCGGTCGGCTTGCTCTCGCGCCCTGATGGCCGCCCGTCTGGCCTGGGCCGCCTTCTCCGCGAGGGCCTTGGCCTCTCTGGCCGCCTCATCCCGCTGGGCCCGAAGCGCCCGCGCCTCTTCCTCGCCCTTCGCGGCTCCTCGTTTCGGCCGCGGCTTCGTTGGCGTGGGTGCCTCCTCGACGGGCGCTGGGACAAGCCCCAACCCTTCGACCGCCCCGAAGCTCGAGGGAGGAGGCAGCTCCTTGGACAAGCGGCCCGACCGAACCATCTCGCCCGACTTGTCGTCGAGCGAGGCAGCCTCCAGGGTCGAACGCACGGCTTCACCCGCCCCCGCCGAAGGCCGGCCCGACTCGCGGAGGATGTCCTCTGCCATCCGCACCAGCCCGGTGACCAACCGCCGGCGTCGCTCCGATGCCTCGCGGAATTCGTCGCTCCGGATACCCGAGAGCACTTTGCGTTGCGCCTTGCGAAGAGAGGCCCCTGCCTCCAGAAGCTGGTCCATGTCTTTGGGCCGGCGACGCACGAGCTGGTTGACGGCCCACGCCGCAACCGTTGGCCGGCGGAGAGCCTTGACGGTCCGGGATTCTTCGGCCCGGCCTTCGCCGGCCATCCGCTTGGCCAGGTCATCGCGGGCGCCAATAAACTCCTCCGGCGGCAGCTCGAACAACCGGTCGACACCGCGCTGTACGGCTTCCTTCTTCGTCGCACTCTTCGTCGCACTCTTGGCCATGGGGGAATCCTTACGCATTCCCGCGCGTGCTGCCGCCCTCTTGCTCACCTCTTCGCCCGGGCGTGACAATGACACCTCGACACCGAGAGGGGAGCGCCATGGCCATCAGGCTACGTCGTCGACTCGCGACGGGCGAGACTCGCCCGTGGACGCTCACCGAGATCGTTCAGGGCAAGCCACTCGAGCATCCAAGCCATCCGTTGTTCGTCCACTTCCCGGTGGCCTTTTACATCGCCACTCTCGCCCTCGACGTCCTGTCGAAGTTGGGTCATTTCCCGTCGGCGCCGCTGGCGACCACGTGGCTCCTCCTCGGCGCGTTCGCGGGGTCGCTCGCGGCCATCACCACGGGCCTGGTCGACCGGGCCACGACCCGGCCGGGCTCGAAGGTCCGGAAGAAGGTCAACCAGCATGCGTACCTGCAGCTCGTGACCGCAGCCCTCTTCGTGGCGAACTTCGCCATCCGCTGGTCGGACCGGCACCTCGCCGAGGCCAAGCCCCTGTGGCTGATCCTCGACGTGATCGGGGTCGCCACCCTCCTGCTGGGCCAATACTTGGGCGGGATCCTCGTCTACTCGATTGGATTCAGGGTGGGCGAGTCCGGCTCCGCATCTTCACGCGACGACCAGGGGCCGAGTGCTTAGAGGCCTGGACCGGTGATTCGCCGATCCCCGGAGGTCGTCAGCACGAACACCTGCCAGCTGTAATAGGCGAAGTAGCTCCGATGGTCTCGCTTCATCTGATTGGCGTAGCGGAGAACGGCGTTCACGTACGCCTCCGCATGGTTGTAGGCGAACAGGGCCCGTCTGTCATTGGACGGCGACCCTGACCGGCGCAGGTAGTTCGCGGCCCCCATGATGGCGTCGTGCGGTTCGTGGATGTCCCCGCCCATCCCGTAGGCGGACCAGGTCGACGGGATGAACTGCATCGGGCCCTGCGCGCCTGCAGTGCTCGTGGAGCGGACCCGCCCGAACTTCGACTCGACGTACATCACGGCGGCCAGAAGCTCCCAGTCCACGCCGAACCTCCGCTCAGCTTGGCGGAACCAACGGAGCAAGACGCCGGCCGGTTTGGGGGGGCCGGTACGGAACCGGCTCGGGCGGCTGATCGGACGCACGATCGAGAAAAGCTCCCGCGCGGCCGTCACGTTCGCCAGGGCCTCCGCCCGGACCCGCCCCCGCAGCAGCGGCAACGTCCGCTCGGCGAGCGTTCGGTTCTGGGCCAGGAATCGGTAGATCCGCTGCTGATACAGCGCCCGGAGCACCACGTCGAGGGGCGCCGTGTCTTTCGAAGGATCCCCCTGGCGCATCCACGAATCGATCGAGCGGTTCAGAGCCTCCGTCGTCTCGACGAGGGTGACGGCCAGGGTGGACGGATCCCGAGAGATGGGCGCGTCGGGGGACGGCGGGGTAACTGCGGCGGTGGGCGTGGCACGCGACTCGATATCGGCCGGGGACGCCGATGATGCCATCCGTGCAGGCGAGGAGGCCCGGACCGCCCGGGGGGCCGGGCCAGAACCGGACGAGCAGGCCACCGACGCGGTCGCCAGGGTGAGCCACGCGAGGGCGAACTTCATCCGGGCCATTCTCCCTCGCTGTCCGATCCGTCAGGTGAGTGTTTCTGCGTGGACCGGTTGAAGGCTCCGGACACCCGCACCAGGCCGGTCGACCTCTCAGCGTGGCATTTCGAGGGGACCATATTGAGATTGGCCCTCATTAACTAGTCCTCCCACGTGTCTGCCCCTGTCGGCCCGCTTAAGTCCAGTCATTGCTTGCCTTGCTCATAGCAGAGCCATGGCCGCCGATGACTTGACTTGGCAGGGAGGTATCCGCTTAGTTGCCGCGAAGTTTCGCTCGGGACACTTCCTCACCAGAACCCATGATGAAGACTGAGCGCCTCGTATTGGGTTTGGCCCTGGTGGCCACGGGAGTCTTCGGCTCCCCGTCTCCGCAGCACCTCGCCAGGACCTCCGAGCCATATTCACTCAGGTCTCACGGCTCCGTCGGAGCTCATTGGCAGGTCTTCTCGGCCGGGGCGGGGGCATCGGGCGACAGCGGGTCCGACATACAGAGCGCTTGCAGCGACGGCGCCTACGTGTCGGGCGGGCACCGATGGTCCAAGCGGTTCGACTGGCGCTTCCGGGCGAGCTCGAGGCCAAAGGGGTTCTCTTCGTCCGGGGTGGCCGCCGCCCTGGTCCGAGCCGTGACCAACATCACGCACGGCGACAACAACTGCGGCCTCTCCGACGCCATCAGCGCAACAGCGTGGTATCGCGGGACGACCAGCAGAGCACCCAACATCGGCTCGGGAGGTGGATGCGGTGGCCGGGACGGGTACAACGTGGTCGGGTTCGGAACTCTCCCATCTGGCTATCTCGGACTGACCTGCTGGTGGACCTACAGCGGTCGGGTGGTCGAGACCGACATCAAGCTGAACAAGGCCTATTACCACTGGTACATCAACCGTCCCTCCGGGTGCAGCTACAAGTGGAGCATCGAGGCAGCAGCCACCCATGAATTTGGCCACGCCTTCGGCCTGGCCCACGTCTCCGAGAAGTATCATCCCTCGCTCACGATGAGCCCGCTGATCAAGGCCTGCCAGAGCTCAGAGAAGACCCTGGGGCTGGGTGACGTGCTGGGACTCAGGTCCATCTACTGATCACCGACGCGAGGCGCCACGCGCTCGAGAGCTAGGCGCCGCCCCTGCCGCAGACCTGTTTCATCGCCGCCAGGTCGGCGTCGAGTCTCGCGGCCTCTCCGCCTGTGACCATGACCGTTGCGTCGGCGAAGAGCGCGACGGCGCGGGCTCGGATCAGGGGGTTGGTCGAGGTCTGGGCGTCGCTGTAGATGGCGCTGACCCTGCTCCGGAGGTCGACCGCACTCAGCACTCCTGCCGTCCTGTCCCGTAGGATCTGGGTGAGCCCGGCGCATGCGCGCCTGGCGGGAGGGTCGATGGTGGTGATCCCAGCGGTCTGCGCCGACTGCGAGCACGACGCGGCCCCGAGCACGACTACCAGGGCTACGACCACCTTGAATCGATCCATGGAAGAGATTTCGGCAGCGAGCACGCCAACATTGACGTCTGAGGGTGGACACGAGAGGCCCGTTTGACACGCTCCGTGGTCGGGGGCAGAGTCTCTGCCCAGAGTCGGGCCGAGGCGATGGCCAGAGCCCTCGATCCCCGGCCGAACCGTCCAGCCGATTGCAGGAGGTGGGGCATGAAGGTTCGGTTTCTCTGCTTTATCGCCACGCTCGCTCTGGTTGGTCTGACGGCCACCCCGGCCCAGTCAGCAGGAGACTCCCGAGTCACCAGGGACGACACACCGGGAAGCTATCTGCGCTACGACGGATCGAGTGACGACACCACGGAGGCGTGTAGCACAGGCAAGAGGTCGCAGAATGAACCGACTATCGCGGTGGATCCTCACGACACGACCGTCCTGGCGGCTGGATCCAACGAGTACTGCGCCGCCATCGTGAACGGCGATGTGTGGGCAGGGTACTACCGTTCGACCGATGGAGGCGCCAGCTGGCAAGACAGCCTGGTTCCCGGATACCCCGCGGACGTGTCACCGGCCGGGCTGGCATCTCCTGCGCACGGGAAGTGCGGGGCGGCGGGCGACCCCACCCAGTCCTTCGACAGGGAGGGAAGCCTTTTCTATGGGTTCATCTGCTTCAACAGAGCCAAGCCGCTCAACGGAGCCGTGTACGCAGCGACCTACGACGACGACGGCGCCGCCTATGCCCGGACCGTGTTGATCGATGCCGGCACTCCCTCTGCCAAGTTCACCAGTGGGTTATTTCAGGACAAGATCAACCTGGCCGTTGATCAGACCGAGGGCCCCCAGTCCGGGTACGTGTATGTGGCCTGGGCTCGTTACTCGGGCTTCGCCAATGCCAACAACTTCATCTTGTTCTCCCGCTCCACGGACCATGGCCAGTCCTTCTCCAAACCCATCAAGGTGTCCCCCGGCCTCGGGGAGGAGTCGTTCGCCGACCTCGCGGTGGGCCCGGATGGAGCCGTCTACTTGACCTACCGAAACTTCCCGCACCAGGGCCCGACCGACAACCAGATCTGGCTGACGAAGTCCACCGACGGAGGGCTGCATTGGACCAGACCGGTGCTGGTGTCCCTGTTCGAGCCATTTGACTCCAATCAGTTCAGCGGCAGCGGAGCCGGTTCCTGCGGTGACAGCATCTTCTTCGCTTGCCCGAGCGGCCTGACGTACTCGCGGTTCGCCAGCCTCTCGGCAGTAGCGGCAGATGACTCCGGCGTGCATTTGGTATGGAACGGAGATCTGCCGGATGGGCAGAGTAAGGTCTTCGTCCGAAACTCCCCCGATGGAATGAGCTGGCCCACTCCCGCCGCCACGATCGACTCCGCTGCCACGGGACACCAGTGGTTCCCTGATATCGCATCGGCCGATGGAACCATCACTGCTATCTTCTATGACTCCAGGAACGACCCCGGGTACTCGCCGGAAAGACCGCCAGGTAACGACGCCTCGGGCGTGAACTCGGGTGACGTAGTTCAGACGCTCGCCGCCCAGTCGACCGACGGCGGCATCTCTTGGACAGAGACCACGGTCACCGCGGCCGGAAGCAACTTCGGTTGGGAGACCCACAGCTCGCGACGCCTCGGGTTCTGGGGTGACTACAACTATGTCTCGGCCGTGCCCGGCTCGGTGGTGGGCGCCTGGACCGATTCCCGCGATCTGGTCCCGGGGGTCGACCCGCGCGAGACCGGTGAGGACGATGACCACGACGGGTTCGACGTGCTTCAGCCGTGTCAATACATCCCCAACGACATCGACGCCCCCTCGTATAGCTCCCCCCTAGTAAACGATCCCTGTTTGAGCATGGGAGGGTTGGACCAGAACATCTACGCGGGGCAGATCTAGCTCGCCGGCACGGCGTCGGTGAGTGAAGAGGGGTGGGCCGACCAGGGTCGGCCCACCCCCGCTTTGCGGGCTTCACGGCGCCAGGCGTTCGACAACCCAGCCTTCTCCCTCTCGCCTGTACCGCACCCGGTCGTGCAGACGGTTCTCCCGTCCCTCCCAGAACTCCACGGACTCCGGGATGACCCGAAACCCACCCCAGAACGGAGGGAGCGGCACGTCGTTCCCCGGGAATCTGGCCCGGACCTCGTCGAAGGCCCGCTCCAGCTGGCCGCGACCACCGATGACCCTGCTCTGGGGCGAAGCCCACGCTCCCAGCCTGTGGCCGGTGGGTCGGGTCCGAAAGTAGGCCTCCGACTCCTCCTGGGAAACTCGCTCCACCGGGCCGGCGACCCGAACCTGCCGGTGGAGCTCCGGCCACAGGAAGACCAGGACGCCGATCGGGTTGGCCTCGAGGTCTCGAGCCTTCGGGCTCTCATAGTTGGTGAAGAGGACGAATCCCCGATGGTCGACGCCGCGAAGGATCACTGCCCGCGCTGAGGGAACGCCGTCGGGGGAGGACGTGCCGAGGATGGTGATGTCGGTCATCACCGAGCCAGCGGTCCGGGCCCCCTCGGCCCAGCGGCGGAATCGGTCCACGGGATCGCGGTCGGCCCCCGCCGGATCGAAGCTCTCCGATGGATCGCGCGGACCCGTTTCCGGCTGGGCCTTCGTCTCGTCCCCACCCACGGACCAAAGGGTACGCGAGCCGGCGCCTGGTCCGGGACTGGTTTTCAGTCGAGAAGCTGGTAAGCAGGGATCGTCAGGAACTCGACGAAGTCATCGCCCAGGGCAACCTCCTCGAACACAGCCCGGGCCTCTTCGAATCTGCCCCCCCGATACCCGTCATGGCCGATCGCCTGGCGGAGCCTGTCGAGCTCCTCGTCCTCGATCTTGCGGACCAGCTCCGGGGTGACCTCCGGACCATCCCTCAACTTGGCTCCGTGGTTGACCCACTGCCACACCTGTGAGCGGGCGATCTCCGAGGTGGCGGCGTCCTCCATCAGGTTGGCGATCGCGGCGGCGCCGGTGCCTCGGAGCCACGACGCGATGTATCGGATCCCGACGCTGACGTCGCCCCGCAGCCCGTGCTCGGTGATCTCCCCGCCAGGGACGTCGAACCGCTGAAGGTCCTCGGCCGTCACGCTGACGTCCTCGCGTAGCCGGTCGCGCTGATTCGGCTTCCCCTGCAAGACCCCGTCGAATGGCTCCCGAGCCGTTGGGACCAGATCGGGATGGGCCACCCAGGTCCCGTCGAAGCCGTCGCTCGACTCCCGGACCTTGTCGTCACGAACCTTGGCCAGCGCCCGCTCGGTGACATCGGGGTCCTTGCGATCAGGGATGAAGGCTGCCATCCCCCCGATGGCATGCGCCCCCCGCCCGTGGCACGTGCGAACCAACAGCTCCGTGTAGGCGCGCATGAAGGGGGCGGTCATGGTGATCGAGTTACGGTCTGGCAGGAGGAAATCCTTCCGGCCGCGGAACTTCTTGATGATCGAGAACAGATAGTCCCACCGGCCGGCGTTCAGCCCACTCGAGTGCTCGCGGAGCTCGTACAGGATCTCCTCCATCTCGAACGCGGCAACCACCGTCTCGATGAGGACCGTTGCTCGAATCGATCCGCGAGGGATCGCCAGGGCGTCCTGGGCGAAGTTGAACACGTCGTTCCACAGCCGAGCCTCGAGGTGACTCTCCAACTTGGGGATGTAGAAGTACGGGCCGGTCCCTCGGTCGAGCAGCCGGCGACCGCAGTGAAACAGGTAGAGACCGAAGTCGAACAAGCTCGCGGACACGGTCTTCCCGTTCACCAGGACGTGGTTCTCCACCAGGTGCCACCCGCGGGGGCGCACGAGCAGCGTGGCGATCTCGTCGTTCAGTCGGTACCTCTTGTCGGGCGTTTCCAATGAGATCGTGCGCTCGACGGCGTCGATGAGATTGGCCTGCCCCGTGACGATGTTGTCCCAGGTCGGGGAGTTCGCGTCCTCGAAATCGGCCATGAACACGTTCGCCCCGGAGTTCAGCGCGTTGATCATCATCTTGCGATCGGTGGGCCCGGTGATCTCGACACGCCGGTCGTGGAGGTCGGCCGGCGGCTCCGCCACTCGCCACGAGCGGTCCTCGCGGATGTCACGGGTCCCGGGCAGAAAGTCCAGGCGCTCCCCGGCGTCAAGGGCGAGCTGGCGCTCGGCGCGCTTCGCCAGAAGCTCCTCGCGCTGTACATCGAACTCTCGCTGGAGCGAGGCCACGAACGCCAGGGCCGCTGGGGTCAGGATCTCCGCGCCTGGGCCTTTTATGGGCCGGGTGATCTCGACGCCCTGCGCGCCAGGGGGGCTCATGATCCGCACCAACCCGTCAGATGGAGTAGGACACCCAGTCTTGCCTGATCGCGCCCATGCGCTCGAAGAACCCCTGCGCCTGTTCGTTCTCCTTCGTCACCTGCCAGGTCAGGTAGGCGAACCCGTTCTCCTTGGCATAGGCACGACAGACATCGAACAGTTCGGAGCCGGCGCCCGTTCGACGCAGCTCCTCGACAACGTGGATGTCGTTCAACACCGCGATCTTGTCCGCGTGCTCCGTGCTGAAAGTGAAATACAGGACGGCGAATCCGGCCAGCCTGCCGTCCTGCTCGGCCACCAGCACTATTCCTTCCTTCTCGTAGAGGAGGGTCCCCAGGAGAGCGCGAACCCTCTCCGCCGAAGGCTCCGGGCGCGCGTAGTAGTCGCGGACGTGGGCCTGCACGAGCTGCGTCAGCGGTTCCAGGTCTTCGAGCCGGGCATGCCTCACCGTCACGTTGGCCATGTCACCGGCCTCGCAAGGTGAACTGCTCTTCCTCGGTCGACCCTTTCATGGCAAGGGTCGAGGCGCCGTCGCCGGAGATCGCCATGGCCACCTCGTCGAAATAGCCGGCTCCGACCTCACGCTGATGCTTCACTGCGGTATATCCGAGCTCCTCCAGCTCGAATTCACGCTCCTGCAGCCGCACGTACGCGGTCATCCCTTCGGTGGCGTACCCCTGGGCCAGATCGAACATGGAGGCATTGATGGCGTGGAACCCCGCCAGGGTGACGAACTGGAACCGATAGCCCATCGCCCCGAGCTCCTTCTGGAACCTCGCGATGGTTTCGTCGTCGAGATGTTGTTTCCAGTTGAACGAGGGCGAGCAGTTGTAGGCCATCATCTTGCCCGGGAACTGCTTGTGGATGGCTTCGGCGAATGCCCGGGCCTCGTCGAGATCGGGTGTGGAGGTCTCGAACCACAGGAGATCGGCGAACGGCGCAAACGCCAGCCCCCGCGTGATGACGGGGGCCATCCCGGAGCGCACCCTGAAGTAGCCCTCGGCCGTCCGCTCGCCGGTCAGGAACTCACGATCTGCGGGGTCGGCGTCGTTCGTGACGAGGGTCGCCGAGAGGGAGTCCGTCCGGGCGATGAGTATCGTGGGAACGCCGCTCACGTCCGCGGCCAACCTGGCTGCCACCAGCGTGCGGACGAACTGGTTCGTCGGGATCAGGACCTTGCCGCCCAGATGGCCGCATTTCTTTTCCGATGAGAGCTGATCCTCGAAGTGCACCCCAGCCGCCCCGGCCTCGATCATCGCCTTCATCAACTCGAAGGCGTTGAGGGGCCCGCCGAACCCAGCTTCGGCGTCGGCCACGATCGGGGCCAGCCAGTAGTGTTCGTCGTCTCCTTCGGCCCAGTGGATCTGGCCGGCTCGAAGCAGGGCGTTGTTCAGACGCCTGATGACCGCCGGGACGCTGTTGGCCGGGTAGAGGCTCTGGTCGGGGTAGGTCTCAGAGGCCAGGTTCGCGTCGGCCGCCACCTGCCACCCGGAGAGGTACACGGCCTTCAGGCCGGCCTTGACCATCTGGACAGCCTGCCCCCCTGTCAGCGCGCCCAGGGCGGCGACGTAGTCCTCTTCGTGCAATAGCCGCCACAAGCGCTCCGCGCCAAGCAGGGCCAAAGTGTGCTGAGGGGCGATCGAGCCCCGAAGCCGAACTACCGTCTCAGGCGAGTATGGGCGCACGACGCCGGTCCATCGGGGGTCTTCCGCCCACTCACGCTTCAGACCCTTGGCTTCTTCGGTGATGCGTTGCTGGATGCCTACCTGGCCGTTGGTCTGGCTCATCGGTCCCTCCAACGATGCGGGCCGGGAGTGGCAACGCGAACTCAGCCGCTGAGGCCACCTACCGTTCGGTAACGTAGCCCACACCTACCCCGGACGGAATCTGGCTATACCATAACCTACCGCGAGGTAGGTTGTCGAGTCCAACAGCTCCTGCAAGGCAAAGTGAACCTCGAGGTCCGACGGTGATCCCTGGCCCCTGGACATCTGTCTTACGTAGGAGTACGTACCGGAACTCCGGGAAAGTGGGCTTTTCGCTGTCAATCGGGGGATCGTAGATTCGCACATCTTCCCCATGCTCGCTCGTCGATCCCCGTCAAGGATGTGCCTGCCGCTCTCGCGGAGTCGGCGATCCTTCGTCATTGCGGTCATCTGTCTTTCTGTTATTGCACTGGTCGACCCACTCATCACGAGCCGGCCCGCCCGCGCCGACATGCAACGACAGGTCAGGACGGACCTTCACCGTGTGCACCGGGGGTCCAAGGAGCTCGTCAGGATTCGCAGAGTAGCCAAGGGCCTCAGGGCCGAGGAACGGGCGCTCAGCGCGGCGATCGATTGGAGCCAGCAGTCCATTCGAGGAGTCGAAAGTGACTCAGTGATCCGCCTGTGGATGAGCATGGCCAGCCTGCGTTATCGCATGTGGGAGGTGAGACGAGAGGCCGCTCGGCTCCGAAAGCTTCGCCAGGAGCTCGAGGATCGGATCCGCTCTCTACGGACGGCCCTGACGCATCTGTTCCGCGTCTGCCCGGTCGACGAGCCGCGTTCCTACGTGGACGACTTCGGGGTGCTCATGAAACGAGACGAGAACGGTGTGCCCACCAAGGACAGGAAGGAGTGGCACCATCATCAAGGCGTGGACATCTTCAGCGTCGAGGGAACTCCGGTACGAGCGCCGTTCCCTGGTTGGGCACGGGTGGCCACCAACCCTGTGGGTGGGCTCGCAGTCAAGGTTTTCGGTGCGCGGGGATTCGTCTACAACGCGCACCTCTGGGCATTTGGGCACCTCGGCTACGTCGAGGAGGGCGCCATCATCGGCTACGTGGGGAACACGGGTGACGCCCGGGGCACGATGGCGCACGATCATTTCGAATGGCACCCCGGCAACGGGCCCGCCATCGATCCCTACACCTATCTGAACCAAGCCTGCCGATAGTCCGGATGGTCTCGCGCCGTCGGGGGGGCAAGCCGCGTCTGCGCTGCGAGGAGTCGAAGTTTCGTGCCTCGAGCCCGAGTGGATCGGAGACGTCCTGACCCCTGAACAATCTGCGCCGAGGGCGGCCCACGACAAACTCTAGGTCCGGAGCTCGGCGACATGAGGGTGCAGTCGCCCGATTCGCTCGGCCAGGGCGCCGATACTCTTGGACACGCTCGAATTCGGTGCGTCGAGATAGACGGGCCGGCCTTTGTTGAGGGAGAGCGGGACCAGCCGGCTGGACGGGATCAGCGCGTCCGCCCGGAAACGGAGCACGCGCTCGACGTCGGAGGCAGAGAGCTTCACCTTGCTGTCCGCCCGGTTCAGCACCACGAGGAATCGTGCCGGACCGATGCCCAGGGACAACAAGGTGTTGAACGCCGAGGACAGATGACGGACGGACACCACATCGAGGGCGTTGACCAAGCAGATCACGTCTGCGAGGTCGAGCGCAGCGAGGGACTGCTCATTGTAGGCGGGCGCCGTGTCGACCACGATGTAACCGAAGCTGCATTGGAGGGCCCTCAGGACCTTGGCCACGGCTCCGCCGGGTACGCGGTTCGAGGAAACAGAATCGGGCCTGGCTGCGTACGCCCAGAGATGGTCTCCAACTTGGAGGCCTGCTCGCCGCATGGGTACTCGGTCACTTTGCTCGGATAGCCTCGCGAAGTCCTCGATGTCGAGCGGGGCCTCGGCTCCGAAGTAGGAGACGGCGTCCCCCATCATGAGGTTCAGGTCGAGGACGGCGGTGTCGACACGGGACTGCGCTGCCAGGGCCGCCCCCAGGTTGGCGGCGATGAACGTCTTGCCGATTCCTCCCTTGGAGGAGAACAGGGAGATGATCGAGCCACTTCCCTGGGCCGGTTCCAGCAGCCTTGTCCCCCGAGTCGATCGGATCCTCGCCGAGCCGTCCATGACTCGTTCCAGGGTCTGGCACAGCTCGGAGACGGGCACGGTCGGCTCGACAACCTCCCGGATCCCCGCTCGAAAAGCGGCCAGCACCAACCCCTCGTCCGAGCGATCTCCCATAAGGACTATCCCCGTCGCAGGATCGAGGCGTCCCACGTACTCGGCCATCCCGAACGCGTCCCCCCGCTTGATGCTCGGCGTCAGCACAAGGACGAATGTCGAGCCCCGGCCATCAGAGAGGAACGCTTCCGCGGCAGTCGCGCTCGGGAGCCATCGAACGCGTTCCGGTTCCACCCCGAGGGCTTCCGCTGCGCGGTCTCGATATGAGGGTGGCATTCCGACAACCAGCAGCCCAACCCCCGCCCGCTCGAAGAAGTCGGACTCCTCACCTATCAGAGGAACAAGGGGTTGCGGTTCGGGTGCGGGCTCGGGCCTGGGTTCCTGGGACGCCGGCTCCGGTTCGGGTTCCTCCCCTGCTCGCCGGCCGAATTTGGCAGCTGCCTCCGGCGCCTGTTCCGATCGCGTCGTCGGCCTAACCCAGGGCGGAGTCGCGCGCGATTGCAACGGGACCTCTTCGACACGCGCCTCGGAGGCTGGCGCTGAATAGATCTGCCGCCTGGGCTGCGCGTGCTCTTCTCGCTCGGTCTGAGGGACTGGTTCGGCCGAAGCCGCGCCGGGTCGCGCCTGAACCACTTCGGCTGGTAAGCGTTGCCGGCCTTTCTCCGCTCGGTGCCGTCCCTTTCGCCCGGGGCGAAAGAGCAGCTGGCGGTCCGGCTCGGGGAACTCCCATTGGAAGGCCTGCTCGGACCGCCGGGCGCGCTCGGGTTCCGGTGCGACCGTTTGCTGCTCAGCCTCCGAGTCCGCCTGGAGGACCGGATCGGCTTCGGATCCGGACTCCAGCTCAGGTGGGCCGGCGGCTGGAGTGCTCGGTTTCTCCCCCTTCGCCTTGTCTCCCCGGCGCCACCGGTCGAAGGGGCCGCCTCGCATGGCGCGCGGAGGATTCGGCAGCAGAACCGCTCCATCGGCTGGATCGACGAGCTCGACGGATCTTTCTCGTTCCGCCTCGTCGAGCCGCTTGCGGTCTTCATGAGGCCTCGCCGGTGCTTCGGCATGGGAGGTCGGCTCCGCACGGTTGAAGGAATGAGGAGGTTGAGAGGTCACCTGGAGGGCCTTTGGAAGTCCCGTCAGCAGAATGGCTCCGTCGGCCGGTTCCACGAGTTTCGCGTGTTCACGTTCCGACTCGGCACTTCGCTTCACAGCAGTAGCCGGGGACTGAGGCCTGAAGGTCCACGGTTGGGGAGGACGAAGCGGCCCCGCGGGTGGGGTCGGCTCGAAGGGCCTGACCGGCTCCGGAGGAGGGACGGGCCGGGGGAGGGGCTGCGGTCGGAGCGGCTCGGGCGGTCGGACCGGCTCGGGGGGAGGCTCGGGCGGTCGGACCGGCTCGGGCGGAGGCTCGGGCGGTCGGACCGGCTCGGGCGGTCGGACCGGCTCGGGGGGAGGCTCG